>Ga0302226_10003036_pt1 | contig 11595 bp, 14 predicted proteins | sample II_Palsa_E3_3_FD_193524 | JGI IMG/M metagenome (GOLD analysis project Ga0302226, IMG submission 193524) | Peat permafrost microbial communities from Stordalen Mire near Abisko, Sweden - II_Palsa_E3_3 | ecosystem: Environmental > Terrestrial > Soil > Palsa > Peat permafrost | place: Sweden...
CGGGCGTCATCCCGTACGTGATGGGCTCGTTCTCGTACATGTCCTTCCACGTGTCGAGCCTTTTTTTTTTTTTTCAATCGTTGATATTGAATTAAATTATTAGATTGCTTTTTCGTTTTTTACCACATGTAGTGCGTGGGCGAGTACGTGCCCAGGGGCTGCTGGCGATCGAGGTACCAGCCTGCCGAGAGCAGTGCCTTGTAGCCGGCGCTGACGACATCGTGCAGGTAGTAGGCATCGCTCCACACGTGGATGACGCTGTCCGCGGGCAGCTGAATGCCCCGAGTGAACGGGTCCTCCCACGCCACCACGCTCTTGTTGACGGCGGGCGTCTTGACGATTGCGATGAGCTTGTCGAGGTACATGGCGAAGAGGTCCTGCATGGTCATGCCGTGCTGCGAGGCGTACTGTGCGATGGCCGGGTCCTGCTGCCAGCACCCGTACACGACCTCGTCGGCACCCACGTGGAAGTACTGGTCGTCCAGCTGGGGCGCGATCTCTGCCAGCAACTGGGCCACAAAGTCGTACGTGTAGTTGGTAGTGGGGTCCAGTGGGATGTTGTTCTTGTTGGCCGAGTAGCCGGGGCACTCTGCCGTGAGCTGCGGGTACCCCAGGCCCCACGAGTACGTGTGCCCCGGCGTGTCCAGCTCCAGCACCACGCGCACGCCACGCAGGCGCGCATAGTTCTGCACCTCGCGCACCTGCTGGGCCGTGTACACGTGCTTGTTGGCCTTGCTCCCGTACGCGCCCTGGGCCGACAGCAGCGGGAACGTGGCCGAGACCAGCGGGAACGACTCGGCGTCCACAATGTGCCAGTGCAGGGTGTTGAGCTTGTTGTAGGCCATGGCGTCCACCGTCCGCTTGATCGTGGACAGCTGCAGGTAGTGGCGGGCCGTGTCGAGCAGCAGCCCGCGCCAGGCGAAGCGGGGCGTGTCCTGGATGACGGCGGGCGCGACGAGGACCTGGTACTGTCCGTCGACCGCCGCCGCACCTGCGCCGCCCTCATCGCCACCATCCACCTCCACCTCCACAAACACCACCAGCTGCGAAAAGGTCTCGAGGCCCCGCAGCGCGCCCCACACGGTGGCCGCCTTGAGCGACGCCGCGCGCGCGTCGGCCTCGATCGTCAGCTGGTAGCTCTCGTCCATGCCCAGCTGCAGCGAGCCTGCGTCGTCGCTGGCGTCGTCGACGTGGATTGTGAGGCTGCTCAGGCCTGCCCTGTTGTGCTGGGCATTGCTGGTCTGGGCATTGCTGGTCTGGGCAGCAGCAGAGGGGACGGTGGGGTAGCGGGGGAAGATCAGCGCGCGGTAGCGGTCCACGGCGGCGCGCAGCACCTCTGTACGTACGCATGAGTGTTGCCGTTCTGCTCTCCCCGTCGTACGTACCACTCGAGGCTGCCTGGCCACCGTCCAGCGAAAACGCGAAGAACTCTGCCTCGACCAGCACGACCGTGTCGCCCTGTGGGGAATGGGGATTGGGGATCAACGGGTCAATCCAGTACTGCAGCCACACTGTACCAGCGACATGGACGAGGGGTGCGGCCACACCGTCGTGCCCAAGCTGGCCAAGCAGCTCAGCGGCACAGCGGCGAGCACGGCAGTCGCGACGAGCAGCACCGCGACAGATCGAGACGCCATGTGCGTTGTTCCTGTTTGTTTGTTTGTTTGTTTGTTTGTTTGTCGGTCGTGGTTAGCTACAGCAGCAGGTCACGAGAGCACAGTCGAATGGAGCACACACGCGCACGCACTGACCATGAAGAGTCTCAGGAAGACGGAGCGCGAGAGGAGAGCGCAAAAATAAACGCAGAAGGCCATGTGGCTGCTTACCGGCGTCCGCTCCTCTTTCTGCGACAAGAAATACGCAGGTAACGAATGCTGAAATGAAGATAAGAAGAGATCCGAGAGAAGGGGCGACAGCCCAAACACAAGAAAGAAAAAGGAAAGAAAGAAAAATACATCGCTCCATTAGTGTGGGCGCATGTACGCCAGCCCGATGTAGCCACAGACAAAGTACACCAAGCCGAAGCCCCACAGCGCGAGCATGTCGTCGGTCAGGTTGTTGCTTTCGGCAAAGGGAACATAGTAGGTGGTCTGAAAAAAACAAAAGATGATCAAATAAAATAAAATATATTTAATAATTACAATGGCATCGCCGTTGGCAAAGAAGCAGTCGGAGCCGGCGCAGTCGTACGCCGGGTTGCCCTGGAACTCGTTGGTGACCCTGATCATTGTGATGACAAAAATAGTTTAATAATAAAAAATAAATAAATAGATAAGAACGTACAGGAACTCGAAGGCGTACTTGTAGATGGAGATCCATCGGAGCCACTTTGTGTAGTCCTTCATGCTGGAGATGGAGATGAGCGCGCCCGAGAACAGCTCGTGGATGACAACAAAGAACGCTGAGCCGGCAAAGGTGACGTCTGCGTTGGGTGCGAGGTTGCCGACGGCGATGACGAGGGACACGGACGTGATGTGGAACGTGTTGTGCACGAGGATGTTCTGAAAGTACTTGCTAAAGTCGCTGTCGAGGCCGACCATAAAGTAGATGATGGTGGCATAGACGAACGAGTTGAACGAGCACTGGAGGACCATGAGCGTCATCGAGGCCGAGTAGTACTCGAACGGCGAGTAGAGCTTCTGGGCGCGCTCGCGGTTGAAGAAGCGGCGCGTGTCGAGGAAGATGGAGATGGTGGTGAAGGGCAGCAGCGACTCGAGCACGAGGGCAAAGTACATCATGTAGACCTTGCTGGTGATGTCGGTCAGCCCAAAGCCCATGTTGTAAAACACGACGCCGATGATGATGCTCATGAAGAACATGACGAGGAAGCGCACGAACAGGTTCATCGGGTTGCGCATCGTCTCCAAAAGGGCACGCTGCAGCAGGTACAGGAATCGCAGCACCATGTTGGGACGGTCGAGCTTGACGCCGGCAAAGGGGTTGGGCCGGCCCTCGCTGCCGCTGTTGCTCGTGGGCGACAACGGCACGACCTCGGCGCCATCGTTGTTGCTGCCGGGCACGAGCAAGGGCGACTGCGGGCTCGTGGGCGATGCGACCGACGAGGCGGACGCGGCGTCCGTGGCGCCGGTGCTGCTGGTGTTGTTGCCCTCGGTGACGATCGTGCTGGGGGTCCTGCTGCCGCCGCCGGTCGCCGCCGAGACGGGCGATCCCCGTCCGAACGAGGCCGACTGGGAGGAGCGACGGCCGCGGTTTGCGATGGTGGAGGCCACCTTGAGCACCTTGCCAAAGAGCGACGCGTTTGCGGCCTTCTCCACGGGCACGCCCTTCTCGTCGGCAAACTCCTTGTCGCTGATGGCCTTGAGCTCGTCCGCGTCCAGGTTGGCCACAAAGTCCAGCAGCACGTCGGCCGGGTTGTCGAACTCGTCAAACTTGCCGCCGTTGCGCTTGATGAAGGCGACCGTGTCCTGCGGGGCGCCGTTGTAGAGCGTGTGCCCGCCGCCGAGCACGATCACGCTGTCAAACGAGTAGTAGATGGACGCGCGCGGCTGGTGAATCGAGCACACGACCAGCTTGTTCTGCCTCTGCGCCACGCTGCGCAGCACGCGCATGACCACGCGCGCGGCCGCCGAGTCCAGGCCGCTCGTGGGCTCGTCCAGGAACAGCACGCGTGGCGCCCGGACCAGCGCACAGGCGATCGACACGCGCCGCTTCTGTCCTCCCGAGATGCCGCGCACGGCCAGGCCGCCGGGCAGCTCGCCGCCGATGGCCGTGTCCTTGACCTGGTCCAGCTCGAGGATCTCGAGGGTGCGCAGGACGCGGTCGGCCTTGGCGCGCCCGCCCGTGGCAAAGGGCAGGCACATGTTTGCGTAGAACAGCACCGTCTCGTACACCGTCATGGTCGGGATGAACACGTCCTCCTGCGTGACGTAGCCGATGTGGCCCTTGTACCCGTCGATCGTGTTGATGTCGTGCCCGTTGATGGACACCTGCCCCGTCGTCGTCCCGCCCTCGCCCTCCTTGCGCTTGGCAAGGATGTCCAGCAGCGTCGACTTGCCGCCGCCGGACGGGCCCATGATGGCGGTCAGCTGGCCGGACGTGCCGGTGCCGCTGACGCCCTTGAGGATCGCTGCCGTTGTCGTTGTGTTGCGTTTGCGGTTAATCAACGTGCCTCATTGGCGAACGACGTACGCAAAGGCAGAGCCGGCACAGTGTACTTGACGTTGGCAAACACCAGGCTCAGCGGCACGTTGTTGTCCATGTCCACCACAAAGCCCTCCATGTGCTTGTTCACTGGTCAGCATGTTTTTTTGGGGGGGAAGACAACAATTGAGGAAATTAATTAACCCTCCCCCCCAATTAATCAACGTACGCGTGATGGCGCTCTGCGACTGCTTGGCGTTCTTGAGCTTATCCGAGCCCACGGCCGTCGCGGGCGCGGGTGCGGGTGCGGGCGTGATGGGTGCAGGCGGCATTTTGCTGAGGGCTTGGAGGGCGAACGCGTCGTTGTCGTTGGCGCCGCCGTCGTGGCCGTCCTTATCGGCATGGTCGACCACGAGGATGGGCACGTCGTCGGTCGACATATCAGTGTTTGCTGCTGTTGCTGCCTGCCTGGTCTGCCTGCCCGCAAGGGTAAATTATTAACAACGATAATTGTTGGCATTCAATGGAATTCATTTGCTACACACGCCAAGACAAGCACAAACACGGTCCTCCCAACGCAGGCTCAACACCCGGCCACGCCCCAGACGTACAGACACACGCCCCGCAGGCCCACGCCCCACCGGCCCAACCGACAACGAAAGAAAAGAAGAAAAAAAAAAAAGTAGGGTCACAGTGCGACCTTTCATTTTCACAGGTCATGAGCACATAATTCCACTTTTTGTGGCAACATGGTGGCAACCTCGCCCAACCCGTCTCTCCCTCCCTTTCACGGCTCCGCGCAAACCACAGGGACACCCGACACTCCCCGAGAGCCAGAGGCACACAGCGCAACAGCGACTGTGTTGAAAAAGGTGCATTTTCCATAAAAAAAAGACAGGATAAATAATAGCGCACAGAGGAGTTGCCGTCCAAATAAGGAAAAGGGAGACCCCCCCACCCTTTTTTTTTTTCGATTGGTCTAGCGCGTGCGCGCGGCCCCCTGAAATAGCGCGGACTTGATGAGCAAATTCTGTGCGTTGTTTTCTTCTTTTTTCGTTGCTGGGTTTGTTTCACACCCGTTGCCAACACAATTGTAAGCATAACCTCGAGTGATTCATTACCTATTTTCTCATCTGTTTTTTATGCACTGCACTGACAAATAACTACTGAAGCATTATAATTAAAGGGACGGCACAAAGAAGAAAAAGCGGGCCATCCTGAGGATTTGGATTTAACATTACTTTACTTATGCATTACTCTTTTTCACGTGAATGCCTCGCCCACCGACATCTCAAAGGACTTGGTGAGCGAGGAGGGGACAGCGGCAGACGTGAAGGCGCCCTTCTTCAGCACGAGCACGCTCGAGACAGCCAGCAGCACCAGCAGCACCACACCCACGGGCACGGCGACGGCAATGATCGTCGTCACAGGAAGCGCGCCCGAGGTGCCGACAGAGGCCGTCCCGCCGCCACTCACAGTGGGCGCGATCGTTGGTGCCGCTGTTGGCGACTGGGTTGCCATTGGGGCCACGGCAGTAATGGGCGCTGCGGATGGCGTTGCGGTCACGGTTGCGGAAGCAGTGTTTGATCCTGTGGCCGTCTCGGTGCTCCATTCCGTTGGTGACTCGGTGGCCGACCCACCTGTTGACACGGTTGCCGATTCGGTGGCCAAATAGGTCGCTGACTCGCTGGCCGATCCTGTCGCTGACCAGGTGATCGACAAAGTGGTCCGTCCCGTGGCTGACTCGCTAGCCGACGCCGTCGCCGACAGCGTACTCAAGGCCGACTCGCTGAAGGACGCCGTGAACGACTCCGTGGCCGACTGGGTAGATGACTCGGTGGCCGACTGGGTGCGCGAATCGGTGGCCGATCCAGTGGCACTTGCTGTGAACGATTCGGTAAAGGACCCCGTGACCGATTCGGTGGCGCTTGCCGTGGCCGATCCAGTCGCACTCGCCGTGGCTGAGCCGGTGAGGGACTCTGTGGCCGATCCCGTAGCGCTCGCGGTGAACGAGGCCGTGGCCGACTCGGTGAGCGAGCCCGTGGCAGAGCGAGTGAACGAGGCCGTGGCAGACGGGGTAAACGAAGCAGAGGCCGATTCGGTCAAAGAGCCCGTGGCGGACTGGGTCAGCGACGCCGTGGCCGACTGACTGCGCGACTGTGTGGCCGACTCACTCAAGGATTCCGTGGCCGACTGTGTGGCCGAGAAGGTCGCAGAGTCAGTGGCCGAAAGGGACGCGGACGCGGTGGCCGATGCCGTGAAGGACGCGGTGGGCGAGTTAGTGGCCGACTCGGTGAACGATGCCGTGGGCGAGGGCGTGGCCGACGCCGTGCGCGACTGAGTGAACGACGCTGTGGCGGACGGCGTAGGGCAGTACCCCTGCGAGATGCCCACGTCGTTGCCGCACTGGAACATGGCGCCGATGCCGGCACCGCCGTTATAGCCAAAGTCCACGGCAAGCACAAACTTGAGGTCCTCCTGCATCACAAAGCACGACCCCAGCGCTGAGGAAATACATCGAAGAAATAAATAATTTTTACTGAAAAGAAAAAAAAAAAAATACCAGGAGTAGGATCCGAGCTGTTGGTCGTCTGAAAGGACGTGATGTTGACGCAGGCGGTGATGTTGGTGCAGTCGTACAGGAATATTTCTAGCAAAAAATAATTATATATTTAATAATTTGTTGAGCAACGTACGGCCTTGCCGCAACTGTCCACTGCCCAGGCCGATGTTGGCCGGCGCGGTGCCGACGGCGAGGATGCTGCCCTGGACGGCCAGTCCGTTGCCAAATGCGTTGTAGCTCGTGAGGGGGCTGTTGAGGACGGTGTAGCTCGCGCTGCAGCCGGTGGTCGTGCATGTGTGGAGCAGCACCAGGCCGACTTCGACGCTGCTGGACGGGTACCCAGGCATGCCGATGGCCATGAACGACGTGCTGATGACAAAGGTGGACGAGTGGCTAAAGTCGGCAAAGAAGGACCACCCTTCAAACATGTACGAGTACGAATTGTACGCATAATACGTAATGTTTTGCACTGGCAGACATGTGGCGTTCATGCCCACGTCCAGGCACTGGCCGATCTGGTACAGCGACACGGTGGGGTAGGCACCGACGGCGAGCCCGTTCCCGTGGTCGCCGATCCCAAACAGGTTGGGGCCAAACGTGAGCTGGCTGCCAAAGGTGAACTGGTTGGCGCTGTAAAAGATGTTTGGCTCGTCGGGGCACACAAACGTCAGCAGCACGCTGTCGATCGAGCACTGTGCGAGCAGCACGGCGCTGTAATAGTTGAGGTTCTGCGAGTAGGTGATACTCGGAATGGCCCCCGCCACGCCCGTCATGACCAGAAACGAGGTGCTGTTGAGGCTGGTGGCGGCGACCGACATGCCCATCAGCACCGACGCGTTGTACCACCCGGCCAGTCCCAGCGGGCCCGACGCATCGGCCGTGTTGTAGAGATGGTAGTACCCGGCGGTGTTCTGCTGCGCGTGCTGCTGCAGGGCGTTGATGCTCGCCCCAGACACGATCAGGAGGGCGCCACGGCACTGGCTGCTCATGTCGGCGTACCCGTTGAGGAGGGATTCGTACTGGTACATGGACCTAATTAGGGCAAGCAGAGCGGAAAAGGGTAAATAACGGTAATCATTAAACAGACATAGGTCCTACTTGAAGCCAAAGTGGACGCCATCGGTCGCGTTGAACGGGCCCAGACACGGGACGCCCACGACCAGCACCTGCCCCGTCTTGATCATGGCCAGCGACGCGCCAAACTGCGCCTGGTAGCTGTTCTGCTGCCAGTCGGGGATGGTGCCGTCGACGGCCGAGATGGACACGGGCGCGCTGCAGCGGTACAGCCCCGTCAGCGGGTCTGCCTGGTCCGGCCCGCAGTCGTACAGCGACACCTGGCCGTAGCGCGCGTAGCCTGTGAAGGGCGCCTCGCCGCGCATCGAGTACGACGTCTTCAGCGTGCCCGACAGCACGGGCGTGTTGGCCCCGTCCCAGTCGGTCGACGCCACCGCCACAATGTAGCCCGACGACACTATCCCCGAGCCCCACATGCTGTAGTTGCCGCCGGCGGGATCCTTCACCAGGGGCAGGGTCATCGTCAGCGACTGCTCGGCTGCCCCCCGCACCAGCACCGCCACAAGGGCGGCCGCTAGCACCGACAGGGACGCCACGTGCTGGCGCTGCTGGTGCTGCTGGTGCTGCTGCCGGGCAAGGGCGCCGCCGAGGGTCAGCACACGACGAGGCATCTACCCACTTTCTGGGTTATTTTAGGAATATCTTTCTTTGTTGGCAACAGTTTTTGCCTTTGATTTTTTTTTTTTTGCTGGTGTTCTGTGCCACTGGCATGAAGACAACCTTGAGTGCGGCGTGCGCGACAGGCGTTTGTGACTCTTTGTTTCCCTGGCAACTGCAGGAACCACCACCTCGCCAGCTGTGCTGACGGGCCCGAGTGCGTCCGCGGTTTCGTCCGACTCGCCCCTCCCCGATTACCGTACCGCGTGTGCCGCCAGCTGAGCGGGCCAACGTCGTCGGCAGAAAGAACAAAGGTATGCGAGAAACGGGAAAACCATTTCACCCTGTGTCTCTCCCTCTCTCTCCCTCTCTCTCCCCTCCACTTTGCTCCACTGCACCCTCGTTGTCGTTTTCGCCTTGTAGCACGTGTCACTCACCCAAAGCGCACGCGCACACGCACACGCACATAGACCCTGTCGCCCCTCTCTGTCGTCTGTGAATCCCAGTTCCTTCCGTCGACACCAGACCCATGCTTCAGTCTCAGCTGCCGCCTCCTGCTCTGCCCCAGCAGCCTGAACGACTGCAGCAGCAGCACCAGCACCACCACCAAGTCACGGTGACATACAGCGCTACGGAGCAGGAGGTCTTCAAGGTATCATACCTCCGTCTGTCTTGACGAAAAGGACGGGAACTGACTCGGTCGTGCAACTACAACTAGGCCATTGTTGACACGTTTGTGGGCTCCGTGCAGCTGACCACGGCCAAGCTGGACGAGCTGAGCGCGCGGTACTCTGTCCCCGTGCCTGTCCTCAAGGCCTACTTTGAGCAGAAGGGCTCTGACGTGGTAATTAATCGTTCATCCCCCTCCCCCACCATTTGATTAATTAGCCGCGATCGCATGAATTAGGACGTGCACGCCAAATGCATCCGTCACCTGCAGACCAACGTGCGCCCCGAGGAGGCCCGTGCTCTCAAGCTGCTGCTGCTGGCGTTGTCGACGAGCGTGGGCACGTTTGCGCTGACCGGCGTGCCCCACGGCCCCTTCACGTCGCTGTCGCCCGACGAGCGCGAGGCCGCGCTGCGCACCTGGAAGCACAGCTACTTTGCCCTGATCCGCAAGATGTTCCTGGGCCTCAAGACCATGACGGCCCTCACCTACTTTATGGCGACAGACGAGTTTGAGCGCACGAGCGTCGCGTGGAGGGCACTGCGCTACCCAGGACCACCGGCGCAGCTGTTTGAACAGGCCGTACCGTCGTTTGACTTTGTCTTTGAGGTAAAAACAACGCGCATTCCTTTATTATTTTATTTTATTTTATGTATTACTTACTATATCCCCATCCTCGTGTTCGTATTTAGAACCCAGGCAGTCTCCACAACGCCCACTATGACGCCATCGTGGTCGGCTCGGGGTGCGGCGGCGGCGTGACCGCGGCCGTCCTTTCGCAGGCAGGCCACCGCGTGCTCGTGCTGGAAAAGGGCTCGTTCTACCGGCGCGACCAGTACACGCTGACCGAGGAGAGCGCCTACGCGATGCTGTACGAGGACGGCATCATGACCACGACGGACGACACGTGCATCAGCATTGGCGCAGGGTCGGTCTTTGGCGGGGGGAGCCAGGTACCATTTCACTAGTCAACGTACACAACCAACAAAACAACTGACTTGCCTAGATCAACTGGTCTGCCTCGTTCAAAACACCCGACCCCGTGCGCAAAGAGTGGGCCGACGTCCACAAGGTGCCCTTCTTCGCCTCGCCACGCTACGACGCCGCCCTGGACGCCGTCTGCCAGCGCCTCGGCGTGCACGACACGCACATTGCGCACAACGGGCCAAACAGCAAGATCGTCGAGGGCAGCGCCCGGCTGGGCCACGACGTGGGCACGATCCCGCACAACGCGCCCGGCGAGCACAGCTGCGGATGGTGCACGTTTGGCTGCACCCGCGGCCTCAAGCAGGGCATGCAGGAGACCTTCCTGGCGGACGCGGCCAAGGCGGGCGCACACTTTGTCGTCAACGCCAACGTGCACCGGATCGAGCACAGGAACGGCAGGGCCACGGGCATCGTCGCGACCTACTCCGACGGCAAGCAGACCCGCACGTTCAAGGTGCACGCAAAGGTCGTCGTGGTCTCGGCGGGCTCGCTCAACTCGCCCGTGCTCCTGCTGCGATCGGGCCTCAAGAACAAGAACATTGGGCGGCACCTGCGGCTGCACCCCGTCTCCATGGTCCGTGGCGAGTTCCCCGGGCAGGACATTGACCCGTGGGAGGGCTGCAACATGTCGGCCGTGTCGCGGGTCGTGGCAGACCGCAACGGCTCGGGCTACGGCGCGCTCATCGAGACGCCCATCATCCATCCGGGCTTTGGCGTGGGACAGATGCCGTGGCGATCGCTCAGCGAGTTCAAGACCCATGCCCTTGGTATACAAAAAGGAGACCACTATTTATTTAACACGGACAAAAACACAGGCCTGAAGAACTCGGCCCATTTGCTCGTGCTCGTGAGGGACAGCGGCTCCGGAGGCACGATCGAGGTGGACCGCGACGGCCGCAAGCTCATCAACTACCAGCTCAACCAGTTTGACGTGGACTCGGCCGTCGAGGGCATCGTGGCATCCGTCAAGATCCTCGTCGCAGCCGGCGCCACAGAGATCCAGGCCGGCTCGCCTGACCTGGCCACGTTCAAGCCCCGCTCGACAGACGTGGACGACCCGGCGCTGCAGCGCTACCTCACCGAGATCCGTCGTCATGGCCTTCCAGTATCATGAAGCCTTCAAACATGAACGCGTAAATTATTATTTCATTAGATGGCCAAGGCTGGGCTGTTCAGCGCGCACCAAATGGGCACGTGTCGGCTGGGCAACGACAAGGGCGCCGCCTCTGTGCTCAACCCGCACGGCGAGACGTGGGAGATCAAGAACCTGTTTGTGGCCGACGCGTCGACCTTCCCCACCGCGTCCGGCGTCAACCCAATGATCACCACCGAGGCGACGGCGTACGTCATTGCGCACAACGTCGCAGATCGTCTGGCCGAGCTCAAGCGGAGGCAGGCTACTTCTCCGGTGGCCGCGCAGGCCCGTCTCTGAAATAATAAGAATTTTTTTTTTTTTTTGGCATTAAAATTTGTGTCAAGAACGGAATTCTTATTCGTTCTGAAAAAAGCTGATAAAAAAAGAGCAAACACAAAAACGTTTTTCTTTCGTTCTCTCGTTCTTTGTCTTAGTTGTCTTCGGGGGTCCTCTTGCACTTTCTCCCCGGCG
>Ga0302226_10003043_pt1 | contig 11583 bp, 7 predicted proteins | sample II_Palsa_E3_3_FD_193524 | JGI IMG/M metagenome (GOLD analysis project Ga0302226, IMG submission 193524) | Peat permafrost microbial communities from Stordalen Mire near Abisko, Sweden - II_Palsa_E3_3 | ecosystem: Environmental > Terrestrial > Soil > Palsa > Peat permafrost | place: Sweden...
GCAAGTACCCGTTTATTCCGGGGCACGAGATTGTGGGGACGGTGACGGGCGTGGGGTCGGCGGTAACGGACCGAAAGCTGGGCGAGCGGGTGGGGATTGGTTGGCAGGCGGACTCTTGCGGGATCTGCGAGTGGTGCCGGCAGGGCGATGAGCACCTGTGCGCGAAGGCGCAGCCAACCTGCATTGGGCGCAATGGCGGATATGCGGACGCGATCCGGGTGAACTCGCGGTTTGCGATCCCGGTGCCGGAGGGGATGGAGAGTGAGAATGTGGCGCCGCTGCTGTGTGGCGGGATTACGGTGTATAGCCCGCTGCGGAACTGGCTGGCGCGGCCGTCGTCGAGGGTGGGCGTGGTGGGGATTGGCGGGCTGGGACACCTGGGGCTGCAGTTTGCGCGCGCGTTCGGGTGCGAGGTGACGGCGTTTTCGACGTCGAAGGATAAGGAAGCGGAAGCGCGAGAACTTGGGGCGCACAACTTCGTCAACACGCGGGAGAATGGGGAGATCAAGAAGGCGGCGGGAAGCCTGGATCTGATTCTTTGCACGGTGTCGGCGGACCAGGATTTTCAGAGTTTCGTGAGCTTGCTGCGGCCGAAGGGGACGCTGGTGGTGTTGGGGGCGGCGCCTTCGCCGATGCAGATTGCGGCGTTCAGTTTGATTGGCGGACAGAAGGCAGTGGCGGGAAGTCCGTCGGGAAGCCCGCGGGATTTGCACGAGATGCTGGATGTGGCGGCTCGGCATGGGGTGAAGGCGATTACGGAGAAGTTCGCGATGAAGGATGCGAACAAGGCCGTGGACAAGGTGAAGAAGAACCAGGTGCGGTATCGGGCGGTGCTGGCGAACTAGCTGTTGAGTTGCGTCGGAAGCGATTGGATGAAAGCCTGATACGTATGACGATGGTAGAAATTGAGGCGCGGCTCCCGGCTAGCTTTCATGATGCGGAGCTGCTGAATCTTTCCATCGATTACGTTTCCGCGCAAGCCAGGCTCGACTTCAGGCTTTGGATGCCAACAGATGAAGAGACCGAAACGTACTCGCCTGCCTCGCTATACTTGGAAGGGCTGCAATATCTGATTATTCAGCCTCCACTCCCTAACTCATACAGCACGAATGGCGAACAGTACCTGTCTTCCGTAGATGGCTATGTTACTGCGACCTCTCCTATGAACGCGGTGGGAGTGCCCGAGGTTCATGCAGGAAAGTTCGCTCACTCCTTGTTCGTATTTGGATGGAATTCCTCTATACACATCGCCGCAACGTCCGCTCGTCTCGAACCTGAGAGTCTCTTGGAATCTGAATCGAGCGCCGATGCGATTTGAATTATTTGTGGCTGCTCGATATTTGCGCGCTCGACGGCGGCAGGCCGTGGTGGGGTTGATCACCGTGATTTCGGTGGTGGGCGTGGCGGCAGGGGTGGCGGCGCTGATTATTGCGTTGGCGATTACGAATGGGATGCGGCGGGATTTGCAGCAGCGGCTGGTGGGGTCGACTGCGCATGTGCAGCTGATGCGGACGGCGGGTGATGGGATCAGCCACTGGCAGCCGCTGATGGCGCGGCTGGCGGCTGTGCCGCATGTGACGGCGGTGGCTCCAGGGCTGTATGGGCAGGTGCTGATTTCGCGTGGGGCTCGGAGTGGCGGCGCGCTGATTAAGGGGATTGTGCCAGCGGATGAGGCGACGGTTGGAAATTTGCTGGAGTCGGTGAATGAAGGGTCGGCGGCGGAGTTGGCGCCGGATACGCGTGCGGCTGCGCCGGGGAGCGCGTTGGCACCGCCGCTGGTGATTGGGCATGAGCTGGCGTTGACGTTGGGCGCGGCAGTGGGCGATTCGCTGCTGGTCACGTCACCGCAGGGAGAGCTGACGCCGCTGGGATTGGTGCCGCGGTATCAGCGGTTTCGGGTGGTGGGAGTTTTTTCGTCGGGGTTCTATCAGTATGACGATGGGTATGCGTTCATGCGGCTGACGGATGCGCAGCGGCTGTTTTCCGAGCCGGATTTGGTGAGCGTGATCAGCTTCAAGATCGATGACCTGTACAAGGCCGCGCAGGTGGGCAAGGCGATTGAGGCGCAGGCGGGGCCGGGATTTCAGACGACGAATTGGATGGAGCAGAATCGCGAACTGTTTCGCGCGATGAAGCTGGAGCAGGATGTGACGTTCATTGTGCTGGCGCTGATCGTGGTGGTAGCTGCGCTGAATATCCTGATTGCGCTGACCATGATGGTGATGGAGAAGACGCGCGACATTGCCGTGATGATGAGCTTCGGGGTGACGGCCGAGCAGGTGCGGAAGATCTTTCTGCTGCAGGGGCTGCTGATTTCGGCGGTGGGGACGGTGCTGGGGTTGGTGTTGGGATACGCGGTGAGCATCGTGGGGTCGCACTACCGGTTTATTTCCCTGGATGCGAGCGTGTATTCGATCGACTATCTGCCGTTCGCGCCACGGCTGGTGGATGCGCTGGTGGTGGCGGCGGTGAGTTTGGGGATGAGTTTGCTGGCGACGATTTATCCGTCGAGCTCGGCGGCGAGCGTGTTGCCGGCGGAGGCGCTGCGGTATGAGTGACGCCAGGCGAGCTGAGTGGGCGCAGAGGCTGGTTCGTCCGTAGCGGCGGATGCTGCGAAGGCACAGAATTCGGGGTCGGTCTGCTACCCTGAAGTTGCTGCAACCCCCGGCATGGAGGGATGTGTGAGTGGTTGAAACAGGCGGTCTTGAAAACCGCTTAGCCCTAACGGGCTACGGGGGTTCGAATCCCTCTCCCTCCGCCACGATTTGTTTCCAGATTCGCACGCAGTTGAAGGTGTCAACAAGGGCGCAAGCCGATGCCATGTTTTCTCCCTGCCCGCTCTCGATTGCAGCGGTTTGGACTTATCATCTCCACAGACATCTTCGGAGGTACTATGTCCTCAACGGCTCGCCCGGAAACAGGATTTGCTCCCATACCCATCAGTACGGCCAGCAGGGTCGGCGCACGTAGTGCGACTGTGCCTTGGTACATATGGGTCGGCGCGCTCGCGGTTACTTCGGCCAGCATTGGGGGAGCGTGGGATGTGTCGTGGCATCGCTCCATTGGCCGGGACAGCTTCTGGACCCCGGCGCACATGCTGATTTACGCGTGCGGAGTTCTGGCGGGCGTCGTCGGGACATGGCTGGTGCTCAATGCCACGTTCGGCCATGACGAAAAACTGCGCGCTGCTTCGGTCAACATTCTTGGACTGCGGGCACCGCTGGGGGTGTTCCTTGCCGGGTGGGGCGGGGTCGCGATGCTGACATCCGCGCCGTTTGATAATTGGTGGCACAACGCTTATGGGCTCGACGAAAAGATTGTGAGCCCTCCGCACACGCTGCTGATCCTTGGGATTCGCGCCATCTCGGTTGGCATGATGTTTCTGATCCTCGCCGCCATGAACCGCGCGGCGGATGCGGGAACGTCCGACTTCAAATCGCTGCAACGGCTCTTCCTGTATCTCGGCGGCCTGGCCATCGGGGGCCAGATGTTTTTCCTGCAGGAGTTTACCTTTGATACGGGTCTCCACCGCTCGATTGCTTACATCTCGATGGGAATCGGGCTGCCGATTTTGTTTGCGACCATCTCGGAGGCGTCGCGTTTTCGCTGGGCCGCGACCACGACGGCCAGCATCTACATGCTCTTCATCATCGGCGAGATCCTGATTCTGCCACTCTTTCCGGCTCAGCCAAAGCTCGGACCGGTCTTCTTCCCCGTCACCCACTTGGTGCCGGCCAAGTTTCCCGTGCTGCTGTTCGTTCCGGCGCTGGCACTCGATCTGTTCTGGCAACGCGCGCGCTTGTGGAAGCCATGGCAGATTGCCATCGTGTCCGGAATCCTTTTTGTCGCCGTGCTCGTCGCGGTCGAGTGGCCCTTCGCAAACTTTCTGCTATCCAAAGCCAGTGAGAATCGTTTCTTCGGGACCATCTACTTTGACTACGGCACTCCCGCGACGGATTTCGACCGGCTGCGGCGCTTCTTTGAGCCACAGTACGGCATCGCTCTCGTCAAAGGGCTGGGGATCGCTTCGCTGTGCGCCATGGCCTCGACGTGGGTAGGCCTGCGCTTTGGTCACTGGATGCGTGGTGTTCAACGATGAAGCGCTTTCACTTGCGGAATCTCTTCCTGCTGCTTGCCGCGCTGATCACGGTCGCTCAGGCGCACGCGCACGTCGGCAATAAAGATGTGTTTCAGACCATCACCGCCGGTCCTTATAAATTCTTCGTTACGATCCGCACGCCGACGGTCATTCCCGGCGTGGCGACTATTGAAGTCCGCAGCACGGGCGCCCCGGTCACGTCGCTTACCATCACGCCGCTGATGCTGACGGGTGAAGCGTCGCATCATCCGCCAACACCGGACGCGCTGAAGCCCTCGGCCGCTGACCCAAACTTTTATACGGGTTCGCTGTGGCTGATGGGATCAGGTTCCTGGCAGGTTCGCTTTGGGATCAACGGAGCCGCCGGTCCTGCTGCGGCCAGCGTTCCCGTACCCGCAGCGCCGACCGTACTTCTTCGCATGCAGCGTCCGCTGGGCATTCTGCTGGGAATCCTGGGGGTGATTCTGATCCTTGGGATCGTCGGGATTGTGACCGCGGCGGTGGGCGAATCGCGTCTCGCGCCTGGGCTTCGGCCTGACGCGCCTCGCCGCAAACATGCAGCGCTTGCCGGCGTGCTTGCGCTGGCCATTGTCGTGTTCGCCGTGTACTGGGGCGGCCGCTGGTGGAATGTGGAAGCGGCCGGCTACGCAGCCGATCTTTACCGGTCCTCGGATCTTCGCACTAGCATCAGCGGCGACACGCTCAATCTCCGCATCGGCGATCCTGACCCCAAAAGTCCGGGTGGATGGAAGCCTCTGAAGACCGCCAACCTTTTACTCGACCACAACCACGTGATGCATCTTTACGCGATTCGTGAACCCGAGATGGACGCGGTCTTCCATTTGCATCCTGCACCGGTGGGCGAGAACGATCTGAGGATTGCGCTGCCAGCGATGCCTCCGGGCACGTACAAGCTTTTCGCCGACATCGTGTATCACAATGGCTTTCCGGAAACAGAAGTGGCGACGCTGATCATTCCGCCTGGCCTGCCTTCGGTTCCGCTCGCACCGGAAGACGCCGCGGCTGCTCCGGCTCCGCTTTCTCACGGCGAGTTAGACCTGAGCTACAAGCTTCCGGACGGGTTCACCATGGTGTTCGACCGGCCGTCGACAATCACGGCGAACACCGCGTACGCGTTGCGCTTTCGCTTGCTGGACAGCACTGGGAAACCGGCGTCGGATATGCAGCCGTATCTTGGAATGCCCGGCCACGCTGCCTTCGTGAAGTCTGACTTCAGCACGTTTGCGCACACGCATCCTGACGGATCTGCTGCCATGCCCGCGGTGATGCTCGCGGACGCAAGCACTGCAGCGAGCGCGCCTGGAGCGACGAGCAACGCCGCGGCGATGAGCGGGATGGCGATGCCGGGCATGGCGATGAGCGCTGCGCCCTCGGAGCCGGTGTCGTCTACCGTTGAGTTCCCTTACGGCTTTCCGTCCGCCGGTCGCTATCGCATCTTCATCCAGATGAAGCACGGCAGCACGATCGAGACGGGGGTATTCGACGTGGCCGTCCAGTAGTCTCTAGACGTCATACTGCCAACCTAGTTCACCGTGAGGCTGTAGGTTGCGGTCTGGGTCATGGTGCCGGATGTACCCGTGACCGTAAGCGTGTAGGTTCCTGGCGGGGTCGGGCTCGCGTTATAGGGTGAGTTGCAACCCGTGAATGCGCCCGCAGCCATCAGCACCAGTGCCAGTCCGAGTTGCATGAGCCACCAATTCTTGCGCCACCTGCGCAGCAGCGTCCATCCCAGCAGCGCGCCGCCGCTGAGCAACACCACGGCTCCTCTCGCGTCGCCGGGTAGAGAGTTGTGCGCCGACATCGCCGAGATTTGCGTCTGGACCGCCAGGGTTGCGGTGACAGCGTCGGCGTTCTTCGGTGTGACGGATGTGGGGCTTATGGCGCATGCCGCGTTGGCCGGTACTCCTGAGCAGGTGAGGGTCACCGCCTGGAGAAATCCGCCAGCGGGCGTGACCGTGATCGTCGTGCTGGTGGCACTGCCTTCGCCAACGGTTCCACTCGCCGGGGAAATTGAGAGCGCGAAGCTCGGCGGGATGGCGGCGCTGATGCTGACTGATACCGCTGTTGACGCCGAAGCCGAAAAGCTTGAGGTTGCTCCGAAGGACGCGGTCATCGAATGCGTACCGACTGCGAGGGAGGTCGTCGTGTAGGTTGCTGCGCCCGAGCCGTTCAGTGTGCCGGTGCCCAGCGTCGTGGCGCCATCGAGGAACGTGACGGTGCCGGTGGGCACCGTCGATCCGGAGGCGGGCGTCACGGTCGCCGTAAACGTAATGCTCGTCCCGCTCACGGCTGTGGTTGCCGAGGCGGTAAGTGCCGTGCTCGTCGCCACCGGCGTTACGACGGCTGACACTACCACTGTCACGGCTGTGGAGGTGCTTCCGCTGAAGCTGGTCGTTGCTCCGTAGACTGCCGTCACGCTGTCGGATCCAACTGGCAGGGCCGTGGTTGCGAGCGTGGCCACGCCTGAGCCGTTCAGCGTTCCCGTGCCGAGCGACGTGGTTCCGGTGTAGAAGGTCACGGTTCCGCTGGGCGTTCCGGTACCTGCCGTCACAGTTGCCGTCAGCGTGACGCTGGCACCCGACGTGATGGACGAAGCCGATACGGCCAAGGCAGTCGAGGTACTCGGTAGCGTTGCAATCGTGCTGTGGTCGTTGAGCAACACCGTCGATCCAGCGAGGATGTCTGGCTTGCCATCGCCATTCAGATCGGTGGCGATTGAGGTTCCGCCGGCGGCCAGGTTGATCAGATCTTTCGGAGCGAGGCCGCTGCCTGTGTTTACCGACGTGAACGTTCCATCGCCCTTGCCGTAGAAGATTCCGCTGTAGGAGTTGAAGACGAAGAGCGCGATGTCCACATTGCCATCGCCGTCGAAGTCCGCCGCAGCGATGCCGCCTTCGATTCCTCCCGAGGTGCTGCCTACGCCGCCAGTGAGCGGCATGGTCGCCGGCAGTGCGAACGTGCCATCGCCATTGCCCAGCGAGATCGCCAGTTCGGGATTCGCATTCTCATCCGCGCCCGGGCAGGCGAGGTCCAGCTTTCCATCCTTGTTGAAGTCCGCAATCGCGCAAGGCACAGCAGTAGCCGAAATGCTTGTCGCGGTAATCACGGTCTTTGGCGTAGCGAACGTTCCATCTCCATTCCCCGGATACATCTGCACATTCGAACCGAGGTCGCCGTCCGGGTTGTAGACACCGTTCGACCCGGTCGTCAGCAAGTCTTCTTTGCCATCGTTATTGAAGTCTGCAACGGCGACCACCTGCGGCAGGCTGACAAGGTTCGGCGGTGGCGACGTGCTGTTGTAGCTATAGGTTGTGACGGCCGTGCCGAAGGTGCCATCGCCATTGCCCGGCAGCACCATGAACCCGCGCAGGTAGATGTTCTGCGTGGTGTAGATGTCCTCGTAGAAGCTGAAGAGGATCGACGCGTTGCCGCCCTTGGTCAGCGGTGCGAGCTGGACGCCTGTAATCGTCTGCGTCTGCGCGTCGTTGTCGCCTGCCGGCGCCAGCTGCGGCATCTGGTGCGGGACGGGAGCGGCGAACGTTCCGTCGCCGTTGCTCAAGGCCGTCCAGTAGATCAGGCCGCTGTAACTCAAGCTGCTGGCGCCACTGGTGATGAACATCAGGTCGGCCTTGCCATCGCCATTCAGGTCGGCCACGGCGTAGCCCTGGATGCTCAGGGTCGAGCCGCTGATGGTCGTGGCGTTTAGCACAAAGCTCGTCGGGATGTTGATTGTTGCTCCCGGCGTGAAGATGCCTTTCTTCGATCCCATGTAGACCGTGAAGGTTGAGTTCAACACATTGTTCGAATAGCTGCCGAGGGCGATCAGATCGGGCAATCCGTCGCCGTTCACATCGCCCATGTTCGTCCCGGTGTAGGCCGAGTAGATGCCTGTGCCGGTCACGTAGGGCGCACCCGCAAACGTTCCATCACCGTAGCCCATCAGCGCATACGCGAGGTTCGGATCATCGCCGTCGCCCACATAGACTCCGCCATTGGCGAGGCCGTTATAGATGTCGAGGTTGCCGTCGCCGTCCAGATCGGAAGCGGTGACCTCGCCGTAGTTGCCGATCGAGGCATAGGCGGCGCCCGCAGTGAACGTGCCATCGCCGTTGCCGAAGTAGGTGGAGAGAGTTCCATTGCCGACGACCAGGTCCAGCTTGCCGTCCTTGTTGAGATCGCCCGTCGCGAGATACGGTCCCGCCGATGACGCGGAATCCACCTGGTACGGAAATGCCGGCGTCGCCACTGGCGTAAACGTGCCGTCCCCATTGCCCAGAAAGACCTCACCATTGTCGGTGATCAGGTCCTTCTTGCCGTTGCCCCGCAGGTCAGCCGTAATCAAGTTCCCAATCGGCGTCGAGTATTCGGGCGTGGATCCAGGCAACGCGGGCACGGTAAAGCTCTGCGCCGCCTCGAACGTTCCATCTCCCTTGCCGAGCAGCACAGAGATTTGCTGGGCCACGCCGCCGCTGTTCGCGAGGGAACTTGATACCGCAATGATGTCGAGCTTGCCATCGCCGTTCACATCGTCGATGACGGCGGCTATGGTTCCCTGTCCCAGCGTCGGATACGACACTGCGGTTTGGAAGGTGCCATCTGCATTTCCCAGCAGGACTGAAACGCTGCCACTCGTCGTCAGAACGCTGTTGGTCACCACCAGGTCGCCATTTCCATCCTTGTTGAGGTCGGCTGTGGTGACCGCGCTTGCCGTGGAGAAGCCGTACACGTTGAGCGCATAGTCCGTGGTGAACGCGCCTGTGGGAAGGTAGCTTCCCTTAGCCAAGGTGCTGGTGACAACGTAAAGACCGTTTGTCCCGGCGATGGGATCGTAGGCGACTCCCACGAATACGTTGACGCCGGAGGTGGTGGTCCCCACGAAGACTTCCTGCTCGGCGCCGAAACCGGTGGTGGGTGGAACGCAGCCGGAGGCAAACACATCGGGAGTGGTCGTCAGGCCGGCTTCAGAATGCAGCACCAACTCGTAGTTGTTGGCAATCGTTCCGGTCAGCGCATCACTGTTTCCCGTCTGTTCGGAGTAGGTGCCGGCAGCGAGAGTGAGCGAGCAGTCGGGTTCGAGGGCAAGCGAGACCAGCTGGTTTCCCGGCGCCGTGATGGTCGTGTAGTTGCCCTGAAAGTTGGCGGTGCCAGTCACTGAGCCGTCGGTTCCCGTGAGCATGGGCTTGAGCTGGACATGGCCGGCTTTGGGCTTGGTTCCAGTCGACGACGTCTGCGCTCGTGCTGGGGAAGACTGTACGCAAGCACTCAACACCAGCGCCGGCAACGCGTTCCAGAGGACAAGTTTCCTGAACCCCACCTGACCCAAGCTAGCCTTTGCTGACATGGCCGATACCTCCGGGCTTCGCGTTGCTTCGTGCTGTTGTGTGCGGACAACTCTAGCAGCAGACGCGTGTGCGCATCAGCGCCTATATACCGCTGATCGAGCTCGGCAATTTAGTAACCACGCGAGCCGATTACGGTCGCTGGACCTTGAGTGATACTGATGCTGAAGTTTTGATTACTGAAGGTGGGGGCTGCGGAGCGCCGCAGGGCCACGGTCGATCGGGCCACGGTCGATCCAGACGCCAAGTTGGGGTGCGTCGCTTACGGCATTCCCTGGCCGCGGGTGCGGCGCTCTACGCTCGGCTGGGCGCTCTATCGGATGCGCCAGTACGCGGTTTCAACAGCAGCTACTTTGCGTGGGCTTCGATGACACACTACCATCGTGCAGAGGTCATCATGTCACGTCTTCCTTACCCAAAGCTTGCGCCGGGTGGTTATAGCGCCCTGCAATCGCTGGGGCATTACATTTCTACCGAGACGGCGCTGGAGCCGGTGCTGCTGGGGTTGGTCTATCTGCGGGTTTCCCAGTTGAATGGGTGCGGGTTCTGCATTGGGCTGCACAGCTCGGATCTGCAGAAGCATCACGAGCCGGATAGCCGCATTGATGCCGTGGCGGATTGGCGGGGGTCGGATGCGTTTACGCCGAGGGAGCGCGCGGCGCTGGCCTGGACTGAGGCGGTGACGGATGTGAATGCGTCGCATGTGTCCGATGAGAAGTATGCCGCGGTGAAGGAGTTCTTCGCGGAGAAGGACCTGGTCGACCTGACGTTTGCGATTGCGAATATCAATGCGTGGAACCGGATGGGCGTGGCGTTTCGGATGGAGTGGAAGACGAAGGCGCGGTCGAGCGCAGAGATGGCGTCGCTTCCGGCTGCAGTTGAGACGGCGGCCGAATGAGCAGTTCCCTGGTTGCGACGAACGTGTCGGAGGCGGCTCCGGTGCTGCGGGCGCTGGCGCTGGAGAAGACCTACGCACCGCTGGTTGCGGGTGGGGTGGGGCTGCGGTTGTTTCATGATTTGTCGCTGGAGGTCGCCGCCGGCGAGATGGTCGCTGTGGTCGGAGAGAGTGGCGCGGGCAAGAGTTCCCTGCTGCACTTGCTGGCAGCGCTGGATCGTCCGACCGCCGGCGAAGTTTGGTGTGGCGAGACCAACGTCACGCGCTTGAATGCGCGGCAGGCTGGGGAGTATCGCAATCGCGAGATTGGGTACGTGTGGCAGTTTCATTACCTGCTGCCGGAGTTCACGGCGCTGGAGAATGTGGCGATGCCGCTGTTGTCGCGCGGAGATCGGCGAGGGCAAGCACTCGAGGAGGCGGCGCGATGGTTGCAGCGAGTGGGGCTGGGAGATCGCGGGGAGCACCGGTCGGGGGAGTTGTCAGGGGGAGAGCAGCAGCGGCTGTCGATTGCACGGGCACTGATCACCAAGCCTAAGCTGCTGCTGGCGGATGAGCCGACGGGGGATCTGGACGGAGCGACAGCGGAGCGGGTGTTTGAGCTGCTGCAGGAGCTGCATCGGGAGAACGCGCTGGCCAGTGTGCTGGTGACGCACAACCTGGAGTTCGCGGGGCGGTGCGATCGGGTGCTGCGGTTGAAGGATGGGCGACTGGCAGTGGCTTAGACGGTCGGCTGGCGCGGGTGTAGGCGCTTACCGGCTGTTCGGGAATGGGACACGCCGGTGTCGATGGGGCGTTTTGGGCCAATTTGCGACCGATTTCCCACAGGAACGTCTAATCTTTGATTCCTGAAAGTTCCGCTGCGTTTTCCATAGACGCTTGAGACGGATACACTAGGGTCAACTCAGCTGGTTGTTTCCAGAGCTTTTCAACAACCAGTCCTCTCCGTCGCAATCGAACGCGACGGTGGCCACGCAATCGTCATTCGCAGACCGCGCTCCTCGTTTCAGATTTGGTTTCAAGCGCGGGGGCGACGGTTCGAAGGGGGAGTATGTTCGAACGCTATACAGAAAAGGCGCGGCGCGTGATCTTTTTCGCGCGCTACGAGGCGAGCCAGTTCGGATCGCCGTACATTGAAACCGAACATCTCTTACTGGGCCTGCTTCGGGAAGACAAAGCACTTACGAACCGCTTCCTGCGGTCGCATGCATCCGTAGAATCCATCCGCAAAC
>Ga0302226_10003044_pt1 | contig 11582 bp, 9 predicted proteins | sample II_Palsa_E3_3_FD_193524 | JGI IMG/M metagenome (GOLD analysis project Ga0302226, IMG submission 193524) | Peat permafrost microbial communities from Stordalen Mire near Abisko, Sweden - II_Palsa_E3_3 | ecosystem: Environmental > Terrestrial > Soil > Palsa > Peat permafrost | place: Sweden...
CATTCGGCAACTGCTCGCCGACGCGACGGGAAAGCCCGTTCTTGCCACGCAGGCGGAAGAGCCCGTCCTGCTGGGCGCCGCGATGCTGGGCGGAGTGGCAGGCGGCCTGTTCGACGACGTGCGCTCGGCGATGACCAGGATGTCGCATATCAGCAAGACCTACGAGCCGGCGGCAGGTGACATCGCGACACTGCACGAGGCGCGGTTTCGCGCGTTCAAGCAATTGCAGAGCGTGGCGAGAGAAATTCGTTAGGCCTACGACGGGCGGGGAAAGAGCGCGGCTGCAGCCGACGCCGTCGACTCCGCCATCCGCGTGTGACGCGCGGCCAATCGTGGCGCGGCGGCGCCCGCCGTCTACAGTCCAGGGCGGCTCACACCCGTCCTCGATCTCGTCTACGAGGATGTCACGTCTGTCACTCTCCTTGACTGCATTCAGGCGTTTGCGTCCTGCCAAGGGCTCACGCTGCTTCGCGCGGCAGCTGGGTGTGCAAGGCGGTTGAGCTGCGCGTGTAACACACGGTAAATCGAAGTAGAAGCTTCAGGCGCAGCGTCCGGTCAACGCGACCGGCAGTCGCATCGTTTCCAGATAGACAAGATCAACAGGAGGCGCACGGTGGTATCGGGCGTCCAACGCCCATCAATGACGATGCGAAGGAGGTCAAGCTTGCATCCGCAAAGAGGTCTAGCCTACGCACTTACCCTGATGCTGGTCGCGATGTCGGCATCGGCGGTTCAACCCGACACGCCAGACGCAGCGCCCGCATTGTCCGCTTCATCCACTACAGCTGCACGGGGTATGCGCGAGCGCGATGTCGTGCATACCCCAGTTCCGAAGGTGCAGCCCGAACGACTGGAGCTCGTCACGCCGTCGGGTCCTGTCGAGGTACCGATCGCGGTGTCGCGCAACTGGACCCAGCCGCAGCCCGACGTGACACGCGTGGTCGTGGTGATACCGGGGTGGCCCCGCCGCGACCTCACCTCGGGCGAGTACGCAGCCAGAGTGGCGGGACCCGCGGCACGCGGCGCGATGCTGATTACGCCGCAATTCCTGACCGCGAAGGATATCGCGGCGCATCACCTGCCTGACAACATGCTCCGGTGGCGTGAAGACGACTGGCCGCGTGCCCGGCTTTCCACGGGCCCGGTCGCGCTCAGTTCATTCGAAATCGTCGACGAGATTTTCAGACGCCTCGCCAACCGGGCGATCTTCCCCAACCTGAACACGATCGTGCTAGCCGGGCATTCTGCGGGCGGACAGTACGTGCAACGCTACGCGGCGCTCGGGCGGGGCGAGGCCGATCTCGGCGGTGCGCCTATACATATCCGCTATGTGGTCACCAACCCGGCCACTTACCTCTATCTGACAGACGACCGGCCCGATGGCAACGGTACGTTCGCGCCGTTCGATGCGAAGCGGTGCCCCACGTTCGACCGCTGGAACTACGGGCTGCGCACGGGCGTGCCGCCTTACGCGGGGGCGCCGGTCACGGCCAATGCAGTAAAAGCCCGCTATCTGCAGCGCGACGTCGTGTATCTGCTGGGCACCGCCGACAACTCGCCCGACGAGGACGCCGTCGGACACAATTGCGAGGCTGACGCGCAAGGGATCACGCGCTACGCCCGTGGACTCGCGTACGACGCCTATATTCATATGCTCGATCCGCAAACGCGCCAGCATGCGCTTGAGGCGCCGGGCATCGCCCACTCGAGCGGCCGGATGTATGCGTCCGCGTGCGGGCTGACCGCGCTGTTCGACAAGCCGGGCTGTGGCGAATCGGTTTCGAAGCAGCCGTGAGAAGATAGTCGACCATACGTCACGACTCGGACGCCGCGAGGCTGCCGAGTATCTTCGCCTTGACGGTCACGTCCATCGGATGGTCGCCATCCGCATGAAACAGGTGCGTCAACTCCAACACTATCTCCGACGGCTAATTCACGTCACTCAGCAAGGGAGTGGTCAATCGACCCCTTACGAAGAAGACATAGCCAATCATGTATGGCTGGATGCTATCTGATGAAGACACGTCAGGAACAGCTGAACGGCTCTGGTGGGCGCAATGTCGCTCCGCGTAATCGCCATCCCGGTGGCCTTGGAAAACTTTTCAGCAAGCTCTAGCCGTACGATGCCTAACGGCTTCAAGATCGGATCGACGGTCGCATCGATGATGAATGCGATCGAGTCGCCATTCAACATCAGTGAGAGTGCCGCAGTAAACGACTGACTACGGACGATGCGCCGGGGCGGATCCACGCCCTGCTCTGTGAAGAACGTGTCGAACGAGTTAGACGAGTTCTTCGGATAGATCCATTGCGCGCCCAGCGTGTCGGCTAGAGAGACTGCCCGCGCGTGGGGGCTATGTCTGGACGCACAGGCCACGATGTCCGACGAAAGAAAGCGGATGCTGTTGAACTCAACGCCCACCCAGTCGGCCACGGTATGAACAAGCAGCAGGTCGGCTGACCCATCCCGAAGCAGATCCAGCGCGTGCGGCATGGCCGCATCCATCACGTGCACCTTTGTGAGCGGCGACACCTCCTGGAGCATCTTGAGGGCGGTCGGCAACACGGTCAGCGACATGGCCGAACTGACTGCGATCGCGATCCGCGATTCCATCCCTTGCGCGATCGCGAGCAGATCCTCGCGCGTGCGCCGCATCTCTTCGATCATCGAAGTGGCGTGCCGGCGAAATACCTGGCCGCATTCCGTGAGCGTGATTCCCTGAGCGTGTCTGACGATCAGTTCCACCGAGAGCTGCCGCTCGAGTTCGCGTATCGACTTGGTGACGGCGGGCTGGGAAACGTTGAGTCGTTTGGCCGCCGCGCGCAAGGACAGCGCGTCGGCAACGGTCAGAAATACGCGAAGTTGGGTCGGCGTCATTCTCGGGGACTGCTCCTGACTAAAGGAAAAATCGTGCAGCGCGACACGCGAAAAAGCCCCTGCAGTATAGACGACGGGGATAGCGTCGACCCCTCTAACAAAATGTTATCGCTGCGATTTTTGGGTTGTCTGTGCGGCTCGGAATGAGCGTCCTATTATCTGCACCAACCCCGCTGGACCACGATCCATCACAGAGTCACAGGAGCCAATCATGAGTACAACGGAAGTCTACGGACGTACGCGAACGCCCGGCAGTTCGTCTCGCACGCTCGACATGAGGCTGGTCGCCGCCACCGTCGCGGGAAACACGCTCGAGATCTACGACTTCGTTGTCTACGCGTTCTTTTCCGTCTATATCGGCAAAGCGTTTTTCCCGACGACAGACCCGTCCACGAGCTTGCTGCTATCCGTAGGCGTGTTCGGTGTGGGATTTATCGCCAGACCGCTCGGCGCGTATTTCATTGGCCGGTTGGCCGACCGGGCAGGAAGACAGCTCGCGCTGCTGCTCACCATTTTCATGATCACGATCGGCACCATGGGACTCGCTTTCACGCCGTCGTATGCGTCGATCGGTATTGCAGCGCCGCTTATTGTCGTGGCTTGCCGATTAATTCAAGGATTTGCGCTAGGCGGAGAGGTCGGCCCGTCGACGTCATTTCTCGTCGAGATTGCGCCGGACAACACGCGCGGCTGGTGGGGCAGCTGGCAACTCGCCAGTCAGGGTCTCGCGATCGTCATCGCGGGCGTGGCAGGGCTGATCACGACTCATACGCTAAGCGCGCCGCAGATGCAGGCATGGGGCTGGCGAATTCCGTTGACGTTAGGGGTTCTAATGGTGCCCGTGGCGATCTATTTGCGCAGGTCGATGCCGGAGACACTGGAAGAAGAGACGCACACAACGGGAGGCGACGCATCGCCAACGCTTGGCAAGCATCGTCGCACCATCCTGCTTGGCATTCTGCTGATCCTGGCGCCCACGGTATTTACCTACCTGGGCACCTACATGACGACCTATGCGATTTCGGTCATGAAGATGGACCCGGCCACGTCGATGTGGGCGACTCTCGCATTCGGCCTCTCGACCTTCGTGTTCTCGTTGCTGGGTGGTTGGCTAAGCGACCGGCACGGCCGCAAGCCCGTGATGTTCTGGCCGCGCCTTGCGATCGCGCTGCTCTGCGTCCCGCTGTTCGCGATGCTGCAGGTTTATCCAAATGCGTTCGCACTGATCTTCGCAACCACGGTGATAGCCGGGTTGACTGCGTTGAGCGGATCGGCATCGCTGGTGGCGATTCCGGAAATGCTGCCGGCACGCATTCGCGCTGCAGGCATGTCGATTTCCTATGCGCTGACCGTAAGCATCTTCGGCGGCACGACGCAGTTCGTTGCGACCTGGCTTCTCAAGGCAACGGGGAACGCGCTCTCGCCGGCGTGGTACGTCGGCGCACTGGGAATTGTCAGCGCGCTCGCTGTGCTGTCAGTCAAGGAAACCGCGCCAGGCCATCTCCCGTCCTGATTTCCGTTCCATCGCAAGGCCTGACAAAAGGCAATCATGAATCGTCAACTCATCCCCTTCATCGTTGAGAACGCCCCGCAGATTGCGAAGTTTCGACACGATATCCACGCCCACCCGGAGCTCGCATTCGAGGAGCATCGAACCGCTGGGATCATTGCAGACATGCTCGAAGGCTGGGATATCGAAGTGCAGCGCAATGTCGGCAAGACCGGCCTCGTCGGCATTCTTCGCGGGCGCGATGGCGGCGCGAGCGGCAAGGCGATCGGTCTGCGCGCGGACATGGACGCGCTTGCGATGCCGGAGCAGAACGAATTCGCTCATGCCAGCACCACGAAGATGAAGATGCACGGCTGTGGTCACGACGGACATTCGGCGATGCTGCTGTCGGCCGCGCAGTATCTTGCGAGTCATCGCAATTTCGACGGCACCGTGTATTTCATCTTCCAGCCGGCGGAGGAGGTCGGGCTGGGCGCGCTGGCCATGATCGAGGATGGCCTGTTCACGCGCTATCCGATGGAGTCGGTCTATGGCATGCACAACTGGCCCGGACTTCGCGCAGGATCGTTTTCGGTCACGCCCGGCCCCATGATGGCCTCGGCCAGCATCTTCGACATCACGATTCGGGGCAAAGGCGGCCATGCGGCGATGCCGCACCTCGCGATTGACCCAATACCGATCGCCGCTCAGATCGTCCTTGCTTTTCAGCAGATCATCAGCCGCGGTATCCGGCCGCTGGATTCCGCAGTGATATCGGTGACGTCGGTGAAGTCCGGTGAGGCATTCAACGTCATTCCGCAAGATTGTCATCTGAGGGGTACGGTCCGCACGTTCAGCGATGCGACGCTCAGCTACATCCAGGAAAAGATGGAGCGTATTGCCGAGCGGATCGCGAGCGGTTTCGATGCAACTGTCGACTTCAATTTCAAGTGTCTTTTGCCGCCGACCGTAAACGATCCGGAGGAAACCGCGCTCGTCGAGGAGGTGCTCGCCGATCTGGTCGGCGCAGACAACGTCACCCGACAGGAGCCGACGATGGGCGGGGAAGATTTCGCCTTCATGCTGCGCGAAAAACCCGGCGTGTTCTGCTTCATCTCGAATGGAGAAGGCGATCACCGCAGTCCGCAGGCTGGTCTCGGGCCATGCGAGTTGCACAACTCGAGCTATGACTTCAATGACGAACTCATTCCCGTGGGTGCCAGCTACTTCGCGAAGCTGGTGGCACGCAAGCTCGGTTCGAAGTGAGTGAGGTGAGTGAAGTGAGTGAAGTGAGTGAAGTGAGTGAGTGAGTGAGTGAGTGAGGTGAATTTCGCGCAGCAATTTCAAGTTGAATGGATGGCAATGCATATGACACGAATTTCCGGGTTCACCGTGCAGTCATCAGCGGATTCTTCCGCTGAGGCGGCGTCGCGACTGACAGACAACCCTGCGTTTGGACGCGTGTTCACCACACACATGGCGTCCGCGCGATTCACGGGAGGCGCGTGGGTCGATTGCGAAATCGTGCCGACAGCGCCGGTCTCGATTCACCCGTCGACGATGGCCTTGCACTACGCGCAGGAGATTTTCGAAGGTCTCAAGGTGTACCGGCTACCTGACGGTGGCGCCGCGCTCTTCCGGCCGGACGCGAACGCGAGGCGATTCAGGCGTTCCGCGCAACGCCTTGCGATGCCTGAACTTCCTGAAAGCCTGTTTCTGGATTCCGTGCGCAAGCTGGGCTCGATCGACGAAGCCTGGATTCCGGGCACGCCGGGTGGCGCACTCTATTTGCGTCCTTTCATGTTCGCAAGCGAAGCAGCCCTTGGCGTGAAGCCGGCCATGGAATACCGGTACTTCGTGCTGGCTTGCCCCGTCGGCGACTACTTTCACGGTAAGAGCGCGGGCGTGTCGCTGTGGGTGAGCGAGTCTTTTTCGCGCGCGGGCCCGGGAGGTACGGGCGATGCCAAGTGCGGCGGAAACTATGCGTCGAGTCTGGCAGCCCAGGCCGAAGCGACTGCGAACGGATGCGACCAGGTCGTATTTCTAGATGCGGTCGAGCGTCGCTGGGTCGAAGAACTAGGCGGCATGAACGTGTTCTTCGTCTTCAAGAACGGATTGATTCAGACACCCCCGCTCACCGGCACTATCTTGCCCGGCATTACGCGTGATTCGCTGATCACGCTCGCGCGAGATCAAGGCTACGAGGTACGGGAAGCGCCCTACAGCATCGATCAATGGCAAGCCGATGCACGAAGCGGGCTGCTTGCGGAAGCGTTCGCGTGTGGCACCGCTGCCGTGGTGACTCCAATCGTTGAAGTAACGCGCGCCTCAGAGAAATTCCAGATCGGCGATCGGCTGCCAGGCACGCTCACGCAGCGTTTGAAGAAGGCACTGACCGACATCCAGTATGGAAAGGCCGAGGACAAATTCGGCTGGCTCGATCGAATCAGCTAAAGAACCATTGAAGGCGCCTGAAGGTCTCCCTGAAGACCGGGGCGTTGTGATTTTTTTGGCCAAACAAACACTCACTATCGGACTGGAGATCGACAATGAAAAAGACTTACCTTGCACTAACGGCAATGGGCGCGTTCAGCGTGGCGCACGCTCAAAGCAGCGTTACCCTGTACGGGATCATCGACGAAGGCATCAACTACACGTCGAACTCGGGCGGCCACACGCTCTATAACCTGTCGTCCGGCGTGCTGCAGGGCAGCCGCTTCGGCCTGCGCGGCGCTGAAGACCTCGGCAGTGGACTGAAAGCGATCTTCGTGCTGGAAAACGGTTTCGACGTGAACACGGGCAAGCTCGGGCAGGGCGGACTGATGTTCGGTCGTCAGGCGTATGTCGGCGTTTCGAGCTCGCGATTCGGCTCGGTCACGCTGGGTCGCCAGTATGACTCTGTTGTCGACTACGTCGGTCCGCTGGAAGCTGGCGATCAATGGGGCGGCTACATCGCGGCGCATACGGGGGACATCGACAATTTCAACAACTCCTATCGCACGAATAACACGGTCAAGTACACAAGCGCCAACTACAACGGCCTGACTTTCGGCGGCACGTATAGCCTCGGCGGCGTTGCCGGAGACTTTTCTGCGAACCAGATCTGGTCGTTCGGCGCGGGCTACAACAACGGTCCGCTGGTGCTCGGTGCGGGTTACCTGAATGCACGCACGCCGTCGAACGCAGGTGGCTTGTTCGGCAACAACACGTCGTCGTCGACAGCCTCGGCCGTCACGACGCCGGTCTACTCCGGGTACGTGTCGGCCAATACGTACCAGGTAATCGGCGCGGCCGGCGCATATTCGTTCGGCGCGGCCACGATCGGTGCGACCTACTCGAACGTCAAGTTCATGAATCTCGGTGCGAATGGCGCGTCGGCGTTCCAGCGCGGCGACACGGCGACGTTTAACAACGCCGAAGCCAATTTCAAGTATCAGCTGACGCCGGCGCTATTGTTGGGCGCAGCATTCGACTACACGAGGGGCAACTCGGTCACGCAAGCGAGCGGGACGACTAACGCCGGTGCCAAGTACTACCAGGCCGCGCTTGGCGCCGACTACTTCCTGTCCAAGCGCACCGACCTCTACCTCGTCGGCGTCTATCAGAAGGCTTCCGGAACGGACTCCAAAGGTGAGAACGCGGTGGCTGCCATCAGCAATCTGACACCTTCGCTGAGCGATAGGCAGACGGCCGTGCGCATCGCCATCCGCCACAAGTTCTGATACGTCTTCGTCACTTATCCCGGTTGCCAATGGCTATGTCCCTGCGTTCACGCATCGTCCTGATTTCTTCTCTCGCGGTGACTGGCGTGACGGCCGCGGGCGAGACCATTCAGCGTGTGGTCGGCGAGATCGAACGGGTAAGCCGCATCGTGGCGGAGATCGAAGTGTCGATGGAGGAGCAAAGCGTTGGCATCACGCAGATCGACCGGAGCGTCGCGGAAATGGACCGCGCCACGCAACAGAATGCCGCGCTCGTCGAGCAGTCCGCAGCGGCGTCGGCTCAGCTCAATGATCAGGCTCAACATCTGGCCGAGCTGGTGGGAGGTTTCAAGCTGACCGGGAATGCCGCGTGACACGCAGGAACGGCATTTCGGTCGGCTGTGGCCTCAAGAGGTGCTTGCATGACGGCGCCGCAATTGACCCACGATCTTGGTGAGCCCACGCAGCGAGTTTAGACTTGAGTTTCGCCGAACGTCGATTTTGCTCCTGACTCGGGTATCCAACATGCGTTTGTGCTGGCGGATGAACGGCATCATCGCATCCAGCAGTGACTCGTAGCCCTAACGCGCTGTAACCGCCACATTGGCCCGCGCCGTATGCAATTTTTTATAACTGTCGATCAAGCGGTGGTGCCTGTCGAGACCCTCCAGTTTCATACTCGTTGGCGTTAAACCATAGAACCGAACGCTGCCGTCCACCGACCCCATTGCCGCGTCCATCCGGGCGTCGCCGAACATCCGACGGAAGTTGACCGCGTAGTCGTCCAGTTCCAGGTCGTCATCGAGCAGCACCTCCAGCACGACATTCAAGGCCTGATAAAACAATCCGCGTTCGACCGTGTTGTCGTTGTACTGCAGGAAGGCCCCCACCAGTTCTTGTGCCTCCTCAAATTGCTTCAAGGCGAGATGAATCAGCAGCTTCAACTCGAGAACAGTTAACTGTCCCCAATTCGTATTCTCGTCAAACTCGATGCCGATCAACGTGGCAATATCGGAGTGCTCATCCAGTTCATTGTTATCCAACCGCTCGAGCAATGCTGCCAGCCCCGTATCGTCCAGGCGATGCAAGTTCAAAATATCGGCGCGAAACAACAGCGCCTTGTTTGTGTTATCCCAGATCAAATCCTCGACCGGGTAAACTTCCGAATACCCGGGCACTAAAATCCGACAGGCTATGGCGCCCAGTTGGTCATACACCGCCATGTACACCTCTTTGCCCATGTCTTCGAGAATACCGAACAATGTTGCGGCTTCTTCGGCATTGGAGTTTTCACCGTGGCCAGAAAAATCCCACTCAACAAATTCGACATTCGCTTTGGCACTGAAAAAGCGCCATGACACAATACCGCTGGAGTCAATGAAGTGCTCGACAAAGTTATTTGGCTCGGTCACGGCTTCACTGGCAAAGGTGGGCCGAGGTAAATCGTTCAGGCCTTCAAAACTGCGCCCCTGTAGCAACTCGGTAAGACTCCGTTCCAGCGCCACCTCCAAGCTTGGGTGTGCGCCGAACGAGGCAAAGACTCCGCCTGTCCGCGGGTTCATCAAGGTGACGCACATCACTGGGTACACCCCACCCAGCGACGCATCCTTTACCAGCACCGGAAAGCCCTGCTCTTCCAATCCCTGAATCCCGGCCAGAATGCCGGGATATTTCGCCAGCACTTCGTGCGGCACATCAGGCAATGCGATTTCACCTTCGAGAATTTCACGCTTTACCGCACGCTCGAAAATTTCGGACAGACATTGCACCTGCGCTTCGGCCAGCGTATTACCGGCACTCATGCCATTGCTGACAAACAGGTTTTCGATCAGGTTGGACGGAAAATACACCACTTCGCCGTCCGACTGCCGCACAAACGGCAGTGAACAAATACCGCGCTGCACATTGCCGGAGTTGGTGTCGACCAGATGCGAGCCACGCAACTCGCCATCGGGATTATAAATTTCCAGGCAGTAAGCATCCAGAATGTCAGCCGGCAGCGCATCCTTACGGCCAGGCTTGAACCAGCGCTCGTTCGGGTAATGTACAAACGCCGCATTGGCGATGTCTTCGCCCCAAAACGCGCCAGCGTAGAAATGATTGCAATTCAGGCGCTCGATATACTCTCCCAACGCCGACGCCAACGCGCTTTCCTTGGTCGCTCCCTTGCCATTGGTAAAACACATCGGCGAGTGCGCATCACGGATATGCAGCGACCACACATTGGGAACAAGATTGCGCCACGAAGCGACTTCAATCTTGATGCCCAATGCCGCCAAACTGGCCGACATATTGGCGATGGTTTGCTCCAAAGGCAGATCCTTGCCCACAATATAAGTGCTGGCGTCAGAAGCCGGCTTCAACGTCAGCAACGACTGAGCATCGGCATCCAGGTTCTCTACCTCTTCAATGACAAACTCGGGTCCGGCTTGCACCACTTTTTTAACCGTGCAACGGTCGATGGAGCGCAAAATACCTTGGCGGTCTTTGGCAGAGATATCCGCCGGCAACTCGACCTGAATCTTGAAAATCTGTTGGTACCGGTTTTCCGGATCAACAATATTATTCTGCGACAGGCGGATATTTTCGGTAGGAATATTGCGAGTTACGCAGTACAACTTCACAAAGTAAGCTGCACACAAGGCTGATGAGGCCAGAAAATAATCGAAGGGACCCGGCGCCGAGCCATCGCCCTTATAACGGATAGGCTGGTCGGCCACTACCGTGAAGTCATCGAACTTGGCTTCAAGACGTAGCTTATCGAGAAAGTTGACTTTAATTTCCATGGGGGAATTCCAGAGACGGTGCTCAAAATGATGTAGCCGCTATTATCCATCGCCACGTACAGTCGCACCAAACTGAAACGCCACGAGTTCCTCGCACATTCTCAGAAGACGAGAACTACCAGGCGACAATTCAAAATATAAAGCCCGATAAAAAACAGGGCTTTAATAGTCAATCAAATAGACAATAACGTTTCCTGACCAAGATTCTACCCTCACTCGATTGTCAATCCAGCGGCTGCACCCTTGCTGGAACCGGGTTGCTGCCAGCGTGTGTATCGAGGATACCGTCACCGATACCGCAAAACCCGTTCATGGCCGCGCGCAGTCTTTCGCAACCGGCGCCACATGGGCCAATCGCGGCCTCCGGCGAACCTAACGAATTCGCGTCATCTGGCGCGTGATGCAGCCTTCGGGTGGGTCCACGCTAATGCCCTCCGTGAGGACCCGATCGATGAGACGCCGGCAAATCCGCGCAGCGCATATGTCTCATTTCGCGACACGTACGGCAGCCGCTGCTCGATCAAGCGTCCGATTCTGCGACAGTGGGTCGAATCCCTATGCCGGCCGGCGTGCCTGCTAATCCACTTAATTCCTTCTGTCTGTCAGGCACTAAGGCCCTATTTGGGCGGAGCGCACATCATCGGCATGGACATTGCATAAACGAAAGCAATAAAAACGCGTTGGAAGAACCGGCGAGCCTGCCCCCAACATCGAAGGCCGGCAAGTTT
>Ga0302226_10003055_pt1 | contig 11543 bp, 8 predicted proteins | sample II_Palsa_E3_3_FD_193524 | JGI IMG/M metagenome (GOLD analysis project Ga0302226, IMG submission 193524) | Peat permafrost microbial communities from Stordalen Mire near Abisko, Sweden - II_Palsa_E3_3 | ecosystem: Environmental > Terrestrial > Soil > Palsa > Peat permafrost | place: Sweden...
GCACATTTCGAGCGTAGCGGAAATTATTCGATGACTGATGCAGCGATGGCCGCGTTGCTGCTCTACCGGGGGTGTGATGTCGACACGGTCATGAGCGTCTCGCACGGTGGACGGCTGATACGACAATACGATCTTCAGCGCGAAATCGACTGCGTCACCCAATTGGACTCGCACGATGTCGTGCCTGTGCTCAGCAACGGATGCCTGAGGCAAGTGGTATGAACGCGCCGATGCCCAGCTTGCGCAAAACGTCCCTGCCCTTTGACGTCAGCGTGCTGGAAACTTACCTGGCGGCACATATTGATGGCTTTCGGGGACCGGTGGACGTAGTGCGCTTCAAGGGTGGTCAGTCCAATCCCACGTATCTGCTGTCAACGCCGGCACGCCACTATGTCATGCGGGCCAAGCCCGGCCCTGCCAAACACCTGTTGCCTTCGGCGCATGCGCTCGAGCGCGAGTTCCGCGTGCAGGCCGCGTTGGCTGACAGCGCGGTGCCGGTGACCCAAATGTACTGCCTTTGCGAAGACGAGTCGGTGATCGGTCGCGTGTTCTACGTAATGGATTTCGTCGAAGGCAGAATCTTCTGGGATCAGTCGCTGCCTGGATTGACCGCGACCGACCGCGGCGCCATCTACGACGAACTCAATCGCGTGATCGTCGCGCTGCACGCGGCTGATATCGCGGCCCTGGGTCTTGAGGGCTATGGCAAAGCCGGCAACTATTTCGTTCGCCAGATTGATCGCTGGACGCGCCAATATCGGGCCAGCGAAATCGGCACTATCGAGGCGATGGAGCGGCTGATCGAATGGTTGCCGCAGAACATTCCTTTTGAATCCAGCCCGCAGGTCTCGCTTGTCCACGGCGACTATCGTATCGACAACGTCATCTTCCACCCGACCGAGCCACGCATTTTGGCGGTTATCGATTGGGAGCTTTCCACCATTGGACACCCGCTGGCGGACTTTGCCTACCACCTCATGAGCTGGCATGCCTCGCCGGGTTTCGCGCGCGGCTTGGCGGGCCTCGACCTCTCGGTGTTGGGCATTCCTACGGAGCAAGCCTACATCCGTAGCTACGAGCATCGGATCGGGCATCCGATAGCGGGCGACTGGAACTTTTATCTGGCCTACAACCTGTTCCGCATTGCGGCCATCGTGCAGGGCATTGCCAAGCGCGTGGAGGATGGTACCGCCAGCAGCGCGCAGGCCGCCGAACACGCACGACAAGTACGTCCGCTGGCGGAGATGGGCTGGTCGGCGGCTCAAAAGTTGGCGACGCCATGAAGCTCCCACCCTCGGCGCGTTTCATCCCGGTGCACCGTGCCCCATTCACGGTAACCATCAAATCATCAACGGTCGCGTTATCGCGACTCATCATGGCGACTCAGGAATAAGCGATGTCTGTTAAGCGCGATATGTACGACGGCGTCGCCGTCCTTACCTTGAATAATCCGCCGGTCAATGGACTGGGGCTGTCTTCGCGAGCGGGTTTGATCGAGGCGTTGACGAGTGCGCTGGAGGACGAGCAAGTGCGGGCCATCGTGGTCACTGGCGGCGAACGGGCATTCTCCGGAGGTGCCGACATTCGCGAGTTCAACACGCCGCAAGCCGGCCAGGAACCCACCTTGCCAACCGTCATTGCCGCGTTCGAGCGAAGCAGCAAGCCGGTGGTCGCCGCTATCGATGGCCTGGCGCTGGGCGGCGGCCTAGAGCTGGCCTTGGGCATGAACTACCGCGTGGCCAGTGCAACCGCGCAGGTCGGCTTGCCGGAGATAAAGCTCGGCATTCTTCCCGGCGCCGGCGGTACACAGCGCTTGCCGCGTGCCGTCGGGCTGGAAGTGGCGGTCAATATGATTGTCTCCGGTACTCCGATACTGGCCAGGCAGCTGGCAGATACCCGGCTCTTCGATCAGGTGGTCGATGGCGACGCGCTGGAAGCCGCTATCGCGTACGCGCGTGACGTGGCGGCCAGCGGCCAAGCGCTACCGAAAGTGCGCGACTGGAGAATCGAGCACGAGAACGCCGAAGGTTTTCTGGGTTTCGCCCGCACCGCCGTGACGGCGGTGTCGGCGAATTATCCGGCACCGCTGAAGTGCCTCGACGCTATCGAAGCGGCGGTGCTGCAGCCGTTCGACAAGGGCATCAAGGTGGAGCGCGAGGCGTTTGCCCTGCTGGTACAGACGCCTGAATCGAAAGCCCTGCGACACGCTTTTTTCAGCGAGCGCGCGGCAAGCAAGATTGCCGACGTCGGCGCAGATATTAAGCCGCGCGACATCAGGAGTGTTGGCGTGATCGGTGCCGGCACCATGGGTGGCGGCATCACCATGAACTTTCTCAATGCCGGCATTCCAGTCACGATGCTCGAGACCAAACAAGACGCGCTGGACCGCGGCCTGGGCACGATTCGCAAAAACTACGAGAACAGCGCGAAGAAAGGCAAGCTGACCGCGGACCAGGTGGAGCAGCGAATGGGCCTGATCACGCCCACGCTTTCGTATGACGACTTGAAGCAGGCCGATCTAATCATCGAGGCGGTGTTCGAGGAATACGCCGTCAAAGAGGCCGTGTTCACCCAGCTCGACGCGATTGCCAAGCCGGGTGCGCTTCTCGCCAGCAATACGTCGACGCTCAATCTCGATCGCATCGCTGCGTTCACCAAACGTCCGCAAGACGTGGTGGGCATGCATTTTTTCAGTCCCGCCAATGTCATGAAGCTGCTCGAGGTCGTGCGTGGCGAGCGGACGGCGAAGGACGTGCTGGCCACAGTCATGGTCGTGTCGAAGAAAGTTGGAAAGACCGCGGTGGTGTCCGGCGTGTGTGACGGCTTTATCGGTAACCGCATGATCGAACAGTATGGCCGGCAGGCCGGTTTCCTGCTGGACGAAGGCGCGTTACCTCAGCAGGTCGATCGTGCGGTGGAAAAGATCGGTTTCGCCATGGGGCCGTTTCGCATGGGCGACCTTGCCGGCAACGATATTGGCTGGGCGATACGCAAACGACGAGCGGTGGAACGGCCTGACCTCACGTACTCGAAGACCGCCGATCTGCTCTGCGAGCTCGGTCGCTTTGGCCAGAAGACCGGTGCAGGCTGGTACGACTACAAGGCAGGTGACCGCACGGCGTACCCGTCGCAGGTCGTCAACGACATGGTTGTGCAGTACTCGAAGGATCTCGGCATCACGCGCCGCGCCATTAGCGATGAAGAGATCGTCGAGCGCCTGGTCTACGCGCTGGTCAATGAAGGCGCGCACATTCTCGAAGAAGGCATTGCCGCGAAAGCCTCGGATATCGACATCGTCTATCTGTACGGCTATGGCTTTCCGTTCTGGCTCGGCGGACCGATGCTTTATGCCGATAGCGTCGGTCTCTACAACGTACTCGGCGCCATGCACCATTACGCCAAGGGATACGAAGGTCATGCGTGGGAGCCGGCACCGCTGCTGGTGAAGCTGGCTGAATCGGGCGAGGCGTTCAACGCCTGACCGTACGCCGGACCAAAGACGTTCACGCGCCGCGCGGAATGACCACGCGGCGCTCAAAAATCACCTGGGGTAGATCGTGAAAGAAGCCGTTATCGTTTCCACCGCACGCACCGGCTTGGCAAAGAGCTGGAAGGGCGCATTCAATATGACCCACGGCGCCACGCTTGGCGGGCACGTCGTGCAGCACGCCGTTGCGCGTGCCGGCATTGACCCGGCGGATGTCGAAGATGTGCTGATGGGTTGCGCCAATCCAGAGGGTGCCACCGGCGTCAATATTGCGCGTCAGATTGCCGTGCGGGCTGGATTGCCGATTACTGTTCCCGGCGCGACGGTCAACCGGTTTTGTTCCTCGGGCTTGCAGGCCATCGCGATGGCGGCACACCGCGTGCTTGTGGGCGAGGGTGATATCCACGTCGCTGGCGGCGTGGAAAGCATCTCCTGCGTGCAACCGCACATGAACATGCACATGATCAGCGAGGGCTGGCTGGTCAAACACAAGCCGGAATTGTATTGGTCGATGCTGCAAACGGCAGAGACCGTGGCCAAACGCTACGGTATTTCGCGTGAGCGCCAAGATCACTACGGCGCGGAAAGCCAGCAGCGCGCCTCCGCGGCCGCCGCTGCCGGCAAGTTTAACGACGAAATCGTCCCCATCACCGTGCTCGCCGGCGTGGCCGATCCGGCCACACGGCAGATGATGACGAAGGAAGTGACCGTATTAACGGACGAGGGTATCCGCGCCGATACGACCTATGAAGGCGTGTCGAAGATCCGCAGCGCACTGCCCGGCGGCGTGATCTCGGCCGGCAACGCCAGCCAGTTTTCCGATGGCGCGTCGGCCGCTGTCGTGATGGACGGCAAGCTGGCCGAACAGCGTGGCATCAGACCGCTCGGAATCTTCCGCGGTTTTGCGGTGGCTGGCTGCGAGCCCGAGGAGATGGGCATCGGTCCCGTATTCGCCGTGCCGAAGCTGCTGAAGCGTGCGGGCCTCACCGTAGATGACATTGGCCTGTGGGAATTGAACGAAGCGTTTGCCGTGCAGGTGTTGTACTGCATGGATAAGTTGGGCATTCCGCATGACCGGATCAACGTCGACGGCGGGGCGATTGCCGTTGGTCACCCCTATGGCGTCAGCGGGGCACGACTGGTCGGCCACGCGCTGATCGAGGGGAAGCGTCGTGGCGTCAAATATGCCGTGGTCACCATGTGCGTTGGCGGCGGCCAGGGTGCTGCCGGCCTGTTCGAGATCGTCTGACCGATGGACTCCCTGCTTCTCTCACGCCGCGACCTGGATTTTCTGTTGTACGAATGGCTGGATGTGCCATCGCTGGTACGTGCGGAACGTTACGCCGACCACAGTCGCGAAACCTTCGACGCGGTGCTCGACACCTGCGAACGCATCGCCACCCAGCTGTTCGCACCGCATAACCAGAAAGCCGATCGCCAGGAGCCGCAGTTTGACGGACATACCGTGACGCTGGTCGATGAAGTGAAGCCTGCCTTGCAGGCCTTTGCGGATGCTGGGCTGATGGCCAGCGGTCAGGACTACGCGTTGGGCGGCATGCAGTTGCCTGCCGTCGTCAATATGGCCGGGCTGACTTATTTTTATGCCGCCAACATCAGCACCAGCGCGTACCCGCTGCTCACGCTTGGCAACGCGAACCTGCTGCTGGCGCACGGCAGCGAAGCGCAGATCGAAACCTTCGTGAAGCCCGAACTGGACGGTCGCTATTTCGGCACGATGTGCCTGTCCGAGCCGCAGGCCGGTTCGTCGCTGTCCGATATCGCCACGCGCGCCGACTACGAGGGTGAGTCCGCCTATGGCGCGCAGTATCGGGTGGTCGGCAACAAGATGTGGATATCCGGCGGCGATCACGAATTGTCTGAGAACATCGTGCATCTGGTGCTGGCCAAAATTCCCGGCCCGGATGGAAAACTCATCCCCGGCGTCAAAGGTATTTCCCTGCTGCTGGTGCCGAAGTTTCTGGTCAATTCGGATGGCAGCCTGGGTGAGCGCAACGATGTGCAGCTGGCCGGCATCAACCACAAGATGGGCTACCGCGGTATCGTCAATACCTTGCTCAACTTCGGTGAAGGCACCCGCTATACGCCGGAAGGCAAGGGCGGCGCCATCGGCTACCTGGTCGGCAAGGCGCATCACGGTCTGGCCCACATGTTCCACATGATGAACGAGGCGCGCATTGGCGTGGGCCTGGGCGCGGTCGCGCTGGGTTACACCGGCTATCTGCATTCGCTGGACTATGCGCGCAACCGGCCGCAGGGCCGTGCGATCGGCCAGGCTGGCAAGGACGCGTCGAGTGCGCAGATGCGCATCGTCGGCCACGCCGACGTCAAGCGCATGCTGCTGGCGCAGAAGTCGTACGTCGAAGGCGCGCTCGCTTTCAACCTGTATTGCGCGCGGCTGGTCGATGAAGCGCAGGTTGCCGATGATCCCGGAGGCCGCTCGCAGCTGACCCTGCTGTTGGACATTCTCACGCCCATCGCCAAAAGCTGGCCTTCGCAATGGTGCCTGGCGGCGAATGATCTGGCCATCCAGATTCATGGTGGCTATGGCTACACGCGCGAGTACAAGGTCGAGCAGTTCTATCGCGACAATCGCCTCAATCCCATCCACGAAGGCACGCACGGTATCCAGGCTTTGGATCTGTTGGGTCGCAAGGTAGTCATGCATGACGGCGCCGCGTTCAAGCTGTTTGCAGGACGCGTGATGTCGGCGGTCAGCCGCGCCGGGAAGCACGAAGCACTGAGTGCATATGCGGAAACCCTCGAGGCCTTTCTGAAGCGCCTGTCCGATGTGACAAGAAAGCTATGGTCCACCGAGGATCCCCAGGTGACCTTGGCGAATGCCAGCATTTATCTCGAAGCGTTCGGCCACATCGCCATCGCGTGGATCTGGCTGGAGCAGTCGCTGGCTGCGCACGGACACGAGGGCGATTTTTACGATGGCAAACGCAGCGCGGCGAGGTATTTCTTTCGGTGGGAGTTGCCCAAGGTTGCCGTGCAACTCGATCTGCTGGCCAGCCTGGATCGCACCACGCTGGATATGCAGGACGCCTGGTTCTGATGCCGTCATATAAAGACATCGGGAGTAAGTAGACGATGAGTGCCAACGCGTCATTGTTTGATTTGAAGGGAAGGACTGCGCTGATCACGGGTGGCTCGCGCGGCCTGGGGCTGCAGATCGCCGAGGCGCTGGGCAGTTTTGGTGCGAAGGTGCTCCTCACGGCGCGCAAGGCCGATGAGTTGCAGCAGGCGCAGGCTCACTTCCAGCAGCTGGGCATCGACGCTGATTGGGTCGCGGCGGATGGTTCGAAGGAATCCGATATCCAGACACTGGCGGATGTCGCGATCGAAAAGCTCGGCCGAATCGATATCCTGATCAACAACGCGGGCGCCACCTGGGGCGCACCAGCGGAGGAGCACTCGGTCGAAGCCTGGGACAAGGTATTCAATCTCAACGTTCGCGGCATGTTTCTGCTTACGCAGCAGATCGGCAAGCGGTCAATGATCCCGAATCACTACGGACGCATCATCAACGTCGCCTCGATTGCTGGATTGCGCGGCAATCCGCCCGGCGCGATGCAGACCATCGCGTACAACAGCAGCAAGGGCGCCGTGGTGAATTTTACCCGCACGCTTGCGGGCGAGTGGGGTAAATACGGCATCACGGTCAACGCTCTCGCACCGGGATTTTTTCCGTCGAAGATGACCAAAGGCCTGATGAGCAGCCTGGGTGAAGAAGTGCTGATAGGGCACTCCCCCCTGCAGCGCCTTGGCGACGACGACGATCTCAAGGGCGCCGCGCTGCTGTTCGCGTCGAATGCGGGTAAGCACATCACCGGCCAGGTACTGGCCGTCGATGGTGGCTATACAGCCGTCTAATGGGCGGGTGAAAAACAGTGTCATCACTTCAGTGTTCGGCGGGTATACGCATGAAAATCATTGAAAGCCTCGACGCCCTGTCCACATGGGTAGGTCGCGAGATCGCATGCAGCGACTGGCTGATAATCGATCAGGAACGCATCCAGCGATTTGCCGATGCCACCGGCGATCAACAATGGATTCACACCGACCCCGGACGCGCGCAGCGGGAATCGCCGTACAAGTCGACTATCGCGCACGGTTACCTGACGCTGTCGTTGATCCCCATGCAAATGCAGTCATGCCTGCGGATCGACGGCATCGGCATGGCGATCAACTATGGCCTGGATAAAGTACGACTGCCCGCCCCGGTGCGGGTCGATCAGCGTGTTCGCGCAAGGTTAACGCTTGACGCACTGGAGCCTGTGGCTGGCGGCGTACAAGCGCACTGGTCGGTAGCGGTCGAAGTCGAGCATGCCGACAAACCGGCATGCGTGGCGCAGATGCTGGCGCGTTACTACCCCGTAAACGCATCTATTTAATCAAAGCAACGGAGCTTTCATGGATCTCGATTTCAGCAGCGATGAGCAGGCGTTTCGTGATGAGGTGCGCCACTTTCTGGCGTCCGAATTGCCGGATGCTATCCGTGATCGCATGTATCGCGGGGACCATAGCCACGTGCGGAACGACATCCAGCAGTGGCAGAAGATTCTGCATGCGAAAGGTTGGGGTGCACCCGCATGGCCAACGGCCTTCGGTGGCACGGGCTGGAGCAAGACCCAGCAGTACATTTTCGAGAACGAATGCTCCCTGGCCGATGCGCCGGCGCAGCTCGCGTTCGGGATCAAGATGGTGGCCCCGGTGATCATGCGCTTTGGCACGCCGGAGCAGCAGCAACGTTTTCTTCCAAGGATTCTGGCGGCCGATGATTGGTGGTGCCAGGGTTATTCCGAACCGGGCTCCGGCTCTGACCTTGCTTCGCTGAAAATGAAGGCGGAGCGTGACGGCGATGAGTACGTGCTCAACGGGCAGAAAGTCTGGAACACGCTGGGCCAGTACGCCGACTGGATTTTCTGCTTGGTGCGTACCGATGCTACCGGCAAGCCGCAGAAGGGCATTTCCTTTTTGCTTATCGACATGAAGACGCCGGGTATCACGGTGCGTCCCACGCGTCTGCTGGATGGCACGTTCGAGGTCAACGAAATCTGGTTTGACAACGTGCGTGTACCGGTGGCCGACCGTATTGGCGAAGAGAATCAGGGCTGGACTTACGCCAAGTTCCTGCTCGGCCATGAACGAACGAATATTGCCGGCATTGGCGCAAGCAAGCGCGAGCTGCAACGGTTGAAACAGAGGGCGGCCAGCCAGCCCAAGGGCGACGCCTCCATGCTGCAGGATCCGGTATTCGCCACGCGTATTGCGCAGGTGGAGATGGAGCTGCGCGCGCTGGAAATCACGAACATGCGGGTGATTTTTGCCGAAGCCAGGCAGCAGGCGCCCGGGCCGGAAGCCTCCATGCTGAAAATCCGCGGCACCGAAATTCTGCAATGCATCTCCGAACTTCAGGTCGATCTGCTTGGCGCGGACGCGCTGGTCCAGGGCGGCGACGGGGGCGAAGCCGCGCGTTCAACGAGCGCCTATCTCAACCTGCGCAAACTCAGCATCTTTGGTGGGTCAAATGAGATCCAGCGCAACATCATCGCCCACATGATTCTGGGCTTGTAGGAGTCAACGATGGATTTTTCATTCACTGACGAGCAGCAGATGTTGCTTGATACCTCCCGTCGCTTCATTACCGAGCGTTACGATTTCGAGTTTCGCAAGCGCGTTCGCGACTCGCACGATGGCTGGTCACGCGAAACATGGGGTCAGCTGGCTGAACTCGGTTTGCTTGCGCTGATCATTCCCGAGCAGGATGGCGGCATAGGCGCCGGACCGGTGGGCGCTATGCTGGTCAGTCAAGCCATCGGCGAGGGGATGCTGCTGGAGCCATTCCTGTCCAGCGCGATCGTGGCCACTAAGGCCATCGTCGATATGGGTTCGGCACAACAGCGCGAGCAGTGGCTGCCGCCCTTGGCCGCGGGTGAACTGATCGCGGTGCTGGCGCATGACGAGAACTCGACACGGAACGATCGACTAAACGTGCAGACGTCCGCCGTAGCGGATGCCGACGGTTGGATTCTCAATGGCGAAAAATCGGCGGTCTATCACGCGACGGCGGCCGATCTCCTGCTGGTCTCGGCGCGGACCGGTGATAAAGATCTTGGCTTATTCGTCGTGCCTTCGAATATCGCCGGCGTGCGATTGATTCCATGCGTGACGGTGGATGAACAGCGTGCCGCCACGGCTGTCTTTGAAGACGTTCAGATCGATGCGGGAGCAAAACTCGGCGGCCGGGCCGATGTCGCGCTGCTGGCGATTCTCGACTACGGTCTGGCCGCGCTGTGTGCGGAAGCATTCGGCGCGATGGAAAAAATTCTGACAGCAACGATTGAATACAGTCGTGCCCGCGTACAGTTCGGTGCACCGATCGGCAGCTTCCAGGCGCTGCAACATCGCATGGCCGAGATGCTGATGCATCTGGAGCAAGCGCGTTCGATGTCGTACCTGGCAACCTCGCACTGCACCAATTCCGATGCGCGCGAGCGTTGCACGGCGCTGTCGGCCGCCAAGGCTTTGATGGGTCAGGCCGCGCGTTTCATCGGGCAGCAGGCGGTGCAGTTGCATGGAGGCATGGGCATGACGGATGAACTGAATGTCAGTCATTACTTTAAGCGCTTGCTCGCATTCGAGCTGCGATGCGGCACCACGGATCAGCATCTGGAAAATTATCGAAAGCAGCTGGACGTGTCGTGATGTTTTCACCAGGGGACCGGCGCTTCCGCGCAGAATTTCATGCAGCTGAGTCAATCAAATGGATCGGGGAATTTCGCTGTGCTAGCTCCTCCACAAAGCCTTTGTGCGCTGCAAAACAACGCTGAAAAACGCTCGAATTCAAGTTCCGTTTTCTAAAAATGCGCGTGCTAGTTTCCGCCGCGACACACATTTTCCGCATCGCCAATAACTGATTTCAGTCGACCGAGAACAGCAGCCGTTTTCCGTACCGGGGAGTCGCACGGAAACCGCCATTGGGTAACGCGGTGGTTGGCAAACAAGGGAGAGAGAACAATGGCAACACACATGTATCGCAGACATATTCTGGCGTGGTCCGTTGTTGCCGCACTGAGTGCGGCATCCGTATTGCCGGCTTCAGCCCAGGATGCTCCAGCGGCTAGCGCCACCGACGCGGCCAAACCGGCCGACGGCAAGAAAACGACGAAGCTGAGCGAGATCAAGGTTACCGCGCAGAAGCGCGTGGAATATCTGCAGGACGTGCCGATCACCATGGCGACGCTGAGCAAACAGCAGATCCACGACGCCGGTGTGCACACCGTGCAGGATCTGCAGATGCTGGTGCCCGACCTGACCGTCACCAGCGACGACTCTTCGGCCAATAGCAGCGCACGTATCCGAGGCGTTGGCACATTGGGCGACAACGCGGGCCTGGAGTCGGCCGTGGGAACGGTTATCGACGATGTGCCGCGTGCGCGCACCGCGTTGGGGTTTGGCGACCTAGGGCCCATCAACCAGATTGACGTGCTAAAGGGACCGCAAGGAACGCTGTTTGGAAAAAACACCTCCGCCGGTGTGATTAGCGTGACTACCGATCGCCCCAGCTTTACCGAGCAGGGCTATACCGATCTTACCTTGGGCAACTACAACGCCTCCGGTGTGGATGCCTATTACAGCAATGCCTTGAGCAAGGACGTTGCGTTCAGCTTGTACGCGGTTGATCGGCAGCACGATGGCTACGAGGACGTCTTCGTCAACAACGGTCCGCGTACGAAGACTAGCGACGTCGACCAGAATTTCCACTCGCTTCGCGGTCAGTTACTGATCAGGCCATCCAGCGACGTCGATATCAACATCATCGGTGATTACACTAAGCACAACGAAAATTGCTGTGATGCGGTCACGTTGTATCGTGATCCCGGCGTAGCGCAGCTGATCGATACGTTTGCCGGCGGTCCAGGCCTGGGCGTTATTCCTGTGGCCGATCCGTCGCGTCGTCTGGCCTATGCCAATGACAGTTCTGCCCAGAAAATAGTCGACGAGGGCGTATCGACCGAAGTCAACTGGA
>Ga0302226_10003066_pt1 | contig 11522 bp, 8 predicted proteins | sample II_Palsa_E3_3_FD_193524 | JGI IMG/M metagenome (GOLD analysis project Ga0302226, IMG submission 193524) | Peat permafrost microbial communities from Stordalen Mire near Abisko, Sweden - II_Palsa_E3_3 | ecosystem: Environmental > Terrestrial > Soil > Palsa > Peat permafrost | place: Sweden...
TAGCGACGGTCCGTAATTGGAAGCGCCCATCCGAATTGAATAACCAGGATTCCATCAACTGGACCTGGCCATTGCGATCCAGCAAAGCTGCCGGTGGCGCCGGCAATGGCGCGGCACGGCGCAGGCTGGCCAAGGCCGTGCCTTCGACTTCATCGTCGCCATTGGTGCGATACACCGAGGCGCTCAATAAACGCCCGGTGCGATCGATCGAAAACGCGACCACCACCACCGAGCGCAACATCGGCTGCAAATGATCGGACGAAACGCTGGAGCGGTTGGCCGCGAGCACGCGCTGATCGACCAAGACCTTGTAATCGTCAGCCGTTACGTTGTACTGCTTTTGCTGCGGGCTGACGCCTTCGCCAATATGTGCAGACGGCACCACACCGCAAGCGCTGAGCAATGCAGCAATGCTGGCCAGCAACGCTGCCGAGCGAAGCGAAACGAGCTTATTCATCTGTGTACTCCCGGGCAGCCATGGATTTGGCGCTGCTATAGCAATCATGGCCGTGCCCGGTGCGCAATACAAGTCCTGAATCACCCGGGGCCGATCAGCCGAATGGCGGGAGGTCCGCGCACGCTATCGACCAAATCCCGCTAGAATCACGGGGCCTGTTCACGCTAATAATCCTAACTATATAGCGCTACCCAAGGTAGTGCGCTCAAGGAGTCCGACGCATGCGAGCATTTTTGGCAAAACCGCTGCTCTTGGCCGGCTTGCTACTGAGTTTGTCATCGACCGCGGTCCAAGCTGCCGACGATACCGTGCAGGTGCTTTATGCCGGCTCGCTGACCAACCTGATGGAACGCAGCGTCGGCCCCGCTTTCGAGCAGGCCAGCGGACAACACTTTGCCGGTTATGCCGCAGGCTCCAACAAAATTGCCAACGAACTGCGCGGTAAGTTGCGGCGCGGCGATGTGTTTATCAGCGCCAGCCCCAAGGTCAACGATAGTTTGACGGGTAGCGCCAACGGCGATTTCGTTCGTTGGTACGTACAATTTGCAGCGTCCCCGCTGGTCATCGGCTATAACCCGCGCAGCAGCTATGCCCATGCATTACAGACACAGCGTTGGGATGCCGTGCTGCAAACACCGGGCATCCGCATCGGCCGCACCGACCCCAAGCTCGACCCTAAAGGGGCGTTGACCGTTTCCATGGTCGAACATGCGCAGCAGCTCTATCAAGCGCCCGACCTGATGCAACGCGTCTTGGGCGAGGCCGAGAATCCGGCCCAGGTGGTGCCCGAAGAAACCTTGCTGGGCCGGCTGCAATCGGGTCAGCTCGATGCCGGCTTCTTTTATTCGACGGAAACCAGCGATGCCCATATCCCGGCCGTGCCGTTGCCGGCCGAGTTGGCTACCCAGGCCAACTATACAATCACCATCTTGGGCGACGCGCGCAATCGCGAAGGCGCCTTGCGCTTTGTGCAATTCTTGCTCGGACCGCAAGGCCAGGCCTTGATGAAACAGCATGGCTTGGCTGTGAGCCAGCCGGTGGTGCATGGCGATACCTTGCAATTGCCCGCGTCGCTGCAAGCATTGCTCGATGCAGCTGGCGCGGCTGGAAAGTCCACGCCATGAGCCAGATAGCGTCCCCCATACCGGCCGCTAAACAGCCTTCGCCTGGATGCCGCCGACTGGCGGCCTGCCGGTCCTGAGCCGCGCCGTGCTCAAACGCCAGGCCGCCGCGCCCTTAAACTGGCTGGCCCTGCTGCTCGCGGCCTATCTATGCGCACCGCTCCTGACCTGTCTACCGCAAATCGCCCAAGCGGATTGGCAGGGCATGGCCAGCGGTACGCTGGCGCGGGCCTTATGGACCTCGGTCGCCAGCGCCTCGATCGCCACGCTGCTGATCGCCTTGGGCGGGATTCCGCTGGGTTATCTGTTGGCCCGCGCCAACTCGCGCCGCATGGCCATCCTGGGTTTTGTGGTGCAACTGCCGCTGGCGCTGCCGCCCTTGGTCAGCGGTGTGCTGCTGCTGTTTCTATTTGGGCCTTATAGCACTCTGGGAAATTTATTCGGAGGTCTGACGGATACCTTTGGCGCCATCGTCCTGGCCCAGGTCTTTGTGGCCGCACCGTTCCTGATCATTGCCGCCCGCTCGGGATTCGGCGCGCTCGATCGTAGTTATGAAGACGTCGCCGCCACCCTGGGCCATGGCGCCTGGCAAAACTTTATCGCCATCAGCTTGCCCTTGGCCTGGCCCACGCTGCGCGCGGGCTTGTTGTTATCGTGGCTGCGCGCCTTTGGTGAATTCGGCGCCACCATGATGGTGGCTTATCACCCGTATTCCTTGCCGGTCTACACCTATGTCGCCTTCGGCAGTCAGGGTTTGCCGGCCATGCTGCCCTTGTTGCTGCCGACCATCGCCATCGCCGTGGGCGTCGCCTGGCTAGCAGCTTGGCGGCGCCGGCCGGCTCCGGCCCGGATCGCCGACGTGCCGCTGGCGCAAAACAATCTGCTGGTACCGCTAAGTGCGGCAGCAGCCAGCGGCATGGTTAGCGGCATCGCGGCAGGCGCGGCGGCAGACGAACACCTACACGTACAAATTCGGCAACGTATCGGTGACTTCGAACTCGATATCGATTGGCATGCGCAAGCCAGGCGGCTGGCGATAGTCGGGCCGTCGGGCTCGGGAAAGTCGCTGACCTTGCGGCTGATTGCGGGTTTGGGTGAAACCCGGCTCGAACACCCATCGCACGCCACATCGGCGGCTGCACACTGCTCGATCAGCCTGGGCCGACAGATTTTTTCGGCGCTGCCGCCGAGTGCCAGGCAACTCAGTTACGTGCCTCAGGATTACGGGCTGTTCCCGCATATGACAGTCGCGCAGCAGCTCGCCTTTCCCGTGGGCGCGCAAGCCCTCGCGGCTCGCGACTGGCTGCTGCATCTGGGTTTGGCCGGGCTGGAGCAACGCAAGCCGGCAGCGTTGTCGCTGGGTCAGCAACAACGCGTGGCCTTGGCGCGGGCGCTGGTCAGGCCCTGCCGCCTGATTTTGCTCGACGAACCTTTTTCGGCATTGGACACACCGCGCCGTCGCCAACTCAGGCAAACACTGCGCGCCGTGCAGAACGAAATCAGCGCAACCACCGTAATCGTCACGCACGACCCCGATGAAGCGGCTTTGCTCGCCGATGAGATTCTGGTGCTCGATCAAGGCCGCGTCTTGCAGGTCGGTAGTACCGCAGAATTATTCAGCCGCCCCGCCAGTTTGCAGGTCGCAGCCTTGCTCGGCATCGAAAATATTGGCCGTGGCATCTACCGGGGCCAAGGCCTCATCGATCTCGGCGCGGGACAGCAATTGAGTGTCGAACCAGCCAAGGTCGGCAACGACATCGGCGTCGGCATGGCCGTGCTCTGGCATCTGCCGCGTAGCGCCATGGTCGTGGTCGCGCACGGCGGCTATCCGGTGCGGCAACTCAGCGATACGCGTCAGGCCGGCATCCGCGTGCTGATGCTGGATCTGGCCGGCACCCGGCTCAGCGTCGAATCGGACCGACCCTGCACCCCCGGCGCCGAACTGCAGATCGCCATCAGCGCCGCGGCTCTGGCGGTCTGGCCCGAGCGCTGCTAGCCGAGCGCCGTCCGAGCGGACTCGAACTTCGGCCCGGAAGTGCTCAGCAGAACCAACGTATTGCGCGCCATGGATGGCGCGCTCTGCAAAATTTCCCGGCTTTGGTTAGAATGCGTCCGTGCGCGCCTACAACAAGGGCGATCCAGCTGTCAATCCGGCGTTACACTGTGTCGACACGATGCGCCGAACCCCAAGTCGTTATTTTCTTCGTTATCCCCACTATGCCTTTGCCTTTGCTAGCCCTCGCCATTGCCGCTTTCGGCATAGGCACGACCGAATTCGTGATTATGGGCTTGCTGCCCAACGTCGCCCGCGACCTGGGCGTGTCGATCCCCGCAGCGGGCATGCTGGTTTCCGGGTATGCGCTGGGGGTGACCATCGGCGCGCCGATTCTGGCAATCGCCACGGCCAATATGCCGCGCAAGCGCGCTTTGATGAGCCTGATCGCGTTATTTATTGTCGGCAATCTACTGTGTGCGCTGGCCCCCGGTTACACCCTGCTGATGGTCGCGCGCGTGATTACGGCCTTCTGTCATGGAGCGTTCTTCGGCATCGGCTCGGTCGTAGCCGCAGGTTTGGTACCGCCCAACAAACGCGCCCAAGCGATAGCACTGATGTTCACCGGACTGACCCTGGCCAATGTCCTGGGTGTGCCGCTCGGTACCGCACTCGGACAACTCGCCGGCTGGCGCGCGACCTTTTGGGCGGTCACGGTCATCGGCGTACTGGCGGCGATTGCGCTGGCGGCATGGTTGCCGGCGCAGATCGAAATGCAGAAAACCAGCCTGGTGCACGAATTTATCACCCTACGCCACCCGCAAGTGTTGATGGTGCTGGGCATCAGCGTGTTGGCGTCGGCCAGCCTGTTTTCGGTATTCACCTATATCACGCCGATCCTGGAAGACGTGACTCACCTGACGCCGCACCATGTCACCCTGGTGCTGTTGCTGTTCGGCCTCGGGCTGACCATCGGCGGCACTTTGGGCGGCAAGTTGGCGGACTGGAAATTGATGCGCACCCTGCTTGCGGCGCTGGCCTCGATTGCAGTGGTGCTGGCGGTGTTTGCCTATACCTGCCGCTCGCCGATAGCGGCCATGGTGACGATTTTCGTCTGGGGGGTCTTGGCGTTTGTGATTGTGCCGCCGATACAAATGCTCATCGTGAATCGCGCCAGCGATGCACCGAATCTGGCTTCAACGCTAAATCAAGGCGCATTCAATCTCGGCAATGCAAGCGGCGCGTGGCTCGGCGGCACAGCGATCAGCGCCGGTGTTGCGCTGACCTCCCTACCCTATATCGGCATAGCCATGGCGCTGCTGGCGCTGGGCTTGACGCTCTGGTCGGCGCATACTGCCCGACGCCAACAGCAACTCATCAGTCTGGGCGATGCGCCGGCAGGATCGTTGCACTGACCTCGCCAAAGCCTATCCGATAACCGTCGCCCAGGCAGGCTCCGGTTAATGTCAGGGTGTCGCCGTCTTCGATAAAACTGCGCGTCACCGTGTCCGCCGCGGAGCCCGGCTCTCCACAACTCAGTTGCAAAGGTTTCTGTCCGTTCCAGGTGAGTTCGAGCAGACTACCGAAAGCATCGGGTTGCGGACCGCTGATGGTGCCCGAACCCATCAAATCGCCGACCCGCGTATTGCAGCCCGAGACTGTGTGATGCGCCAACTGCTGCGCCATGGTCCAGTACATATGGCGGAAATTGGTACGCGCAATGGTGCAGGCTCGCGCCGCACCCGCCGGCTGCAAATGCACTTCCAGGTCGATATCGAAACCATGCGCGCCGGCATGTCGCAGATACGGTAGCGGTTGCGGCTCCTGCACCGGCTGCGCCACGCGAAACGGCTCAAGCGCATCGAGCGTCACGACCCACGGTGAAATACTGGTCGCGAAGCTCTTCGCATTGAAAGGCCCCAGCGGCACATATTCCCATTGCTGAATATCGCGTGCGCTCCAGTCGTTGAGCAGCACCATGCCGAAGATATGCGCTTCGGCATCCGCGGCTGCAATCGGCTCGCCCAAGGCATTGCCTTGGCCGACGATAAAGCCGGTTTCCAGCTCGATATCCAGCTTGCGGCAAGCGCCGAATACCGGACGCTCCTGATCGGGCAGTTTCAATTGCCCATTCGGGCGGCGCACAGGTGTCCCGCTGACCACTACCGACGAAGCGCGGCCGTTATAGCCGATGGGCATTTCCAGCCAGTTCGGCAATAGCGCATTCTTCGGATCGCGAAACATCGAGCCGACATTGGTGGCATGCTCTTTCGACGAATAGAAATCGGTGTAGCCGGGAATCTCGACGGGCAAGTGCAAGGTCGCCGTAGCCAGCGGTACCAGCGCGCGGCTGCGCAATTCGACGGCGTCGCGCAGGCGCGGATCATCGGCGTCGAACAACTTGCTGAGCTGCATGCGGATTTCACGCCAAACCGGACGTCCCAGGGCGATAAAGTCGTTCAGGCGCGGCCGTGCGAAGACCGGCTCGGTCAGCGTCAATAAGCCGGCTTGCTGCAGCACCGAGAGATCGGCAATCTGGTCGCCGATCGCCACGCCGACTCGCCGCGCCGAACTCCCGGCTTCGCTGAAAATGCCGAAGGGCAAGTTTTGCAAGGGGAAATCGCAAGCGGCGTGGTTCGCGGCACTGATCCAGCTGCGCCGTTTCGGATCATGTGTGAAATCGAGGTTCATGGTCATATTTATCGGATTGATGGATCAGCGACGCGTCGGGTCGAAGTGTTTTTTCAGGCCTTGCCAGCACTCAAGATAATCGGACTGCAAGGTGGGGCTTTCCAACGCGGCCCGACTCGGGTGAATCACGGTTTTGGTTTCGAACATAAACGCCATGGTGTCGCCGACTTTATGCGGGCGGCTGGTGTCGCTATGCGATGCCTTCTCGAAAGTGGCGGCATCGGGGCCATGTCCGGTCATGCAATTGTGCAAGCTCGCGCCGCCCGGCACAAAACCTTCTTCCTTGGCGTCGTAGACACCCTGGATCAAACCCATAAACTCGCTGGCGACGTTGCGGTGATACCAGGGCGGGCGGAAGGTATCTTCGGCGGCCAGCCAGCGCGGCGGGAAAATCACAAAGTCGATGGCATCGACGCCCGGCGTATCGGTAGGCGAATGCAACACCAGGAAAATCGACGGGTCCGGGTGATCGAAACTGATCGAACCAATAGTATTGAAGCGCCGCAAATCGTATTTATAGGGCACGTAGTTGCCATGCCAGGCGACCACATCGAGCGGAGAATGCCCGATGGCTGCGCGCCATAGGCGGCCATCGAATTTGGCCAGCAATTCGAAATCGCCTTCAAGATCTTCATAGGCTGCGTGCGGCGTCAGAAAATCGCGTGGGTTGGCAAGCCCGTTCGACCCCAGTGGCCCCAGATCCGGCAAGCGGAACAGCGCACCGAAATTTTCGCAGATATAACCGCGCGCCTCGCCATCCGGCAACTCGACGCGCATTCTCACGCCGCGCGGAATCACGGCAATCTCGTAAGGCTCGACCTCAAGTACGCCGAGTTCGGTGGCAATCCGTAAGCGCCCCTGCTGAGGCACAATCAATAACTCGCCATCCGCGCTATAGAAAAAACGGCCGCTCATCGAACGATTGGCGACAAACAAATGAATCGCACAACCGCTTTGCGATGCTGCTGAACCGTTGCCCGCCATGGTGAGCCAGCCGTCGATAAAATCGGTCGGGGCGTCGGGCATGGGCAATGGGTCCCAACGTAACTGATTGGGTGGCGTCGGCACGTCGCCAAAACCATTTTCGATTCCGGCATGTTGGCATGCTTCGAATGCGGCGTGCATCGCCGCCGGTCGAATCCGATACAGCCACGAGCGCCGATTATGGCTGCGCGGTGCGGTAAACGCCGTTCCCGAAACTTGTTCGGCGTACAAACCATAGGCCACGCGCTGCGGCGAATTGCGGCCGACCGGCAAAGCACCAGGCAACGCTTCAGTGGCAAACTCATTGCCGAAGCCCGATTGATATCCGGCCGGCGCCGGGTGCTGAGCCTCGGTCTGTGCCGGACCGGCGGTCGGGTTGATTTGCTGCATGATGCTCTCCTGTCTAATACTGGGTGCGCAAACGCGCGCTATAACTCAATGATTTAAGCGCCGGTACCGTGACGCGTGTCGAGGCGCGGCTAAACGTCGAAACGTAGCCAGCGCTAGCTGCTCCCCACACCCTTGCGAGCCAGCGCCATGGCTTCGCGCAATAGTGTGAGATCGCCTATTTGGTTACTCAAGAGCAAAATCAATTTTGCATTCACCATCTGACTTTCGTCCGGCGTGAGATCGCGATGCATCTCGATCAGCGCTTCATAAAACGCATCGGGATTCTCAAGCAATGCTTCGGTATTCAAATGTGCCATTACGCTAGCTCATGGGTAGGAATTTCAAGCTCGGTCCCTAAAGCACGCGCCAGCGCACGCTTCACGCGCTCCGGCTCGAAATGTCGCCAGCGCGCGCAAACATGCTGGTCCGGGCGAATCAGATAAAACGTGCCGGGCCGGGCATCGAAACGTTGCGCGATCAAGCCGTCGCTATCTTCCAGCACCTGAACCCCGGCATCGAGCACAGTGCCGGGCATGCCGGGCGGCGCAATAAAGATCGGCCGCAACAGCGCCGGCAGATCCCGCATCACTTCGGAGTCCAATCCATATCGCACCTGATCCTCGCTCAAAAACAGTACACCCGCGAATTGCGTACCCAGGGCGTTCAAGAACCAGTCGCGCTGTGCGCCGCGTCGCAGCGGCGCATCGCTACAGGGTGCGCCCGGCACCATGGCGCCCGCAAAGACATCGACATCGGCGCTGTTGAGCGGCGAATCGAGCAGCACCGAAGGCAGCGACAAACGCCCGCTATTCACCATGCGGCGCGCAAAATTGCAGTCTTTGGCAAGCCCGAGCACGGCATCGCGAAACACCCGGCTGATTGCGCTTTTGGGAGTAATGAAATCGGTCGAGCGGGTTGAATTCAGAATATTTTCATCGGCGGCAAACTCACGCTCCGACGCATAGGTGTCGAGCAAGCACTCGGGGGCGATCCCTTCGACCACCATACGTAATTTCCAGCCCAGATTGTCGGCATCCTGCACACCGCTATTCGCGCCGCGCGCGCCAAACGGCGAAACGCCATGCGCCGCGTCACCGGCAAACAGTATCCGCCCGTGGCGGAAGCGATCCATGCGCTGGCAGGCGAAGGTGTAGACGCTGACCCATTGCAATTCGAATTCGGCATCCTCGCCCAACAAAGCCCGGACCCGCGGCAGCACGCGCTCATGCTGTTTCTCCAGCACCGGATCGGCATCCCAGCCCAATTGAAAATCGATCCGCCAGACATTGTCGGGCTGGCGATGCAACAGCACCGATTGATTCGGATGAAACGGCGGATCGAACCAGAACCAACGCTCGGTCGGAAAATCCGCCTTCATTTTGACATCGGCGATCAGGAAGCGATCTTTGAAGGTGCGGCCTTTACTGTCCAAGCCGAGCAGGGTACGCAAGGGACTGCGCGAACCATCGGCCGCGACGCAATACTGCGCGTGCAATGTATAGGGGCCATCCGGGGTTTCCACGGTTAACTCGACATGCTGCGCATGCTGCACGATGCCGGTAACCCGGTTGCGCCAGCGTATCGTCAAAGCCGGCAGCTGCGCCGCGCGCTCGGCCAGATAACCTTCGACATAATATTGCTGCAAGTTGATAAACGCAGGCCGCGCATGACCGGCCTCGGGCAATAAATTAAAAACATAGAGCAGTTCATCGCGCAAGAACACCCGACCTTGATTCCAGCTTACGCCCTTCTCAAGCATGCGCTGCCCGCAACCGAGCCGGTCGAAGATTTCCAGCGTGCGTTTGGCAAAGCAGATGGCGCGGGAACCGTTCGACAAAGCGCCGTCATCGTCGAGCAAGACCACCGGCACGCCCGCCTGCGCCAGATCGATCGCGGTCGCAAGGCCGACCGGACCCGCGCCGACCACCACGACCGGATGCTGCACCGGGAGAGCCGCATCCTGATCCGGTGAGCGGCGATACTCAAAAGCCAAGGTCTGGTAATCGATTTCCATAGCATCCGCGGCATAGGCCGCCGCCCTGAACAACGTACTTACTGCCTGGATAAAGTCGTGCGCGCGCCGGCCAAGTGCTGTGCCTGGCCGGCGCGCACCGAGCCGGGATCAGCCTTCGAGCGTTTGCCACATATCTTTGTCGCGCTGCGCCGTCCAGATGCGCGGGTCCGGGTATTGCGTGGCTTCGTCGAAGGCCCGCGTAACATCGAAGGGCAGGCAGTGATCGAAGATCACCCAATCACCGAACTTCGGTTTGAGCGCCGCATACGTTTCCTTGTACAGCGCATTCAGATCGCGGCCGGCGGCGGCGCCTTGCTTGACCTGCGCATACAGCTCGCTGACAAATGCCCGCGTACCGGCCAGGCCTTCGGCCACTTGCTGTGGCGTCTTCAAGGCGGCACCGCGGCCGGGCACCAGTTTTTCGGGGTTGAGCGCGGCGATCGCATCCAGCGTACGCGGCCAATCCTGGAAGTAGGCATCGCCGGCATAGGGTGTGGCGCCATACTCGACCAGATCGCCCGACAACAACACGCGATCCTGCGGCAGCCAGACAACGGTATCGCCCTTGGTATGACCGCGTCCCAGCTGCATGATTTTGACTTCAAGTTTGCCCAGGCGCAGCGTCATCTCGCCTTTGAAAGTCAAGGTCGGCCAGGTCAGGCCCGGCACCGACTCAACCGCCTGGAACAAACGCGGGAAACGTTCGATCTCGCTTTTCATATCGGCTTCGCCGCGCTCGACGATCAAGTCGTAGGTGTCTTGGCTGGCGATAATATGATCGGCCTGATAGGCACTTGCACCGAGCACGCGCACCGCATGATAGTGAGTCAGCAGCACATACTTGATCGGCTTGTCGGTCACTTCGCGAATCCGGCGGATTACGTCCTGCGCCATGATGGGCGTGGCCTGGGTATCGGCCACCAGCACCGCGTCGTCGCCGATGATAATGCCGGTATTGGGATCGCCCTCTGCCGTGTACGCATATGCATGTTCGGATAATTGTTCGAAGGTGACTTTCTTGGCTTCAAGGTCCGCGTGAGAAGCAAATTTCTTTTCGGTCGCCATAGGGAAACTCCTTGTGTTGAGTGCGATGTGTGTAAGAACTCCGGCCCGAATCAGCCCGAAGACATTCGTTTGTTACTGGAGTCCGCCAACATTTTTGCGGCGCTTGCTTGAGTCAAATTAGCCTACCTTGACCGCAAGCTGCCCGGCAGCGCACTCGCCTCACGCGAATTTACGTATAGTAAAATCAATTACGATTAGTAGAATTATCGTTAACCCTAGATCCAGGTCTTATGGCTAATTTAACGTGGCTCTTCCCTAGCAGTATTGAAACGTTATATCATTTTCATTTTGCGATTTTCTGCGCGTCCTGGTTTGGCTCAATCTATGATTATTCCCAGAATGCTTGAGCTGACGCGCCGCGCGCCATACGCCCCAAACATCCGCAGCCAGAGATCCTCATGAAGAAACTATGCACCTTGTTGGCCGCGCTCTGCGTCTTCGCAGCCCCGGCGTTCGCCCAGCAGAAGGCCGGCACCAGCACGCACCCGCTGACGATCGTCGCCGCCGAAAACTTTTACGGCGATGTCGCCGCACAATTGGGTGGCCCGCACGTTGTGGTGAGCAGCATCCTCAGCAATCCCGACCAAGATCCGCATTTATTCGAAGCCGACCCGCGCACTGCACGCGCGCTCTCGAACGCGAGCCTGGTAATCTACAACGGCGCCGACTACGACCCGTGGATGGAAAAGCTGCTGCAAGCAACGCCCTCAACCCGGCGTACAGTACTGGTCGCGGCCGACTTGACCGGCAAAAAATCGGGCGACAATCCACACCTCTGGTATGCGCTGCAAACCATGCCCACGCTCG
>Ga0302226_10003067_pt1 | contig 11518 bp, 8 predicted proteins | sample II_Palsa_E3_3_FD_193524 | JGI IMG/M metagenome (GOLD analysis project Ga0302226, IMG submission 193524) | Peat permafrost microbial communities from Stordalen Mire near Abisko, Sweden - II_Palsa_E3_3 | ecosystem: Environmental > Terrestrial > Soil > Palsa > Peat permafrost | place: Sweden...
CCACGCCATGGTGCACGGTGGTCCATACCCCGCGACATCCGACGGCCGATCGACCTCAGTAGGAACCCAGGCCATCTTTCGGTTCACCCGTCCAGTGGCCTATCAGGGCCTGCCGCAATCGGCGCTTCCAGCGCCATTGCAGGACGCGAATCCGCTCGGCATCCTGAGGCTATGGAATGGTGCTTGGAGTACCGACGCGAAGGCGTAGAGAAATCGCTCTCACTCTTATGCGGACAGGTTGAAATTGTCCGTGGTGTCCGGCTCACTTGACCGGCTTGCGAGCTTTCTTCTTGCGGGGGGACGGCTTCGGAGCGATACGAGAGACGACTTCTTCGAGCTCTGCCAGGCGCCGCTTCATTTCTGTAACTTCCTGGGCATCGGCCGCCACCACGGGTGCCGCGCGGGGGGCTTCCGCGGGGCGATCGGTCGCAGTCGTGCGCGAGGAAGCCGCGGCCCCACGGTGCCCGGCGGCCTGCCCGGACATGAAGTCGAACGGATTCACCGGCGGGGCCATCACCCGGTACGTATCCTGATAAAAGTCGAGGATTGACTTCATGTACTTGAGGGTACCTTCCTGGCCGACCTTCCCCGATGCGATGACCATCTGTCGCAGAACATCCATGGGGAAGTTGGAATCCGTTGTCTTGGCATCCTCAACGATGATCTGGGTCAGGATCAGGCGCGTAATGTCTTCGCCGGTCGCGGCGTCGACCACCTTTACATCCTCGCCGCGCTGCAGCATTTGAGCCACCTCGTCGAGGTTCACATAGCGGCTATTGGTCGTGTCGTACAGACGCCGGTTTTCGTACTTCTTGATGAGAACGGCTTTAGTCTCCATATATTTTCCTATCTTACCCCTTGACAAGCCCCCAGGAGGGAGTAGCATTAGTTCATGCTGCATTGCAGCATAGAGCGCAGCATGAAGTTCTTAGGAGAATGATATGGCCCGTAAAGTCACAAGCGTAGAAGATAAGCAGACAGAAGTAACGGAAACAATCACAGCGTTGTACACGAAGAATGTGGAGCGTCTCGCCGAAGCGCAGAAGAATGGCCTCGATCTGGCCCTGCAACAGAACACGGATCTCATTGGCGCATGGAAGAAGATTGCCCACATCGTACCGGGCACCCCCGTACCCAGCGTTCTGGATCTGGTTGCCAACGCCTTTGGGCAATTTGTCGACCTGCAAAAGGGCGCAATCGACCTCGCTCTGGAACAGAGCCAGACACTGACGGCGCTTGCCAATGAACGGATGAACTCGATTTCGAGCGCAACGGATGCCGTAACGACGTTTGTCCACGAGACCGTAGAACGCGCAGCCGTGGCACAAAAGAACGCGATTGAGTTCTCGGCGGCGCAGACCAAGACGGTTATCGACACATTCAAAAAGCAGTCTGGCGTGGCCGGAACCCCAGCCGAGGCAGCTGCTGATTCGATGCAGCACGGATTCGATACCCTCGTCGAGAGTCAGAAGAACATATTGAACTTCGCCGCGAGACGGAGCGCATAAACCCTTTGATTTGAAGGTTGCTCACCTGAAAGCAGCCCGGCGCAAGTAAACCACGGCAACGTGAACGTGGTCACTGCTCCGGGGCTGCTCTTGGGTATAGGCTCGACGCATTGAGTGGAGGAATTTGATGAGTGAAGCAGAGGCGGAAGCCACGAAACAGCCGGATCCTACAGAGACATTCCGCGAAATGCGGGATGCGTATCTGGAAATCTGGTCGAAGAACCTGATCGAAACGGTCAACAGCGAAGGCTATGCAAAGGCATCTGGCGCGGCATTGGATGGATTTCTGGCAGTTGCTGCTCCGTTTAAGGAGCCAACAGACAAGGCGATGTTGACGATGCTCCAACAGCTCAATATGCCCACGAGCGAAGACTTTATTGGCCTTGCTGGGCGATTTACGAATGTTGAACTGCTGCTGGATAACCTGGATGCCAAACTGGATCGGATCGAAAAGCTACTCGCCCTTGAGAAGCCGGCTGCCTCGGCGGAAGCCAAGGCGCCCAAGGCTGCCAGGAAGACCACACAAACGAAGCAGACATCGCTCCGTGCCGGTGGAACTTCAAAGCGAACCACGATCGCGAAGCCAGTGCGACGCAACGCGAGAAAGGTAAGGTAGACCATGGTACAGGCACCGGTTGCAATGGACCAGTTCGCAATTCTCGAAGAGCGGTTGAAGACCGTCACCAGGGTGATGACCTCGAAGGCGCCGATCGCCCAGACGCCCAAGGAATTGGTATGGACGCTGAATAAGGCCAAACTCTACCGCTACGTTCCGGCTGTCCCCGAGAAGGACCGCCATCGGGTTCCCCTGTTGTTGATCTTTGCGCTGATGAACCGTCCGCAGATTTTCGACCTCCGGCCCGGTCATAGTTTTGTCGAGTACCTTGTCGGACAAGGCTACGATGTGTACTTGTTGGACTGGGGTGTTCCAGGTCCTGAGGACAAGGATCTAAAGTTTGACGACTACACTCTGGAGTACATGCCCAGGGCCATTCGCAAGATCAAAGTTCTTTCCGGTGTTGAGGAAGTGAGTGTTCTTGGATGGTGCATCGGCGCGATTCTGACGACAATTTACGCTGCTTTGAGACCCGACGATGGTCTGCGTAACCTGATTCTGCTGACTGCACCCCTCGACTTCTCACAAAAAGAGAAATTGACGTTTGGCCGCATGACCGACGAGAAGTACTTTGATGTTGATAAGGTTCTCGCAACGTTTGGCAATATGCCTCCGGAAATGATCGACTACGGCGCCAAAGCGCTGAAGCCGGTCGAGAACTATATCGGGAACTACCTCAAGCTCTGGGACAATCTTGATAATCCCCAGATCGTCGAGAACTGGCACGCAATGAACACCTGGGTCAGGGACAATATTCCCATGGCGGGAGGGGCCTTCCGGCAACTCATCGTCGATCTGTATCGCAATAACCGATTGATGACGGGCGAACTTGTGATCCGCGGCGAACGGGTAGATTTGAGCCAGTTGCAGGCCAATCTGTTGACTGTCATCGCCGAGGGCGATCACATCACCCCGCCCTGCCAGTCAGAGACCATCCTGGCAAAAGTGGGCAGTCGCGACAAAGAAGTTTATCGCGTCCATGGAGGCCACATCGGCATCATGGCTGGTAATGCCGCACACAAACGCACTTGGCCGCACATCGACCAGTGGCTTGCATCCCGCTCCAACTAACAATGGCCGGCAGTCCGAAATTGGACTGCCGGCCATTGTTCGTTAAATCTGTCTGCCTGATACTCACTTCTATCTCTAGTTGAGCGCCTCAAAGATCGCCGCGATGCCTTGTCCCCCGCCGATACACATGGTGACCAGGGCGTAGCGGCCGCCGATGCGGCGAAGTTCATAGAGTGCTTTTACGGTCACAATCGCGCCCGTCGCTCCCAGGGGGTGTCCCAGCGAGATGCCGCTGCCATTGGGGTTGGTCTTTGCGGACGGGAAGCCCAGATCGGAAACAACCGCCAGGGCCTGCGCGGCAAAGGCTTCGTTCACTTCGAAAACGTCGATCTGATCAACGGTCAGCCCGGTTCGCTTGAATACCTGTTTCACTGCCGGAATGGGACCGATGCCCATGTACCCGGGTTCTACCCCGGCTACGGCGTAATCGACCAGTTTCGCCATCGGCTTCAGACCGCGCTCCTCTGCTACTTGGCGATCCATCAGAACCAGGGCGGCGGCGCCGTCGTTAATGCTGGACGAGTTGCCAGCGGTTACCGTGCCGTTCTTATCAAACACGGGTCTCAGCTTCGCGAGGTTCTCGAGGGTTGCGTCCGCGCGAGGCGATTCGTCCGTGGCAAACTGCTTGGCGCCGCCCTTTATCTTGATTTCGATGGGCACGATCTGCTCGGTGAATCTTCCGTTTTGGATCGCATCCAGGGCGCGTCGGTGGCTTTCGGCCGCCAACTCATCCTGGGCTTCCCGGGTTATCTTCCACTTGCGAGCAACATTCTCGGCGGTCACACCCATATGAACGCCCTCGAATGGATCAGTCAGCGCCCCTACCAGCGCGTCCACGGCGGTGGTGTCATTCAGACGCGCTCCCCATCTCATGCTGGGAAGCCAGTAGGGCGCCCGGCTCATGGACTCCGCGCCACCAGCCACGGCTGCCACAACATCACCATGAACAATGATCTGCGCTGCGGCAAGAATCGCCGACAGGCCGCTGCCACAAAGGCGATTGACCGACATGGCTGAAGTCTCAACCGGCAAACCCCCGTTGATTGCCGCGACCCGGGCAAGATACATATCTTTCGCATCGGTTTGGATCACATTGCCGAAGACACAAGCGCCGATGTCGCTTGGAGCAAGTCCCGAACGTCGTACAGACTCGCGTGTGACCGCTGCCGCCAACTCAGTCGGGGGTATGTCCTTCAATGCGCCGCCGTACTTGCCAACCGCCGTGCGTACCGCACTCAAAACTACAACTTCCCGGTTCATCAACTTAATTCCTCCGATATGCCTGATTACATTCGTAAGAGCGGCGTCAGGGAGGGGGCTCGTCTTGAGCAGGGTGATCCGGGTCGCAAGTCCCAAAATGGTATCGGGCGCAACCTAACTATACCTTCTATGGCACCAGAGAGTCGGTGTACCAGCGCACAGACTGTCTGGTGCCTTTATCGTCCGGGCCGAGGTCCTGATCTGCGGTCAACATGTTCTTGCAACCAGGCTGCTGCTAAAAATGCATCCCTCCGCCGCAGATCAGGACCTCGCCGGTCACGTAGTCCGACAGGGGAGAACAGAAGAAGAGGACGGCGCCGGCGGCCTCGTCCGGTGTCCCAAGGCGTCCCAGAGGGCAGGAATTCTTCATCGACTCCAGCATAGTTGGCTGAACGCCAAGGCGAATCTCATGGCCATGCATCTGCAGGTTTGCATTGTCGCCGTTCAGAGGTTGCGCCAGCCGGGTTTCAATCAGCCCAAAGCCAACCGCGTTGACGTTTACGTTGTATCTGCCCCACTCCTTGGCCAGCGTTCTCGTCAGGCCGATCACACCCGCCTTCCCGGACGAATAGCCAGATTGTCCAGGATTTCCGTCGGTTGCGGCAATGGAAGTGATGTTGACAACCTTTCGCATCACTCGCCGGCCGTTCGCCGATTCGCTCTTTGCGGTCTCCCGAATGTACTCCGAAGCCGCGCGCAGAATCCGGAACGGTGTCACCAGGTGAATGTCCAACATGGCCTGAAACTGTTCATCCGTCGTCTTCTGTATCACGCTGTCCCAGCTATAGCCGGCATTGTTGACAATGATGTCAATCGAACCAAAGGCGCCCAGAACCGCATCGACGACTGCCTTCGGTGTCGAGGGGTCAGTCAGATCTCCGGTTACATGGCGGACACGGTCGGGATGCTTGAGATCCGCTTCTGCCTCCAACAGCAGACCTTCGTCCATATCGTTCAGCATGACGTTTGCGCCAGCCGCTGCCAGACGTTTCGCGATCGCTCGACCAATTCCCCGGCCCGAACCGGTCACAAGTGCGGTACGGCCCCGCAAGGTAAACGGCGATTGTGCGGTATCCGCCGCCGCTGCGGGCTTGCCATTACCAAGCGAACTTTGACTATCCAGCGTCAAGGACATCTTTAAACTCCTCCGATGTGTCGGGCGCCACAAACAGCGCCTCGCACCATCAGTAGTATATATGCAGTGCAGCATTTTGGGGTTGCATTGCAGCATAAGAATGCTGCAACGCAGCGAGTCGGACCGGTCGACATACGCCCCAGTTGCGTGAGTTGTATCGCTGCCCGCAAAGAGGTCATCGCACAGAGGAGTCCAAATGGCACGAGTCGCATTGGTTACGGGTGGCACACGAGGCATAGGGTCGGAGATCAGCATTGCATTGCAGGCGGCGGGAAGAACGGTTGTCGCCACCTACGCAAAAAACGATCAGGCTGCGGAAGCGTTTTCGAAGGCCACCGGGATCGCGACCTACAGATTTGACGCGGCCAATTTCGAGGAATGCAGCGACGCAATCAAGAAAATCGTCGCTGACGTTGGCCCCGTAGAAATTCTCGTGAACAATGCGGGAATTACCCGCGATGGAACGCTGCAGAAGATGGACCGTGACATGTGGGATGCGGTCATCGACACTAACCTCGGATCCTGCTACAACCTCTGCAAACTAACGTTTGATAACATGCGCAATGCGAAGTTTGGACGCATCGTAAGTATCGGCAGTGTCAACGGCCAGGCAGGCCAGTACGGCCAGGTAAACTATGCCGCGGCAAAGTCCGGCATTCACGGCTTCACCAAGGCCCTGGCACAGGAAGGCGCGCGGTTCGGCATTACGGTCAACGCGATCGCACCGGGTTACGTCGATACGGAAATGGTGCGGGCCGTGCCGCCTGAAGTCTTGCAGAAAATCATCGCGCGCATCCCGGTAGGCAGGCTCGGCAAGCCCACGGATATCTCTCGCGGGGTGGTGTTTCTCACCGCTGACGATTGCGATTTTGTGACAGGATCCACGCTCTCCATCAACGGCGGCCAGCACATGTACTGAGCATTCAAGCGGGTGCGGCGCGCGCCAGGTTATGCTCCACCGCACCAAAGTGTACGCGAAAAGCTGTGATGCGAAGCACCGCCAATTCTCTCGCCATCTCCTATTCTTACGGTCTGATGGTGACAGTCCAAGTCATCTCCCCGCTACGGCACAATGTCATTGCGAGCAAGGTAACAACTGAATTGAGGACCATATGGCTCAAGCTATCGATTCTTCGTCGGCACGGTTCAAATCTCCACCAACATCTTCTGGAAGTCACGCGTCGATCGGGGCCACGGTGCAGTCTCCGATCGTTGCCGCAGATGACGACCAGACCGTTGGTCAGTGTGCGCAGGACGTAGATCCGTCCCATGCCTCCACGGCTTCACACCTTGGAGACTGCAATCTCGAGTGCTGCACTTGTGCTGATCGCTGGAGTGCCCGGCGGATTGCACTCGAGAAGGAAGCATAGGATAGGCATCCTGGTCGTGCGGGTAGAAGGCGCGTACGCGTTGAGGGAGATTTATGATCATTCTCAACGTGTTGGTTTGTTTTAAGAGCGTCAATCGGGCGCATCGGGTTCGGCGTCTTTTCGGAACAGCCCGTTCGATTACTTTTTTCGGCCAAATTAGACAGACTTAGACCCATCGCATCATGTCGAGCCTCCCGGCGGCTCTATACCGAGGTGGTCGTTGACCGCCCGCGCGAAGTCTCTGCCGGAAGCAGAGACTTCGCTCTGTGGCTTCCACACACCCTTGTCCTGGAGCTACCGCTTCTGTTCAGTTCCCTGCTGCGAACGACGCATCCGTGCGCAGATCATACGGAGCCAGGCCGTCGATTGCCACGAGCTTTGCATGGGCACGAATGACGTGACGGGCTTTTTCTGCATGCTCTCAGCTTGATTTCTTTGACATTTTCATCGGCCATATAGGCTTGATCAAAATCCCGGATTGACAAACGACTTACCTTTCGGCTATCTCTTCTACGCCATCAAAATGAAACTAAACCGATTTATCTAAGTCATTTTGGGCGATTGATGAGCACCCTTTGGAGGCCCTCTTGGTCCACAGATTTGTAAGCCGTTTTGGCTGGAGACTTACACCCTCTCCCGCACTTAGTCTGCTGTTGCTGCTAGCCCTTTGTACCACGGCATTTCTTCCAGTTGCGCACGCCCAGACGACAGGAAGCCTGAGCGGCACCGTATTGGATTCGTCCGGCGCGATCATCCCGGGAGCCGAAGTCACCCTTCTCGACACGAAAAGCAAGGCCAAACGCGTTACGGTTTCGAATGGTGAGGGATTCTTCACCATCAACGCGGTCCAGCCGGGGAACTACAACCTGGTAATCACGGAAAAGGGCTTTGAGAGCTTCACGATCACCGGTATTGAGATGGATCCCGGCGACGCTCGCACGATCTCCAAGATCGCCATGAAGGTTGGTAGCCTCAACCAGGAGGTCACAGTGACGGCGACGACCGCGGGCGTCGATCTCAGCTCGGGTGAAAAGAGTTCCCTGATCACTGCCGAAGATATTCAACGAATATCGACCGTAGGCCGCGACGTAACCGAACTGATAAAGTTTCTGCCCGGTTTCGCCGTCAACACTGGCGGGAACCTCGCAAACGGACAGACCAGCGCGAACGAGCAGACGATGGGTTTTGGCTCATCCAGTGTGTCGAATTTTTCGGCTAACGGTGCGACCGGGCAGACCGGTGCGACAACGGTCATTTCGGATGGCGCAAGCGTCATGGATCCCGGTGACATGGGTGCGTCCATCACGAATGTGAATATGGACATGGTGCAGGAGGTAAAGGTCCAAACATCAAACTTTGGAGCAGATAGCGCCAAGGGTCCAGTCGTGATCAACGCGGTGGGTAAGTCGGGCGGAGTGAATTACCACGGATCCGCATACTTGATTGCCAGAAATGGCGCATTGAATTCGAATGACTGGCTCAACAATAACTCGGGCGTGCCTCGGCCGCCGTCGGACTACTACTTTCCTGGCGCGAACATTGGTGGACCGATTAAGATTCCCGGAACGAACCTCAACCACAGCAAGAAGATGACGTTCTTCGCAGGCTTTGAGGTCTATGAACAAACGGCTTTCCAGCAAACGCTCCTCAGCTTCATTCCAACACCAAGAATGCTCACAGGGGATCTAACACCTGCGAGCATCGGCCAGGCTCTCAATGTGGACCAGAGCATCGTCACGGCCGCATGCCCTAACTTCTACACCACGAGCGGTACAGCAACCGTATCCACACCTGGTGGCGCGCAGGCGGGGAGCACCTATAATCTCGGCAATTCTGGTGGATATTGCTATTCGCCAGGGCTTACCAGCGGCAGCACCACCTATACGCAGCAGGATCAGTTGATCAAGGCCGGCGTGGTGCAGGGTGGAAACGGTCTGCTGCCCGTCGATCCAAGAGCCTTGATCTATGCAAAGTTTTGGCCCGCGCCCAATCGGCAACCGCAGGCTGGGAATGGTTTAGCCTCGGACGGCTACAACTACGCGAAGGCACTGACTGCCACGCACAATGGCTACCAGTTTCATGGACGGGTAGACGAAAACTTCACCGATAACACGAAGCTGTATGTCACCTACAACCTTGAGAAGATCAACGACGAACAACCACTGGACAACACCTACTATGCAGGCTCGGACCAAATTCCCTACCCGACGCCGCTGTATTCGAACGCCAAGGCAAACTCACTTTCAGCCAACTTCACCCATGTGTTCAGCCCAACCCTCACCAACGAGCTCGTGCCTGCGGGCACTTACTTCTATGAGCCGAATCAATTTGCAAATCCAGCGTTGGTGAGCGATGCGAGCACGGGGTGGAAGGGTGGGCGCTACTACAACAATGGTTCCTTGCAGTTACCCGGCCTGGTTGATTACGAGGACGGCGTACCTGACTTCGCGATGGGATACATTCCTCCAGGATCTGCGTTCCTGCGCAAATATTCCTACGATGTCGCGGACAATGTTACCAAGCAACTCGGCAAACACGCGCTGAAATTCGGCGTGTACTACGAGAAGACCTCGAACGATCAAGTGCCGTATGCGTACTCGCAGGGTCTGAACTCGTTCAACCACTACCAATCGGGGTGCACGACCAACGACGGTCTGAATACTTCGGCGCTGCAGAATAATGTGGCGAACTTCCTTCAGGGCTGCACAGGCTTTAGTCAAGCAAGTAACTCCGACCCGGTGGCTTTGTACTTCAGAACGCTGGACTTCTATGCGTCTGACGAGTGGAAGGCTACGGCCAAGTTGACGCTGACTCTGGCGATCCGGTTCGACCACCTCGGCCCCTGGACCGACCCGCATGGGGTTGGGCTGGCCGTCTGGAATCCCCCGGCCCAACACGTGCTCGATCCCGACGTCACCCAGGATCCTCGAACCTTCCCAGGCATCAGCTGGCATCAGACCAATCCCAGCGTTCCCTTGTCCGGTGCTCCGTCGACCTTTGTCTTTTTTGAGCCTCGCGCAGGGTTAGCATACGACCTCTACGGCAACGGCAAGACTGTGTTTCGTGGTGGCTGGGGAGCGTACCGATTCCACGATTCCTATAATGACTCGGCCGGCCCGTTGGCGACTTCCGACGGAACGCAGAGCTTCTCAGTGCCGTCGAACCTGAGCTGCACCTACGATCAGATTGAGAATACGGCGACGGATCACGCTGCGGGCACGCCCTATGTTGCCGGTCGTGATTGCTTTTCGGGGGCAGCAGGGAATACGGTTCTCAGTCCATTTTCGATCTATGCCCTTGACCCTCATGACAACGAACAGCCTGTGACCTATAACTACAATTTCACGGTCGATCAGGAACTCGCGGCACAAATGCACCTGCAGATCTCCTACACGGGCAACCAAAGCCACCATATCTTTACGGAAGGAAATCTGAGCAATCAGAACTACATTCCGCTGGGCGGATTGTTCCAGCCCGATCCGCTTACAGGTGCCGTCACGGTGGCGGGCAGCACGCAGCAGGACCAGCAGGACTACCGGCCCTACCCGAACTACACGTCCGTGTTTGTTCCCAACCACATCGCATACGGAAATTACAACGGCCTCCAGGTGTCCCTCACCAGGCAGAAAGGTGCATTCATTTTCAATGTGAACTACACCTGGTCGAAGGCGCTCGGTGTGCGCGGCGACTACCGCACCGGCGCCGTCGGCGATCCCTCCAATCTGCGCAATAACTACGGCTACCTGGGGTTCAATCGTCCCCAGATTGTGAATTTCGTCTATTCCTACCAGGTCGGTAACGCCTACCACGGCAAAAAATTCGTGGCGGCGTTAGTCAACCAGTGGGAGATCTCCGGCGTTACTGGAATCCAGAGCGGCGCAGATACCGCGGTGCTGAATGGCAGCACCAACTATGGCCTGGGCGGCGGCGTTTCGTATACGCCTCCTGGAGCAACCAGCTCGACAGCAGTTTCGCTCAACAACACCACCGTGCTCGGAACTCCCGACATAGAGTTGCAACCGGTCCTCACCTGCGATCCGAAACACGGCCTGCATCCTGGGCCGGCGGGACTGCAGTACATCAATGGGAGTTGTTTCGCACTGCCGCAGCTTGGAACGAATGGGCAGTTTGAGCTGCCAAACATCAATGGTCCCGCTTATATAAGCAGCGATCTTTCGGTGCAAAGGTCATTCAGCCTGACGACGCAGAAGCAGCTTCAGTTCCGTATCGCGGCTTCGAACTTCCTCAATCATCCGCTGCCGCAGTTTTACGGGCCTGGCGGCTCCGTTCCAAATCTCACCCTCACCTATGGCTCGCCCGCTGTGAATTCGGCCACAAGTGCCGCGGAGGCGATCGCGCAGGCGACGCAAACATCCACCAATTTTGGCTATACGCCGTACAAAGGCGGCTATCGAATCGTTACGTTCACGGCGCGGTTCAACTTCTAGCTGAGTAGCGGCAACGGGCTCGCCTGTTGCCGCTGTCGATCTCGAAGAGCGCGCAGGAATATGCAAGAGATTAGGGTCGAAAATTGAACCGCGCCGTGAACGTAACGATT
>Ga0302226_10003068_pt1 | contig 11517 bp, 9 predicted proteins | sample II_Palsa_E3_3_FD_193524 | JGI IMG/M metagenome (GOLD analysis project Ga0302226, IMG submission 193524) | Peat permafrost microbial communities from Stordalen Mire near Abisko, Sweden - II_Palsa_E3_3 | ecosystem: Environmental > Terrestrial > Soil > Palsa > Peat permafrost | place: Sweden...
ACCCCGAAGCCTTCCTCAACCGCCTCCTCGAAGGCTTCGAGGCCGAGATCGAAAACCCCACCGACGAACCCGAAGGCGAAGTCACCCAGTAACCAGAAAAAAGGGGCTCACTGCGCGTGGAGCGGTCACTTCGTGACGCGTATACCCCTTCGGTTAGTGCTCCCGTTGGTCGCGATATAAATTCTCGCGCCGACCAACGGGAGGCCCAGCGCGAAGCCGGTATAGAAGTCACGAAGTGACCGCCGCCCGCGCAGGGCAAACCCGAAGCAACGCGCGAAGATGATGTCGATATACCCTGGGGCAAAGTCACCCCGTAGCAATCCCGCACGATTCCACGAACGCACAACAACTCTCATCGAAAATAAATCTCAAAAAGTTGGCGTATTTTTAGCCCCCGAAATACGTGGTGCTAAACCGCCACATTCACCACACATTCCACCACGTCCAGCCACGTAAAAAACCACGTCCAGACGACGTGGTTTTCTGAAATACCCCTACAAATGGGCCCTCCACCATAAGCAGAGCCATCAAAAATTATTTATGTTTGTAATCCTGAAAAAGATCAGGAAACTGTTCCTTCAGCGCTGCCATCTTCGGCACATCGCACACCTGGATATAAGGATTGTTCGGATTCTTCTCCGCATAATCCTGGTGATAGTCTTCGCCGTCATAAAACGCCTTCAGCGGCGTAACCTCCGTCACAATCGGCTTCCCAAACACATGCGCCGCATCCAGCTGAGAGATATAGGCTTTAGCCACCTTCTCCTGCTGCGGCGAGGTATAAAAAATCACCGACCGGTAAGAAGTCCCCACATCAGGCCCCTGCCGGTTCAACTGCGTAGGATCGTGCACCACCGAAAAGAAGATCCGCAGCAGCGTCCCATAGCTAACCTTAGCCGGATCAAACACAACCTTCACCGACTCCGCGTGCCCCGTACCCTCCGACGAAACCTGGTCGTAAGTAGCTGTACTTGCACTGCCGCCCGAATACCCAGCAGTAGTAGCGGTAACACCCTTCACCCGCTGAAACACCGTCTGCACGCCCCAGAAACACCCGCCCGCAAACACCGCAGTCTCATGCGAAGCCGCAACATGCGGCTCATCCATCACTGGCGCCGGAATTGGTTCTTTTCTCTCTGCACCCATCACCATGCTCTTCCCCTTTCCAAACAAAATCACCGCAACCACCACAACAGCAAGCACTAACAGACTCGTCTTCATTCCAGCCGTCATCGCAATTCTCCAATTCCCTCAGGATTGGACGCTCAGAAGGCACCACCGGTTACATTCCGCGTAATCACTGACTTTGCTTGCTGAAAGTCTCAAGCCACACGAGCCCTACCCTGAATCTCGATATAAACATGAATCAAACTGACCGCTGCAGGAGTAACCCCAGCAATGCGGCTAGCCTGCCCAATCGTCATTGGCCGTACCCGCGCCAGAATCTCCTTCATCTCACTCGAAAGCCCACTCACCGTCGAGTAATCGAACCACTCCGGAATCGCTCGCTTCTCCGCCTTCCGCATCTTCTCTATCGACCGCCGCTGTTGATCCAGATACCCGGAGTACTTGATCTCCGTCTCCACCGTCTTCATCTCATTCCGAACCCACGCAGGCAGCTTCGAGTTCCCAGCAGCATCCATCGCCGCCACCCAACTACCAAGCACACCATCAGCACCGCGCAAGCGTTCTCCAAGAACCAGCGCAACTTCCTCGATCGGCACCTCTGGCCGCTTCAGCAGCTGCGCAAACGTCTGCCCGCTAATCGCGGAGGCATCTCCATCCAGCTTCTCCATCAACGAAATCGGCAACTCTTCTGCCCGTACCCGCGCCGTGTCCAGCAGCTTTTCAAACGCAACCGCACGAGCCTGTTTCGCCTCATACTCAGCCCACGCCGCATCGTCAATCAGCCCCAACCTGCGGCCATGCGGAGTCAACCTGCTATCCGCGTTATCAATCCGCAGATGCAGCCGAAACTCGGCCCGCGAAGTAAACATTCGATACGGCTCATTCGTCCCTTTGCTGATCAAATCATCAATCAGAATCCCCGTATAAGCCTCGGTCCTATCCAGCGTAAAGCCATCCTCCCCCCGCACCGCCAGCGCTGCATTGATCCCTGCCATCAAGCCCTGGCACGCAGCCTCTTCATACCCGCTCGTCCCATTGATCTGCCCTGCAAGATAAAGCCCATTCATCGACTTCACCCGCAGCGTACGGTCCAGCTCTGTCGGATCAATCGCGTCGTACTCAATCGCGTACCCCGGCCGCAGCATCTCCGCGTTCTCAAGTCCCGGGATCGACCGCACCATCGCCGCCTGAATCTCCATCGGCAAACTCGTACTCATGCCATTGATATAGACCTCATGCGTATTCAGCCCCTCCGGCTCCAGAAAAAACTGGTGCCGCGTCTTCTCTGGAAACCGCACGATCTTGTCTTCAATCGACGGACAATACCGCGGCCCGATCGCTTCAATCTGCCCCGTATACATCGGCGACCGATGCACATTCTCGCGAATCAGCCGCAGCGTCTCCGGCGTCGTATGCGCGATGTGGCACTTAATCTGCCGCAGCGGAAGCGACCCGCCCTTCGCAACAGCAGACCGAAAACTAAACGGCGTCGGATCCTCATCTCCCGGCTGCTCCTGAAACTGGCTCCAGTCAATCGTTCGCCCATCGAGCCGCGGTGGTGTCCCTGTCTTCAAACGGCACTCCCGCAGCCCCAGTCGCTTCAAAGCCTCACCTAACAACACACTCGCTGGCTCCCCACTCCGTCCCGCGGTGTACTGCTGCTCCCCGCAATGTATCAGCCCATTCAAAAACGTCCCGGTCGTCACAATAGTCGCTGCCGCGTGGATCACCCGCCCATCCCGAAGCTTCAATCCGCGCACTACTCGCTTCACGCCAACCTGCTGACTCGCTGACTCGCTGTCCTCCACAATCAGGTCCACCACTTCAGCCTGCTTGATGAACAGATTCTTCTGTCCCTCCAGCACTTCGCGCATCTTCACGCGATACAGCGCCTTATCGCACTGTGCCCTCGGCGACCATACCGCCGGCCCCCGCGAAGTATTCAGCAGCCGAAACTGTATCCCCGTCGCATCCGCTACCTCGCCCATCACTCCGCCCAGCGCATCCACCTCGCGCACCAGGTGTCCCTTGGCGATCCCGCCAATCGCCGGGTTGCAACTCATCTGCGCGATCAAATCGAGATTCAGCGTAAAGATCGCCGTGCGCAAACCCATCCGCGCCGCCGCCACCGCCGCCTCACACCCGGCGTGCCCAGCCCCAACAACAACCACATCGTACTGTTCCGTAAAGCTCATTGCTCTATTCTATGAGCCTCCACAACACTATGGAGCTGTAAGCACAACATCCCCTTTGTAATAGGTAGCTTTGCCACCCACAACATAGGGAGCAAACTTGCAGTCGCGCAACTGAGCCATCGCGGGAATCCACAACCGCCCTGCCCCTTGCCCAACAGGTGACATCCCCGCCATCTTCCCCTCTTCGTTGACGGAAACGCGAATTGTCACACTCGTCCCCTTCGGCGTGCCCGCAGGCAAGAATCCGACAGAACAATCGGTCATCTGGTTCTTCATCTGTTCGGCCGTCAAAATTGGCAAAGGATCTCCCATTCGCGACGTGAAGTGCAAGACCAAAGGCATCTCCATCTGCCTCGCGGATCCATCGATGACTAACGGTTTGAACTTATAGCGAAGAGCCTGCTCCATCCCGAAGCTCTCGAGACCGGGCTGGTCTGAATTATGCTTTGCAGTCTCGCGCACCTGTCCTGTGCGGTCGGTGCGTGCGTAAACGATCATGTAGCCCTCTGTCTTTCCCTCCCGCACCGATGGCCAACTGATCTCCGGCACGGTCTCAACCAGGCTCTCCTCCTTCAGCGTGGAGACGAACTCCGTGGTAATGCGTTGATCGACAGGCGTGACCGCGCTGACAATAAACATGGCATCCTCTGGCTTCTTGATCTCCTCCAAAGTCGTCATGTGGCCGATCACCGGTTTGAAGTCGAGTACTTCCGTCTGAAACGTCCGTGCAATCTGTTTCTTCCCAAAACCCTCCCAATCCCTGAACTCCAGCGACATGTTCATGGTAGTAACCGAAGCCAGACGCGGCTCCGCACCACTAAAACAAACCATCCCCCACGTCGCCTGATCGGTGATTCCTCCGGGGCGGTCGTCCCGTCTCAGACAGCTACTGGTGATTTGTGGTCCCAACATCACCGCGTCACCGCGCCCCGTAAAGTTCTTCGCCACAGGGACAGGGTCGAGGACGGCAAGCACAAAGTTCTCCAACCATCTCGGGTAATAGTCGCCCAGGTTGTTCTCCAATACAGCATCACCATTCACAACCCTTTCCTGACTGAACTTCGGAGACTTCAGCACCACCCGATATTTCGAGTCGCTGATCCACCACACCTCCACCCGGCCCGAATACTCCTCCCCCTCGGTTCCAATGTCCATCACTGCATGAAATGGTTTCCCCTCAAACGTAAGTGATGACCTCTTCAAGGCGCGTTTCATGGCCGCGTCAGCATCCGTCCTCTCCCCCTGAATTGCCGGAAAACCTACGATCTGTGCTTGAAGAGAGAACGAGCACAGGAAGGCACAGAAGAGCAGTCTGCTTAGGCGTCTTTTCAGCATGGTGGCAATCTTAACTTAGAAAATCGGCTTCTTTTATATTTTTCAAACTTATTCAGCTTCTACAATCAGCCACATGCGCCTTCATCGCCATATTGCCGCCTTCGCTCTAACCTGTGCCATACTTCCTGCTGCCCTTCACCCGCAACAGCTTCCCACAGCCATCACCACAGATCCCGCGCCCGACAAGACCAACCCCGCCTCCTTCGAAACATTCCAGATCCCAAGCCACGGCGCTCTGCTCAACGCCATCGCCTATATCGCACCCGGAGCCGGACCCCACAAAGTCGTACTTCTCCTCCACGGCTTCCCCGGCAACGAAAAAAATCTCGACCTCGCCCAGGCCATCCGCCGCGCCGGTTGGGACGTCGTCTACTTCGACTACCGCGGCTCCTGGGGCTCGCCCGGCGACTTCTCCTTCACCCACTCCATCGAAGACGTGCAATCCGCCATCGCCTACATTCGCAATCCTGCTAATGCGAAGAAACTCCACGCCGACCCGTCTTACATCGTTCTCATCGGCCACAGCATGGGAGGATTTTTAGCCCGCTACGTCGCTGCGCAGGACCCAGCCATCCAGGCCGTAGGCCTCATCTCTGCAGCCGATATGGGCGTTGACCACGTCCAGTCCCTCAAACCCGATCAGCAAAACGCAGCCATAGCCACACTCGCCGCCGCATTAGCCGACGAAGGCATGGCTCCCCTCGCCGGATGCACCCCCGAGAGCCTCGCCAAAGAAGTCGTCGCAAACGCGACTGCATGGAACATCCCCGCCCTCGCTCCCAAACTCGCCACCCGCCCTATGCTCGTCATCACCTCCGACGACGGCCTCGCTCCCTCGAACGACGCCTTTGTAAAAGCCCTCTACACCGCCGGCAATGAAGAGGTCACCGCCCTCCACATGGCGACCGACCACTCTTACTCCGAAGATCGCATCGCTTTGGAAAAGGCTGTCTTGGACGGCCTCGACTATCTGCAACACAGGCAGCGCCTTCCCCAATAGCGGTCACACGCCAGCTCACGCAGGACGATAAACTGCTCTCAGTACCACCGCATCTACCCGGCGAAGGAGACGGACACCCTTGATCAAAGCCACTCTCAGCGCCGTCGCTTTCTTCGCATCGCAATCCAACGGACCGTCGGTCGAAAATCTCCACTTTCGCCATAGCTGGTTCCTGGCAATCTTTCTCTTCTGCGCTGCGCTTGTCTTCGCAAACCTGGTGCACTACGTAATATTTCGCGTGCTGCGCCGCAAGGAAGCAGAGAGCCAAAGCATTGGCTGGGGCCTTCAACGCTACCTCGGAAAACCAGCCCGCGCCGTCTTCCTCCTCACCTGCCTGCTCCTCATTCTCCCAGTCGTACCCGGACTACCCGACAAGATGGAAGACACCATCCGCCAGGGACTCATCATGGCGATGGTCGCCTCCCTCGGCTGGTTCGCCATCGGCTGTATCTACGTCCTGCAGTCCATCATGCTGCGGCGCTATGACCTCAACGCCGAAAACAACATCCAGGCCCGCCGCGTTCACACCCAGTTCCAGCTCTTCCGCCGCATGCTCATCACCTTCGTCGTCATCATCGACATCGGCGCCATCCTCTGGACCTTCAACGACCCGCGCATCTGGCACTACGGCTCTGGCCTCCTGGCCTCCGCCGGCATCGCCTCGCTCGTCCTCGCAACCGCTGCCAAATCCACCGCCGCAAACTTCTTCGCTGGCCTCCAGATCGCTCTCACTGAACCCCTTCGCATCGACGACGTCGTAGTAGTTCAGGGCGAATGGGGTCGCGTCGAAGAGATCAACTCCGCCTACGTCGTCATCCGCATCTGGGACCTGCGCCGCCTCGTCGTCCCTCTCAACTACTTCATCGAAAACTCCTTTCAGAACTGGACACGCGAGTCCTCCGACATCATGGGAACCGCCTTCCTCTACGTCGACTACTCCATCCCCGTCGAAGCTCTTCGCCAGCAGCTCGAAGCCATCGTCCACCCTTCTCCGCTCTGGAATAAGAACGTCTGCGGCCTACAGGTCACCAACCTCACCGACCGCTCCATGGAGCTCCGCTGCCTCATGAGCTCTCGCAACTCCAGCGAAAACTTCGACCTCCGCTGCCTGGTCCGCGAAAAAATGACCGAGTGGATCCAGCAAAACTACCCTGACGCCTTCCCCACCACCCGATTCGCCTCGCGCCCTGAAGGCTCTGCTAACGAAATCGGAGTCCAACCCCTCAGTCCCCCCGCGCATCAACTGAACCCACGCTAAGTCGCTTGGTTCGTCAACCAGACTGCGACGCACGATGCCTCGACCAACACTAAGCTAATCAAACTTCGGCAGATGCTGCAGGTCCGCCTCAGGCACCAACTCAAGATCCCCGCCTGCTTTTACCCAGGCCTTCATCCCGCCTGTAATCACCTGCGTATGACAGTTCTCCTGCATCAGCATATGTGCCACCCGAACGCTGGTCGTATCGCGAAGACAGCTGCAATACAAATAAACCTCACACTCCGGCACCATAAACTCACGCAACGCAACCAGCTCTTCCTTCAACCGATGCGGCTCCACTCGTATTGAATTCTTGATCCTCTGCATCCCCGGATCGTAGTACCCATGACTCCGCACATCGGCAATAATAACCAGCTTGTCCGGCGTCAAGGTCTGCAACCGCTCAAAGAGATTGTCCGCCGTAATCCGATCAATCCCCTTATATCTCTTCGCCCGTATCGTAAATGCGATCAAAACCAGCGCATATCCAAGCCCAAGCAGCAATACGAGAAACAACGCTGCATGACTCGCTCTGCCTATCCACGCCTCAATCTCCCGCAAAAACCCACTGAACGCATAACCGATACCCAGCCACACAGAGCAGTAGATCAAAGCACCAAGAACATCGAGGCGCAAAAACCTTCCAACCCGCATATTCAGCGACCCAGCCAGAGGAGCAGCCATAGCTCCGAGCCCAGGGATAAACTTCGCAAACAACAACGTCTTCTGTCCCCGCCGGTAAAAGTACTCCGCAGAGCTGAAGATGCACTGCTCAGGATTCATCGACGCGCGGCACATCCCCGAAAGCAACCACCACCCCGTATACCTTCCGCCAAAATAAAGCAGCGTATCCCCGGCTATCGCTGCACCCCACGCAACAGGCAGCGCAACTCCCAGGCTAAGTCCATGCTTCGAACCTGCGCCCGCGGCAAGCAGCGTAATCGACATCGGCAGAGGGAGTCCCACCGCAGCCAGAAACATAACGATCGCCGTCACCGCATACCCATGCTGCGCTACGACGTCAATCAGGCCCATTCCACCGCTCCTCACGCTAAACCCGCAGGTTACGCTTCACTCCAACAGCAAGCCATACAACCTTAGAACTCAACCCTCACACCAAGCTGCACCTGCCGCTCCGGCGACTGCCCCGTAGCCGCCGCCGTAAACGTCCCGAACGGCCGCACATTCAGCCCCTCAGCCGCAACTGTCGCAGCGTTTTGAAACACCAGCGGCGTAACTCCATTCGTCTCCGTACCCACCAGATAAGCCCGCTGCATAATCGACGAGTAGTTCACCCGATTCGTCAGATTGAACGCCTCGGCCACCCCTCGAACCTTTACACCCTCACGCACCATCACTGCTCTGCTTAGACGTAGATCAACCCGCCCGGTATCTGGCAGTCGCAACGTATTTCTCCCGACTGTCGGCAGATACACCGCCCCCCCTGCGCCGTTGATGCTCTCATGTCCGCCCGCCAGCCGCGTGCCTCCAAAGATATTCAGGCTATAAGGCTTCCCGCTCGTCTCGGTAAAGATCGGCGCAACAGCCCAGCCATTCACCGTACTCCTCAGCCAATGCTGTTCAATCGCAAACCTCGGCTCCCAAACCGCGCTCGCCACAATCTTATGCGGATAGTTCAACGCCGAAAGTCCCTTGTCATACCGCACATCAAAAGGATCGAACTGCGCATTGGTACGCGGCGTCGCTCCACCGCTCTGTCCATAGTCAATCGCCTTCGCCCATGTCCAGCTCGCTCTAAACTCCAGCCCCCCGCGACTGCGCCGCCGAGCCTCCAACACCAGCGCGTTATAAGTCGCGTCCGCGTTCGAAATAATGTCGGTCACAGGTCCAAAATCTGTATTCAGCCTCTCCGAATAATACGGAACAACAAAAGTCTCTCCGTCTGCGACTCCCACCGCGCCAGTCCCGCCCTGCAGTTGAAACTCTTTTGTGACCGTAGAAGGAGCAATATTAATGTCCACCGAATTCGACAGCTGCCGATCAAGATTCAGTAGATAAGTCGCACTCGCAACCGTCCCCTCACCCACCTCACGCTCGATCGAAAAGCTGCCCTGCTGTACCGCCGGCAGCCGAAATCTCCGGTCGAACACCATCGCCGAAGTCGTCTTCCCCACGGCAGCCGGCGGCGTTGTCAGGTACGAGCACGCATATCCAAACCCCTGGTTCGCAACCTGCGGACAATCTGTAACCGTTGTCGGCAAGATCAGCACATTTGTCGTTGAAGACGTCAACGCCGTATTGGCCAACGCGCTACTAATCGTAGCGCCGGGCAATCTGCCATAAAACAATCCATACCCCATGCGAACCACTCCCCGTCCCAACCCAAACGGCTCCCATGAGATCCCAGCTCGCGGACCAAAGTTATTGCGATCCTCCGGAAACACACTCGTCGCACCCTTCTGTCCAAACGCTGCATCCAGCGCCGCATTCGGCTGCTGCGGCAGTGGCGACAACTCATATTCGTAACGCAAACCGGCACTAATCGTCAGTCCCGGTCTCACCTTCCAGTCGTCCTGCAAAAACCCCGCCCACTCCTGCGTATTGAACGTCACCGCCTGCTGCCCAAAGCTTTGCGTAAACGACCGAAAACAAAAATCATGCACCGCTGCAGTGATCGACGGACAACCGCCATTCGGATACGCATTCACATTGAAGGTATAGTCGGTGATCCAATCCACCAAACCGCCCGCATGACCTGACGTCGTTCCACTGTCATAGTGAAACGCCCCCTGCGGATTGTTGAGACTCGAAATGTCGTCATGGACAAAACTGACATCCACTCCTGCCTGAAGCTGATGGCGCCCTCGCACCAGCGTCACCAGATCGGCCAATTGAACCTTATTCTCATCCGGATAAGCAGTGCGACCCAAAGAGGTCGAGGTCCCAAACGTAAACCCATCCGGCCCAATCGCAATCTCTGGTGCAAATCCATTCGGAGCTACCGCAGGCTCCTGCGGCAACGGCCTCGAAGCCGTCTCATACTGCAAATCCCGCCCATACTGAACTCGCAACTCATGGCTCAGTGTCGGCGAAACCGTCCACGCCCATCGCCCCAGCACCGAATCCACTTTTGCGTAGCTGCTCCCCATGCTTGCCGTTCCAAGATCCACCACCGGTGCCGACCGCACCCCAGAGGGCGAACTCGCACGCGCGCGGTCATACTGCAAACTCAGCCGATGCCGTTCCGCCGCTTGCCAGTCCATCTTGCCGAAGTTGATCGTCTGGTCCTGTCGTCGTGCAACCGTTCCCGTCAGGCTGTCGAGGTAGTTCAACGCGGCATTCACCTTCGACGGCGTCACGCCTCGATTTCCCAGCAGTGCACTCTGCGTCGGTGTCAGCGAATAGAAGTTGGGGTCATCAGGTGTCGAAATAGCAGGAAAGGACCGTCGCTGCTGGTCGTACGCATAGAAGTAGAAGAGCTTGTCCTGCACCACCGCGTCACCAACGCTCCCGCCAAACTGCTGCCGCAGATCATAAGGCTTCACCGCTGCACTCGTACTCACGCCATCCACATACGTCGTCTCTATCGAAAAAGGATTCGTCGCACCAAACGCACTTGACCGTACTAAATAAAAACCAGTCCCATGAAGAGCATTCGTACCGCTCTTCGACACTGTCGTAATAATCCCTCCAGCCGCATGCCCATACAACGCCGAGTAGTTCTGTCCGCTCACGCGAAACTCCCGCACCGCCTCCTGCGAAAACGTGTATGCCGCACCCGCATGCCGCCCATACCCTCCGCCACCATCCGCGCTCCCCGCACTCACTCGCCTGGAAGATCCGGTCTCCGCGGCATCTTCAATCTCCGCCGCACTCTCCGAACCTGTCCCTCGCGGCACCGCACCAAAGCTCTGATCGTCATCCCCACCATCGATTCTGCTGCTGTTCTGCGTCGAAGCAACACCACGAAAACTCAACAATCCATCTCCATCCGGATCGGCGTTCACCGTCGGTGTCAGCAACGCAAACGTCTGCCATCGCCTCCCATTCACTGGCGTTCGTTCAATCTCATCAGGACTAACAACACTCGCGGAAGCCGTAGAAGCCACTTCATCGACGCTCACCGTAGCCGGCTTTTCCGGCGTAGCAGCCACATTCACCGAACTTGAGACGCTACCAACCCTGAGCTTTGCCTCAATGGAGGTCACCCCGCCAACCTCCACCACCACTGGCTCCAGCGTCAGATTTGCGAAGTGCTCATAGTCCACCAAAACCCGGTACTCACCCGCAGGCAAATGATCCACCACAAACTCGCCCTTGCCCACGGTCCTCGCAACAGCAACAGATCCGTTTGCGAGATTCTGCACCTGCACCACCGCGCCAACCAGAGCTGCACCAGAAGAATCAACGACAAAGCCGCCGATCTCCCCATCCACCGAACTCTGTCCCCACGCGCACGTCCCCAGAGTTGCAGTAGCGCAACACCACAGCAAGCAGGCCCATAAAATATTCCCTAACCACGCGCTTACCTTCGCGCGTCCCAGACAGAACGACATGCACTCTCCGCGGATTCTGTACCGCTCTACGCCGCAACCACGGGAAGATCAAAAGAATAAGCTCGCCATGCACCTTCGCTATCC
>Ga0302226_10003069_pt1 | contig 11514 bp, 9 predicted proteins | sample II_Palsa_E3_3_FD_193524 | JGI IMG/M metagenome (GOLD analysis project Ga0302226, IMG submission 193524) | Peat permafrost microbial communities from Stordalen Mire near Abisko, Sweden - II_Palsa_E3_3 | ecosystem: Environmental > Terrestrial > Soil > Palsa > Peat permafrost | place: Sweden...
TCACCGTAATGCGGCGCGCCGCTGCGCCGAAGCGCATCGCGACCCAGTGGACCGCCAGCGTCGGCGTGCCGTCCTCGGCGGAACGTTCGATGAACTGCGTCTGCTCGGGAAACAGGTCGCTAATGACTCGCGCCAGTTCTTCCATGTCGGGGCTCGTGCAGACGTATTGGTAGGCTTCCATGTTTACAGACCGAAGGTTAGGAATTCGCCAGAAAGTTGCCGCAATAGTTCAGGCAATACGCGCCTTACGCTGGAACATTTTGACCAGCACAACCACCACGATGATCGCCGCCAGTGCATACAGACCATCCACCGCGTAAAGCGGCAGCACCCTTACCTGGAACAACGCAGCAGGCAAGTCGACCAACGCATGCGCGATGATGGCCAGCGGCAGGATCGCGTACCAGCCGGCTCGCACGCCACGCCACATCAACACCGACAGGCCGATCTGGAGCACCAGCGCTGCCACCCGTTCGAGCAGGAAAATCCCCGCCGTCAGTGGCGACAGACTGGCGAGAACCACATGGATGCGCATCAGCGATTCATCGGGCAGATTGCCCAGATAGCTGTCGAGCTCGCCGCGGTTCGCTATCACCGCGAAGACGATCCACTGTATCTGCACCAGCACGCCGACAATCCACGCCTCCGCGCCGCCATGACCGATGCCGTAGCCAAGCGCTGTGCTATCGCCGCTCGAGGGCGGGACGGCGGTCTTCCTGCGCATCGACACTCGGGCCGCCACGGAAGGCCGGGAGCCGGTCGAAGTGGTAGCTGCCGCCGTGGCAACCGACACGTCACTCGCTGAATTCGCGAGCGGGTTCTGCGCGGCGGCCCTCGCAGCGGCTGCCCGTTGCCACATCATCTTCATGGCGATGAACCGCCCCACTTCCTCGCAGACACCGGCGGCAAGAGCGCCGTAGATCACGAACGTCACCGGATTCGATAGCCAGGCGGCGGTGGTTGCATTCTGATGCAGCACATAGCCATTCAGCGCGCGCTCGATCACGCTGGCGAACAGCGCGAACACGGCAATGCCGGCGATCGCGTCGCGGGCGTTCAGCCCAAGCGGTATGCGCAGGCGGCGGTAAAGGACAATCGGTAAAGCAGCGGCGAACAGCGTCGAAAGTACGAGACAGGTAAGCGTGAGCGGTGCAACGACCATGGGTTTCCTTACGATGACCGGCGCGCACCCGCTGCGCGCCGCAGCCCGAATGATCGCAGATCAGCGCGAAGTTGACTCGCGCACGATCAATTCGCCCGGCAGCAGGCAGTCGCGCACGGCTGTCTGCACCCCGTCGATGCGCTCATGGAGAAACTCCACCGCCCGATAGCCGATCTGATAGGTCGGCTGACGGATCGCCGTAATACCAGCGAATTCGGCCCATTCGGGGTCGTCGATGGACAGTAGCGCAATGCGCTCCTGCCAGCGCAGGCCGTAGCGTGCATTCAGATGGCGGGCGAGACATAGCGCGACGGGGGCGTTGGCCGCGAATAGCGCAATGCGTGGCGCCGCTGCTGTTGCGGCGGCCTGAGTGGCCTGAGTGGTGCGATCCGGTTCATGGTCAAGCCCATCAGCAAGCGCATGGTCCAGGTCTTTGTCCAGCAAAGCCAGCGCGCCCTCCACTGCCGCCGTATCGCCGAGCTCCAGCACAACGGTCCGGCCTCGGGCCCGCGACTGAGCGTCGATCGCTGCGCGAAACGCCTCCTCGCGCAACCGTCGCGAACTGATACGTTCGAACGGTTGCACGACGAACCAGATGTCGTCGAAACCGCGCTCGAGCAGATGACGCGTACCCAGTTCTACCGCCGCGGTATTGTCGAGCCCAACCAGATCGGCAACCAGACCCTCCACCATGCGGTCGACCAGCACCGCGGGAATCCCGCCGTCGCCCACCGGCCGCAAGGTTTCGTCACGCACCCCAAGCGCATTGACGATCACGCCCTCCACGCGATACGTGGTGAGCAGTTGCAGATAGCGCCGCTCCATTTCCACTTCGTTGGCGGCATGGCAGATCAACGGCATATAGCCGAGCGCATGGCAGGCGGCTTCGACGCCCTGCAGCACCTCGACCGAATACGGATTGGTGAGGTCTGCGATCAACATGCCGATCAGGCGGTTGCGGCCGCGCTTCAAACCGCGCGCCATCTGGTTGGGCTGATAATCGAGCCGCTCGATCGCCGCTTCGATCCGCGCGCGCAACTCCGGCGACAGCACGCTCAGCTCGCCGTTCAGATAGCGCGAGATGCTGGTCTTGCCGGTGCCCGCTTCGCGGGCTACGTCGCTGATGGTGGCGCGGCGCGGTGCGATGGAGTGCGGGCTGCTCAAGATGCGCTCACTTGCGCAGGACGTCGCGATTCACGACGTTGCGCGTCAGCGTGCCGTCGAGCGCGGCGACGAGGTTCTCGGCGGCGTTTAGCGCCATGGCGTGACGCGTCTCGTGGGTCGCCGAACCGATGTGCGGCAGCGCCACCACGTTGGGCATCGATAGCAGCGGCGAATCGGCGGAGAGCGGCTCGGTTTCGAACACGTCGAGTCCCGCACCGTGGATCGTGCCGGCCTGCAACGCCTCGATCAGCGCGGCTTCGTCGACGGTCGCTCCGCGCGAGGCGTTGATGAGGATCGCACTCTTCTTCATCGCGCGCAGTTCGGCCGCACCGATCAGATGTTGCGTCTGCGGAGTGAGCGGCACCTGCAGACAGACGAAATCGGAACTCGCCAGCAGCTCGGCCAGTTCGACACGGCGCGCGCCGTAAGCCTCTTCGGCTTGCGGGTTCGGGTTGCGGTTGGTGTACAGCACCGGCATGTTGAAGCCGAGCGCCGCGCGGCGCGCGACGGCGCCGCCGATCCGTCCCAAGCCCACGATGCCGAGCGTCTTGCCCTGCACCTCGACGCCATATTGCGCGGGCCCGACGCCCGTCTGCCATTGGCCAGCCTTCACCCAATCGGCGAGTTCGACGACCCGGCGAGCGGTCGCGAGAATCAGCGAGAACACCGTGTCGGCGGTCGATTCAGTCAGCACATCCGGCGTATGCGCGAGCACAATGCCGCGTTGCGTGAGATCGGCGACATCGAACGCGTCGAAACCCACCGAGATGGTCGACAGCGCCTTGAGCCTGGTCGCGCCTTCGAGCATGGCCGGGGTGATTTTCACGCTCGCGCCAATCGCGCCGTCCGCGTCCTTGAGCGCCGCGACGAACGCATCATGCTGCGCGCCGTCGACCTGCTCGACCTCGACATGTTTGCGCAGATACGCGAGTACATCGTCGGGCAACGGCTTGTAGGCAATGATCTTCTTCATCAGCTTATTTTCCTTGCAATGGATTAGCGACGAGCTTGCGAGAGGCAGACGGTTGTGGCTTCACTATCAACGTCAAAATGGTTGCGGCGACGAGCGCCGCACTCATGAATGCATACGATGCTGCGGGCGTGCCGGTCACACCGTTCAGATAACCGACCACGTACGAGCCGATAAACGATCCTAGCGCACCCATGCCGTTGATCAACGCCATCGCACCGCCGGCGACATTCTTTGGCAACAGTTCCGGCACGATCGCGAAGAACGGTCCGTACGGCGCATACATGGCGGCGCCTGCGACGACCAGCAAAGCATACGAGATCCAGAAATGCGTCGAGCCGATCGCGTACGAAGCCGCGAAAGCCACCGCGCCGGTCAGCAGAAACGGCCAGACGAACGGCTTGCGACGATCCAGTTTATCCGATGCCCACGACGCAGCGAGCATCGCGATGGTCGCCGCGAGATACGGGAGCGCAGTCAGCCAGCCGGTTTCCACCATGCCGAGCGTGGAACCGTTCTTCAGAATGGACGGCAGCCACAGCACGAAGCCGTACACGCCGATGCTCCAGCAGAAATACTGCGTGGACAGTTTGATCACCGCGGACGAGCGGAACGCCTCGCCGTAGTTGCGCACCGGTCTGATCGCGGCCTGTTCGGCGCGCAGGGTTTCAGCGAGCTCGTCCTTTTGCTGCTGCGTGAGCCACGACACCTGAGCCGGCTTGTCCTCGACGATGAACCACCAGCAGACAGCCCAGATGATGGCCGGCGCGCCTTCCGCGATGAACATCGGGCGCCAGCCGAACGAATGCACCAGATAGCCGGACACGACCGACATCCACAGCACCGTCACCGGATTGCCAAGAATCAGGAAGGTATTGGCACGCGAGCGCTCGCGTTTGGTGAACCAGTTGCTGATAAAAATCAGCATGGCCGGCATGACCGCCGCTTCAACCACGCCGAGCAGGAAGCGGATCGCCATCAGCGAAGGGATATTGCTGACGATCCCGGTCAAGGCTGCGCAAGCGCCCCACAGGATCAGGCTCCAGAACACCAGCTTTTTGACGCTGCGGCGTTCGGCGTAGATGGCACCGGGGACCTGGAAGAAGAAGTAGCCGAGGAAAAACAGCGCGCCGATCAGCGATGCCAGGCCCTTGCTGATGCCGAGATCCTGATTGATCCCGGCGGCGGACGCGAAGCCGAAATTCGCGCGGTCGAGATAGGCAAGGCTGTAGGTGATGAAGACGATCGGCATGATCGTCCACCAGCGGCGAATCGCAAGCGATGAGCTCATGGATGTCTCCCGTTCCATGCAACATGGTTGCAACCTTAACCCGTTTGGATGGATGTGCCGTGCGCGTGAGCCAGCGTCTCCAGGCATCTTGTTGTTGTGCGCTACATGTCGGAAAGCTTGTACACGTTCCAGATCAAAGCCAGTAAAGCAAATCGCGCAATTCAGACGTTGTCCAACAAGGCGGCGCCCGGCATCGCCGCATCCGTCTGTTCGAGCAGGTCCAGCTCAGCGCGGGTCGGCAGGCCCTCCGAATCGCCGATCACCTGAATCGCCAGCGCCCCAATCCGGTTGCCGCGCGCCACGGCTTCCGGCAACGGCCGCCCTTCGAGCAACGCGCTGATTACGCCGACCGCAAATCCATCACCCGCGCCGACTGTGTCGATCACCTTGGCAACCGGTTGCGCCTCAACCACGCCGGCCTCGTCCGCCGTGCGGAAATACGCCCCCTGCGCGCCGAGCTTGACGATGACGCCACGCGCGCCCCGCTCCAGATAGAAGCGCGCGATCTCTTCAGGCCGGGAGTAGCCAGTGAGAATCTCACCTTCGCCGATACCGGGCAGCACCCAGTCAGCAAGCTCAGCCAGCTCGTTCAAACCCTCGACCATCGCCGCACGCGACGCCCAGAGCGTCGGCCGCAGGTTCGGATCGAACGAGATCGTCTTGCCTGCGGCACGCATTTCTCGCGCCAGCAACAGCGCCAGTTCGCGTGACGATTCGGAGATGGCTGGCGCAACGCCCGTCAGATGAAGATGGCGCGCCGGCAGTACGTAGAACGGAGCATAGTCGTCCGGCGACAGATGGCTCGCCGCGGAGCCTTTGCGGAAGTATTCGATCGCCGGGTCGGTGCCGTCGTCGCTTTTCGACTTGAGTTGAAAGCCGGTGGAATAGCGCTCATCCGTGACGACGCGTTGCTGGTCGATGCCTTCGCGGTGCAGCGTGTCGCGCACGTACTGACCGAACGAATCGTTGCCGACCCGGCTCATCCAGCCCACCTTGAAGCCAAGTCGCGCGAGACCGATCGCCACGTTCAGATCGGCTCCTGCGATCCGTTTGGTGAACTGGCCCACTCCGGCGAGCGGACCCGTTTCGGCAGCGACGAAGAGCGCCATGGCTTCGCCGTAGGTGATGACATCAAGCGTCGGATTCATGCGGTTTCCTAAGAAAGCGGGGACGCTGCGATGGCTATTGCAACTATCGCAAGATCATCGGAATTACCCTGCTTTGCCCCGATTTCCTGGAAATGGAACCGGTTCCATTAAATTATACAGAAAAAGCATCTGTCGGCGCATATTCAGTCCGCGTCGTCCGCAGTCAACGCCAGAAAACGCTCGACCACCCGCGACGGCGCGCTCGCATGGGGAATCAGAATGGAAAAATGCCGTGTCAGCGGTTCCGGGCTAAGCGAGAAAAGGCACAGCGCACCGCCCTCGTGACGCATCGACATCGCCGAGACGAAGCCGATCCCCATGCCCGCGCGCACCGCCTCCTTCACGCCCTCGACACCGGCGATCTCCAGCGCGACGCGCATCGGCACCCCGGCGCGTGCAAACGCCCGCTCGACGATCTGCCGCACGCCGGAGCCGGCCTCGCGCAGCACAAGCGGATGCGCGCCCAGCGCCGCTAACTCTATTTGACCGGCCGCGGCGCCCGTGCCTCCGGCAACGCCCGCAGTGGCAGTGGCCGTTGCGTCTCCCACGCCTGCAGCCAGCGCAAGCGGATGCGTCCGCGGCATGATCGCCACAATCTCATCCTGCCGCCACGAATGCACCGCGGTGTCGGGCGGCAAATCGGCGCCCACCGGCCCTTCGACCATCGCGATGTCGAGCGCGGCCAGCGCACCCACGATCTCAGCCGTATTGCCGTCCGTGGTATGCAGCGTCACGTCCGGATAGCGCCGGTGAAACGCCGCGATCAGATACGGCAGCAGATAGCTGGCCGGCGTGGTGCTCGCGCCGACCCGCAGCGTGCCGCTCTCCATGCCGCGCAATGCGTCGCGATAGGCATGCGCCTGCCGCCAGGTGTCGCGCAGACGTGTCGCATAACTGGCGAGCTGCTCGCCGGCCGGCGTCAGGCGCACGCCACGGCCGTCGCGCTGATAGAGCGGTTCGCCGAACTCATCCTGCAATTGACGCAGTTGCCCCGACACCGCCGGCTGCGACAGATGCAATGCCACTGCGGCCCGGCTGATGTTGCGGTGCTCGGCGACGGCGGCGAAAGTTATAAGCTGATCGGGGGTCATGGCTCGTAAATATCAGTCCAGCAGATAGTTTACGTCATAAATGACGATTTTTCATATCGATATATTCAAATTAGGATTAGATCGTCCAAGCCAAACGCCCCGAAGGCGAAAATCATGTCTACCGCTCATATTCAGGCCGCTCCCGGCCAGGCGATCTCTACCACCCGCGGGCAGCTCAACGGCATCCTGTTCGTCGCCCTGTTCGCCGCTGCCGTGACGCGGCTCGCCGCGCTGCCCGCCATCGCCGGACTGGGCCTGAGCCCGCTGATCGTCGGTATCGTCGCGGGCGCGCTGTACGGCAACACCATGCGCGACGGCATGCCGGCGAACTGGGCGGCCGGCGTCAACTTCTCGGCGCGCAAACTGTTGCGCATCGCCGTCGCCTTCTTCGGCCTGCGCGTGAGCCTGCAGGAAATCGCCCAGGTGGGTTTGCCGGGACTGGCAGAATCGGTGCTGATCGTGGTGAGCACGCTCGTCATTGGCACGTGGGCCGGCATGAAGCTGATGAAGCTCGACCGCGACACGGCCTTGCTCACCGCCGCCGGCAGTGCCATCTGCGGCGCGGCCGCCGTGCTGGCCTTCGAATCGACGCTGCAGTCGAAGCCGCACAAGAGCGCCATGGCAGTCGGCAGCGTGGTGCTGTTCGGCACCCTGTCGATGTTCCTCTACCCGATCCTGTTCAAGGCCGGCTGGCTGCATCTGGATACGGTCGGCGCGGGGCTGTTCTTCGGCGGCACGATTCACGAGGTGGCGCAGGTGGTGGGCGCGGCCAGTAACGTCAGCCCCGAGGCCACGCATATCGCCACCATCGTCAAGATGACGCGCGTGATGCTGCTGGTGCCGGTGCTGCTCGCGATCGGCATGTGGATCAACCGTCCGGGCAGCGCTAGCGCTGCCGGTGCGCAGTCCGGCGCCCAGCACGCCCCACGCAAGCTGGCGATCCCCTGGTTCGCGCTCGGCTTCCTCGGCTTCGTGGTGCTGAACTCGCTGCATGTGTTGCCAGAAGCGGCCACTCAGACGGTCAACACGCTCGATACCTTCGCGCTGACCATGGCAATGACCGCTCTCGGCATCGAAACCCGCATCTCGCAGATCCGCGAGGCCGGTCCACGAGCGCTGACGACCGGACTGATCCTGTATGTATGGTTGATCGTCGGAGGCCTCGGCATTACCTGGACTGTACAGCGCCTGTTCGGCTGATGCTGTTGGCCAAGCCGCTCATACCTTGCAACCAGCCCCGCCGCGTGCGGGGCTTTGCGCATTTCTGCGCACAACGCGGCGCGCTCACACGGCATACTGACTGCTTGAACAGCCGAATGAGGATCGATCGATGAGCTATGAACTCTACTATTGGGATGGCTTGCAGGGTCGCGGGGAATTCGTGCGGCTCGCGCTGGAGGAAGCACGCGCTGAGTACATCGAAGTCGCGCGCGGCGACGAAGGCGAGGGGCTCGGCACGGCCAAAATGCTGGAGGTGATGAGTAGCAAGCGCGAGGCGCATCCGCCGTTCGCGCCGCCGTTCCTGAAAGACGGCAATCTGCTGATCTCGCAGACCGCGAACATCCTGTTTTACCTCGGTCCGAAGCTCGGTCTGGCGCCTGCCGACGAAGGTCTGCGCTACGTCGCAAACGGCCTGCAACTGACAGTCGCCGATGTGGTGACCGAAGTCCACGACACCCATCATCCGCTCGCGAGCGGCCTCTACTACGAAGACCAGAAAGACGCGGCCAAAACCCGCGCCGACGATTTCATCGACAACCGGATTCCCAAGTTCATGCACTACTTCGAGCGCGTGATCCTGCAAAACACGCAGAGCGATGCGCATCTGGTGGGCAACAGGCTGACCTACGTCGATCTGTCGATGTTCCAGCTGATCGACGGTTTGCACTATGCGTTCCCGCGTGCCATGAAGCGGTTCGGCGTGCACTATCCGTTGCTCGCCGGGCTGCACGACGCGGTGGCCGCGCGTCCGAACATCGCTGCCTATCTCGCTTCCGAACGGCGTCTGGCCTACAACAAATCGGGCATCTTCCGACACTACCCGGAACTCGACAAGGCTGCCCGGTGAAAATTCTGACGGGCCTGAGGATGCATGACGCAAGGCCGCGTAAGCGCGCGTTGCGCCCAGCCAAAACCATCCTCCCGAACGTCTCCCACGACCGCCGCGCAGTGCTATTCTTGCGCGCGGTTTCCCCCCTTTCTCCACTTACCCTGCTGCCGTCGTGCTTTCATTCCTGCTGAGGCTGCGCACTCGCGCGCAACACATGTTCCGGCTGTCGGATGCCCATACGATGCTGGTCTGGTCGGTGGTGGTCGGCGTCGCGGGCGCGTTTGCGACGATCGCCTTTCGCGAGGCGATTTCGCTGCTGCAACTGGGCTTTGTCGGGCACTCAGGCAGCTTCGTCCAGATGGCGCGCAGCCTGCCGTTGGCCTTGCGCATCTTGCTGCCTGCCGCGGGCGGTCTCATCGCCGGCTTCCTGCTGTTGATCGCGCGGCGCCACGCCGACAAGAACGTGCACACCGACTACATGGAAGCCGTCGCGATCGGCGACGGTATCGTGCCGGTGCGACTGAGCTTCTGGCGCAGCGTGTCGTCGCTGTTCACCATCTCGAGCGGTGGCTCGATCGGCCGTGAGGGTCCGATGGTGCAACTGGCGGCGCTCAGTGCATCGCTGATCGGCCGCTGGGTGCATTTCGACCCGCCGCGCCTACGCTTGCTGGTGGCGTGCGGCGCGGCAGCGGGCATCACGTCCGCGTATAGCGCGCCGATTGCCGGCGCCTTCTTCGTGACCGAGATCGTGCTCGGCTCGATGGCGATGGAAAGCTTCGGCCCCGTCGTGGTCGCGGCCGTGGTCGCCAACATCACGATGCGCGAGTTCACCAGCTACCGGCCTCCTTACGAGATGCCGGCGTTTCCGCCGGTGGCAGGTCTCGAAGTCCTGCTGTTCGTCGCGCTAGGCGTGTTGTGCGGTGCCGCGGCGCCGCAGTTTCTGCGCATGCTCGATGTCTCCAAGGCAGGCTTTCGCAAATTGCCCTTGCCGCTGCCTGTGAGGCTGGCGTTGGGCGGCCTGATCGTCGGCATTCTGTCGGTGTGGTCGCCCGAGGTTTGGGGCAATGGGTATAGCGTCGTCAACTCGATCCTTCATTCGCCATGGACCTGGACCGCGCTCGTCTTCGTGCTGGTGTTCAAGCTAATCGCCACCGCCGCCACCGCCGGCTCGGGTGCGGTAGGCGGGGTGTTTACGCCGACGCTCTTCGTGGGCGCGGTGGTCGGTTCGCTGTTCGGCCTCGGCATGCATGCGCTGTGGCCGCACGGCACCTCGGCGCCCTATGCGTACACGATGGTCGGCATGGGCGCGTTCCTCGCGGGCGCCACGCAGGCACCGTTGATGGCAATCCTGATGATCTTCGAAATGACGCTCAGCTATCAGGTCGTGTTGCCGCTGATGCTGTCGTGCGTGGTCGCCTATTTCGTGGCGCGCGCGATCGGCAAGACCTCGATGTATGAGATCACGCTGGTGCGCAACCGCGAAGAACAGGAACGGGTGCGGCTACGTGCCACCCAGATGCGCGAGCTGATCCGCCCTGCCGAGACGGTGGTGACGCCGGCTGCAACCGTCCAGGAAATGACGCGGGTATTCCTGGAATATCCCGTGAAGTATCTTTATGTCGCCGATGAAGCCGGCGCGTTCCTCGGCGTTGTAGCGCTGAAGGACATTACGTCTGACCTGCTGGAAAAGCGCGATACCTCGACCAAAAGCGCTTCAGACTATCTGCAGACGCAATTCGACGTGCTTACGCCCGATATGCCGCTCGGCGTCGCCCTGCAGCACTTCATGGCCTTCCAGGGCGAGCGGCTACCGGTGATCGAGAGCCTCGCGCATCCGAAGCTGGCCGGGGTGGTCTACAAAACCTCGCTCCTCGACGCCTATTTCCGCATGAATCCCACGCGCTGAGCGGTTGCAAAGCCCGTTGCGAACCGCTGCCGGATGAGCGTCCCGCCCTACCGACCCGCTGCCAGCTGTCCGCCCCACCCTGCCTTGACGCCGCATGGCAAAGCGCGGCATACGCTCTACAATAAAACCAGTAGCACGCCGCCTTGCGCGGCGCGGTTGAAACGCCGCGACGGATGCCCTCGGGCCTCGCGCGACTTCGACCCGGAGCCAGCATGAACGATCCCTCCATCGATGCGGTGCGCCGCGATCAGGCCGGCTGGATCTTCTTGCACATCGAAGGCGAGCCGTACGACCGCGGCGAGCAGCACGGCCAGTTGCTCGCCACCGAAATCCGCAACGCGATCGGCACCGCGCGCTACCTCGCGAAATGGGATACCGGCGAAGAGTTCGACACCTTCGTCAACGCGGCTGTCGCGCAGTTCACCCCCAAACTCGACACCGAATTCACCGACGAAATCCAGGGCATCGCCGACGGCGCCAGGCTGCCGTTCTCCGAGGTTCTCGCGTGGAACGGCTACATGGACCTGCTGCAAAGCTGGTGGCCAAGCCACGTGGCGGCCCGGCAACCACGTCTTGGCGCCAAACCATGGCGCGGCAGGCGCGGCCACCATTGCAGCGCCTTCATCGCAACCGGCAACGCCACGCGCGACGGACGCATCGTGATGGCGCACAACTCATGGGACCGCTACGCCGCGGGCGACGCCTTCAACGTCATCTTCGACATCGTGCCGG
>Ga0302226_10003078_pt1 | contig 11497 bp, 19 predicted proteins | sample II_Palsa_E3_3_FD_193524 | JGI IMG/M metagenome (GOLD analysis project Ga0302226, IMG submission 193524) | Peat permafrost microbial communities from Stordalen Mire near Abisko, Sweden - II_Palsa_E3_3 | ecosystem: Environmental > Terrestrial > Soil > Palsa > Peat permafrost | place: Sweden...
AAAAAAAACATGGAATGGAAAGTTGAAACGGAAATTTCGTCATACCCGAGCCAACCATGCAGCACCAGGTCCTCCACAAGCAGCTGGAGCTACAACAGCAGCAGCACAGCCAGCAGCAGCTACAGCAGCAGCTACAGCACCAGCAGCAGCAGCACCAACAACAGCAGCTGGAAGCATGGCCAGATTTCGGTAACAAAAACACAACAAGGGGGTGGGGACAGAATGAGACTCAAAACAACGGATTAGACGGGTCCACCTCGCCAGCAACAGCAGCCACACCGGGAGCAGGAACGCCACCACCAGGATCCGTGCCAGGTGGCCCCGCAGCCGTGACCGCAGGGGGTCGCCGTGCGTCGATGAAGTCGCAACGGCCGTCTGTGGCGGCGATCAAGGACGAGAAAAAGATGGCGCACTCGGCCATGGAGCGAAGGTACCGCCTCGAGCTCAACAACACGATCAACGAGCTGCGCGCGCTCGTGCCGGCGTGTGCTCATGCAAACAACCCAAACAAGGTGGCTGTGCTCAAGATGACCTCAGAGTACATCCAAGAGGTGCACGACCACGAGGTAATGTTTTTTTTCCTTTCTTTTTTTACCCCCCTCAGTTGTCTCTTTTCTGACGCTCATTGAGTAGATGTCGGCGGGCCTGTCCACGCGCGATATCCTCACCTCGCGCATCAACAGCCAGCGCGAGCACCTGCGGGAACAGCAAAAGATTGTGGACGATCTGCAGGGTGTGGCGTTGCTCCTGCGCAAGCAGCTCGAGACGCTCACTGCACCCGTCATGCCACAGCTGGTCCCGACAATGCAGCATCCGCTTGCACCGGTAAAGACAAGAAAATATTCAACATATTTTTTTTTTTAATTTTTATTTGTAGGACTTTGATGCGGGCAGCACAGGGATGGGGGATATGACCGACAATTTCAGGCAGGTCGGCGTCGTGCATCAACAACAGCAACAGCAGCAGCAACAGCAGCAGCAGCAGCAGCACCCGCTACAACATCCGCAGCAGCTGATGATGGCACAGCAACAGGTTGCTGCTCCGTCGACACGGTCATCCTCTGCAACCTCGTCTAGTCGCGGAAGCACGCCGACAATGATGCAGCAACAGCAGCAGCTACAGATGCAGCACCACCAGATGCAGTTGCACATGCAGATGCAGATGCAACAACATCACCTTCAGCAACTGTCCCTTCCGATGCCGCTGGATGGATCGTTGCACATGCACGACCACGACCACGGACACGACCATGAACAGCAGGACCATCATGCTATGGGCCCGCTGCCTCAGGACGAGCAGCCTCCGCATCACTACAACGACCCGTATCTCCAGCATCACGAACACCAGCAAGACGACGAGGACGACCACGACTACGAGAGCTCTGGGGGAGGTAGCGAGTACGACCCCAATTTCAACCCGCTCGACCAAGCGGACATGCTGTGGACTGGACAGACGCAGCCAAAGCGGCGGTCACGGACGTTTTAACTCTCTTATTTGTTTTTTTGTAAGATATTTGTAATTCTTGGGAGTTTCTGAGTTGAAAAAATCAGCAGGATGGAAACAAGAAAAGAAGAGAAAGAAAAAAGCTCTAAGAATATGTTATGAGCAAGAAAGGACTTGCGGTTGAATTACGGTTTTAAAGATCCAGCAGAGACGCCGTCTTTGGCTGAGACTTTGATGCTGCAGCCTGGGCACTCTTTGGAGATGTCACCGCTGCCTTGGGTGCCGCTGCTTTGGGCAACTTGGACGCCGCTGATGGGGACGTGGAGAGTTTCGGAGAGGATGAAGATGCTACGACTGCTGCGACTGGCTTGCTGCCCTTACCCTTGACTGGTACCACTTCCTCTTCCTCGTCGTCGTCGTCGTCATCCTCGTCGTCGTCGTCGTCGTCATCTTCGTCCTCGTCCTCGTCCTCGTCGTCCTCGTCGTCTTCCTCGTTCTCGTCGTCCTCATCATCTTCGTCCTCGTCGTCGTCGTCCTCATCGTCTTCGTCCTCGTCGTCCTCGTCGTCGTCGTCGTCGTCGCCCTCATCGTCTTCGTCATCCTCGTCCTCGTCGTCTTCGTCCTCGTCATCGTCACCACCGTTCAGGAAAGCATCGAGGGCATCTGAAGGTGCATTTAGTTTTTCCTTCCAAGAAATTGTAACGCTACCCTTGGGTGCCTTCTCCTTCTTCGGCTTCTTGCCCTTCTTCGACTTTTTGCCCTTCTTGCCCCCATCGAAATCCTCGTCGTCCTTGGAGAACCACTTCTCTTCCACGACATCACGAACAGACGCGTCAGGCTGCTCTGTGGGGAAATCAGGGATGGCTTCGTAGCCTTCAGCGGTGGAGTTCAGCAAACTCGAGAGCGAGCCAATGTTGAAGCGGTCTGCAGAAGTTTTTATTTTACTATTTCAACCGCTATCTTCCAAGAGTGGTTACCTCGCCCGATCGCGTACGAATCAATAATCGGCGGGGGCTTGGCAGCAAAAAGAACGTCACGAGCATGCTCGGCGAGGTTGGTGCCGTCGGTTTCCTCCTCTTCGAGCACGCAGAGCGCACGGAGAAGACGGGCACGGTCGCGGACATCGTAGCTGAGGTCGTACTTGGCCAACTGGAACACGTACTGGAACAAAACGTCGCTCTTGGCAAGTCCCTGGACAAAGAGCTTGGCGGCGAGTGTGAGGATCTGCAGTTTGACAATGTCTTCCTCGTTCACAAAGGTCTTGGCGAGCAGACGGAGCACATCAGGCGCGTACTTGGCGATGGACTCAGAGTACTCACCAATGAGCCTTTAGGTGACGTGGCTGGTGAATACAAAATAATGTGCGATAAAAAACGAACCAGATAATAGAGGCACGAGCATCGGCAACAACGATCGAAGGAAGGATCTTGGCGAGGCGCAGGATCATGTCGGTATGTTGGGAGCCGTGCAGCTGGAGCAGCTTCTTGATGACGACTACACTCTCGGCGACAATGAGCTCTGTAGAACAAAAAAAGTCATTTCGGTGAAAAAAAAAAAAAAAAGCGTACCGTTCTTGTTGTTGACAAGGCCCATGAGACCCGAGAGACATGCGTCCGAGACCTCGGGCAACCGAGCAGCGCAACGACCGAGGGCGTGAATGGCGGCAGTGGCAAAGGCCTTGTCCGAGTGCTTGAGGTATGACTGGAGCTCACGGAGGACAATGTTGATGTTGTTCTCGTTGGCAACGGCCGTAAGAATATCCAACTTGAGCGTGCGAATAAACGTGGGGTCCGAGGACTGCACAAAGAACCTCTTGAGGTGGGGCTCGAAGGCAGACTATGGCCAGACAGGAACGTTGGTTTATTGATTCATTTCTCTTTATTTCATAGCATACGGGGGCCTTGGCGGCAATGACGGCAATGTTTGAAAGGACAACATACTGGACCTCGCGGTGGGATCCGAGAAGACGCGTGAGCGGTTTTGCGATCTTGGAGAGCTCTTCGCGGGGGGCGAGGTGGTAGTAAATCATGGCCACGCCAACGATGACACCAGCGTTGCGGCTGTTCAGGAGCGGGTTGACTGAAGTCAACAAGAGACGGAGATCGGGGTCGATAGTGTTGGATGCTATGATTTTGTGACGTGAGCAAACGAAAAACATTCCAAGTAACACACCGTTGGTCTTCTCTGCACCTTCCTCCTGTTCCTCCTCGTCATCAGAGTAGAAGGCCTTCTCCTTCTTGCTTCCGTCTGCAGCTTGCTCGCCGCCCTCGTGAGCGTTGGGATCGAGGAACTGTGTGCGAGCATAGTGCAGGAGCACATTCAGCATTGCAATCTGGCCCCACTCGTCAACGTCGATGATCTGGTGGCAGAAGCGGCGGTAGTGCTTGTGCAAGAGATCGAGTCGCTCAGGGCACACCTCCCACAAGGCCATAATAACGCTTCCCTGGAAGAAAAAAAAAGGTTTTTTTTTCAATGCGTTGCCAAATCAGGGACCCATACGAGCACGAGAACCGACTTTTCGTTCAGCTCAGTCTCGATAACCTCCACAAGCGCGGGCTTTTGAGCGGGGTCCAAGCTAAATCGAGGTAAACGGTTTAGTCGCGGGGTCGTTTTTTTTTCCTTCCTTTTCCTTATTTCTTACTGGTAGATCTTGGGGACGGCGTGCGCTGCTGTCTTGCGGACGTAAGGCGAAAGATCGCTGATGCACTTTTTGATAGCGAGCATGACTGAACAAGGCAAAGGGAAAAAAAAACCATTCAATATCGCGAAACATGGCACTTTCATTCTTCGAGTATACCGATGGGGACAATGACCTCGATACGGATGCCCGACATGACACGGAGAGACAGCGCGCGGATAAACTGGTTGCTATCGCTCAGATCCTTCTGGAAAGTGTTGATCGAGAGCAGTGCGAGATCGGGCTCCTTCTCGGCGTAGCGCAGCAGGTAGATGTACACCAACTTGCGGACCTCGCTGTTGCTCGCGACCACGTTCTTCACGACGTCGGCAAAGAACTCGGACACGTCACGACCCTTGGAGATGAGAGCAATGAGCATCTTCAAACCCTCCAGCTTCTTGCTGTCGCTGTTCTGGTCAAGCAGCTTGCGGACCTCTTGGACCTAGCAGCAGGAGCAGCACACACACGCACGTTTGGTTGTCGGTAAAGTACCAGGGCATTTCGAGCGTACCTTTTCGTCGGGTTGGTCAAAGAAGCGAGCATTGCCCTGGGTAATGTGCTTGACGTCCTCCATCGTCTTGTCGATCACCTTGTCGACGACGGAGGATCCGGCCTGTGTCGCGCGCGCGTGTGTGTGTGTGTTTGTGCGTGCGTGTGTACGTGTGTGGGCGACGTGCGGCGATAGAAAGAGAGAGAGAAAAAAAAACCACGACCTGTTTAGAAAACAAGCGAGTAAGACCACCTGTTATACCTTGAGGCTAAGCACAAGGCCTGACGTTGCTCGCTCGAGGATCTGCGACATGGTCGTTCGCTCGCTAGTCTCTGCTCGAACAAAAAAGGGATTATTGTTAACGCGCTCATGAATTTGCGTTCCAAAAAAAAAAAAAAGGCAGCAGCATTTCCAGATTTCGTCAAAGTGTGTGCTTTGGGGTGGGGTGGGGGGGTGGGGGGAGGAAGAAGAGCGCAGCTGCCTCCGACAGGTTCAACCACACAGCCGCCTCCCATATCGGAACGGCACCTGACCGCAGCGGCCATGATTTCACAAGTGTCGGTCCCATGTCGGGGCCATTGAGGAGCGGTGTTCTTCCGACGAGGGCGTCCGTCTTCTGTCTGTACCGCAAGCTGCTGCGCGCGAGTGCGATGATGGATGCACCGGAGGTACTCTTTTCCTTTGTCGTGTGGTTTCCCTTTTTAAACTAGTTGGTCACGACAATAAGGTCAGGCCAAAGCTGAGGAGGAACATCCGCGATGTGTTTGAAATCCACAGGCGGGACGGCGACGTGCAACGCATCAAGGTGCTGATAGAGTACGGCTACGAAGATCTGGATGCGATTACCGCCATCGCAACCAACGTCAAAGGGAAGGACCTGCGGGACCTGCTGAGCTTGTGAAAACTATGTATCCAAAGATGTACGTAGTGAAAGCACTGCTCAAGGGCGTCGACAAGATGTCTCTAAATTAAATTTTTAAAATGCCGCAAGTAGGTCTAAACTCTAGGCCGACTTGAAGGACTTGAATTTGTCGTCCGCATTGGAAAACTTTGGAGTGGTCTTGGTCTTGACGCCGTTCAAACCCTCGAGGAGGTCGTTGGCTGTGTAGCAGATGGCCTGGTTGGTGGCCTCGCGTTGGAGAGCCTGGTGGAAAGGAGAGTTGTTCCTGCGAGACTTTTTTTTGTGTGTGTGGAAAATAAAAAAAATTTAAGTACGCTTTTTCATAAAAGAAACTGAACCTGACGGAGCATCTTGACTGTGCCACGGACGGCGAGCGGCGACGCCTCAGCAATCTTGTCGGCGAGCTCGACGGCGCGAGCGAGCACCTTGTCTGCCGGGTGCACTTCGAGAACGAGGCCGAGGTCCTTGGCCTCCTCGGCGGTGATGAGTTCGCCGGTGAGCAGCAGGCGTGATGCGACCTGGGGCGACGCGACATGACTGAGCGTGAACGAGCTGCCCATTCCTATTGTGCGTTTTCAATTACGGATACCGGTATCCAAAATGTCCTCTCTTACCCGGGGTGATGCCAAGACGAGCAAAGTTGACGCCGACCTTTGAACCGGCCGCGGCGATCCGCATGTCGCAGGCAAGCGAGACGGCAAACCCGGCACCGACTGCAGGGCCATTGAGTGCGGCAATGACGGGCACGGGGAGATCGCGCAGGCTGAGGAAGCGCTCATAAAACTCGTGCATGATGGCCTCGTTGGACACAATGTCGGTCTTGGCCCGGTCCTCCAGGAACTTGAGATCGCCGCCGGCCGAGAACGCCTTCCCCGCACCCGTAAGCACGACCGCGCGCAGCGACGTCTGCTTGCTCAGATCGGCCACGGTCGCAGCAAAGGCCTTGCCCATGTCCTCGGTCATCGGATTGAGTTAACAGAACACCGCGACACAGACACGATAATTCAGCACAACCGACTGGATCGATGTTGTCACCTGGGCGGGCTGGTTCAGCGTCACAACCACCACGCCATTGGGCTTGGCCAGGGTAATCTTGACCAGCTCAGAAGCAGCCGGGGAGGCGGAGGAGCTGAAGGCGCGGCGAGCCAATCGGGGAAGCATTGTTTCGACAAATGTCGTTCTCATTCGTGGAGTTGGCCAAGCTTGGCTTGCGCGTCCACTACCGTCGTTCCGCACAGCCGGCGGTGGCGGATGGCGCGCCGCCGTCGTCGTCGTCGTCGGACAAGCTGCCTCTGCTGCTGTTGCACGGCTTCATGGGCTCGATCTTTGAGTTCCGGCACCTGTTTGCGGCGTGGGAGGCACAGCAACGTGATGTCATTGCAATGGACCGGCCTGGCTCGGGCCTGACCACGCTTCTTCCAAGTGCTACCGCCACGACCGCAACGAGCACCACTGGTCAGCAGCCCATCTTTGCCAAGGAGGGACAGCGCGTATGGGGCCAGCAAGCGTGCGTGCACGTTGTCATCGCATTCCTCGACGCGATCGGCGTGAGCAAGTGCGTGCTGGTGGCGCACTCGATGTCGGGCGGGCTGGCACTGCTGCTGGCAACCCAGCATCCCGAGGTACGTCGCATTGTTTTTCGTCTTGGTAATTTTAAATGAGCGCATATGAAAAGCGTTTTGCGGGCCATCTGATGCTTGCGCCTGCTGTGCGATGGCCGCTTTCGGGGCTGGTGTGGAACACGATCCTCTCGTCCAACATGCTTGGCTCGGTCGTCGTGCCCATCTGGAAGCTTATCATGTTTACACCAAACGCACTGGGCCTGCTGCTGCGCGGAAACTACTATTACGCCCAGCCCGACACGGACGACTCGTGGTGCAGCACAAAGGCCCTGGAGGGGCTCAGCGCGTCCTTTGCAGACTCGGTCCCAGCATTCTCCTGGGAGATTGCGCGCGATGTCACGGCCGAATCGACCATGATGCCGCCTGAACAGCTGGCCACGATAACCGTGCCCGTGTACATTTTTGGTGGCACGGGTGACATGCTCGTGGCCGAGGCCGATCTGCACGTTCTCCACAAGAGCCTCCCGAACGCCAAGCTGCACATATTTGACAAGTGCCGCCATAAGCCCCACGAAGAGTACTACCGCGAGATTATCACAATGGTCGACGTGTGGTTTGCTGAAAACCATTTCTAATTTTTCTCTTTTTTTCTCTTATTATTCCTAACACCACCACCACCACCACCCCCTTGATGCAATGAACGAATGGAATGCCCGCCTTGTTGTAGTTTTTACTTCCATATTGCGTAGCACGATCACAAAAAAAATGCACTATAGGCTAGCTAAACCACTACCACTCTTCCGCGAAAGGACTGTCGACGACTGCGGGGGCCGCGGGGACGGGGCCACCTCGGGATGGCAACGAAGGGCCCGCCATTCCGGTTGTCGGTGAGCGAATCGGGGGCGGCTGAGTGGCGCCTAGCGAGGCCCGCGTAGTCGTTGGTAGCGAAGGTGGGCCGATTGAGAGACGCGCGACCGCGGGCAGTGTTGGTGGCTTTGCTGCCAACGACACGGCTGCGGGAGGCGAGGGCCGTGACGCTCCTGGCAGAGGAGGCGTGGTCCCATTGGGTGTCGACGTTGCGGTCGTCGTCGGCCTAGCAGATTGGGGCACCGCCAGCGGTGCTGAGGAACTAGGTCGTGATGAGAGCGAGGGCAATGATGGAGGCGTAAGAGATGAAGATGCCGGTTTTGATGTGAGGGTTGTGGAGGAGGCGGGGGTGGCTAGGGTGGTGGGTCGCGTCGTACTTGGCAACGTCGGTGGTTTTGACAGCGACGATGAAGGCAAGAGGGACGGGGTGGAGCTCGTCCGCGCAGAGGTAGAGGTCATCTTGGGCAACGACGGCGGAGGGAGCGATCTCTGCGGAAGGGAAGGTCCTGGAACTGCAACAACGGCCTTGGCTGGTGGGAGTGCAGACGTCGCCGGTGACGGGCGCGACGTCATGGAAGGCAGCGACGGAGCACGCACTGGGCCAGGGCTCGGCTTGGACGGACCGACAGAGGCCGACGACGACGATGATTTGCCCGCAGACGACGAGCTCTCCTGATCCCAGTCGCCCCAGTCGGCAGATGGCATGCTGGCCACAGGCTTTGGAGCGATGGGGGCGGACAACGAGTAGGCATCGCTCGGGCGAGAGGAGGAAGGGAGACTTGGTCGACTTGCCGTTGGTGCGTTCGGCGGTGGAGACAATGTCGGTCGTGGATTCGCCGCCGAGATGGCCTTTGTTTGCAGGTTGCGGATGGCCAAGAGCGCGTCGTCGGTCGTGGAACGCGACAACGAGCTGTCGTTCTGCGTTGTCGTCGACATTGGCGGCGGCGATGTGACAACGGGCGGCGTGTCGTTGTTGCTGGGGATGTAGCGGTAGCTCCAGCTCGTGGACACTGCCAGTTCCTTTGCAAACTGCCCTGATGCAATCGGTGCCGGCAAGGGGGGCGGATAGAAGCAGTGCTCGCCCATAAAGTTTTTGGTGATCTTTGAGCAAGCATCGTGCACGTTCAGACCGCAGACTAAATAATTTGAAATGAAAACAAGAAAACAAAAAAAAAAAAAAAAAAAAACTTGAATCGGCGTACCTTCGCACTTGAGACCAATCTTTCCAGCCATGACCTTATCGCAAATGTCGCAGGCGATCAATTGCGTGTGGGTGAACGGGCGGAACTTGTGGCGCACTGCCTGCAGTGCGTTCACGGGACGATCTTTTCCAAATCTAACTTGTGTATTAGTACGAATGAGGGACAATTCTATCGTACCTCTCGCTATAATATTTGAGGCACAGGAGGATCTGCTGTTTAAACTTTTCGAGCGTGCTCACGTCCGCATCGGGCTCCTGCATCTTCTCCATGACCGTGCCCAGCGATATTCGGAGGTTTTCCAGCGAGAACATCAGAAAGTAAAAGCTGGACGATGTCGGCTCGTATTTGGACACATTGATGGGTCGCATTGCGCCCAAGTTGATAATTTCCTTTGTTTGTTTGAAGAATTTAGTCAGAAAAAAAAAAACAAGGAAAAAAGGCCGATTCATACTTGGGCAACAGGAAACGCCTCGTCCACCGAGTCCATGCCCTCGACGTTTCCAACAAGGTACTCTGCGATCGCCACGCCCGTGACACACGGCTCGTACTTGTTGAACACTGGCAGGGAACGAGTGAGTGGCGCCCGTTTTTATTCAGCTTTGCAGTGGTACGTACCATCAGAGCGAGGGCGCGACGACAGATCCTCAGAGATGGCCAAGAGGAGCTCGCAGAAGAATATGTTGTCCAACTTCATCTTGGACGTCTTACTCCAGGGCAGGTTGAAGGCGGCATACTGGTTCGGATTGCGCGTTCGCGCCTTCAGCTTTGCACCCTGCCATCCAGACCCTGTGTCCTCTTCGTCCGCAGCAAACAGGACGACGGCACGACCACTGCTGAGATCTTTAGCTGCTTGCTGAGTAGACACGGAGACTTGGTTCGTTTCTGGATGGATGGGTGGCTTAGTACAATCCAATCATGATGGGCGTACGCTTGTTGTCCTTTTTGCTCTTCTTCTTCTTCTTCTTGTCCTTCTTCTTCTTGGTCTTTTTGGACACCTTTTTGTTGTTGCTAGTTTCTTCGTCGTCATCGTCGTCGCTGGAATCGCTCGAGTCGTCGCTGGAATCGCTGCTGCTGTTGCTATCGCTCTCCAGACGTTCGTTGTATGCGGCCTCTGCTCGCAGTGCATTAGAACCCTGGGCGATTGCAACCCAAAAGAAAAAAAAAAAGAGCATACTAAACTGTGGCTCGTAGAGCGAGTCGTCCTCCTGGCGCGACAAGAGCTGTCGAATAAGCTTGTTGCGCGAGATACGGTCATCCATCGCCAGTAGTTCCTGGGAATCAACCGTCATGACGCGGAGCACGAAAGACTGTCGTTACCTTGAGGTACTGGTTGAACTGCGGGATACGCTGGGAGGCCAGCTCCATCTTGCGTTGCCCGGGCATGAGGATCACCTGCAGGGAGACAGACAAAGACATGAGCACAGGAACAAGCACAAAAAAAACAAACCTTTCCTGGCATGAACGGGATTGTCCTTGTTTATTATTTTTTTTGACAAGGAAGCAGACAAGCCAGTGTTAGCAGCAAGCACGGCACAGCAAAAGACAGATACCTCGGCGAGTTTTGCTCGCCCGCCTCGTACGGGAAAAGCCGCATGAGGGTTATGTGCATGTTGTAAAAGTCGTTGTAGCGGCGGTACACATAGTGGTGCCGGTCAGAGTCCAGCTTGACCTTGACCTCAAAGACAACGTGCCGCTGGCGGCCTTTGCTCACCTTGGCGCTGCGGGTAAACGTGGCCTCCCACTGCGCCATTATACGTACGACTGCCGGGTGGTCAAAAAGTGTCACGTCACACAGCACCCTTTCGATGGGAATCCGATCTTTTCGAAAATTTTTTTTTTCCCTTTCTTTTTGGAACAGGCCTTCAGGTCTAATCCGAGTCGTCGTCTCGCTCAAGCTCGCGCTCGAGCTCATGGATAAAGTCAGTGGGAGACTCTTTGTTGGAAGAGGACGAGGACGAGGACGAGGACGAGGACGAAGATGACCGCCGCCTTCGTGCTCTTGGTGTGTTGGCAGCCCAGGTCGATGCGGACGACGACGACGACGACGACGACGACGACAAGGAGGATGAAGAATCGTCTTTGTTTAACGCGGGCTGAAGAAGAGGGGCCGGCGAAGCACCAGGCGAGGGAGAAGACGAGCCGCCGCGTTTCCGCTTTTTGGGGGGGTTCAGGAAGCGTTCATTGTCGCCGTCGCCATCGCCATCGCTGTCACTGTCAGAGCTGGAGCCACCAGCAAGCAAGGCAGCCTCTTGGTCGAGCTGATCCACAACGTTTTGATCAAAGTAGTCGCCGTAAGTGTGCTGGGGCAAGCCGCCGCCGCCGCCGCCGCCGCCGCTTGACTGCACAGAGTTGTT
>Ga0302226_10003084_pt1 | contig 11485 bp, 10 predicted proteins | sample II_Palsa_E3_3_FD_193524 | JGI IMG/M metagenome (GOLD analysis project Ga0302226, IMG submission 193524) | Peat permafrost microbial communities from Stordalen Mire near Abisko, Sweden - II_Palsa_E3_3 | ecosystem: Environmental > Terrestrial > Soil > Palsa > Peat permafrost | place: Sweden...
CCGACGCGCACGGTTGCCCATGGCTGCCCGTTTGCGTCGACCCCACCGAGCACCATCAAAGGTAGGTTAGTGAAAAACGCACGATGCTGCTCCGGCATCGAAGGCCGAATACCGCGGATGCCCGAGGAATGTGCGAGTTCACGTACGCCCACACGCTCCTGAACAGCAAGTTCGCCCGCATGAAATGGCGACACTGCGTGCGGCTCGGCGAGCAATTTAAATGTATCGGACATAGCAACCTCGAGAAGTCTGAATCACCACGGGTTCGATGGGGAAAGGCGCGTGGTCGATCGCTTGAGGTCAATGTTAGTGTGTATGCGAACTGCCCGGTAGAGGGGAAATGGCGGAAACTTAGTTCTCTAGCAATGGACAATGACTCTGCTATTCTCTTCGCCTTACATTGTCGCCTCAAGCCGGCTCCTGAGCGCCTCGATCAAGGCCCGCACTTTTGCCGACGGATAGTGTGTCGGCGGAAAGACGACGTGAATGCCCTTCGGTGTCCCGCTCCAATCGGGCAACAATCGCAGCAATCGGCCTGCAGCTACGTCGGCTCCGATTGAAAAATCCGTCAACAAGCCAAAACCGCCACCCGCAAGTGTCGCCGCCCGCGCCGCATCGGCCGTATTCACAAGCAATGCGTTCTCGCATCGGACACTTTTCAGATCGCCCTTGGTATGTTGCAACTCCAAAGTTAAGGGATGCGGCAGTACCGACAGCACAACATGAGGCAATCCGGCGAGGTCCGCCGGCGATTTCGGTTTGCCCCAGATCTTGACGAACTCAGGACTTGCGACGATCCATTTGACATAACCGCCAAGCGTCACGGCACGATAGTTGGAATCGGCAAGCCGCCCCAGCCGCACCGCGGCGTCGATACCGTCCGCAATCAGATCGACATAGCGATCGGTGCAAATCAGTTCGATGCCAAGCGAGGGATAGGCGAGGCGCATGTCGACTAGTGCAGGCGCCACCACAAGTGCGCCATAGTCATTCGGCGCGCTCACGCGCAACGTGCCCTGCACGGGCGCAGCCCCACCTGCGACGGCGGACAGCGCTTCTTCAGCGGCCTGTAAGATTTTGCAGCTTGCTTCGTAAAATGCCCGCCCGCTCTCGGTCACGCTGAGCCTGCGCGTCGTTCTGACGAGCAGGCTTGCGCCGATCTCGCGCTCTAACCGCTGCATGTGCGTGCTGACCATGGTTTTCGCGAGTCCAAGGCGCTCAGCTGCGGCGGTCAATGAACCCGCTTCGACCACCGCTACAAAAATCGCCAAGCGATTCAGATTCACGTCCCGTACGTCTGCCATGGTCGATTGTCCATCTTCGATTGATTATGTTTTCAAGTTTAGCAGCCTACCGGAACTTAGTATCGCCCAGTAGACTTCGGTGATTGTTAGTCTCTTGTCGCCGATCTTTTCGCCCGAGGAATTTACGCATGCCTGCCATCAAACCCGCCCAGCCGATCCGCCTTCACACCTCTTTGCTCTCCGGGCATGGGCACCGTATCAAGTTGTTCCTAAGCTTGCTCGACCTGCCGTTTGAAGTCATCGAGCTAAATATGAAAGCCGGTGATAACCGTCGCCCGGAATATCTGAAGCTCAATCCGTTCGGACAGGTGCCGACCATCGAAGACGGCGACACGGTGCTGTTCGATTCGAACGCGATCCTGGTCTATTTGGCGAAGCGCTACGGCGACGCTGCCTGGTTGCCGGAAGACGTGCTGGACGCAGCCCTGGTGCAGCGGTGGCTGTCGCTCGCCGCCGGACCCATCGCTTATGGCCCGTGCGCGGCGCGGCTCGTGACGGTGTTCGGCGCACCGCTGAACCTCGGAGTCGCGCAGGCGATTGCCGTGAAACTGTTCGACGTGCTCGATCAGGAACTCGCCGACAAACCGTTCGCGGTCGGGTCTCGTGTCAGCATCGCCGATATTGCTGCATATACCTACATCGCGCATGCACCCGAGGGCGGCGTGTCGCTCGAACCCTACTCGAACATCCGCGCCTGGCTGCGTCGTGTCGAAGCGTTGCCGCGTTTCATCCCGATGCCGTCGAGCAAGGCCGGATTGCTCGCCGCCTGACCGGCGACCTTGTGCGACCGGTTAATAATTCCGAAACACATCTTGGATTTGTTCGGTATGAATATGATGGGTCATCGCCAGCGCCAACAGGATACGCGCCTTGTGTGGAACCTGGTCGTCGACTACCAACCAATCGTATTCGTCGTCGGGTTGAGCTGCGTTACGAATGACCAGGCCGCTGCCGGTTCGTGACGCACGCACGATATGTATGCCACGGCGTCTGGCTTGTACAAGTGCGTCAACGATGCGAGCGGCAATATTACCGTTTCCTGTTGCAGCATAAACAATCCCGCCGACGCCGGAATTGAGCATCGCGTTGACCGAATTTGCATCGACTCCGCCGTGAGCGTAGACAATACCCACATCGGGCATCGCGGCGATATCGTCGATGGACCATTCCGTCTCGATGGTATGGCGGCGCGCCGGTAATCTAAAAAATATTGGGCGACCTTCGACGACATAGCCCAGCGGACCATAAGGTGAGCGAAATGCTTCGAGCTTGAATGTACTACTCTTGAGGACATCACGAGCAGTATGAATTTCGTCGTTTGAAACGACCAGCGTGCCTTTCCCAAAGGAAAGAGGGTTGGCCGCGACTAATATTGCGTTATATAGGTTCAACGGGCCATCGGAGCTCAGTGCCGATGGCGGCCGCATTGCGCCGACTACCACTACGGGTTTATAACTTTTCAGCGTCAGATGCAGAAAATAGGCGGTCTCGTCGATTGTGTCGGTACCGTGCGTCACGACCACGCCATCAACGTCATGTCGCTTCAATAAGCTGGAGATCCGTTTTCCCAGTAGCAGCAAATGTTCATTGCCAAAATTCTCCGACCCCATTTGCAAGAGCTGCTCTGTCCTAATGTTGGCGATGGACGCGGCACTCGGCACATCCGCAAGAATATCGCCAATCGATAGGATAGAACAATCATAAGCGGACGCATTAACTTCGGACTCGCCGCGGCCGGCGATTGTCCCTCCTGTGCCGATCAAGACAATATTATTTTTTCGCGCAGAACTCATCTGTCAAATTCCCTCTAGAGTGCGTATCGATCTGATGGCTTAGCTGCATAAACCGAACATAGATGGGGCAATCGCCCCCGGCTTGCCGCTAATCCAATCGCTGAGTAATTGCGCGGATCCCGTCGCCAAAGTAAACCCTAGAGCGCCGTGCCCGGTGTTGAGCCACAGATTTTTGAACGATGTCGGCCCCAGAATCGGCGTGCCTTTGGGTGTCGCCGGTCTCAACCCGGACCATTCGCCTGCAGCCGCATAATTGCCGGCATAGGGAAATACGGCCGCGGATTCCTGCCGCAATGTTTTTAAGCGATTGCCGTTGAGATCGTTGGAGTATCCGACGAGGTCGGCCATACCGGCCACGCGCATGCTGCCGCCGATCTTTGCATAGACGATCTTTCGCGAGAAATCGGTGATGCTGATTCTGGGCACAACCGAGGTCGCCGTTGTGGGAACGGTCAAGCTATAACCTTTTAAGGGATACACCGGTAAGCGAATACCGATGTTCTTTAGCAAATGCGCGCTGCCGGCCCCCAGGGCCAAGACTATCTGCTCGGCGTCTATCAGCTCCTTGTCATAGCGCACGCCAATCCGTCCATTTGCCAAGCGCTCAAGTGCGTCAACCGCCTTACCCAATCGAAATTGGACACCGCGCGATCGCAAAATATGTTCCAAACCTTTGCAAAATCTATAGCAGTCTGCCGTGTCTTCGCTAGATGTATAAATTCCACCGACAATTTTCCGTCGAACACCGTCTAGTGCGGGTTCAAGCGCAACACAAGCATCACGGTCCAATGCGGTTTGTTCACATCCCAAGGTTCTCTGGAAATCGAGTAAGTCGACGGCGGACTGAAAGGCGCCGGCATCCAGGTGCACGATCAGTTTTCCAGACTGCGCATAATCGAAAGATAAGGTAGGCTCTTCTTCGATCAGGCGATGCATCAACGATCGGCTCAAAAACGAAAGCGCCAATAACTGCTGGGTCGATTTATCGCTTTGACTACGCGTACACGCCCGCACAAACTGAAAACACCATCGCCATTGATCCAAGCTCAGTGAAGGCCGAAAACGCATCGGCGAGTTGCGATAGACCAACCATTTTGGAATTTTTGACAGAACGCCCGGCCCGGCCAATGGCGCTACATAGCTGTAGGAAAGCTGCCCGCCATTGGCGTAGCTAGCCTCTTTCGCGACGCCCTGATTGCGCTCTATCACCGTCACATCATGGCCTGCCGCATTAAGATAATACGCAGTCGAGAGCCCGATGATGCCGCCACCCAATACAAGCACGTCCATGCTAGCCCCTTAAACAATGATGCACTTCCAAAAAAAGATGACACACGGCCTGGATACCGGTGTCATCCAACACATCACGCTGCGGAATATAAATAATTAAACAATCGGTAAAAAAATCACCCTACATGCTTATATTATTTTGGCATCCTAAATATATTTAAAAGTTAAATAGTAGATCGACGTAAAAAATTTACATCTTCACGACATCCAGCAGTTTTTGCTTGCCGCCGGCATAGTCATAGAGCGAAATCATCCCCTGCTTGAGGTCGCCTTTAGCGTCAAATGCAGTTTTACCCAATACCCCTTGGTGGTCCGTCGCCGGCATGGCGGCCAGTATCTTGGCGGAATCGGTGGAATTGGCCCGCTTCATCGCGTCCACGACAATATAGACCGCGTCATAGGCGAACGGCGCATTGAGCAGGACCGGTTGTGCAAAGCGGGCTTCGTAGCGTTTCTCAAACCCTGGACCGTCCGGCATGGTCTCGAGCGGCATCCCCGCGATCGAACATACGACATTGTCCACCGCATCGCCCGCCAGTTGCGCAAGGTCCACAGCACACAAACCGTCGCCGCCCAAGACTTTGGGTGTCATCGCCAATTGCTTGGCTTGCTTGGCGAAAGGACCGCCGGTGGCATCCATGCCGCCATACATAATGATGTCCTGATGTTCGCCTTTGATTTTGGTTAAAATTGCCCGAAAGTCGACGGCCTTATCATTGGTGGCGTCGTGCGACAACACGCTTATGCCGTTGGCCTTGGCTTGTTTTTCGAACTCGTTGGCCAGGCCCTGACCATAAGCGGTGGCGTCGTCCACGATGGCCACCGTCTTAGCCTTCAGGTTCTTCGAAGCGTAATTGGCCAGAGCCGGACCTTGCTGCGCATCGGTCGCGACCACGCGATAGGTCGTCTTGAAGCCTTGTAGCGTGTACATCGGGTTGGTCGCCGATGGCGAAACCTGGACGATGCCGGCGTCGCTATAGATTTTTGAAGCCGGAATCGAGGTTCCCGAATTCATGTGTCCCACCACCGCCGCGACTTTATCGTCGACCAATTTCTGTGCAATTTGCGTGGCTTGGCGTGGGTCGGAGGCGTCGTCCTGGGCGTCAAGCTCCAAGGTTATTTTTTGACCGGCAATAAGCAAACCTTTCTTATTGATTTCTTCGACCGCAAGTCGCGCGCCGTTTTCGGTGTCTTTGCCCAAGTGGGCATTGGGACCGGTCAAGGGCGCGGCCTCGCCAAGTTTGACAATTTCGTCGGCCAAGGCGCCGGAAGTGCTCAAGACGAGCAAACAGCTTGCGATACTTAACGGCAAGGTGCGGCGATGCAGTGTAGACATGTGCTTCTCCTGGTTTTGTGTTTGACAGTGGAGTCAATGTAGTCAGTCATAAAACATTGGCATTGCACAGATTTGCAAAAAAATAGAATGGATGCGACATCACCCTTCAAGCCGATTTTCGCCTTTATACTGATGGCGCCCCTCCAACCTGTGGGAAGCACATGGATAATGACGAGCAAGCGGAGTACGCCGGTCATGCCCCGACCGCGCGTGATCTGGCGCGCAATTTAGTTGCGCGGCTGGATCGTTCGAAAAACGAGCACGGGGCCACGGCGACACATGCCGGAGCCGAGCTCAGCATTGGCTTTTTGCTTTGGCCCAAATTCCCGTTACTTTCGCTTGCAGGGTTTTGCGATGCGTTGCGCCATGCTGCAGACCTGGGCGACCAAAGCCGGCCATTACGTTGCACGTGGACAATTATTGGCCTGCACGACGAAGTGATTGAAGCCAGTTGCGGCTTTGCAATTCCGGTTCAAGCTGAATTTCCACCACCGCGCCGTTTCGATTACATCGTCGCCATAGGCGGTTTACTGCCCAACCTTGAGCAAGTCGATAAACGTTATTGGGATTATCTACAACAAGTCGCTGCCGCCGACGTACCCTTGATCGGTATGTGTACCGGCAGCTTTGTGCTGGCCCAGGCGGGACTCATGGCTGATCGCGTCGCCTGCGTGCATGCGTTTCACCTGGAAGATTATAAAAATAGATTTCCGGCGCTACGCGTCATTGCCAATTCAGATTATTTAATCGACGGCAAGCGTATTACCTGCGCGGGCGGTATCTCGGTGATCGAACTGGCCAGCCGTCTAATTAGCCTGCATTGCGGAGCCGATCGAGCTTCGAAAGTGATTCATCAAATGACCGTGAGCCGCCAAGGCGGCACTTCATTCGTCGAACGCCGCAGGGCATTGGGTTATCTTGCCGTCGACGATCTGGTCGTGCGGCACGCCATTGTCCTGATGGAAGAAAATTTCGAAGCGCCGCTCAATGTTTCAATGATCGCGAAGATGATAGGCATCAGCGTGCGACAGCTTGAGCGCGTTTTCCTGGGAGAAATGCGTATGTCACCCCAAGAATTCTATCGCCTGATGCGGCTGCGCTATGCGCGCTGGCTGCTGCTGAACTCGGAGAAACGCGTCACCGTGGTGGCCTACGAATGCGGCTTTTCCGATTCCGCCCATTTCATTCGCGGCTTCAAGGAAGTGTACGGGGTGACGCCCGGCAAGCTGCGCACTGCTATGCAGACAAAGGCGCCTGCAGCCGCGCCTTCATAAAATCGATAAAGAGCCGGGTTCTCGCCGGCAACAAACGTGTTTCCGTAATCGCATGCACCTGGATCGGCTGCAAATTCCACTCGGGCAGCACCCGCTGCAGCAAGCCCGATGGCACATCGTCTCGGGTAATCTGGTTATCGAGTACGGCAATGCCGACGCCCTGCTTGGCCAGGGCACGGCTCAAGCCCACGCTATTCATCACGAAGCGCACGTCAACCACGACATCGACCTGTTCATCGCCGCGATACAGGCTGGTCCGCACATCCTGTTGCTTGGTGGCCGCCTGCCCGAAGCATAAAACGTGATGCGCCAGATCATCGGGATGCAAGAGCGGCGGCGCATGCTTGAGATAGTTGGGCGAAGCATAAAGATAACGCGGCACCACCGCGATCTGCCGGGCAACCAGCATCGACGGGGTCGTCGGTGGCGGCCCCATGCGAATCGCCAAGTCGAACGGCTCGGTCTGCAAATCGACACGCCGTGGCGCGACATCGAATTCGAAGTCGATCTGCGGGTACGCCTTGGCGAAATCACTCAAAATCGGCGCCAGATAGCCGATCGCCAAATCGACCGGCATCGACACGCGCAGTGTACCGCTGGGCCGCTGGGCGACATCGCGTAAGGCTTCGTGTGCGTTCAACGCTTCCTCCACAATGCTTTGGCAGCGCTGAAAATACGTCTCACCGGCCTCGGTGAGCTCTACCCTGCGCGTGGATCGGTTCAGCAGCCGAAGACCAATGGCTTTTTCCAGTTCCGCAATATGCCGCGATAGCGTCGAGTTGGGCATGTCGAGTACGTCGGCCGCTTTACGGAAGCTTTTGGTCCTGGCCACCTCAACAAACAGCCGCATATAACTGAGCACTTCCACGTTTATTGCTCCATATATGGGATAGTGTTTTCAATTATACCTATTTATCTCTTTGATGGATCAATGCAAGATGACTCCATGTTCCATCAACCAGGAAATTGAAATGAATCCCCTCTTCAGCACAAGTCAAATCGGACGTTACACACTACGCAATCGCCTTGTTATGTCACCCATGACGCGCTCCCGCGCCGACGATGACACAGGCGTGCCGGCCGACGCGACAGCGCTTTACTACGCTCAGCGGGCCGATGCAGGCTTGATCATTACCGAGGGAACCTACCCCTCGGCGATGGGTAAAGGCTATATACGTACGCCAGGCATCCATTCCGAAGCACAAATCCAAGCCTGGAAAGTCATCACCGATGCGGTCCATCGCAAGGGCGGGCGTATCTTCTTGCAGCTTATGCATAGCGGGCGGATTTCGCACCCGAGCCTGCTGCCCAACGGCGCCACACCGGTCGCCCCGTCGGCGATTCAGCCCGCCGGCAAATCATTTACCGCATCCGGCTTACAGGAATTTGTGCTGCCGCGTGCGCTAACGACGGATGAAGTCGGCGCCGTAATTGACGAATACCGGCTTGCCACACGCCACGCCTTGGAGGCAGGCTTCGACGGGGTGGAATTGCATGCGGCCTCCGGCTATCTGCCTGAACAGTTTCTATCCTCCAAAACCAACCAGCGCACCGACCTGTATGGCGGCTCGCTGGCCAACCGAGCACGCTTTATTCTGGACGTTCTGAGCGCCATGATTGCCGAAGCGGGTAGCGACCGTGTCGGCATCAAGATCGCGCCGGAAATGAATTTTAACGATATCAGCGACGCCAAGCCGCAAGAAACCTATGCTTACCTGGTTGAACAGCTTGCGCCGCTTAATCTGGCTTATCTGCATGTCACCTTGACCAAGGTCGAATTCGACTATCACGCGCTGCTGCAACCGTTATTTAAAGGCGCTTATCTACACGGCGGCGGACTGACCCAAGCAGCGGCCCAAGCTCTGATTACCGAAGGTCGGGCCGATGCCGTCGTATTTGGCAGCTTGTATCTGGCGAATCCTGATTTGGCGCAGCGTTTCCTGACCAATGCGCCACTTAACACACCCAACCGCGATACTTTCTTTTCGCCAGGCCCACAAGGCTATATCGACTACCCCACGCTGGAGGCAGCGCAATGAAGCGACGGGCTTAACATTCCGAAACGCCGTACCCAAGGTACACTGGCAAGCTAAAGGCTCGTGCAGTCCAACTAACGCCCGGCGAACACGCTGGGCGTTATTCTGAAACGAGTGATCAGGCATGGCGGCATGGCGGTCGAATCTGTATGTGCCCTCTTGGAGTTTCGCTTGACTCAGCTTTCCGCCGTCGAAACCTATTTGCAAGATTTCCATCAACGCATTGTCGGATCAACAACGGCAGCTTTTGGCTCGCTCCCCGCCACGGTAGACGGCGCAATTTACCCATCTTCATACCATCTGTTGGCCGCGCACGTCCCCGAAACGTCTAATGCGCTAGCGGTATTCGATCTCGCATGCGGCGACGGACATTTGCTCAAACTACTGGCCGACCGCCGGCAAACTGGGCTAACACTAATTGGCGCCGATATGAGCCTGGGCGAGCTGAATGCGGCGAGAGCCCAACTGCCGCGAGAAATTGCGCTATTGCAAGAGCGTGGCCAATCGTTATCGATCGAAACCGGCACAATTGATGTCGTGCTGTGCCATATGGCCATCATGTTGATGGACCAGGTCGATCAAGTACTCTCGGAAATCCACCGCATTTTGCGGCCTTCCGGCACCTTTGCTTTTATCGTTGGGCGTATTTTTTTACTGGGCGAAGTCAAGCAAGTGTATATGGACGCGTATCGGACCCTTGCAAAAGATGACACAACGCCGCTGCGCTTCGGCGATTCGCGTACGCAAAGCGAAGCAGGTTGGGACGCGCTTCTGGCATCGTCGTTTATGGAGGTTCGTTGCCAAGACGTGGATCTCGAGTGGCATCCCCAGCCAGCCGAACTATGGGAATCGCTGTCCACAACCTACGACATCGATAGACTGTCACTCGCGGCACGTGGCGCGCTACGCGAGCGTTTCTTTCATGCGCTAGTCGATCTCCAGCACAGCGACGGCACCTTAAGCACGGGCTGGGGCGTTCGACTTGTTTCGGGGCGAAAGAGATAATCCGAACGCGAGCACACGAACGGACAAACGGACAAACGGACAAACGCGCCATGGAAGCACGAGCCGATTTTTTTACGTTTCCAACCTCAATAAAAAATAATATGTCCATCTCGCTTCAAGCCATTTCCATCGCCGAGCTGAACATCTTTGCGACCTCCGGGACGCCGGAAGGCGTCGCTTCTCGCGCCGCGCAAGGCGCCTTGCCGCCGCCCCATGTCGCGATACGATCCCTAAGCCAAATGGCCGAAGGTAAATCTGCCTTCTGGTGCAGCACCTTCTATATGGTTCGAAATACCGATGGCCTAATCGTCGGCAGTTGCGGGTTCAAGGACGCGCCGCTCAATGGCCGTATTGAAATCGGCTACGGCGTATCGCCCGACTGCCGCAAGCAAGGCAGCGCCACCGCGGCAGTCAGCGCATTGCTGACATTGGCTTTTGCGACCGGAGAAGTGCACGAGGTGCTGGCGCAGGTCAATCCTGCGAACGATGCATCGATCGGAGTCGTGCGGAAATTAAATTTTGTGAACAACGGTTTGGCGCGCGACAACCACGATGAACCTCTGGTTCAGTGGCTGGCCCGCAAGCCATCCTGGTCGCGGTCGAACGTATAAAATTTTCCGCCACCCTCAGCTAACAAAGCTTGAACAAGCATGCGCTATCGCTATCTCCACCGCTGTCGCAGCGCTGACGGAGCCGACGTTTGCTAAACCATTGGCTGTTGCGTAACGACACGCACCCCCACCGAACACTGCCTTTCATATTATGATCCGAGCTGAACAGTCACAAAAAGCCAAGATAATTGTCGTTTGAAAATTTTTGCACACTCCCGATTTTTGTTAAATTTTCCTTAACGCTTTTGGAAAAAATTACTTGCTGGATGTCGAATATTGGCGCTCGTAATCTAGCCGATATGTTTCAGCTTTTTCTTAACGTAATTTAATCGGAGTTCACATTAATGACGCTGAAATCTGCTCTACGAGTTGCGCTTGGGCGCTTGGCAATATTAAGTTTCGCGACGATGGCACATAGCGCGCTGGCGCAAACCGGTCCTGTTAAAATCGGCTTTGCCGGTCCTTTAACGGGCGCATCGGCGAATTACGGGAAAGATCTGGAGATGGGCGTGCGTCTCGCTATCGACGAAGCCAATGCCGCCAAAATCACCGTCGATGGCAAGCCGCTGCAACTCGCGCTCGACTCTCAAGACGACGGTGGCGACCCGAAGACCGCGGTACAAGTGGCCCAACGACTGGTCGATTCGAACGTTGTCGCCGTGATTGGACACTTTAATTCAGGTAATACGCTGGTCGCCTCCAGCGTGTATAACCAGGCCGGAATTCCTCATATCGTCCCAGCGTCGTCCAATCCGACCATTACCAAACAAGGTTTCAAGCTGCTGTATCGCCCGTACGGGACCGACAACACGGTGGCTCAGGCCGCGGCGCAGTAC
>Ga0302226_10003085_pt1 | contig 11484 bp, 9 predicted proteins | sample II_Palsa_E3_3_FD_193524 | JGI IMG/M metagenome (GOLD analysis project Ga0302226, IMG submission 193524) | Peat permafrost microbial communities from Stordalen Mire near Abisko, Sweden - II_Palsa_E3_3 | ecosystem: Environmental > Terrestrial > Soil > Palsa > Peat permafrost | place: Sweden...
ATGCCCGTCGTGCGACGCCAGCGCTTCGGCGTCGCCGACGTGCGCGACGTCGCCGATCTGCACATCCGTGCGATGGCCACGCCCGAGGCCGCCGGCCAGCGCTTCTTGGCGTTGGCCGACGGACCGACGATCAGCTTCCTGAAGATGGCCCAGATCCTGCGCGAGCGGCTCGGCCCGCTGGCAGAGCGAGTGCCGACCGAAGAAGCGCCCGGACCGGAGCCGCCCCGACTGATCATTCACAACGACCGGGCCCGCGAGGAGCTCGGCTGGCGCCCACGCCCGGCCGAGACCACGATCGTCGAGACCGCTGAGAGCCTGCGCGACCTCGGCTTGCTGGAGAAACGATGATGGCAGGTGGTCAGACGCCCGGCAGATGGGCGGCGACCACGGCCGAACGGCCGTCGTGGACGGCGGCCAGGGCTTCCTTCAGCACACCGGGGAGCTCGGCGGGGTAGGTGACGTTCGCGGCGAAGGCCGCGCCGGCGGCCGCGGCTATGCCGGGCAGGTCGGCGGCGGGCTCGAAACTCACGTTGAAGTCGTCGGCCTCGGCGGCGGCGCCCTTGGGGTGTACCGCCAGAGCGGAGTTCTTCGGGGCGCGCCAGCCGCGGTTGTTGTAGATGACCGTCAGGGCCGGGGTGCCGTAGCGGCGGGCCACCCACTGCGCGGAGGACGGGACGCCGAACAGGTAACTCCCGTCGCCGACCAGGCAGACCACGGTCCGGTCCGGGGCAGCGAGCTTGGCGCCCACCGCTCCCCCGCCGGCCCAGCCCAGCGAGCCGCCGCCGCTGGAGATCAGCATGCCGGGGCGGCTGGCGCGCAGGTGCTCGGCGACCACCTCGTAATTCGTGATGGCCTCGCTCAGGAACAGCGCGTCCTCGCCGACCAGCGTGTCCCGCACGCAGGCGGTCAGGTACTGCGGGGTGATCACCCCGTCCTCCGGCTGCTCCCGCAGGTCACGCGCCGCCCGCTGGGCGTCATGACGGGCGGTCACGTCGGTGCGGCGCTTGGCCACGGCGTCCGGGTCGGCCAGGCCGTGGTCGCGGAGATAGCCGGTGATCTGGGCCAGCGCCAGCCGCGAGTTCGCGGCGGCGTACCGGCGGGCCGGGATGTGCCACATCGGCATCTGCGACTTCAGCGGGTCGATGTCGATGCCGTAGATCTCGGCGTCGGGCGCGGGCTTGCTGGTCACGTAGATCCACGGGACGTCGCTGTCGATGGCCAAGATGACGTCGGCCTCGGCCAGGACGGCATTCTGGTCGGCGGTGGTCCACTGGTAGCCGACGTGCATGGGGTGACTGGCCGGGAAGTTGACGTAGTGCGGCGCCGACTCCAGCACCGGGACGGCCAGCAGGTCGCTCAGGGCCACCAGCTTGGCCACCGCGTCGGGGTCGCGGCCCAGGTAGCCGGTCACCACCAGCGGATGGCGGGCGCGGGCCAGGGCGCCGGCGATCTCGGCCACGAGGTCGGGGCTGAGCGCGGCGGGCGCCACCGGCGTGTACTGCGCCGGGTCGGCCACCTGCGGCTCGATCTGCTCCTCCATCACCTCGCGCGGGCCAACCAGGTAGACCGGGCCGGCGGGTTCGCTGCGGGCGATCTGCAGCGCCCGCTGCACGAGCTGCTTGACGTTGCGCCCGGTGCGGATCTCGTTGTCGTACTTGGTGTAGTTGCGCAGGATGCCGCGCTGGTCGTGCACGTCCTGGATCCAGTGGATGAACTCGTTCCGGCTGCCAGGCAGCTCGCCCTCGATCGTGAACGGGGCGGAGCCGGCGAAGATCAGCACCGGAACCCGGCCCCGGGAGGCGTTGTTGACCGCGCCGCCCAGGTTCTGGGTGCCGGAGTCCACATGCACCAGCACAGCCTGGGGTTCCCCGGACACCGCGGCGTAGGCGTGCGCCGCGCTGAGGGCCACGGTCTCGTGCGGGCAGACGATCAGTTCCGGCAGGTCCGCGCGATGGCCTTCCGCCCGGGCCTGGGCGAGCGCCTCGATCAGGCCAGGATGGTCGCTGCCGAGGTTGGCGAACATGTAGCGGATTCCGGCTTCGGCCAGCGACTCCAGGAACGCCGTGCTCGTGCTGTAGTAACGGTCCCCCATGGGGGGCAGTCCTCCGGGGTCAGTAGCGGCCCGCGGCCTGCACGCTCATCGCGTGCTCGACCAGCGTGACCAGGGTCGCCTTGGTGGACTCACGGTTCCGCGCGTCGCACGGGATGACGGGCACGTCCGGGGAGATGGCCAGCGCTTCGCTCACGTCGTTGGAGCGGTGCGGGAACTGACCGTGGAAACCGTTGATGCCGATCACGAACGGCAGGCCACTGGCCTCGAAGTAGTCCACGGCGGGGAACGAGTCGGCGAGCCGCCGGGTATCGACGAGGACCACCGCCCCGATGGCGCCCTGGATCAGGTCGTCCCACATGAACCAGAACCGGTGCTGGCCGGGGGTACCGAACAGGTACAGGACCAGGTCCTTTTCGAGCGTGATCCGCCCGAAGTCCATCGCCACCGTGGTCGTGCTCTTGTCCGGCACGTGCGACAGGTCGTCCACGTCGGTGCTGGCCACCGTCATCTGGGCCTCGGTGGTGAGCGGCGTGATCTCCGACACCGAGCCGACGAACGTGGTCTTGCCCACACCGAATCCGCCCGCGACCACGATCTTGACGGAGGTCATCGCCGCCGGAGCGCTCTGCGGCTGGGCGACGCTAGATCTTACGGAGTCCACTAAGTACCCTTTCGAGCAGATTGAGGTCCGGACGACCTTCCGCGTCCTCGCGCTGGTGAATGCGGACCAGCCCATCGGCGCCCATATCCGCGATGAGAATCCTCGCCACACCAAGAGGCAGCCGCAGGACGGCGGAGATCTCCGCCACCGACCTCCAGTCGCGGCAGAACTGCAGGATGGCCTGGCATTCGGGAGCCAGCACCGACAGGTCACGTGGTTCGTAGACCGTGGCCGTGACGAGCGCCTCAATCTGGAGCTGATAACGCGGCTGGGTCCGGCCACCGGTTACGGTGTACGGCCGGACCAGCCGCCCGACGGCTTCGTCGTCACCGGAGCGCTGCATCCCACGCCGGGACGCAGCACTGTCCCACGAGCCGGGGCGGCCATCCCACGACGAACCGGGCCCACGATTCCACGACGCGCCCGACCGCTCTTCCCACTGCCCAGGCCGGTTCTCCCACGAACGCGACGCCGGGCCGGGAGGAAGCGGGCGGTCGTCACCGCGGCCCGGGCCCGCCACCGTATCCTCCGGTCACCGTCTTCCATCCCCTTGGATGGAGGCCTGCATGATTCCTCTGGTCGCCGGGGTCAGGACCCGGCCGGCCCGCTCCACCAGCAGCGTCATCTCATAGGCCACGAGCCCAAGATCACAGGTCGACGCCGCGAGAACGGCGAGGCTGGATCCGTTGCTGATCGCCATGATCACCAGGACACCGCGCTGCATTTCCACGACGGTCTGGACGACCGCCCCACCCTCGAAGACCCGGGACGCACCCTGGGTCAGGCTGGTCAGCCCGGAAGTGACGGCCGCGAGCTGGTCCGCGCGTTCCTGCGGGAATCCCGCCGAGAACGCGAGGGGCAGCCCGTCGGATGAGACAACGACCGCGTGAGCGACATCGGGGACCCGCTCCACGAAGTTGGTGATCAGCCAGCCCAGGTCCTGCGTCGGACGACCCGGCGTGCTCACTCGTGTCCTCCTAGCCGCCCGGTTTCCCGGGCTCTGCGTTGCCGTCGCTTGCTCACTAGCACGATATGCCGTTCATGCGGGGTTCTCATCCGTCCTATGGCTCCTCGGTCTTAGGTGCGGAAGCACGCGCCTCGCGTACGCCCCGCTGGAAACTGGCCAGCCTGTTACGGACTTCCTCTGCCGAGCGAGAGGGCCCCTCGCTGCCGCTCGGGTCGGCCGCCGGTTCGCCGACCGACCCGGGGACGAGATTAGCCCGCGGCACGCGCTGCGGAAGCCCTGCGGATGTACTAGTCCCCGTAGACGGCGCAGCGACCGTCTCGGCCGCGCGCCAGCCCTCATCCGCGGGAGAGTGCCAGGCGGCCCGATCCGGCACGCTGGACGTACTGGCCGTACTGGCCTCGCCGCCCGGCGCTGGGCTGGTGACGTGCGACGTCCCGCTGCGCCGGAACCAGTCGGACTCCAGCGTGTCGAAGATCGGCAGCCGCTGGTGGTGCCCGTTCTCCGGCGGGGCCGGCACGCGCACGCCGTTGTCACCGTTGGGCGGCCCCAGCGTGCTGCCGTTCCCGGGCTGGGCCCCGGCTGGGCTCCCCGGTCCTGGGCTCCCCGGTCCTGGGCTCGCCGGTCCTGGGCTCGCCGGTCCTGGGCTCGCCGGTCCGCTGGGAGGGCCGGCCGTGGGTATCCCCCCGGCCGTCGGCCGGAAGGGCATGCTGAAGCCGTCGCCTCCCGGCGCCGCCCCGGGGTCGGCCGTGCCCGGCCCCTGCGGGCTGGCCGCCGGGGACTGGCCTGGAGGCGTGAACCCGCCGGTGACACCGTTCCCCGGGCGGCCGGAGCCCGTCTGCGGGCCGGTGTCCACCCGCGGCTGCAGGGGGGTCCCGCTGGACGGCGAGAAGCGTGGCATCCGGGCGGCCGCGGCGGCCTGCGCGGCCGCGTTGCCCGTCTGGCGGGTAGGCAGGGCCCCACCGTCTCCGCCGGCCGGCGGCGCGGACAGCGACGGGCTGGGCCCGTAATCCTCCGCCTCGAAGCGGCGGAGCCGGCCGAGCGGCGCGCCCTCCTGGGCGGCGACCGTATCCGGCAGCCAGACCAGCGCCGTCAGGCCGCCGGCGGACGCATGCCGAAGCCGGACCCGGACCCCGTGCCGCGCCGCGAGGCGGCCGACCACGAACAGGCCCATCCGCCGGGATACGCCGACGTCGACCACGGGCGGGTTGTCCAGCCGCCAGTTGGCGTGGCCCATCTCAGAATCGGAGATGCCGACCCCGCCGTCGGTGATGTCGAGGAGGACACCGCCGCTGGTCAGCGGCTGGCCGGACACGTACACCTGGGTGTCTTCGGGAGAGAATGTGGTCGCGTTCTCGACCAGCTCCGCGACGAGGTGCACGACGTCGTTGACGGCCTGGCCGGCAATCGTGATGCCCGGCTGGACATTCAGCACGACCCGCTCGTACTGCTCGATCTCCGAGATGGCCGCCCGGAGCACGTCCACCAGCGCGACGGGCTGGCTCCACCGCCGGGACGCCTCGTGACCCGCGAGAACCAGCAGGTTCTCCGAGTTGCGGCGCATCCGGGTGGCCAGGTGGTCCAGCCGGAACAGGCTGCTCAGCCGGTCAGAGTCCTGCTCGCCCTGCTCCAGGGAGTCGATGAGCGAGATCTGCCGCTCAATCAGGGACTGGCTGCGGCGGGACAGGTTGACGAACATCGCGTTCAGGTTGCCGCGGAGCATGGCCTCGTCGGCGGCCAGCCGGACGGCTTCGCGGTGAACCTGGTCGAAGGCCCGCGCCACCTCACCGATCTCGTCGGTGGAGGAGACGGCGATCGGCTCGATCTCGACGCTCTCGTCCGAGCCCTCGGTCTCGCTCAGCCTGCGCACCATGTCCGGCAGCCGCGTACCGGCGATGTCGAGCGCGTCCTCACGCAGCCGGCGCAGCGGGCGGATCATCGACCGGGCGACCAACGTCGTGATCAGCAGCACGCTGATCAGCAGGACTAGCACGATAATGCTGATGATGACCGCGTCCCGGGTCGCGGACGACTCGAGCGACTGGCTCCGGGCCAGGATGTTGCTGAGCAGCGTGCTTTCCACCCCGCGCATGTCCTGCACCGTGGTGGTCATGTTGCCGTACCAGACACCCGGGGCGCTCGCGGCGGGCACGCCGATGCTCACGCTTCCGTTGTTACTGGTCGAGGCGGCCAGCTGCTCCTCGAACGCCGCCTGGTCGACCGCAGTGCCGCTGACCTTGTTCTGGAAGAGCTGCTGCTCGGCCAGCGAGGCCGAGCTCTGGAAGTCCGCCTCGGCGGCGGATTCCTGAGCCTCCGCGCTCTCCAGGGAGGTCAGGCCCTGGGGCGGGAACTGGCGGGCGATCAGCGTCGAATACAAGATGCCGCGCTGCTCGGACGCCTGGTCCTCGGCCCGGGCCAGCGCGGTCAGGGTGATGACGTCGTTGGACAGCTGGGTGTCGTTGGTCCCGGACCCGGACAAGCTGGTGAACGTCAGCAGCGTGTCGATGGAGTTGGTGTAGTCCTGGATGAGCGGCAGAACCGGGATGTCGCCGGGCGGCGTCGTGGCGCTGCGCAGGTGATCGAGGTCACTGATCCGCGCCTGGACGTCGCTGAACGCCGACCGGATCGCCGACGAATACGTGGGGCCGATGTTGTTCGCGTCCCCGCTGATCTGCTGGACCGCCTCATCGGTGGTGTCTTGCTGGTGCAGCAGCGCCGTATAGATAGCCGCGGTGCCGGTTGGCCGCCCATCCGCGATCCACCCGGCGGTCAGGTCGCGCTCGTCCTCCATGCTCTGGGCGAGCCGGATGATGTCGCCGTTGAGCACGGCCAGCTGCGTGGTCCGCTTGAGGGCGACCGCACTGCTCGCGGCGTCGGCGATCCGCAGGCCGCCGAGCACCACCGCGGCGATGGTGGGCACGACGATGAGGGCGAGCAGCCGCCAGCGCACCCGCCAGTTGCTGAGGGCCAGGCGCGAACTGCCCCGGCGGGCCGGGGCCCGGGGCACCTCGTCGGGCTCGCCGGGCCTGCCGCCGGTGCCAGGCGAACCGGGGGAACCGGGAGCCGCGGTCAATGTGGCCGTACCTCCGTTACCGTCCCCCGCGGTGTCAGCGCCGTTGCTGGCGGGGGCTCCGGCGGCTACGCCCGGTCCCTCGCCCCCATCGCGCTGGCCTGTCGCCGGACGCCTACGCACTGCTTTCGCACCTCACACGAACAGGGGTTTCGAGGACAGCCTTCGGGCCTCCAGGACAGAAGCCGCACAACATCGCACCCCTCTTTTCCCACACGACTTTCACCACAGAGCTGGCGACTTCCGGACGACCGAGGCAACTCGAGCGTCGGGGTCGCAAAACGGGTAAGGACATATAATCATCTTCCCGCAGCCACTTATCGCGTCTTTGCCAGTTATTTTGTCCACGGTTGCGGTAGATGGACCGCAGTTCGCCGGCACGCTCTGACCGGCTCTCCGGCGGTTCCCCGGGCGGCCCAGCCGACCTGGAGCGATGATCGTCCGAGCGGAGAGCGGTCCGCATCGGCACCGTATTTCGCGGCCGGCCGCCCTGGCTGCGGTGACACACAGCCTGCCATAAACCACGAGATGGTCACGTTAGGTGAGAATTACTCTACGCATCGAGTTCGGGACAGGCAGCCATATCATGAGGCCGGTTGCCGGAAAGAGACCCTGACTAGACCGGTCATTATCGGCAAAGTGACGTTACGTACGACCACTGGCACCTGCCGTAAATAAGTTGCCGAAGCGGGCCGCGCAGCGTAAGGCACCTGCCAGCGCCAGAGATGGCACGGCCAGGCCCCCGCGCACTGGCCGGGGCCGCCCGGCGGCGCGGCGCCGAAGGCTGCCGCCAGCAGTGTCCGCAAATGGCGCACCAGCGACCGTAATTTACGTCGGCAGCATGGGCCCGGGCGCAAATTCATGCACCGCCGGCGACCTCTCCGCTAGCCGTAACTCAGCGAGCCGGATGCCGACCACGCGGCCAGCCCAGCGGGTTCCGGCCACTGTCCTCCGCGCACACCGTCCCGGCCCTGCGCCGGGACAGCGGCCGCCGCCCGGGTCCCCGGACCGCCGCGGCCGCGGCTGGAAGCGCCCGTCAATACCGGCCGGGACGCACAGGGCGCAACACCAGAGCCCGGCAGGACCGGCAAGCCCAGCCGGATGCGGTCAGGAGCCGGCCGATGACCCAAATCAGCCGGTCCGCCCGGCTCCACGACCGGGGCGGCTGGCCGGCGAAGCCCCATGCCGGGCGCTGACCTGCGCCGACGGTAAAGGCTGCCTTGTCCCGGAATCCCCCACCCGTCTCGCACCGCACTGATACGGTAAGGACCTGCGCGCACAAAGATGTCCTGTTTGCGCTCCAGCCTCCGGTTCGGCTCTCCCCTCACCTGTAGGAGCACCATGAGGTTCCCCCGCGCCGGGCGGGTATCCCTGGCCGCCGTCGGCAGCATCGCCGTGGCACTGGCCGCGGCAGCCTGCTCGTCCGGTGGCAGCACGACACCGGCCACGGCCGCCGCCCACCAGGAGACGACCAATATCGTCGTCGGTGCCCTGCCGGTGGTGGACACGGCGGGCCTGTACCTGGCCCAACAGCAGGGGTACTTCAAGCAGGAGGGCCTGAACGTCACCATCTCCCCCATCGCGGCCAGCCCGGACGCGATCCCGGAAATTGTGCACGGCCAGGTGGACATCGTAGCCGGGGCGAACTACGTGTCGTTCTTCCAGGCTCAGGCGGCGGGCAAGGGCCCGTTCAAGGTGCTGGTGGACGGAACCTCCTGCAGCACCGACACCTTCGAGATCCTCGCCCTCCCGAGCTCGCACATCACGAGCGCGGCCGGCCTGGCCGGCAAGACCATCGCGGTCGATACCAAGAACAACATCCAGACCATGCTGACCAACACGGCGCTGCAGACGGCTGGGGTCGACCCCAAGACCGTGACGTACGTGCCGGTGCCGTTCCCCGATATGGCCACGGCACTAGCCGAGCACAGGGTGGACGCGATCAGCGCGGTCGAGCCGTTCATCACCTCGGCCGAGCTGTCCAACGGCGCCCAGCCCGTCATGTCCATCTGCACCGGGCCGACCTCCAACTTCCCGATCTCCGGGTACTTCGCCCTCCAGTCGTGGACACAGAAGCACCCCAACACGGCCCACGCGTTCCAGGCGGCGATGGCGAAGGGACAGGCCCTGGCGGACGCCAGCCGGGCGGATGTGGAGCAGATCCTGCCCACCTACATCAAGAGCCTGAACCCGGATCAGTCCGCGGTCGTGAACCTCGGCCAGTTCCCGACGTCACTGAACGAGACGCACCTCAACCGGGTCGTGAGCCTGATGCAAACTGATGGCCTCGTCGGTCCCAATTTCTCCGTCGCACCGCTGCTGTTCCACTGAGGCTGGTGTTCCACTGAGGCCTGCGCGTCGCGTCCCGTCGGCCCCATAGAAGTTTTCCCCGGCCGCACCGTGCGGGCTTTCCGGCCGCCGTAGACGCACATTCGGCGGTCAGGTTACTTCCAGATTAAAAGGCCGCGCCACAAGCAATTATGCCGCCGGGCCGGGTAGAAGAGCCGTCGGCGCGAACGTTAAGTGGCCGGTCGCCGAATGGGTATAGACCCATGCACGCGCGGCCCCCGAGTACGTCACAGCCAGCCTTATCTACTATCTGTTGTTAAAAATTGCTCAAGGCGAGGTTATCGGGGAAATCGCGAACCGTTTGCCTAACGTTCCGTACCCGCGTCAACAGCCGCCGCCGAGACTTAGTAATACTAATGACGCGCCATGCCCGGCTTCCGGCTTTCACTGTCACTGGCCCTGATCCTGATGGTCTTCTCCGAGCTGGTCGGCAGCAGCAACGGCATCGGCTACGAGATGCTGAGCGCGCAGGACTCCTTCGACCTCACGGCGCTGTGGTGCACGATCGTGCTACTGGGCATCCTCGGCTACCTGCTCAACGCGATCCTGAACGGCGTGCAGCGGGTGGCGCTGTCCTGGCACCGCGGCGGCGCACGCGAGGCCGGGTAGACGGCCCCGTGCACGCCATCCAGCGGGCGGTGGGCCGGTCAGCGGGCTGCTCAGAGGCCGAGCAGCCGTTCGGCGTTACCGTGCGCGATCTTAGCCCGGTCCTCCTCGCTGAGCGGGGCCCCGTCCAGAAAGGCGCGGCCGTCGGTGTTGCGGGAGAACGGGTAGTCCACCGAGAACATGATGCGGTCGGCGCCCACCACGGCCAACGCGCAGAGCAGCGGCGGGTCGGTGAAGTAGCCGCTGGTGGTGATGTAGAAGTTGGCGTGGAAGTAGTCCGCCACCCGGTGCTTGAGGCTGGTCGCCACCGGGGTCAGCCGCTCGTCGGCGCGGGCCAGCGAGAACGGGAGGTTCTCGCCCATGTGCCCGATGATCACCTGCAGGTCCGGAAACCGGTCGAACACGCCGCCCAGGATGAGCCGCAGCGCGTGCAGCCCGGTCTCGGCGTGCCAGCCCCAGCCCGCCGTGGCCAGCGTGGCGCTGACGGGCGCCTCAAAGCCGGCGTAGCAGGCCTCCATGACCTGCGCCGTGGGGTACGTGGGGTGCAGGTAGACGGGCACGCCGAGCGCTTCGGCCCGTTCGAAGATCGGCCAGAATACCGGGTCGTCCAGGAACCGCCCGCCGGTGTGGCCGTTGATCAGCGCGCCCTTGAAGCCCAGGCCGGTGACGGACCGCTCCAGCTCCTCGGCCGCGGCGTCCGGGTCCGGGGTGGGCAGCGTGGCGAACCCGGCGAACCGGTCCGGATGGGCGGCGACCGCCTCGGCCAGCCGGTCGTTAGCGTCCCGGGAAAGCGCGACCGATGGCTTCGGGTCCAGCTCCTGGGCCGCCGGGGCCAGCACCGACAGCACCTGGACGTCGATGCCGGCGGCGTCCATGTCGGCCAGGCGGCGCGGCCCGAGGTCGCTGAGGTTGTCGGCCAGCTCTCCTCCTTGCCGGCCGGCCAGTACCGTGCGGTTGGCGTCGCGGAGGGCACCGGTCCAGAAGTGCTCCTCCAGCGTGATGACACGCACGCTATGTCCCTCCCTCTGCTCCCGGCCGGCCTGCCCGGCACCACGGTGGCGCGCGGCAGCCGACCTCGTTCGGATGTCTCCTGCTCTACCCCAGCGCGGCCGTTTCGTGCCGGAAAATTACCACGGTCGCGGCGGGTTGTTGTGAAGGTTGCGATCCTTTGAATTAACCACGGCGGCATGGCACCGTGGTGGCCAAGCCGACATGCGAACGAGACGGGACGGACGTGCTTGAGGTAACGGATCTGACGCGGACGATCCTGCTGCTGATGGACGAGCCGTTCGGTCCGGTCGACGCCCAGACGCGCGAGGATCTGGAGGACCTGACGCTGCGGGTGCGGGCCGAGATCGGCGTCACGATCCTGGTCGTCACGCACGACATCGACAAGAGCGTCTACGTCGGGGACCGGGTCATCGTGCTCACCCCGGGGCCGGGGCGCATCCTGGCCGATCTGCCGGTGAACCTGCCGCAGCCACGGGACCAGACCGCGACCAAGGAAATGCCCGAGTTCGTGAAGCTGCGGGCCGAGGTCAGCCGGCTGGTGCGCAGCCACGCCACATCCCCCGCGCTGCCGTCTGCATCGTAGCGGCCGTTGCCCGGGCCGCCCCAGCTCCCCGGCGGCTGCTGGGCGGCCTGCCGGGCTGAGACGCCCGGCGGCCGCCGGGCGTCTCAGCCCGGCAGGCCGAGCTCGCGGGCGATGACCATCCGCTGGACCTCCGAGGTGCCCTCGCCGATCTCCAGGATCTTCGCGTCCCGGTAGAACCGGCCGACCG
>Ga0302226_10003088_pt1 | contig 11477 bp, 10 predicted proteins | sample II_Palsa_E3_3_FD_193524 | JGI IMG/M metagenome (GOLD analysis project Ga0302226, IMG submission 193524) | Peat permafrost microbial communities from Stordalen Mire near Abisko, Sweden - II_Palsa_E3_3 | ecosystem: Environmental > Terrestrial > Soil > Palsa > Peat permafrost | place: Sweden...
GTGCAGCACCATCGATTGACGAGGACTTTATGCATCGAGCAACCAAAATTGTCGCGACCATCGGCCCGGCATCCAGCTCGCCAGAAATTCTGGCGCAGATGATCGCCGCCGGTTTGGATGTCGTACGCCTGAACTTTTCGCACGGTACCGCAGACGATCATCGTATGCGCGCCGAACGCGTCAGGGAGGCGGCGCGCGCGGCAGGTCGCGAAATTGCGATAATGGCCGATTTGCAAGGGCCGAAGATACGCGTTGGGAAATTCGAGCAGGGCAAGATCATGTTGGAGGCGGGCCAGCCTTTTACGCTGGACGCGAATTGCGAGCTGGGCGACGAGACCCATGTCGGGCTCGATTACAAAGATTTGCCGCGCGACCTGCATCAAGGCGATGTACTGCTGTTGAACGACGGCTTGATCGTGTTGACGGTGACGCGCGTGGTCGGCGATCTGATCCACACGGTCGTCAAGGTTGGCGGCGAGCTCTCGAATAACAAAGGGATCAACCGCCAAGGCGGTGGTTTGTCGGCGCCCGCGCTGACTTCCAAGGATATGGAAGATATCCGCACCGCGATGGAAATCGGCGCCGATTATGTGGCCGTGTCTTTCCCCAAGACCGCGACCGATATGGAAATGGCGCGCCAGCTGGCGAATATCGCCGGCTCGCCTTACGGCATCAAGCCGAAGATGATTGCCAAGATCGAGCGTGCCGAAGCGATTCCGGCCTTGCAGGAAATTCTCGATGCGTCGGACGGTATCATGGTGGCGCGTGGCGATCTGGCTGTCGAAGTCGGCAATGCGGCGGTGCCGGCACTGCAAAAGCGCATGATCCGCATGGCGCGCGAATCGAACAAGCTGGTGATTACCGCGACCCAGATGATGGAGTCGATGATTTACGCGCCGGTGCCGACCCGCGCCGAAGTCTCCGACGTGGCGAATGCAGTGCTCGACGGCACCGACGCCGTGATGTTGTCGGCCGAAACTGCTTCGGGCAAGTATCCGGTGGTCACGATAGAAGCGATGGCGGCAATTTGCCTGGAGGCCGAGAAGTCGGAAACCGTGGAACTCGACCGCGACTTTCTCAATCGGACTTTTACCCGTATCGATCAGTCAATCGCGATGGGGGCTTTGTTCACCGCCTATCATCTGGGTGCCAAGGCGATTGTCGCGCTGACCGAGTCGGGGGCGACGGCGCTCTGGATGAGCCGCCATTGGAGCAATGCGCCGATCTACGCTCTGACATCGCGCGTTGTCAGCCAGCGTGCGATGTCGCTGTATCGCAATGTCACGCCGCTGCAGCTCGATACCAGCGATGACCGCGATACCGCTTTGCAGCAGGCGATCGACATGCTGCTACGGAAAAAATTGGTGGCGCGCGGCGATCAAATTGTCCTGACGGTCGGTGAGCCGATGGGACAGGCCGGCGGCACGAATACGCTGAAAATTGTAAGGGTGGGCGAGCACGTTTGAAGGCCGCGCTGGCCCGACGGGTTGCGGCGATGCTGATTGGGCGTCGTCGCCAACCCCGGCACAGATGCATCGCAAACGAGACGCCTGACCCGGCAGGAATATTTTTTGTTTAAAGGAGTTTGATCATGCCTCTCGTCTCAATGCGTCAATTGCTGGACCATGCCGCAGAGCATGGCTATGGCCTGCCTGCATTTAACGTCAACAACCTGGAACAGGTGCAAGCCATCATGATGGCCGCCGACGAAGTCGGTGCACCCGTCATCATGCAAGCTTCGGCCGGTGCGCGTAAATATGCGGGCGAGCCCTTTTTGCGTCATTTGATCGAAGCGGCGATCGAATCGTATCCGCATATTCCGGTGGTGATGCACCAGGATCACGGCCAGTCGCCGGCGGTCTGTATGGCGGCGATACGCAGCGGTTTCACCAGCGTGATGATGGACGGCTCGCTGGAAGAAGACGGCAAGAGCATCGCCAGCTACGAATACAACGTCGACGTGTCGCGCCAAGTGGTGGCGTTGTCGCATGCGATCGGCGTCACGGTCGAAGCGGAACTGGGTTGCCTGGGTTCGCTGGAAACCATGCAGGGCGATAAGGAAGACGGCCACGGCGCAGACGGCACGCTGACCCGCGAACAATTGCTGACCGACCCGGAACAGGCGGCGGACTTTGTGAATGCTACGCAATGCGATGCACTGGCGATTGCCATCGGCACTTCGCACGGCGCGTACAAATTCACCAAAGCGCCGACGGGCGATATTCTCGCCATCGATCGCATCAAGGAAATCCATCGCCGGATTCCGAACACGCATTTGGTGATGCACGGCTCGTCGTCGGTGCCGCAAGAGTTGCTGGCTGAAATCCGCAAATTCGGCGGCGACATGAAAGAAACCTACGGCGTGCCGCTTTCCGAAATTCAGGAAGGTATCAAGCACGGTGTGCGCAAGATCAATATCGACACCGATTTGCGTCTGGCCATTACGGCTGCGATCCGTCGTTTTATGTTCGAAAATCCGAGTGCCTTCGATCCGCGCGACTACCTGAAGCCGGCTCGCGAAGCCGCCAAGCAGATGTGCAAGAGCCGTTATCTGGCGTTCGGTTGCGAAGGTATGGCCAGCCGTATCAAGCCGCTGGGCCTCGATAAAATCGCCGACAAGTACAAAAAAGGCGAACTACGCCAGATCGTGAACTAAGCTTAAAGCTGGTTCAAACTTGAAGACGGTTGCACTCCAACCGATATAACGTGACTCCCGCATGGTGCGGGAGTTGCCCTTTTTACTAGAGAAGCTCCGATGTCCTCGACCCTCTTCGAATCCTCACTGCACTCGCTAAAACTGCTGGGCAGCGGCAAAGTCCGCGACAACTACGCCGTGGGCGACGACAAGCTCCTGATCGTCACGACCGACCGTTTGTCTGCCTATGACGTGGTGATGGGCGAGCCGATCCCCGCCAAAGGGCGCGTTCTGAACCAGATGGCTAACTTCTGGTTCGAGAAGCTTGCCGACCTGGTACCGAATCACCTGACGGGGATTGCGCCGGAAAGCGTGGTTGCCGCCGACGAAGTCGCCCAGGTAAGCGGGCGTGCCGTGGTCGTTAAGCGCTTGCAGCCGATTCTGATCGAGGCCGTGGTGCGCGGTTAGCTGGCAGGATTATCAGGACACCGGATCGATTTGCGGCGTGGCTTTGCCCGCCGGCTTGCAGAATGCGCAAAAGTTGCCCGAGCCGATTTTCACGCCGGCAGCCAAGGCGGAAATGGGACATCACGACGAGAACATCAGCTTTGCCGAGGCCGAGTCGCGCATCGGCACCGTCTTGGCCAAGCAAATCCGCGAGATTAGTATCAAGCTGTATCAGCGTGCGGCGGAATATGCAGCCACGCGCGGCATTATCATTGCCGATACCAAGTTCGAATTCGGCCTCGATGACAATGGCGTGCTGCACCTGATGGACGAAGTGCTGACCGCCGATTCATCGCGCTTCTGGCCCGCTGACGAATACAAAGTGGGCAGCAACCCGCCGTCGTTCGACAAGCAGTTCGTGCGCGATTGGCTGATGACCCAAAGCTGGGACAAGACGCCGCCGGCGCCGAAGCTGCCAGCCGACGTGATCGAGCGCACCGCGGCCAAGTATCGCGAGGCTCTGGAACGGCTCACAGGCCAGGTTTTGCAATAAGCGTTTTGTATGCCGCCTGCCGGTGTCGATAGATAGATCAAGCGAGTCGTGAAATGAATCAACCTTTAGCAGCGCTAACTGAAAACCCCGCACAGACCGGCCAGCCGGTGATCGGTGTGGTGATGGGATCGAGCTCCGATTGGGACGTGATGCAGCATGCGGTTGCGATCCTGCGCGAGTTCGATATTCCGTTCGAAGCCAAGGTGGTATCCGCGCACCGTATGCCGGACGAGTTGTTCTCCTATGCGGAAAGCGCTCGTGAGCGCGGCTTGCGGGCGATTATCGCCGGCGCCGGCGGCGCGGCTCACTTGCCCGGCATGTTGGCGGCGAAAACACCGGTGCCGGTCTTGGGCGTGCCGGTACCCAGCAAGTACTTGAAAGGTGTCGATTCGCTGCATTCGATTGTGCAAATGCCCAAAGGCATTCCGGTGGCGACCTTCGCCATCGGCGAAGCCGGTGCGGCCAATGCTGCCTTGTTTGCGGTGGCCTTGTTGGCCGCGCACTCCAGCGATCTGGCACAGCGCCTCGACGCGTTCCGGGTGCGCCAAAGCGATGTCGCGCGCGCCATGACGCTGCCTTTGTAAAAGTTGCACCCTATTGCTTCAACGAAAGATAAAGCCATGAGCAACACCTCAGCCTCCAAGCCCGTCGCGGGCTCGCCTCAAGTGCACCCGGCCGACCACGCGCCACGCTCGCCTATCCTGCCGGGCGCCTGGTTGGGCATGTTGGGCGGCGGCCAGTTGGGCCGCATGTTTTGTTTTGCCGCCCAGGCGATGGGTTATCGCGTGGCGGTACTCGACCCGGACGAAACCAGTCCGGCGGGCTCGGTGGCCGACCGTCATATTCGCGCGGCTTATACCGATGAAGCCGGTTTGACGGAGTTGGCGCGCTTGTGCGCCGCAGTGTCGACCGAATTCGAAAACGTCCCGGCGCAAAGCCTGGATTTTCTCAGCAAGACCATCTCGGTCAGCCCGGCCGGTCGATGCGTGGCGATTGCTCAGGACCGTATCGCCGAGAAGCAATTTATCCAGGCTTCGGGCGTGCCGGTGGCGCCGCATCTGGCGATTGAATCGCGTGAGGTGTTCGACGCCCTGAGCGATGCCGAATTGTCCGCGGTGTTGCCCGGCATACTCAAGACGGCGCGTCTCGGTTACGACGGTAAAGGGCAGGTCAGCGTGGCCTCGGTAGACGATGCGCGTACCGCATACGCGGCGCTGGGGCATGTCGCTTGCGTCCTGGAAAAGCGCCTGCCGCTGGCCTATGAAGTTTCCGCTTTGGTGGCGCGTGGCGCGGATGGCATCGCCCAGGTCTATCCGCTGGCGCAAAATACGCACCGCGACGGTGTCCTCGCCAAAACCGTGGTGCCGTCCCCGGATGCCCCGGCGGCACTGGTCGAGCAGGTGCAGAATGCCGCCTTGTCGATTGCCGCAGCACTCGAATACGTCGGTGTGCTCTGCGTCGAATTTTTTGTGCTGACGGACGGCACGCTGGTCGCCAATGAAATGGCGCCGCGTCCGCATAATTCAGGCCACTACACAGTCGATGCTTGCGCCACCAGCCAGTTCGAACAACAAGTGCGCGCGATGACCGGCATGCCGTTGGGCGACCCGCGCCAGCATTCGTCCGCCATCATGTTGAATTTACTGGGCGATGTCTGGTTCGACGGTGAAACCCCGATCAAGCCGGCCTGGGACAAAGTCGCTGCTTTGCCGTCGGCACGCCTGCATCTGTACGGCAAGGAAGAGGCGCGTGTCGGTCGCAAGATGGGCCATATCACGCTGGCTGCGGCTACTGCCGAGCAAGTGCATAGTGCGGCGCTCGAGTGCGCCCGCGTGTTGCACTTGCCGCACGATTAAGCACCTTGCGATGAGCTCACATCACCACCCGAAACCCGGCGCGCTGCAAGGCGAAGTTGCGGCCGGTCATGAGCACGAACCGACCGCGGCCGAGATCGCGCACGCCGCTGCATCGCTGGAGGCGGGGGGGCTGGTCGCCTTTCCCACCGAGACGGTTTACGGTTTGGGCGGCGATGCCGAAAGTCCGGACGCGGTGGCGCGCATTTATGCAGCCAAGGGACGCCCCGCGACCCATCCGGTGATTGTGCATCTGAGCCCTGCGGCCGACCCGGCATATTGGGTCAGCGAGCTAGGTGGCGATGCGCACAAATTGATCGAGGCGTTCTGGCCCGGTCCACTAACCCTGATACTCAAGCGCGCGGCGCATATTCCCGATGCGGTCAGCGGTGGCCAGGATTCAGTGGGCCTGCGTTGTCCTTCACATCCAGTCGCGCAGGCTTTGTTGTCTGCATTCAAAGGCGGGCGCGGCGGTATCGCAGCGCCTTCGGCGAATCGTTTTGGGCATGTCAGTCCGACCACGGCGCAACATGTGCGCGAGGAATTCGGCAGCAGTGTCGAGGTGCTCGATGGCGGTTCGTGTGAAGTCGGGATCGAATCGACGATTATCGATTTGTCGCGCGGCTTTGCGGCGCTGCTGCGCCCGGGCCATATCACGCCGCAGCAAATTGCCGAGGTGCTCGGCGTAGCGCCTCGTTTGCCCGATGGCAGCGATGCCACGGCGCCACGGGTATCGGGCTCCTTAAAGGCGCATTATGCGCCGCGCACGCCGCTGGCCTTGTTGACGCTCGATGAAATTGCGCTGGCCGTGGCGGCGCGTACACCGGGCGAGCGGGTCGCCGTGGTGGCGCGCGCCTCGGTGTCGGCTGGGCTGGCAAATTTGCCGGAGGTGCATTTTATTGCCGCACCGGAGGAGCCTCACGTTTATGCTCGCGATCTCTATCGCTTGCTGCGTGCGCTCGATCGCTCCTCGGTGCAGCGGATCTTTGTCGAGCGCTTGCCGGCAGGTCCGGCATGGGATGCGCTGAACGACCGCCTGGGCCGCGCGGCTGCGGCGTTTTTGTCGGGCGACTGAGCGGCGCGGCGCGCACCGGCCGCCGCCCTCTATTTACTGTGCTTGGGATGCCTGATTAACGCTCTCGGCTTTGGCTGGCGCAGTAGTTTTAATCATCGCTGCCGCATGAGTTTGTTCAAACTTCGGCGCCTCGTTATACACCCACTCCAGCAAGGCATCGTGCGCGGCACGCGCCTCTTCGGCATGCGGGTCGTTGATAAAGCTGACCACGATATAGCCGTCACCGTTGGCTGCACCCACATAACCCGCAATCGCTCGGACATCGCGCAAGGTGCCGGTCTTGATATGCGCATTGCCGTCGACACCGGAGTTGATCAGGCGATGACGCATGGTGCCGTCGACGCCGACAATCGGCAGCGAATCGATATACGCTTGCGCCACCGGGCTGGCGTTGGCGGTCTGCAGTAAGCTGGCCATCGAGGTGGCGCTGATGCGCTCGTCATGTGATAAACCCGAACCGTTTTCGAGCACCAAGTCCTGCATCGGCAGGCCATTGCGATGCAGGAATTGCTCGATTTGCTGAGCCGAGCCCGCCAGCGTCGCCGGGTTGTGTCCCGCCGCTTCGCTAATTGTCAGGAACAAGTTGCGCGCCATCACATTGTTGCTGAATTTGTTGATGTCGCGCACGATCTCGGACAGCACCGGGCTTTCGTGCACCGCAACTTGGCGCGCATCGGCGGGCGTCGGGCCTTCGCCGACGTTACCCTGGAAGGTGCCGCCCGTCTGTTTCCAGAGCGCGAGAAAGCCGTCGCCAAAAAAGGTCGAGTGATCCAACGCCGCCATGCTGGACGTTTCCCGGGCGCCACAGGTCAGCGGGTATTTGCCGCTGAAGACTGCTTGGGCCGAACCATCGGTGTTTTGAGTGATGACCGGGGTGACCAGAGCACCCACGCACCGGCCGCGTGTGAGATGCAGATCGTTGACGATGGTTAGCTTATCCAGCGGCGGGGTCGAGTCGATCGCAATCGTATTACCGTGTCCGGGCGAGAGCGTAAACGACAACGATTTGAAGGCGTAGAGCAATGGGTCGGGCCCGACGTTATAGGGCGCCAAGACATCTTCGTCATACGGGCCGGCGTCGCGCGTCGAGACGTCGAAATTATGTTTGTCCAGCACCAGCGAGCCATCGATACCGTTGATCCCGGCCGCATGGATCTTCTGCACCAGATCGATCAATTCTTCCGGAACCAGTTTGGGGTCGCCGGTGCCGACGATATACAGCTTGCCGTGCAGGATGCCGTTTTCGACTTGACCGGTGGCGTACGCGCTGGTCTTCCAGCGGTAATCGGGGCCCAGCAGCGACAAACCCGAAAAGGTCGTGACCAGTTTCATGGTCGAGGCCGGACTCATCGGCAACTGCGAATTCAATTCCAGTACCGGTTTGTTGCTGCCGGCGCGCTCGACCAGTACGCTCATCGCCGAAGGCGGCACATGCGCGCGCGCCAGGGCTAGCGCCACCGGTGCCGGCAGACTGCTCGGCGGCACCACCACTGCGGCATTGCCGGCGTGCGCCGCATGATGGAAGGTCGGCCGACCCCTGCCTGGGGTTTTATGGGTGGTGGTAGCGTCGGCTGTCGTACAAATCAACATCGCGCTCGCCAGGATTCCTGCATAGAGCGCAGTACGGGCGTTGGTGCGGAAGCGGAGCAAAGGCAGTGATGACATGGAAACTTAGGGGCGGCTTGCAGTGCCTGCTGCGGCGCAGGAAGCGGATTGTTCGGCTTCGTAGCGAATGGCAGGCATTGTCGATATAAAATGGGACGCCGCGATGTTTGGCGCGCGATAGGTGCAATAGCGATGTTAACGCAGCTTGCAGCGTGTCGTTGACCAATCGCGCTCCTGCCCCTAATCTTTACTCCACCCCTGAGGCTATCGATGCGAGTACTCCTAGTCGAAGATGACCGAATGATCGCCGAGGGCGTACGTAAAGGCTTGCGCGGCGAAGGTTGGGCGGTCGACTGGGTGGGTGACGGCACCGCCGCCTTGGATGCGCTGGCGCTGGCAGGCGAGGGCCAGGCTTATGACCTGATGTTGCTGGATCTGGGTTTACCCAAGCGCGATGGCCTGGATGTGCTGCGCAGCCTGCGCGGCAAAGGTCATGGCATTCCCGTGTTGATCCTGACCGCGCGCGACTCGGTCGCCGATCGGGTCAAGGGATTGGACGCGGGTGCAGACGACTATCTGGTAAAACCCTTCGATCTCGACGAACTTGGTGCGCGCATGCGTGCCTTGCTGCGACGGCGTGCCGGCCGTAGCGCCGCGCTGATCCAGCATGGGCCGGTGAGCCTGGACCCGGCGACCCACGAAGTGCTGCTGGCCGGTGCGCCGGTGGCCTTGTCGGCGCGTGAATTTGCTTTGCTTGAGGCGCTGTTGGCCCGGCCAGGCGCAGTGTTGTCGAAAGCCCAGCTGGAAGAAAAAATGTACGGCTGGGGCGAAGAAATCGGCAGCAATACGGTCGAGGTCTATATTCATGCACTACGCAAAAAATTGGGTTCCGAACTAATACGCAATGTGCGTGGCTTGGGCTATACCCTCGCCAAAGATATTTAAATAAGGAAACCTGAACGATGCGCTCGATTCGGCGCCGCCTGTTGTTGACCTTGTTGTCCATCGTACTGGCGGGCGTGATGACCGCCGGCTGGCTGATCTATCGGCAGGCTCAAGCCGAGGTCAACGAATTGTTCGATTATCAGTTGCAGCAAACCGCCGCCGCATTGCCGTCGGAACCTTTCTCCGCCGTGCTGAGCGCCAATCAGGATGACTCGGGGCACGGCGGCGGCGACGTGGTGATCCAGATCTGGAGCCGTAACGGCACGCAACTGTATTACTCGCATCCGCGCGCGCCGTTGGCGCCGCATGCCGAACTCGGTTTTTCGACCGAACATACGGCGCGCGGCGATTGGCGGGTCTACGGCGCGGTAATCGGCGATAACGTGGTGCAGGTGGCGCAGCCAATCAGCATCCGCAATGAAATTGCCGCGCTGACCGCGTGGCATACCTTATGGCCGCTGGTATTGCTGATTCCGGTGTTGGGTGTGCTGGTCTGGATCACGGTTGGGCGCGGCTTGTTGCCCTTGCGGCGTGTGACCCATGCTGTCGATGCACGGCATCCCGATGCACTCGATCCGATGGCGGACGCGGGCCTGCCGATTGAGGTACAGCCCTTGGTGCAGGCCTTGAATCGCCTGCTCAAGCGGCTGGCGGTTGCGCTTGATACGCAAAAGGCTTTTGTGGCCGATGCGGCTCATGAATTGCGTACTCCGCTCGCGGCATTGAATTTGCAACTGCAATTGCTGGAACGTGCCCGCTCCGATGATGAGCGGCGCGATGCGCTGGCCGATCTGCGCCGCGGCGTGCAGCGCTCGACGCATCTGGTTGAGCAATTGCTGGCGCTGGCGCGTGCCGAACCCGGCACGGGCACGTCCGACAAAAAAATGGATGCCGACAATGCCGATCTGTTGACGATTCTGTCGGATTGCGTGAGCGACCGGATGACCTTGGCGACACACAAACGCCTGGATCTGGGCTTTGCGAAAACCGAAGCCCTGAGTGTGCCCGGCGATGCCGTGGCATTACGCGTGCTCTTCAATAACCTGGTCGACAACGCCATTAAATACACCCCGCCGGGCGGGCGTATCGATATTTCCCTGCTGTGTCAGGACGGCCGCGCGGTGGTCGAGATTTGCGACACCGGGCCGGGCATCCCTGCCGAGGAACGCGCCCGGGTCTTCGATCGCTTCTATCGCCGCGCGGTGACGGGCGACGCCAGCCTGAGCCCGGGCGGCATCGAAAGAGGCGACGGCGAGGCAGGTGAGGCCGCTGCCGGCAGCGGCCTGGGGCTGGCCATCGTGCAACGTATTGCCGGCCGGCATGGGGCGACAGTGACGCTTTCTGAGGGGGCGTCGGGCCAGGGTTTGCGTGTGATCGTTCGATTTTGAGGCGAGGTGTCAGTGGAGCGTTGATGGGGCTGGCGGATAGGCTTTAAGTTTCATTTAAGAGACAGGCCCTATCTTGGCATCATTGATTCTGCTGATATCGCGAGGAGCGCACGATGAAATCGAAAGTCCTGTCCCGTACAGTGATTGCCCTGGCCATTGCGGCCGGACTCTCCACCGCTTACTACGCCGGTCATCAAGGCCTGGCACCGCAAGTTATCGAGCCGGTGGCGGCGATGCCGCTGATGCCCGCCGAGGCTGCGGCCAAAACCGGTGTGCCCGATTTCTCCGGCCTGGTCGAGGCCTATGGCAATGCGGTCGTGAATATCAGCGCCCGACATCAAGTCAAAGTCGCGACTCAAGGGCAGCAAGCGCAACAGCAATTGCCGCTCGATCCCAGCGATCCGTTCTATCAGCTCTTCAAGCATTTCTACGGCGGCCAGATGCCGGATACGCAGGCACCCAGCGAAAGCCTGGGCTCGGGTTTTATTGTTAGCGCCGACGGTTATATCCTGACGAATGCGCATGTGATCGACGGCGCCAATGTCGTGACCGTGAAGTTGACCGACAAGCGCGAGTATCGCGCGAAGGTGATCGGCAGCGATAAACAATCGGATGTCGCGGTTTTGAAAATCGATGCCAAGGACTTGCCCACCGTGAAGATCGGCAATCCCGATCAAAGCAAGGTTGGGCAGTGGGTGGTCGCGATCGGTTCGCCCTACGGCTTCGACAATACTGTGACCTCGGGCATTATCAGCGCGAAAGCCCGGTCCCTGCCGGACGAAACGTATATTCCGTTTATCCAGACCGATGTGCCCGTTAATCCGGGCAATTCGGGTGGTCCGTTGTTTAACCTGAACGGCGAAGTGATCGGTATCAATTCGATGATCTACAGCCAGACGGGCGGCTTCCAGGGCTTGTCGTTTGCGATTCCGATCAACGCCGCGATCAAGGTCAAGAACGAATTGGTCGAGACCGG
>Ga0302226_10003090_pt1 | contig 11475 bp, 12 predicted proteins | sample II_Palsa_E3_3_FD_193524 | JGI IMG/M metagenome (GOLD analysis project Ga0302226, IMG submission 193524) | Peat permafrost microbial communities from Stordalen Mire near Abisko, Sweden - II_Palsa_E3_3 | ecosystem: Environmental > Terrestrial > Soil > Palsa > Peat permafrost | place: Sweden...
ATTCAGACTAAACACTGGACCCCGATCAGGCTGAAATATTCAACCAATTGCTGGATAAGGGCAGGCACGGGAAGACCGCTCCTGGCCGCTGGCTTGAGGTCATATTGTATGCCTGCTACCAGAGTTCCTTCATCCGCTCCGGTAGTCGGTCAATTTGAATTCTACGGATGAACCACGGTCGAAGTCTGAAACTATTTCCACGCGAATCGCCTAAGTTCATGCTCAGTTAAAAGCTGCCTCTGGTATGCTGCCGGATAGTTCTCTAAGCTACTTCTATTCGTGCGTGTCCCTTTTTCCAGGCGAAGTACGCTTCATGATGTACGGAGGATGCTGTGCGCTCAAGAACAGAGTCGTATTTGCGGCGGGTAATGGTTGGAATGATGGGTACTGGATGTTTGCTGGTGTGTGGATGCCATACAACAGTAATGGTATTGGGACCATCGGCACTGCCCGCGGCTCTGGCGCCTAACGCAAGTGAAGCTGACAAGGTAGCGGCAGCCAAAAAAGAGCTGCCGGGCATTCCGTTCTACAACCACTACGGTGTTTGCACCAAAGAGACGGTTTGGCTGGAGCCGCAGACCACATTGACCTTGACGGTGACAGCCGACGGCGGCAAGCCGGTAACGCAGGCGATTACGCTGAACAATCAGGCGTTTCATGACACGACTCCAACCCCAGACCACAATGCAAACTCACTCGTGACCGCTTTAAATGAGGCGCAGGGCAAGCATCAACTTGAGAACACAGGCAAGTTTTGTCCGGCCGAGGTCGCGAAGAATTGGGGTGCGGTTCGCGATGCGTACAAGGTAACGCCGATCAAGGAAGACTCCGCCAACGCCATCCAGACAGCCGAAAACGATAAGGCCCTGGTGAGGGTATCGAACACGGCCGATATCGGGACAGCGGTGGATTATTCGCGGGTGTATTACCTGAACGCGAGGTCACCCCTGATTGGGACGGGAACCGTGGACGCCAAGTTGAATTCCGATGGGACACTCGGCGAAGGCAGCGCATCCGTGGATGATGAGACGCTGGGCGATGTTCTGACTGCCGCGGCGACGGTGGGCAGTGGAGGACTGACCGCGTGGAGCACCGTGGCAGCGGCGCGGATTACCGGCGCTCCCAGCATACAAGCCGCGGCCACAGGTGTCGCAGCTCCACATGTAGTAGTCAGAGACCAGCAGTCAAAGCCTTCTCCCTGTGCAGCGAAAGATGGTTGGCCCGAAGTCAATGACAACGTCACGTATGAGTTTACGGTGACGCCCGGTGGTTTCAAACACGACTACAAGAGCGTGACGCCGCTTGAGCAACTCGGAGGCAAGTGTCTGGCTTCAGATACTGCTGTCGGCGGCAGCTATACGGTGACCCCTCTGGGCGAGGACAGCAAACCCGAAAAGAAAGGCGCCGCCACGCAACCAAGCGCGAAAGATGGCGCACCTGCGCCGAAGCCTTAAGGTAACCGCGAGGCCAAATGCCATCCGAGCAAACCCGAAACTAAGTAGATCGCTGTGGATTCAAACTGACCCATTACTTCCACTCCCGTCCTGATCGCTGAAATCAACGCGATTCCTGTGTTGTCTTTGCGCCGATGATCTCCTGTGCTTAGGACAGCGGGAACTTCACTTCCACATTCCGCCGTTCGGCGACAACCTTCCCCTTTTGCGTCGCCGGAAGGAAGCGGTATTTCTTCACCGCGGCCACTGCTTTCTCGTCCATGCCGAAGGCCAGCCCACGCACCACGCGCACTTCGCTGGGCAGGCCGTCTTTGGTCACCAGCACAGTCACCAGCGCGACCGCGGGATAAGCATGTTTGGCGTCGGGGTCGGGAAAGGTGGCTTCGGCGACGTGAATCGGAATGGGAGGGGTGTATGAAGGCGGTTTCTTGCCGGGCGCAGCCGGAGCAGGGGGCGCCAGGTCACGCTCTGCAACCACAACTCTCGGAACTGCCTGCACTCCGGTGTAGCGGAAGGGGACTTCGACATCAATACGCACCGGCACCGCCTTGCCGTTCAACCCACCCGGTGCAAACCGCGAAAGTGCCACTGCGTTGATCGCCGAAGCGTCAAATTGTTCGCCGCTCGATTGGACCACTTCAATCGCCGTCGCTTTGCCGTTGGGCGCGACAATCAGCGAGAGCACCGAGAGCTTCAGTTCTTCCTTCCTGGTCACATAGCGTGGATAACCGGCTGCCATCGCCGCTGCAATTTGCGGAGTCGAGACAGAGGGCCCCACAAAATAGGCCCCGTCCGCGGCAGGCTTGGGCTGCATTGGGCTTGCGCTGCTGGTGGGATTCGCCTCAGCCGCTGGGGTCACAGATGCAGGTTGTTGTTGTGCGTAGAAAGGTGCAACGCAGAGCGTCAGCATTGCCGACACCATTGCCCATCGATTCATTCAAGACTCCAGGATTTTAGGGCGATCTCGAGCTAAAGATGCCCTCAAGCTATCACAAAAGTCCTAATTCTCTTATAAGGAAGGCGTAATCAAAGGCGATCTCCTTGAGATAGTCGTAGCGTCCGCTCGCACCTCCGTGTCCGGCCTGCATATTGGTGACGAGGAGCAGCGGGTGAGCGTCCGTCTTCAGTGTACGCAGCTTGGCCACATACTTGGCCGGCTCCCAATACATAACCTGGCTGTCATGCAGGCTGGTCTTGACCAGCATTGCGGGATAACTCCCGGGCTTGAGGTTCTCATATGGCGAGTAACTCAACATGTAATGAAAATACTCGGCCTCGTTGGGATTGCCCCACTCCTCATACTCCGGGACAGTCAGAGGCAGGGAAGCGTCGAGCATGGTGTTCATCACGTCCACGAAAGGCACATGCGAAACGACGGCGCGAAAGATCTCCGGCTTGAGATTGGTGACGGCTCCCATGAGCAAACCACCAGCCGAGCCGCCTTCGATAGCCACGCGCGAAGGATCACCGTAACCGCTCGCCGTCAGATATTCAGCCGCGGCCACGAAGTCTGAGAACGTATTCCGCTTCACCAGCATCTTGCCCGCATCGTGCCACGGTTTGCCCAGGTCTCCGCCGCCGCGGATATGCGCGTAGGACATGACCACGCCTCGATCGAGCAGGCTCAGGCGGTTGGCGTTGAAACCGATCGGCAGCGAATACCCATACGATCCATAGCCGTAAACATAAAGCGGGTTTCGGCGAGCAACGCGTTTGTCCTTGCGGTATACCAGCGAAATGGGCACTCGCGCTCCATCGGCAGCGGTAGCGAAGACCCGCTCCGATGCATATAACTCGCGGTCGAATCCTCCCGGCACTTCAACCTGCTTGAGCAGCGTCGAGTTACTCGTAGCCAGGTCATATTCATAGACCGAGCTGGGTGTTACCAGCGACTGGTAGGCATAGCGAAATCTGGTTGCATCGAATTCGCGATTGATATGCGGAAAGGCGCTGTACACCGGCTCAGGAAAACGAATCTCATTGGACTGGATGGCGCGGTCATTCTCCGTAAAGTGCCAGAGTCTGAGCCGCGGCAACCCATCTTCGCGCTCGCAGGCGACAAAGAAGCGATCGAAGAGATCGATTTCCTCGAGCATGACCCCGGTGCGGTGCGCCAGAAGCTCTGTCCAGAACGCGCGCCCCGGTGTAGCGACCGGCGCGGTCACCAGGCGGAAGTTGCGTCCCTGGTCGTTGGTGCGGATGAACCACAGTCCCTTGCGGTGATCGATGGAGTACTCGTGCTCATCTTCGCGCTCCGCCATCAGCGTCCACTCGCCGGCAGGAGTATCTGCGGCCAGAAAACGCGATTCCGAAGTGGTGTGGCTGCCGGCTTCCATGATCAAGAACTTGCCGTCGCGGGTACGGCCGGCGCCGAGGTTGAATCGCTCGTCGGGCTCTTCGAAGACCAGTACGTCGGCCGAATGTGCCGTACCCAGTTCGTGCCGCCAGAGCTGATACTGCCGCTTCTGCTCTTCGTCCTCCACGGTGTAGAGGAGTGTCTTGTTATCGGCCGCCCAGACAATCGATCCAACCCGCTCGACGGTTCCTTCGAGCACTTCGCCAGAGGTTAGATCCTTGATATGCAGCGTGTATTGACGAAAGCCCGTGTGGTCGACGCTGTAAGCCAGCCAGCGGCCATCGTCGGTAACGTTGGTATCGCCGATAGCCATAAACGCATGACCCTCGGCCAGCGCGTTGCCATCCAGAATCACTTCCTCGGTGGCGTCCGGTACGTCGGCCTTGCGGCAATACACCGGATACTGCAATCCCTCCTCGGTCCGGGAGTAATACCACCAGCTGCCATCGCGATAGGGGACCGAAATATCTGTCTGCTTGATATGGCTCAGCATCTCCTGGTAGAGCTCGTCGCGCAAACCGGCCAGCGGAGCCATCACTGCCTCGGCATAAGCATTCTCAGCCTCAAGATAAGCGGTGACCTCGGGGCTCTCCTTTTCCCGAAGCCACGCGTAGTCGTCGACCAGCACAGTACCGTGGAGCGGCGTTTGCTTTGGTTCCCGGCGCGCTACAGGAGCGGTAGAGTTTGCGGCCGAGACTGCGGTCGAGCTTGCGGTAGGCTTTGCGGTGTGACTTGGTGCTGGGGCCGGGGTTTGCATTGTCTTGCTCTCGGTTGTCATCTACTCCAGAATAGTCGTCCTAACCGGCCGCAAGCTAGCCCATCCCAGGGAAGGGAACCGGCGCACGCCGGCTTGCGTACAATAAGAAGAATGCAAGTCCGCCGTTCCCGTTCGGCTCCTACCTGGCTCCTGGCCTGGCTATTTGTTAGCCTGGCTTTCGCGTTTTCCGCTCTCTCCGGATTTGCCGAGCGCGTTGAAGACCTGCCTAAACCTACAAACTGGGTCGCCGACTTCGCCCACGTCCTGTCACCCGAGGTCACTGAGCAACTCGACAGCCTTTGCGGCCAACTCAGCCACTCCAAGGCCAACGCACAGATCCAGGTCGTCATCCTCCACAATCTCGACGGAGACGACAAGGCGGATTTTGCCAATCGGCTGGAAGAAAAGTGGAAGATCGGCAAAAAGGGCTCCGATCGCTCCGCGCTTGTGCTGCTTTCGACCGAAGATCATCACTACTGGATCGAAGTCGGCTATGGCCTCGAAGGCATTCTGCCCGACGCCAAGGTAGGCGATATCGGCCGACTCATGGTGCCGTTTCTGCGCCAGCGAAACTACGACGCCGCTGTCACAACCGGTGTCCTTCAGATAGCCAACGTCATAGCCGCCGACGCCAAGGTTGAGCTGCAGGATCAACCCCAGGCCGCGCCGATGCCAGTCCAGCAACAACCGCATCGCGGTGGCTCACCCATCGGCCTCATCTTCCGCATCGTACTGATCCTTCTCGTGCTGATCTTCTTTGGCGCGCGCGGCCTCTTTGGCTTCGGCCTCGGCATGCTCTTCGGCGGCGGAGGCCGAGGCGGATGGGGTGGTGGCGGCGGCTGGGGCGGCGGCGGCGGAGGCGGATGGGGTGGTGGCGGCGGCGGAGGAGGCGGCGGAGGAGGCTATGACGGCTCTGGCGGCGGTGAATCCGGCGGCGGTGGCGCCGGCGGAGACTGGTGAGACCGGAGAATTTTTGGGAAATTTTGATAAGCTTCAGCAAGTTTTAGAATGAGGCCTTCTTTCATGAAGGCAGAGGAGAAATAACCGTATGAGTCGTGGACTCGGAATTCTACTTGGAATTGTCGGCGTCTTTGTCCTGATCGCGCTGTTCATCTTTGGCAGCTTCAAGAGTGCGCAAAACCAGATGGTGCAGAAAGACGAGCAGGTCAAGGCCAGCTGGTCGCAGGTGGATGTGCAACTGCAGCGCCGGGCCGACCTGATTCCCAATCTCGTCGAGACCGTGAAGGGATTCACCAAGGAAGAGAGCACCGTATTTGGCGACATCGCCAATGCACGCGCGGGCCTCTTGAACGCACACGACCCCAAATCGAAGATCGCCGCCAACGGCCAGCTGGATTCAGCCTTTGGACGCTTGCTGGCTCTCACCGAAAACTACCCGCAGCTGAAATCGAACGAGCAGTTTCTGCGCCTGCAGGACGAGCTTTCCGGCACAGAGAACCGCATCGGCGTGGCCCGTCGCCGGTACAACGACACTCTGCGCGATTACAACACCTATGTGCGCCAGTTCCCCAACAGTATCTGGGCGGGAATCCTGGGCTTCCATGTGAACGACGCGTATTTTGAAGCCAGCGCTGCATCGCGCACTGCACCCGCGGTTAAGTTCTGACCTGCGGGGGTTGAGCTTCCGCAAACGCAGAAAAGGGCCACCCCAACAGTCCTCCGTTGGTGTGGCCCTTTTGTATGGAGTGCCAGTAGGAGCGAAGTCTACTTGAAAGAACCGATGGCGTGCGCTTCGTCGTCGTAAATGTCGAAGACGGTGTAAAGCTTGGTCACCTGCAGAACGTCCTTGACCTTCTTGGTCAGGTTCAGCAGCTTTACGTCGGCGTTCTGATTCTTTGCCGTTGTAAACGCGCTCACCAGTTCGCCGAGGCCGGAGCTGTCAATATAGTTGACGTCGCCCAGGCTCAACAGGATGTGCTTTTCGCCCTTGCCGATCAGGTCGCGAATGGCATCGCGCAACTGCACACTGCCCTCGCCAAGTGTGATTCGCCCACTCAAGTCCAGAATTGTTACGCCATCCAGCTGCCGGGTTGCGATTGAAAGTGCCACGGAAATCCCTCCTTAGGGGTAATCGGTTATTTCGTATCCAAATCCTGCGATGCGTTTTTGGTTTCGGCGGGGGTGAGATGCTTAACCAGCGTGAGCTCAGTGCCGGGATTCAGTTGTCGAAAGTGTACCTCATCCAGAAAGGATCGGATAAGGAAGATGCCGCGCCCGGTGCCGCGCAGCAGATTTTCCGGCGCCAGCGGGTCGGGAATCTTCGCCGGATCCAATCCTTCGCCTTCGTCCGCTATGGTGATCACCAGGGATTTGCCGTTGTTCTCAAAGCTGACGGCGACCTGCTTGCTTGGGTCGTAGCCGTTGCCATGGAGCACGGCATTCACCGTCGCCTCCCGCACCGCCATGACGACGCGAAAGCCTTCGTCCTCATCCAGCCCGGCTTCCTGGGTCAGCTTCTCCGCCGCAGCCTCAACCTCGGCCACGCTCTCCATTGTCGACGGTAGCCTGAAGCTCCGCCGGCCTTTCTGTGGTTCGGTCAATATGGCAGTCTCCGCGACGATACTCAGCACTCATAGAGGGATCGGCGAACGGAGAGGGCGTTGCAGAGGAACGCAACGTAACTACCGCTCAGAATCCTTCCTCGCAGTTTCGTTGCTGAGCCTGATTGTGTCAAGCCTGTAGCCCGCGCCACGCTTTAGACCGCGTCCTTATGCACATCTCTAAATTTGAGCATCGCCCCGAGCTGCTGCTCCTTCGGATCATCAAAACCGCAGGAAGTCTTGAACTCCGGCGGATTGTCGTAGGTCCCGAAGAGCATGTCCCACCAAACGATATCGCCATAGTTGTTTTTGTGGGATCCGTATTCATGGTGGATTCGGTGCATTTCGGGCCGCTGAAAGACGTATCCAACCCATTGCGGCGTCCTGATGTTGGTGTGATAAAAGAACTCGCCCACCGCGGTGCAGAGGGTATAGATTGCACCCCCTCTTAAGCTGAGGCCCAGGCAGGAGTAGACAAGTACGCTGCCGATCAGAGAATTAACAACCATCTCCAATGGATGCTTGTAGAAGGATGTAATCACTTCGATACGCTGGGGACTGTGGTGCACCTGATGAAACATCAACCACAGGGCATCTATTCGGTGCCGCCAGCGGTGCCACCAATAGAAAACAAAGGTAGCTATGAAATAGGCAATGAGTCCGCCTGTCGTAGGTGAAGCATAACTTCCCAAATGGAACAGCGACTTAGACGATAGCCACTTCTCCCAGCTTACGCCCGCAAGAAGGATCACGCTGAGCTGAACGAGATTTACCAGGATCACGCGTATGGGCCATGTCTTGATTTTCGGCAGGGGCCAGCCGGGGAAGAGCCGCTCAGCTACAAAACACAATAAAGCTAGCCCGAAGACAAAAGGTAGCATCGACAATACCTCGGCAGCCCGGCATAGACATCGGTGGAACTTTGTTATCTATACGGGAGGCATCCAGCATACCGCAGTCAGCCGCGCTGAACAACTAACAGGCCTGTTGGATCAACCGAGGGTGCTTGCATCCGCAAACTCAGAGCGGCATTTCCATAAACACATTGGCCCGCGAGTAATGCATCTCAGGCAGCTTCTCCGGGGGAACATGCCGGAAGCCGATCGACTCGTACAGATGCACGGCGCTCTTCAGCACAGAATTGCTGCCCAGGAACAGCGATTTCGCGCCCAATTCCCGAGCCTGCGTAATGGCATGTTCCAGAAGCTTGCGCCCGATTCCCTGGCCGCGTGACTCCGGCGAGACGGCCATCTTGGAGAGCTCGTAAACACCGCTCTCCATGGGAATCAGCGCCACGCAGCCGACGGCTATCTCTTGCGCGTAAGCGATGAAAATGCGCCCACCCCTGCGCAGGATCGTATTCTCGGGATCGCCGAGCGTCTCGCGATCCTTGGGCTCGAGGACAAAGTAGCGCGTAATCCACTCTTCGTTCAGCGTCCGGAAAGCCGTGCCGTCGTCGCCGATTCCGAGCGGCCGAATCTCGATCTCGTCAATGTACGATCCCTGGATTACCTCGGGACTTGCCGTTGTCTCATCCATTGCCTGCGTCATGATCCTGCTCCCATTTCCAGTCTGGCTCTGTCGATGTAATATGTCCAATATCTTGTTTTGATCGATCAAGACTCGAGGAATATGAATACCGACATCGAGCTTCGCCATCTGCGCTACTTCGTCGCCGTCGCCGAAGAGCTTCACTTTGGCCGCGCCGCGAAACGGCTGCACCTGGCCCAGCCGCCCCTGTCCCAGCAGATCCGCAAGCTCGAAGAGATCCTCGGGCTTACGCTCTTCGACCGCACCTCCCGCTCGGTCAGCCTCACCGCTGCCGGCGTGGAGTTCCTGGAGCGCGCTCAGCGCACCCTGCGCAACGTCCAGCGCGACATCGAAGAAACCCGCAGTATCGGCCGCGGCGAGGTCGGCTCGCTGCACATCGGCTTCGTCGGATCGGCGATGCTCACCACGCTTCCGGCTATCTTTCGCGAATACCGCGCGGCCTACCCCAGCGTTCGCCTCCATCTGCACGAGTCCTTCACCGCCAAAGTGATCGAAGGCCTGCAGAATGGAACGCTCGACGCCGGCCTGTTGCGCGACGGCGACCCAGGCGACCTGATGGACGGCTTCGTTTCCACCACCATCTACTCCGAGCCATTCGTCGCAGTGCTGCCCGCGCGCCACCCTCGTGCAAAGCAGAAGAGCATTTCAGCCGGAGCACTGCGCGACGAGCCCTTCGTCTACTACCCGCGCAGCGCCGGCATTCACGCCTTCGAAAAGCCGCTCAGCCTGTGCGAAGAACACGGCTTCCACCCCCAGATCGTGCAGGAAGCGCACAACTGGCTCACCATCGTCAGGCTGATCGGCGCAGGCCTCGGAGTCACCATCGCACCGGCCTGCGTGAGGCTCATCGCGTCGCCCGAAGTGGTTTGTCTACCAATTCAAGGGGCCAGGATCGTCAGCAACATTGAGCTGGCAACCTTCGCAGGGGAATCGCGTCCCATCGTCAAACGATTCGCGCAGATTGTGAACGAGTCTGGAGCTTAGGTCCCAAGCCAACGTGAATCTCCAATTCAATTCTTATGGCCATAGAAAACGTTCACGATCTAAACTCAACTACTATGCGAACTCGCTTCCGATCTCCTAGAGTGCTCATCCGCTCGCTGCTGGTCATTACCTCAATGCTGGTTTCGATGGGCGGCCCCCATATGTTGGCGGCATCACCGCCGAAGGCGTCTACGTCACCTCTAAATTCTGAGCAGACCTCCGTATACCGTGATTTCTTGGCTCAATGGCGTTCGAATGGTTCGGAGTCGATCAATGTCGCCGAGCTTACCTTTATCTTGGAACCGGACGATGGAGACTTCAGTGGCTGCATGAAGGCGTTTCCGCATGAACAGCCGTTGATGGAAGTGCATCGTTTCGCTAAGGACTTCGAGGCGGCGAACCACGTACTGCTGGTAGACCCGAAGGATCATAAGATCCTGGACCCAATGGATCAGATGGGGCAAGGAAAGTCCGCTGAGGCGGCAATTCGAAACAGTTTCGACAAAGGGATACTGTATCTCTCCGAGGTAATTTTTGACGCCAAGCACAAGCGTGCCGCAGTCCGTTACGGGTTTGTTTGTGGAGGACTGTGTGGCAGCTCCGAAACTGTTGTACTGGAGAAGCGAAGGGGAATTTGGAGACGTTCGAAGCAATCCTGCGGTTACGGAATCAGTTGAAGTTCGTCGCTTTCCACGCGAGTCTCCAGAACTTATTTGCAAAGTTTGCACTCGGGATAACCTGTGTTCGCCAATGGCCCACCGTCCGGGCTAAACTCAAGCTGCCTGCACTTGAAGAGCCATGCGCCCTCGCACCACATCCCGCGTAAGCCTCACCGCCATGCTCGGCACTCCCGTGACCGACGCCCAGGGCAACGTGCGCGGCAAGCTCAAGGACGTCGCGGTAGCCACAGGCGCCGAGGCCGGACGCGTCGCCGGCCTGGTCCTCAAGACCCGCCAGGGGCTGCAGATTGTTCCTTCCAACCAGGTGATGGAGACGCCGTCGGGCACCCTGGAGCTGCGCTCGCCGTCGGCGTTGAGCCCGCTCAAGGGCGATGAGAATTATCTCTTCCTGCAGCAGGACCTGATCGACCGCCAGATCATCGACATTCACGGCCGCAAGGTCGTCCGCGTCAACGATGTGGACCTGGAGTGGCTGGGCCACGGCTCGGTGCATCTGCTGCGCGTCTCGGAAGTTGAAGTAGGCCTTCGTGGCGCATTCCAGCGGGTCTTCAAGGGTCTGCTTCCAAGACACACGCTCGAGTCCCTCTCCCGCCGTTTCGCCGCCAAGGGGATTCCCTGGCAGTTTGTCGACGTCATCGAGGTCGATCCAGCACGGCGGGTCAAGCTAAAGATCGACCACGAGCATCTGGCCGAGATGCACCCGTCTGAACTGGCCGAAATTCTCGCTGATCTTGCTCCTGCCGAGCGCGAAGCCATCTTCACCACCCTCGATGAAGAGGTTGCAGCAGAGGCGCTCGAAGAAGTTGAACCCAAGCTGCAAAAGTCTCTTTTGGAGTCGCTCGACGAAGAGCGTATCGCCGACATTGTTGAAGAGATGGACCCCGGCGCGGCAGCCGATCTGCTCGGCGAGCTATCCGACGAGCGCTCTGAAGCCATCCTCGAAGAGATGGAGCCCGAGGAGCGCCATGAAGTCGAAGAGCTTCTTGAGTTCCACGAAGACTCGGCAGCCGGCCGCATGACCACGGAATTTGTCGCTGTCGACGTGGAAGCAACGGTTGCAGATGCCGTCCAGGCTCTGCGGGAATTCGATGGCGACGCCGAGACCCTCACCCAGATCTACTTGCTGGCCGCT
>Ga0302226_10003099_pt1 | contig 11454 bp, 17 predicted proteins | sample II_Palsa_E3_3_FD_193524 | JGI IMG/M metagenome (GOLD analysis project Ga0302226, IMG submission 193524) | Peat permafrost microbial communities from Stordalen Mire near Abisko, Sweden - II_Palsa_E3_3 | ecosystem: Environmental > Terrestrial > Soil > Palsa > Peat permafrost | place: Sweden...
AGCGCCGGTTTCATGTTTTGTTTCAACTCTTTTTTTTTTTTTTTTGGCTGCGCAACACAGTGCGGGTTGGGTTGCTCGGACGTCATTACCAACGGCGACACCGAATCCGGGTGCGAAAGCTACTGCGAGGGCTATTGCATTACAATCGATGGCTTTCAAATATGCTTTGCCGAGATCGCGTTCGCGTCAGAACTCGTGAGTGGTGTTTGCATGGCTGCAACGCTGAACTAAGGGGGAATCTATTAGGCTGATTGCAAGCAGGGCTGCCTCAACGCCTTCCTCATCCAGACCTGCTGCGCCGTCGTATGCCCCGTCTGCGTCAACGGCGGTACGTGCGATGCCTCCAACCCCTCCTCCATCTGCACCTGCCCAATCGGCTTTTCCGGTACAACTTGCAGCGACACGTCCACGTCTTGCCCAACACCCGACCCGTGCGTCAACGGGGGAACCTGCGTAAACTCCACGTCGGGTTCAGGGTACTCTTGCAACTGCCCGTCGGGCTACAACGGCACGTACTGCCAACAGGGTAACGCGAATCCAGGCTTCGAAAAAAAATAAAATTTGTTTTTATTCGGCTTACAGTTGACGACGGATGCGCCAGCAACCCCTGCGAGAACGGGGGCACGTGCACATCCACGTCCGGCGGCGGCTTCCAGTGCGCCTGCCCGCTGCAGTACTCGACCTCCTCGTTGACCTGCTCTGTCGAGGCCACGTCGTGCCCGTCCACCAACACGGCGTGCCAGAACAACGGGACGTGCGTCGACACCAGCGGGACCCTCTCGTGCAAGTGCCCGCCGGGCGTGGTGGGAACCCAGTGCCAGAACGATCTGCGCGTGTGTCCTTATGTATCGTGCGAGAACGGGGGCACTTGTCTCGAGGTAAACTGGGTTACTGTTCTGTTGTTTACCTATTTGCACGCAGGCTTACAACGGAACGGGCACCTTTTTGTGCCTTTGTTCGGGCGGCTACACGGGCACGTACTGCACCGTTGCTGGGATCAGTGGCGGAAGCAACAACGTCGGGATCGGTGTCGGTGTTGCGTTTGGCCTCGTTGCCCTCATCGTCGCCGTGCTCCTGGCCGTCTGGTTCTACCGCCGTCGCAACAACAGATCGGCCGGTAAAGGGTCGTCTGCTGAGCTGCCAATGTGGTCTGGGGTCGGCAACGCGAATGCACCACCGCCGTCCTATTACGCCAACAACACAACGGGGCTGTCTGTCGCCAACCCTGAAAAGTCAGTCGTCGCAGCCAAGGTATCGTTTCGCCCCCCCCCTCTAGTTTTCTAACCAAGTGTCCTCAACCACAGGACCGCACAGGCCAAACCACCATCTCCGAGTTTGCGATCGCCCTGCCCGGCTACCTGCAGCTGGACTACACGCACGACCTGCGCGTCGACTACCAGCTCTCCAACGGCGGCGGCGGTGTCATCTACGCGGGCACACTCATGAACCAGTCGGTCCGCGAGAACCCCAAGCTCAAGCTCAAGGGCGACCAGGTAAAAGTCATCGTTTTATTTATGAAACAGTGTTCACCTATTTTTCTGCGTAGGTTGTGATCAAACATGTGCCCGATCGCCAGGACATGACCCCTCGCGAGAACGAGCAAATGTTTGAACAGGAGATCTCGACCATGGCGGCCCTGTCCATGTATCCCACCATCGTCACCCTCGTGGGCTACACCTCCATGCCCCGCTGCATCATCATGCCGCTCTTCTCCAGCGGCGACCTGTTCTCGCTCATCAACAAGCCGACAGAGCCCCTCAACGCCCTTCAGCAAGCCGAGATCGCCCTCGATATTGCCGCGGGGATGGCTGCCGTCCACAGCATCGGTGTCGTCCACCGCGACCTCAAGACGCCCAACTGCCTCATCGAGCGACAGAACCGGGCATCGACCGAGGCGACAAAGCAGTTTGGGCCGCGGTACAAGGTCTTCATTACCGACTTTGGCGTGTGTCGTGTGCGTGAAAGCAGCGTGGCCATCAGTGGACAGACGTTCCTCAACGTCTTTGGTCTGTCCTATCGGTAAGCGTGAAGAATGAAAAAATTATGCTAAAGAATATTTTTAGATATGCGCCACCAGAGGTCTTTGCACGAACCATGCTGCGACAGCAGACAGGCGAGGTGCCCTTTGACGAGGAGTGCAAGGCGGACGTGTACGCCTACTCGATCTGTGTCTGGGAGGTGGGAAAAATTTAAAATCGATATGATGATCACATTATTGACCAATTGTTTCATGTTGTTTTAGACGCTGGCGAGGCAAGTGCCCTGGGCCACACTCAAGAAGAACGACATCCAGGAGCGAGTCATGGCCGGCGATCGCCCCGCTCTGGGCAGCGACGTTATGCAATCGAGCAACGACGCACGCCAAAACACTGTCCGGGACGCCCTGTACAAGCTCGTGGAGGCGTGCTGGAACCAGGAGCACTTCCGCCGGCCGCTCTTCAGCACGACCCGCTCCAAGCTGGACGAGGTCATTACGCACTACGTCCAGCAGCTGAGCCCCAAAGAGGCGCAACTACTGAACGGCGGCGGAGCAGGCAGCGGGCCCTTCTCCTCCTCCAGCGGCAGCAACGCTGGCGGATCCAGCGTGGGGTCGCGCCTCCCATCGCCTGTCAACACGACCGATAGCAACGGCAGCGCGCCCCCTGTTGCCAAGAAGCCGCCGCCTCGCATGGGTGTTGTGCCCAACACGGCCTCCTCCAACAGTGTGCCTGCTGCGATGTCTGCCGGTCGCCCTGCCCCGGACCAGGCCCTGCCGCCCAAGCCATCCAAGCCTGCACCCTTTGCCCCCAGGCACTCGCCCAACGTCGTCGTGGTCGACAAGCTCATCCGGTTCAGGGCAAAGTACGCGTATTCGGCCGCCAAGGCAGACGAGCTCAGCGTTGAGGTGGAGCAAGTCGTGGTGCTCGTGCTGCGGAATCAGGACGGGTGGATGAAAGTGCGCAAGGAGGACAACCCCGCCCAGGAGGGATTCGTGCCAGGAAACTACTTTGACGAGATCAAGGACATTTGAAAGTAAATAAAATAGAAAAAAGTACAAATTGCTACCGTTCCTCCCCACCCTCATTTCCTTAGTTTCTCTGCAGTTTTTGTGTATTTCTTTTGAGTCTGCTGCGTTCAAAGGGACGACAAAAGTGCAAGACCAAGAGGACAAACTAAACAAACAGCAAGCAAAAGTAGGCTAGCTAACGAAAATTGCTGAAGGCATTGTGTGCGGTTTGGGAGGTGGACAAGACGGGGGCAGGGAGCGCAACTGAGACCGAGGAAAACACGCCGTTCTCCTGCCCGATCGCGGCCGGCTTCTTCCAAAACGTAAACTGGGCATCGTCGTCGTCGTCGTCGTCGTCCGCCTCGTCCTCCGCGCCAATGGACGAGGGCGATCGGCTGCGGCGACGGTTGGGGGCCAGCGATCCGTTCTTCTTGGCGGCCACTGAAGGCGTGCGGAGACTGCTGCGGGGCGGCGTGTTGACCTCGCTAAGGGACAGGGCTCGTTTGGTGGCATTGGCAAGCATCCGTCCAGGCGTCCTTTTAGAAAATAGAATAAGAATATGTATTTACTTGTCTTCGGATACTCTTCTTCCACCGGCACGGTTTTGCTGTTGAGCGACAGGCCCGGCGGCGTTGTGGGCCGCTTGAGAAGCTCTGCCTCGAGTTCTCGCTGCAATTTCTGCTCCATCTCCTCGAGATCGGCCAGTTCCTGCGCGATCGAGTTGTTGTTGGGCCGAATGGTCGCGGAGGAGGACGAGAGCAAGCTAATGTGTTTCTGCCGCTCCTCAAACATGCCGCGGAGCAGGGCCAAGTGCTGTCGGCTCTGCTCCTGCAGCTGAATGACGCGTTGACGGGCCTCCTCCTCGGTCGATGGCTTGGCAAAGCTCGGCTGTTGTGGTTGCATGAACGATGGCTGCTGGACAGGCGTCTAAACAAAATGATAACTACATTTTATTACATTATTTTTATGGTTACCTTGAGAGAGCTGTCGGGGCAGAGCTGGAGGCGGTGGGGCTTGAAGGGCGTGACCATGCTGTCCTGCGTGTCATTGGTGTCGGACGCGATCGAGAGTGGGACGTGCTTGCGCGGCGTGATCAGGTCAAGGTACTGCTCGCGGTTGTCGCTTGTTCCGATCCAGGGCGACTGCTGCAGCTCGGCGAGTGCGTTGCCGATCTTCTTGGCCGACATAATCCGCTCCTGGCGGGCTGGGGTCGATGACACGCCCATCACCGGCTTGCGACCAGGTGTTGCAACAGACATCTAATTAGAAAATTTTTATTTTATTTTAAAGAATGAAGGAAGGACACGCTACCTGGAAAGAGGTGCCGACGGTCGTGTTAAACACAAACGTATTGCTGGTGGATGGGGCGGCGTTGCGTGCCATGTAGTCGTCGATATTTTTGTCGATCCTTGAGAGTGTCATTCGCCGCTGGGACGACGGGCTGAGTTCCTGCACAGCAGGCTGCTGTTGTTGCGAGGAGGCAGCTGCCTGCAAAGGCGCGGAGAGGAACTGTTGCTGTTGCTGAGGAAGAGGCTGCCCATCGTCGGTGGAGAAACGAAGCCGCTTTGGTTGGATGCGGAGGGCTCCGCGGTAGATCGATTTGCGCTTTTCCGATTCGATCACCTCCTGTTAGGGCGTAATGAGTACATTAGGGCGGTTCAGGTCTGGGTTTTTACGTGATTTGGCTGGTTGCGTGGAGCAGGGGCTGTCGGTGCGCCACGCTGAACTGGCGCACTCGGGGCAACAGTGGCTCGTCGCTGCGCCTGGACGGTCGGCCGGGCATAGCTGGGGACGTGCTGCTGGCTCTTTTGCTGCTTTACGGCGCCTCGTGCGAATGCCTCGTCGTTCGAGCTCGAGTTGAGGATCGCGTCCAGGTTGCCGGTCTCCTCTTCGAAGCCGTCATCGGTATCCTAAATCAGGGCCTGAATTCAGAGGACAGCAAGCTGTAGCTGTGTACCATCATTGCCACCGCGGTCCGTGTCTGTGCCTGTGGCTTTGACTGTTGCTGTGGCACCATGGACGAGAAAAACACGGGGGTTCGTCGTGTCGTCGCAGCAGCTGGCGCACTGGCCGGCTTGGACGGATGAGCAAGCATTGCAACACGAGGCAGCTTTGACGTCGTCGCCGCTGCTCCTGGTGCTGCTGCCGGTGCGGTCGGTCGACGGAGTGGCTCCTTTTTCAGTGCGGGAGTGGTTCTAGCAAGTGGCATTGCCAGCCGCGACGACGCCGGTCGCTGCTGTGAAGTGGGCTGTGACCGTGTGGCGTAGTAGGCCATGGCAGGCTGGCTGGCTGGCTGTCGAGGGGCTATTTTGGAAAGTCTGTAACCGTGCGGGCATATTTTCCTTTTCGGAAAATTACGAGTGTGGCCCCTGTTGCAGTACTTCAGTTTTTGGCGCGAGTGCTCTGAACGTTCGAAAGCAGAGCCGCGGTAAATTCTGGGTGGCGGTGGCGGTCGTGCCGCGGAGTGTGCCGTGACCTGGGGGGACCTTGCGCCACCTTGGTGTGTTTTTTTTTGGGGGGGGTTGCGTTTCCGCCGGCGAAAAAGGCGAAGGTTGTCAGTGACGAGGCCATGCAACCCTTCCGTCCTTTTGTAATCCCCCCCTTCCAACCTGTGCGCACTGGACGACTTGGAGTTTATCGGGACCTGGTTTCCTTCTCTTTTGGTGCTGCGGCCGAGCCCTTTTGGCCCTTTCTTTTTTGTTGTAGTTGGTCTTGTGGTGATTGCACTGTTTTTCACACTTTCGCAGAGCAGAACAAACACGCAAAGGCGTATCGTTGCTGTAAACAGTCAATCCCTCCGAACCCCGAACGGCTGGGGCCCAGTCCTCTCTACTTTAAGAGAGGGAGGAGGCATTTGGCTGTGTTTCTTTTTTTGTTTACTAAGCCATTCGTGATAGACATAAAATGACGAGCAAACCAGACGGCAAGGCGGTCGTCAAGGCAAGTAGCTCGATGAGCTCGAGTGCCAAACGGTGCGCGCAACATGCTCCCTGTGCTGGATTACTCAAAGTTCATCGCCGCTTTAGAATTCAGAAGGAACTCGCAGAGATTAGCTTGGACCCACCGTGCAACTGCAGCGCAGGACCCAAGGGCGAGAACCTGTACGACTGGGTGTCGACGATCATGGGCCCGACAGGCTCGCCCTACGCGAGCGGTGTGTTTTTCCTCGACATTACCTTTCCACAGGACTACCCGTTCCGTCCGCCAAAGGTAAACGTGCCCCCAGTACGACAGCTGATAAGATTGACCGCAAATGCAATGCAATGCAATGAATACACCAAAAAAAGGTGACGTTCCGCACCCGTATCTACCACTGCAATATCAACTCGAACGGGGCAATATGCCTGGATATCCTCAAGGACCAGTGGTCTCCGGCCCTGACCATCTCAAAGGTCCTTCTGTCTATCTGCTCGCTGCTGACCGACTGCAATCCACGTAAGGACCTTCCATGAGTGTGCGCAACTAAATTAATCATCGGGCTTGGCATGTGTGCAGAGGACCCCCTCGTCGGAAACATCGCGACCCAGTACGTCAACGAGCGCGAAGAGCATGATCGTATCGCCCGCGAGTGGACAAAGCGCTACGCCACATAGACTATGTACAAAGGGCCTGGAATAAAAACACAAGACCACCCACCACCATGTCTTTTTGCCTTTTTTGTTATTTTTACGCTCGTGAAAAATGAGCCGGAAGAAAAAAAAAAAGGGAGAACTGCTTGGTCATCAAACAACCATGATCACGGGACAATTAACGTGGACAGACGTTGGCCTGTTCGAATCTGGCATTGGCTCCTTTTCATTATGAGCTTTCCCAGTGGGCCGCCGTCGGACAGGGAACCGGCGCGTGTTTCAGCGTGTGTTTGCCGTGGGCCCGGGTTGGCTTGACCGAGCGATAAAAGGAAATTATTGCTGCTTTCAGTAAGTTTTTTTTCTCTGTTTCACATGATGCTCTATTCGCCGACCTAGAAGGGGCTTTCCCGATTGTTTGTTTTTGTTTTCGTGCTGAGTGTTTGCTCGCGCTGATGGTCAGGATTACCCTCCTACGCACGATAGGCGTCTCGCCGTCCCCTCCCCCCCCCCCGTCGGACGAAGCCTTGTCGGGCAAACTTGACTCATCTTCCATATTTGCTGTGAAACAATCGACCGGTCGACCTTTGCTCTTTGCTACAAAAAAGCCTACTGCGGGGGTTGGGCTCTTCTTCCCTTTTTTCTCACGAATTGCTCACCGCCCTCGCGTGCACACTCTCCCTCCGCCCGTGCATCCCTTCTTGGTGCGGTCCCTATCGGTACGCAGTGTGGCCACTTTTCCTTTTCTTCGAGGTTCTGGCGCATGGTTCTGGCGGTTTCTTCGCCCAAAGTCTTTTTTTTTCTCGCAGCAGTGCACCGTTTTTTCTTGTTTTAGGGGCGGGCTTGACCTCTTATCGGAGGGGTTTGGTTTGCGCCAGGTGGATGGGCCCTGTTCGCAGGTTGCAAAGCGCTTCCTGACCTGTCTCGTGGCCACGAACTCCAAAACAGAATTATTTGCCGCGTCTTCCACTGGTTTCTTTTCCAGCGATTGTGGGAAGGGGCTTTTTTCATTGCACCGTTGAAACCCAATTTTCCAGTCCCCTACTTTTTGAACCAGTTTGGCTTGTTTCGCCCTCGATGGTTACATCTGGGCTTTGTCTTCGCTCCCTCCTCCTATGTTTTGACCCCATTTTTTTTTGGCTCGAATATTAGGTAAGGCCCCAACCCTCCACACCGGGGCACCGTTCATGCAGCCAACCGACTTTCGTCTCCTAGGAGCAGTGGCAGCAGCCCAACAGCAGCAGCAGCACCACCACCAGCAGCAGCAGCACCTCCAGCACCTGCTGCAGCAATCGCAACAGCAACAGCAGCTGCAACAGCAGAGGAGTCCTCTACTGAGGCACATGTTTCCCACGAGTGCCAATCCCAGCGGTGGGTCCGTTGCGGTCGATGCTCTTTCGGCGGCAACGACGGGCTCTGTGCAAAGTAACTCGCCTGTCTGTGACGCGCCTAACTTCGTTTCGCACAGTGTTCAACTGGAATGCGCCACCGCAACAGCAGTTGCAGCAGCAGCAGCAACAGCAACAGCAACAGCAACAGCAGCAGTATCGGATGGCATCGCCCTCTCCCAGCCAGCAGCAGCAGCAGCAGCAGCAGCAGAGGAATGGGAACAGCCACGCGGTCAAGCTGGAACCGTCCAGCCACATGCTGCTATTAGACGGGATTGTGGGTGGTGGTTCTAGTGGTACAACGGCTTCAGCAGCGGGCGGCTTGTCGTCGTTGGGCAACAACGGATCAGGGTCAGCAGACGACCTCTTGCGCTCGTTCGATTCCCTCCAGGCTGTCCTGCAATACCAGCAGCAACAGCAACAACAACATCAGCACTACGCAGCAACGGCATACTCGTATTCGACAGGACCGCCCATAACAATCGCTCCGCACTATCACCACCAGGCTGGACCTGGCAGTGATCCGTCCGAGGCGCTTGCTCTCCCCATCGGCATTGTCGCACCCTCTCCAAACAAAAAGTCGCTCCCCGGAACGCCAAAGACAGCCGCTCAGCGATCCCTCGACGCCAAGATCGCACGACGAGAGCGAAACCGCATTGCCGCTGAGCGGTACCGCAAAAAAGGACGAGACATGATCGAGACGTTGTCGGTATTGCTGCTGTTTTTTTTTAATTTATTAATTCTTATTCACTCGTGTGTACGAAGAAACGATGCAACGAACTCCAAATGACCAACTCGGAGATCATAGACCGTCTGCGCTCAACCACCGGCCACGTCAAGACGCTCGCGGCAATCGTCCTGGCCGAAGGGTCAGAGCGCCACGCCGAGGTCATCAAGCAGATCCTGGACGAGGTCGAGGTCGAGATCCCGACCAAGGACACCATTGCCATGTCCACGTCTGTGATGTCGCACACAGGGTCGCCGCCGAATTCGCGCTCGCCAGATCAAGACGATGACGAAGATGATTGATCAGAACCGCAATTCACCCAATTACATTTTTGGCTCTCTCCTTTTTCCCCCTCCCATTTCCATTTCCACCGTCGCGATCATGTAAGTACAAATGCCCACCCACCCATCTACCCACCACCACCGCCTCACCCCAAAAAAGCATTCTCAATTACACATACTCACTTAAACGTTCTTTGCTCAGTGCCTCTCTCCCGATGATGTACATACAGAAACTAGCAATAAAAAATTACAATCGTTCAGCTGCTGATGCACACATAGACGCCCAGCACGACGAAGGCCATCCCAAGGCACGTTTCTATTTGGTAGCCAAATGAGCACGTCTCCATTGCGCTTTTCGTACCAGGCAGCGATCCAAGCTTCTCCCCTAGCAGCGCACCCGACAGGGCCGTGAACACAAACGTGAGCGAGTTGCACACGGGCACAGCAATCGACACATCTGTTCTCTTGGGTTTTTAGACGCGTCTTTTCTCATCCAGGCTCCTGTTACCGGCATGGCTCAGCGTATAGTAAAACACCACGGACCCGCACTGATTGAGGACAAACGGGATCGAGTACTGTGCGGCGCGGCAAGTCAGCCAGCCAGAGTAGCCCGCAAGACGTTTACCTCCCAGTCGAGCAAATGGGCCACCCACTCGCCGATGACGCCCAGCCGTGTCCCCAGCACGGTGGTCCCCTCTGTCTTCTTCTTGGACGCACGTGCGATGAACGGGTTGGTCGCGCCCCACAGCAGCGCCACAACGACAAAGGCGAGGGCGTCTTGGGCAATCGGCATACTGTAGGCAATACGTAAATAGGTGGACGTAATACATCGCAAATTATTTTTCTTTCGCAACGAGCGACGACAAGCCGGGTCCTTTTTCAGGCTCGAAATCCGGCACCTCGCCTTCTACGATGGCCTGGTCAACACAGTTGGTCGCTCAGCAGCAAAAACAGCCGTCTTCGCCACTGTCACCGCACCGTTCGGCCAAGTGGTCCCCCGATGGCTCTGCCCTGTTCACGGCCAGCGACGACGGCCACTTGCGCATCTACCACGCGTCCAGCGTGAGCACGTGGCTCACGTGCGACCGCGAGCACGAGCCGCCGTCCACTCTCAGCCCCACGTCGAGCTACAACGCGGCCGAGTCGGTCTACGACGCGTGCTGGTACCCATCGAGCACATCGGACAGCGGCGGTCACTGCGTGCTCGTCAGCGCCCGCGATCACCCCATCGGGCTCGTCGACGCATGGACCGGTGCCCTGCGCTGCACGTACCCGGCGCGCAACGACGTGGACGAAGTGGTGGCGCCCAACGCGCTCGCCTTCAGCCTGGACGGGTCCCGCTTCTACGCCGGGTTCGACGGCTGCGTTCGCGTGTTTGACACGGCGGCCCCCGGTGCGTGTGTGGCCCTGCACCCCACCACGCCTTCGCGTGCCAGTCGCGAGGGGCAGAAGGGAATCATCTCGGCCATTGCGGTGTGCCCTGACCCTGGGGCCGGCGTGTACGCCACGGGCTCGTTTGGCGGCACGGTTGGGCTGTACACCGAGGAGAACAGCACGATGCTGCACCTGGCCGACGCGCACAGAACAGGGGTGACGCAGCTGGCCTTTTCGCCCGATGGAAAGTACCTCGTGTCTGGGGGGCGGAGGGATAACGAGCTGATCGCGTGGGACATCCGTTTCACGGGCAAGACGCTGGCGAGGGTGCCACGACTGTGCACGGGGAACCAGAGGATGGCGTTTGGGTTTGATGCCGCGGGCAACTACCTCGTGACGGGGCAGCAGAATGGGACTGTGCTCGTGTACGATGTCACCAGTAATGGCTTTCCGGCGTCGGGGCGGTCGCCGGCGCTCGCCACGGCGTTCGAGGCCCATGGATGTACGTGTACGCTAAATAAATAACTATTTAATCTATTTTTTTTCAGCGTGCGTCGTTGCGGCTAGTTTCCATCCCTCGTTGCCGCTGCTCCTTACCGCGTCTGGCGAGCGACACGCCGATCCACCAGCAAAGGCCGTCACTTCCGACTCTGATTCCGAAGAGGAGGAGGAGGAAATGGACGGGGTCACAACAAGCGCCGACAACTCGCTCAAGATCTGGCGCATGGGCGATCGCTGGCAGGCAGAGGCTCCTTCCGAAGCGGCCGCGACGGTTATTTAAATGGTAAGACAAAGCACGACACTATTGTAGGATTTTTTTTGAAAAGGGCACAAAAAATTACACCAACACGCAATAAAACAAGGAGGGGGAGAAAATTCAGTAGTCATCGAGCAGCGCGTACACCTGAGCCGCCCGCGAATCCATCTTTGCGGCAGCCTCGGCATCTAGGGCCGCGTCCGTGTTTGCGTAATAGTCGTCCACGCCCCAGTCGGTCGAGGGCGGCGTGGGGATGTTTGCCATGTACGACACAAAGCTGTCGACGGTCAGGAGGGCGGGCGGGTGCCCAAAGCCCACGACGTCCGAGGGCGGTGGCGAGGGCGGCGCGTACTCGACGTCAAAGTCGATCCCGTC
>Ga0302226_10003100_pt1 | contig 11453 bp, 8 predicted proteins | sample II_Palsa_E3_3_FD_193524 | JGI IMG/M metagenome (GOLD analysis project Ga0302226, IMG submission 193524) | Peat permafrost microbial communities from Stordalen Mire near Abisko, Sweden - II_Palsa_E3_3 | ecosystem: Environmental > Terrestrial > Soil > Palsa > Peat permafrost | place: Sweden...
AATCGATGCAATACGAGCAGCAAAATATCGACCATACCGGTTGAACGGCGAGGCTGTCGATGTGCAGACAACGATTACGGTAAATTTTCGGATGGGCAGTTGAATGCCACGTTTCGAACGCCGAGAACGGCGTCTTACATCGACGGTACGGCTGTCTTTGAGTTCGCAGGAGTAATCTCCTGCACGACGGCAGTGCTAGGCGACTCGGAGACGTAGTCAACCAAGGGGAAACCAGCTTCTTTCCAGCCGTCGAACCCTCCACGAAGCGGTCGGACGCGGTAGACACCCATCTTGTGCAATTGCAAAGCGAGCTTGGCGCTGGTCTCTTCGCTGGGGCACGTGCAATAGAGGATGACATCGCGGTCGCGAGGGATGATCTCGCTGTGAGCCTTGAGCTCGTTCGGCCCGATGCGAAGCGCTCCGGGAAGCACACGCGGGTCTGGAAGATAGTCGAGAGGATGACGCAGATCGACGATAAAGGGTGGCTTCATACCGCTGGCCTCAGCAGCATCAAGCATCTCCTTCAGCTCTTTCGGTTCAAGGCGCAACTCGCGAACCTGCTGGAGGAACTTGCGTTGCTTCCAGATGCGGTGAGCCAGGAAGCCCATGACCATCAGGACGAAGATGAAGAACGCAAAGTGCCCAAGCCAGTGGAAGAAAGGAGCGCTCTTTTTGGCGAGATCGCCGAAGAAGCGACCGGCGAGGATAAAAGTCTCGCCCCAGATGAGAGACCCAGCGAGATCCCACATGAGGAACTTCGAGTACGGCATTCCCGTCTGGCCGGCGATGGGCGCTGCCACCGTGCTGAGCCCGGGGACGAACTTCGCGAAGAGCAGGGTAACAGGTCCGCGCTTGGTGAAATACCCTTCAGTCTTGCTCACACAGGTGGAGGCCTCAAAGGAGAGACGGCAGAGCAGCTTTAGGACGCTGTTCCCGAAGCGTCGGCCAAGAGCGAACCAGACGGTGTCCGCGATGAGGCACGCAAGTAGAACCGCAACGACGATATAAAAATGGCTGACGGTATGTGTCGCGCTGAGGGTTCCAGCAGTAAGCAGAACCGGAATGCTTGGAATCGGTATGCCGACCTGCTCCACCAATACCCAAAGAAAGACGATCAGGTAGGCGTAATGGACGAAGAATGCAAGAGCGATCGGCATAGGAGTGTACTTATTACAGATGATCGGAGCCGACAGTTGGATGCGGACTCGCTGCCTTTAACATACACAGCCCGGACGCTTCGCGCGACCGGGCTGTGTTGTGAAGCGTAGAAGCCGGATTTGAACTAACTTCCGGACGTCTTTCGATTATTTTTCAAGGATCAAAGGCATCTCCACCAGGTGCTGGCCAATGAACCACGACTGCAGTTCGTTGGGGCGGAGGATGTCGCTGATGACCAGATCGTTGGTGCCCTGATCGCCCGCTTTGTCAGCCAACTCCGAGATGTCCAGGCAGCTCTGAATGATGATCTTATGCGCTTCGAGCAGCCGGGAGATCTGGACTGGAACCTCTTCCCTGCCACGAGGCGGTTTTTGAATGCGAGTAATCTCGGCAACGTCCCCACCCATGGCGATGGTTACGCCGCCAAGAAGCTGAACCCGTTCAGCGATCGTGTCGACCATTTCGATCTGCTCATCGAAGTGTTTGTCGAAGAGAAGATGAAGCTGGTAGAAGGTTGGGCCGGTTACCTGCCAGTGATGCTTCTTGTACATATCCCGCAGAGCGATCGAGTCGGCCAGAAGCTGGTTGAGCTGTGCGACCATCTCGGCCCGAACCTTCGCGCTCAACGGGTGAGGCATATCCTCAACCACGGAGCCGTACTTCTGGATCTCCTTTGCATGTGCATGCCAATGCGGCGCTACGTTCGCGACGCTCGAAATCGATTTCTTGATTGCAACTGCCATCTTTTCCACCTCGTAAAATCAGCTTCCAGTTCTCAGATGCCGCAAGGTGCGAGTCGGTTTCCCTCGATTATTTGACCTCTACATCCGGCGTTACCGACATTCCGGGACGCAGGGCATAGTCGCCGTTTTCCTGTTGCAGATTCGTGAAATCGACACGAACGGGAATTCGCTGGACTACCTTTACGTAGTTCCCGGTAGCGTTTTCAGGAGGAAACAGAGACAGCCTGGAGCCGGTAGCGCCGCCGATCTGGGTCACCTTGCCATGGAACTTGCGTCCGCCCAGGGCATCGACCTTGAGGGTCACTGGCTGACCGGGCTTCATCTTGGAGAGCTGTGTCTCCTTGAAGTTTGCGGTCACCCAGAGGTTCGTAAGCGGAATAATCGTCAGGACGTCTTGTCCGATGCTGAGATTGGCGCCCACCTGAACGTTCTTTTTGTTGACGATACCGGTGGTCGGAGCAGTGATATGGGTGTAGCCGAGGTTGAGCATCGCCTGATCGACCTTAGCCTGCGCCTGTTTGACGTCTGCCAGAGCGGAGTTCGCCTTAGCCTGCTGAACGCGCACCTGGTCGGGTCCGGTTTTGACCGACTGGGCCGCCTGAAAGCGTGACTGGGCGAGCTTTTGAATTGCCTGATTCACTGCAGCTTCATATCCGATGACATTGGCTTCGGCTTCGAGTACGGAGGCCTGATTCGCCGCATCTGTGGCTACTGCTGCGTCAAACTGCTGCTTCGAGATGACATCCTTCTCGACCAGCGGGGTATAACGTTCCACGTCAAGATGTGATTTGACCGCGTTAGCCTTGGCAGCAACAACGCGTGCCTCAGCTGCCTGCGCTTGCTTGCGTGCCTGCTCCACGGCAGCAGAACTGCCAGTAACATCCGAGCCAGTGGTACTGACGCTTGTGTTTACGTTGACGCCTATGATCGGCACATTAACCGTAGCCTGAATGGCAGCAGCCTGCGAGCTGGCGAGATTTGCCTGGGCCTGCTCGAGCGCTACCTGATAGTCGCGGGGGTCGATCTCGGCAATAGGATCGCCTACTTTGATCTCTTGATTGTCTTCGACATAAACCTTGATGACCTGACCGGTCACACGGGAGCTCACCTGATAGAGATCGCCGTCGACTTGAGCGTCGTCGGTATCTTCGCTGAAGGTCGAGCGCCAGTAGAAGATTCCGGCTCCGATGACAAGGAGGATGATGACCGCAATGATGATGAACTTACGGCCGGATTTTTTCTCCGGCGCTTCGTCCTCTTCCTGCTTGTGCGAATCGGGTGGCGGCTGTTTGTCACCAGCACTCTGCTGCTTGATTTGTACTGTGCCGCTGATCTGCGCGGTCTGGCCTTCCTGCTGCTGATCTGATTGGTCTGGCAAGGTTACTTTCCTCCGAGATAATCTTTGTAATTGGACTGCGCCACGCCAAGAGCACGAGCCAAGGCAAGCTTGGCAACATTGTGCTGATAGAGCGCGCTAATGTATTGATCGTTCGCCTGTTCTGTCTGTGACTGCGCCTGTGAGACTGGCAGATTATCCGAGACGCCGGCGTGGAAGCGTTGTTGCGCTTCGCTCAAGGCCTCGTTCGCGAGATCTACGTTTGAATGGGTGGATTCCACCAACTTCGCCGCCGTCTGAATATCCAACAGACTATCGCGCACATCTTGGTTGACCTGTTGAACCTGGTCAGAGAGCTTTGCTTTCGCCTGTTCGTACTGAGCGTCGGCAACCTGCTCCTGCCCTCTAGTCTTCGCAATCTGAAGAATCGGCGCGCTCACCTGGCCGGTCGCGGTAAAGGTTCCATGCGAGTGGCTTGGAGTGGTGCCGATATCGCCGTAGTCGCCTGAAAAGCTGGCGACAGGAAGTTGATAGGCCCAAGCTGAAGTCTTTTCGTCTGCCGCAGACTTTACCTGTTCGGCATAGGCCATCAGATCTTTACGTGTCTTGAGAGCCTGTTGAAACGCAGCCTGTGGATCGACGTGATCGAGAGTCTGGAACGGAACGAGATCCGTCAGGCGAAAGATCTGGTCGAGAGGCAGTCCGATGGTTCGTGCTAGAGCAAGCTTATCCTTTTCAAGGCTGTTCTTCGCCGAGATCAGTGTCTGCTCCTCGTTCTGGTAATCCACTTGGGCGCGCAACACATCGAGCTTGGGGCTGGTGCCGGCATCGTGCGCCGCCACGGCCTGATCGAGCGAGACCTTCGAAGTGGCCAACTCCGCGGTGACCGCTTCGATGCGAGCAGTGTCCGCGATGCACAACAGATACGCATTCCCTACCGTCAAGGCGACCAGGTCTCGCGCATCCTCGGCGGTGAGACGTGCACCCTCAAAGTTGTGCTTCGCCGCAAGGTAGTTCTTCAGCGCGGATACGTTGACCAGGTTCTGAGTCAGGTACGCGCGGAAGTCCGTTACTTGGAAGGGCCCGATAATGGGAGCCAAGCCAGGGAACTTCAACCCAAAGGCAGCGAGGTTAATCTGCTCGACCTCGACGCTGGCCGACCCGGTCACGGTGGGCAAAAGAGGTTGCAGTTCCTCCAGTTTCTGGCCGGAGGCGTTCTTCACCGACGATGTCTGCAGAATGAGGCCAAGGTTCTGGCGCAGACCGCGTTGGATCGCGTCATCGAGCGAAAGATCCAGCACCCCGTCGGTTGCCTTTCCGGTCACGACGCTACCCTTGAAGGAGTCTTGCGTCACTTGGGCGCCGTTTTGTCCGGAGGCGGTGTACAGACCCTGCTGGGCGCTTGCGACAGCGGAGCTGTTTGTGGCTGTGCTTGGCCCGCTGGCTGGGGTCTGCGAAGTCTGGGCACCCGGCGCCTGTGCGTAAGACACACCGCAGCCCAGAACGAGGCCGTACCCGAGATAACGAACTGACGCCCTGGCAGCGCCCGCTCTTTTGCTTTTGTTCATACGGTTAATCGTAACCTGCATCTGATTAGATTCACGGACTAGTTTATGGCAAGACTGGTACAACTACAGGAGCTTATTGCTTTGTCACAAACTACTTGTATGAGTTACTGATGCACTCGGTTCTCAAAAATCTTCAAAACTTGCATTCGGTACACTCTCATCAACTTTGTTTTAGTATTTCGGCTTTCGGGCAGAAGTTTTTGTTGCTTTTTTGCTCAAGTTGGTGACAAAGAGCGAAGCTTTTTTAACAGTACCACCTGGTCCTGTCGGCGTTGCGTGAGATTGCGAGGAGTTTGAGGATGGCTGGAGAGATTGGCGTTGCGGTAATCGGATTTGGGCTGGCGGGACAGGTCTTTCATGCTCCGTTTGTGAGCGCTGTTCCTGGGCTGAAGCTGGAGGCGATCGTTCAGCGTAAGGGCGATGAGGCTGGGAAGGCTTACCCTTCGACGCGGATTCTGCGGTCCTTCGAAGAGGCGTTGGGCGACTCTGCCGTACAGCTTGTCGTCGTCGGAACACCGAATGAGACTCACTTCGATCTTGCGAAGCAGGCTCTGCTGGCCGGAAAGCACGTCGTCGTCGATAAGCCTTTTGCTGCGACCAGCGAGCAGGCTCTGGAGCTGAAGGAGCTGGCGTTGAAGCAGGGTCGAGTGCTGGCCCCGTTTCATAATCGGCGCTGGGATGGCGACTTTCTAACGGTGAAGAAGATTTTGAAAGAGGAGTCGGTGGGGCGGCTGGTGACTTATGAGTCGCACTTCGACCGTTTCCGGCCAGTTCCTCGCGAGGGCACCTGGAAGGAGGGTGCGAGCGGTTGCAACGGACTGCTCTTCGATCTTGCGCCTCACCTCGTCGACCAGGTGCTGACGCTGTTTGGCGCGCCGGAGGGCATCACCGCTAGCGTCAGGATGGATCGCGACTCGACCCACATCGAAGATGCCTTCGACATCACGCTCGAGTATCCGAAGATGCGGGCTCACTGCCGTTCAAGCATGGTGGCCTGTGACGCTGCACCACGGTTCCTGCTGCATGGCACGAGGGGCAGCTTCAAGAAGTTTGGCCTGGACCCGCAGGAGCCTGCGTTACTTGGTGGAGCGAAGCTGCCTCGGATGGGCGAGGGCGAATGGCTCGCCGATGCCGAGGAGCATTGGGGCACCTTGACCGTCGCTCCCTACCCAAACGATCCCGGTACGTTGACCCGCACGAAGGTGAAGACCGAGTTAGGCGACTACCGCAACTACTACGCCAACGTTCGCGATGCGATCAACGGTACAGCGGAGTTGGTCGTGAAGCCCGAGGATGGATACCGAACGATCAAGCTGCTGGAGATGGCCCGGCAGAGCTCTCTGGAGGGCCGCACCTTGCCTATCGCTTTCTAGGATGTGCACCCATCTTATTGCCAAGCTGCAAGCATAATACTTCCAATCACTTACAGAGGCCGCACCTCGCAAACGTCCAACGGCAAATTCAACGGCGAATTCCTTCCTTTCGCCGCGAAATTGTAGAGTAAAGAATATGAGTGACGAGCTGTTGAAGTCGCAGGGGCTGCCTCAGGGTTTTGTCTGGGGTGCGGTGAAGGCAGGAATCAAAGCGAGCGGCAATGCCGATGTGGCCATCGCGGTTGCAGCAAAGAGTGCAAATAGCGCAGCGATGTTTACGAAGAACCAGGTGGTGGCCGCGCCGGTGACGGTGGGGCGGCGGCACATGGCTTCGACCGGCGGTCACGTTGGCGTGGTACTGGTGAATGCTGGAAATGCAAACTGCGCGACGGGGCAGCCGGGGATTGATGCCTGTGTCCAAACCTGTGTTGCTGCGGCAGAGCGGTTTCACTGCATCTTCGACGAGGTCTTCCCTTCTTCAACCGGGATCATCGGAGTTCCATTCCCAGCGGAAAAGGTGATTGCCGCTCTGCCGGAGCTGGAACAGGTGATGGGCGAGACGGTCGAGCACGCCGAGTCGTTTGCGCGGGCTATCATGACGACCGATACGAAGATGAAAGTAGCGAGGGCTTCGGTCGATGTCGATGGGGTAGAGGTGCGAATCTTTGGCGTGGCGAAGGGTGCGGGGATGATTCATCCGCAGCTGGGTGCACCGGTGGGCCCAGCCCATGCGACGATGCTGGTTTATCTGTTCAGCGATGTCGCCGCGGAGAGCGAACAGTTGCGCAGCTTGCTGGAACCGGCAGTGGAGCGGAGTTTCAATTCGATCTCGATTGATGGCGATACTTCGACCAACGATACGGTGCTGCTGCTCGCCAGTGGAGCGAGTGGAGTAAAGCTCGATGCCCGTACGCAGGAGCCGTTTGCGAATGCGCTTAAGCTGGTTTGCGGATCACTGGCTTACCAGATCGTCGATGATGGCGAGGGCGTGGGCCATGTCGTCACGCTGCACATCGCGGGTGCGCGGACAGAGGCAGAGGCAAAGCAGATCGCTAAGGCGATTGCTCATTCGCCGCTCTGCAAGACGGCGTGGTCGAGCGCAGATCCTAACTGGGGACGTTTGCTGGCTGCTGCTGGATACAGCGGCGTGGCGTTCGATCCTGCACTCGTGAACATCTCGATTGGGAGCCAGCCGGTGTTTGAGCTTGGGATGCGGTCGGCTGCTTTTCAGGAGTCTGCTGCACATGCCGAGATGCAGGCTCGGGATTACACGATCCTGATTGACCTGGGACTAGGCGAGGCGGAGTGCCGGTTTCTGACTTGTGACCTGACGGAAGAGTATGTGCGGATCAATGCGGATTACTCGACTTAGAGGTTCGGGTGGTCGTCAGCCGACCGAGACAAGGTATACAAGTCACGAAGTGACCGCCCTCCGCGCAGGAGGCCCGTCCGGCAGGACTATGTTTTTTCACGCAAGCCTTATATCGTTATAAGCGTGGGAGCATGGAAGACTTATGACAACCAAACTGGAAGAAGCCGCCAAGCAGGACTTTACTGCAGAAGTCTCCGAGTGGATTGAAGCGTTTGACGACGTCGTTGCTGCGGACTGGGAGCAGGGATCCGAGCTGCTGGTAGCCCTGCGCAAACGCGCACAAGAGGCTGGTGTCCCGACGCCAAGCGAGCTGACAACCCCGTATCGCAACACGATTCCAAAGCATGATGAAGTTCCGTATCCAGGCGACCGCGCGATGGAACGCAAGGTCGAAAGCCTCATCCGCTGGAACGCGATGGCGATGGTGCACGGCCAGAACAAGAAGGACGCTGGCATCGGCGGGCACATCTCGACGTACTCTTCGTTAGCCACGCTGCTCGAGGTTGGGTTCAATCACTTCTTCCACGCGAAGTACACGGCTGGCGGACAAGAGCAGCCGGGAGACTTTATTTACTTTCAGGGACACGCTTCGCCGGGAGTCTACGCGCGGGCTTATCTGGAAGGGCGATTCGACGACGACCGACTGAAGAACTTCAGGCATGAACTAAGAGAGACGCCGGGGCTGAGCTCGTATCCGCACCCGTGGCTGATGCCGAACTTCTGGAACTTTCCCACGGTGTCGATGGGCATTGGGCCGCTGAATGCGATCTATCAGGCGCGGTTTATGCGCTACCTCGAAAACCGCAAGCTGATTGAACAAACCGACCGCAAGGTGTGGGCGTTCGTAGGTGACGGCGAGACGGACGAGGTCGATAGCCTCGGTGCGATCTCGGTGGCAGCCCGTGAAAAGCTGGACAACCTCATCTTTGTCGTCAATTGCAACTTGCAAAGACTTGACGGCCCGGTGCGTGGGAACAAGCGGATCATCGACGAGCTTGAGGGCGTCTTCCGCGGCGCGGGATGGAATGTGATCAAGGTGGTTTGGGGCTCGGATTGGGATGCGCTCTTTGAACGCGACCATACCGGGTTGCTGCTGCGCCGCATGGAAGAGTGCGTCGATGGCGAGTACCAGACCTTCAAGGCAAAGGGCGGTGCCTACCTGCGCGAGCACTTCTTCGGCAAGTACCCGGAGCTGCTGGAGTTGGTGAAGGATATGACTGATGAGCAGCTCGGGCTGCTGCATCGCGGCGGTCACGATCGGCTGAAGATCTACAACGCTTACAAGCGTGCGGTTGAACACAAAGGCGGCCCAACGGTCATCCTAGCGAAGACGGTAAAGGGTCATGGACTTGGTTCGGCGCAGGCACGCAATGCGACGCACTCGGAGAAGAAGTTGGCTGACGATGGGCTGGCTGCGTTTGTGAAGCGCTTCGAGATTCCGATTCCGGAGGAAGCAGCAAAGTCGGGCACACCGTATCGTCCAGCGCAGGACTCTCCTGAGATCGTCTACATGCAGCAGCGTCGCAAAGAGCTCGGTGGGTATCTGCCGACGCGCGAGGTCCCGAAGAGCGACTTCAAGGCTCCAGAGCTGGATTATTTTGGCGAGTGGACGGCGGGCTCGAACAAGCGCGCGGTGTCGACCACGATGGGCTTCGTGAGCATTCTGCGGCACCTGATGAAGGACCCAGCGATCGGGAAGCTGATTGTACCGATCGTGCCGGACGAGGGCCGCACGTTTGGCCTTGAGTCGGCGATCCGGCAGGTTGGAATCTACGCGCATGAGGGGCAGAAGTACCAACCCCACGATGCGGATATGCTGCTCTACTACCGCGAGGATAAAGACGGCCAGATTCTCGAGGAGGGCATCACCGAAGCTGGGTCGATGGCATCGTTTACTGCGGCGGGCACAGCTTATGTGAACTACAAGGTGCCAGCGATTCCCTTCTACATGTACTACTCGATGTTCGGCTTCCAGCGCATCGGAGACATGGTCTGGGCGTTCGCAGACTCACGCGGCAAAGGCTTCCTGATGGGCGGCACTGCCGGGCGCACGACGATGCTCGGTGAAGGCTTGCAGCATCAGGATGGACACAGCATTGTGCTGGCCAGCACGGTGCCGACCTGCATCACGTACGATCCGGCGTTTGTCTATGAGCTGGCGGTAGTGATTCAGGATGGCATCAGGCGGATGTATGAGAAGGGCGAAGACTGCTTCTACTACATCACAATGTACAACGAGGACTATGTAATGCCGGCTATGCCGGAGGGTTCGGCCGAGGGCATTCTGCGTGGCATGTACAAGCTGAAGCCAGCGGCTGGTGAGGCGACGGTGCAGTTGTTTGGCAGCGGGCCGATCCTGAATGAAGTACTCCGGGCGCAGGAGATTCTTGCTTCGAAGTACAGCGTTCACGCCGATGTGTGGAGCGTAACCAGCTACACCGAGCTGCGACGCGACGCGCTGGCTGTCGAGCGCTGGAACAGGCTGCATCCGGCGGAGAAGGAGAAGGTTCCGTATGTGCTGCAGGCGCTTGGAAGCTCGGCTGGACCGATTATCGCTACCAGCGACTACATGAAGTCGGTGCCGGATCTGCTGTCGCCCTGGCTACCTTCGCGGCTGGTGACATTGGGGACGGATGGCTTCGGGCGAAGCGACAATCGCGAGCATCTGCGGAGACACTTCGAAGTAAGCGCAGAGGCTATTGCTGGAGCTACGTTGTCGAAGCTGGCACGTGATGGCAAGATCAAACCGAAGACGGCGCAGAAGGCGTTGGCAGAGCTTGGACTGGATGTAGAAGCAGCTGATCCGGCGCGAGCCTAGCTACTTTTGAAGTGATTTGATGACGAGAGGGTTCCTTGTGGAACCCTCTCGTTTTGTAACTTGAGATTTGCCTGGAGGGTTTGTTGAGCGACGCGAAGCCGTATGAGAATCCGTTGGTGCCTAATAAGAAATTGCTGCAGATGTATGGAGTGATGGCCGACGCGCGAGCTTTGGACGAGCACATTATCGGGTTGCAGCAGAAGGTGAAGGCCCGACGAAGACTGGAGTCCACGCAAGGGGAGGAGGCCTGCCGGGTGAGTACGGCTCTTGACCTGCTGCCGGGAGATCTGGTGAGCGACTCGCAGCCAGGCGTGGTGATGGATCTGATCGCTGGCGCGCAGTCGAAGCTGCAGATCGATTCCCTGCTTAAACGTGTCGCGGAGTTTCACGAAGGAAAGATCGACGAGAAGAAGCTTGCCAAAGAGGGTGCGCTCGCGCGGGTACTTCCGTGGGTGGAAGATGCAGGCGACCGATTGCGCATTGCGATGGGCGCGGCTCTCTCGTTCAAGACGTTGAAGCGAGGTAGTCTCGTCGTCGCTTATGTTGGCCATGACGAATTGGGAAAGAAAGAGTGGCGTGAAGTGATCGAACTCGCCTCCAGGCTTGAACTGCCAATGATCTTTGTGGTCTTACCACGCAAAGGCAAAGATAAAGGTGGCGTAAACCAGCTCAGCGCGAAGGTTCGCGGCTGGGGGATGCCAGGAATGCCGGTGGACGCCAGCGATGCAGTCGCTTTGTACCGGGTGGTGCAGGAGTCGCTTGGCAGAATTCGCGGGGGCGGCGGTCCGGTTCTGATTGAATGCAAAGGATATCGGGTGGAGCAACCCGAAGACTCAACTCAGGACCCCCTGCTGCAGATGAAGAGCTTTTTGCTCGGCCGTAAGGTCTGCACCGAAGCCTGGGTAAAAAATACCGGGGAGCGGCTTCGCAAACGCATTTCATCCACTGAACAATGACCTTCGCCGTCATCAGTTGGTAAACCTGACCCGGACGGCTCACGCGGTTACACTGGTGTCGGCGTTTCAAGCCCCGGATTGAGGTGTAAGTGCGGACCAAGGCTTCTCTTTGTTTTGCGGCGCTGAGTC
>Ga0302226_10003102_pt1 | contig 11452 bp, 8 predicted proteins | sample II_Palsa_E3_3_FD_193524 | JGI IMG/M metagenome (GOLD analysis project Ga0302226, IMG submission 193524) | Peat permafrost microbial communities from Stordalen Mire near Abisko, Sweden - II_Palsa_E3_3 | ecosystem: Environmental > Terrestrial > Soil > Palsa > Peat permafrost | place: Sweden...
TCTTCAGTTGCCGGATGTTGCCCAGCCGGTCCGCCGCACCCACCAGCACCCGGTGGCCGTCGCGCATGCGTCCGACCGGCAGGTCGTCGTCCTCGACGCCGGAGATGTGGATGAGTCCAGTGAGATCGGGGTAGAAGATGTCTTCGCCCGACAGGTGGTGATGGAACGTGTCATGGACCAGCCTGAACACCTGTTCGCCTGCCGCGGCATAGATGCCTTTGACTGCATCGGACTTGCGGCGCAGTGAGCACTCCTCGAAGCCGAGCGGCTCGATCAACCCGGTCAAGCCCCGCTCGGTCAGGATCGGATTGAGCGTCTGCAAGGCTGTTACCAGATCCGCGTGGCGCTCAGCCGCGATGCGCCGGTCATCGTGCGAATTGGTGGGACACAACACCAGCGCGTGCGCGCCGCACTGCACCGCGTAATCGGCCAGCTCGATAGCCTCCTTCTCGCGCTCGCTGTTCCAATGCTCGAAGCGCTGCAACGCGTTGATCGTCAGAATCGTCAGGCCTGCTTCCTCGACGGCCGCCCGGATCTCGGCCGCGGGAGTGCCGTCACGGGTTTCTACGCCGTCCAGATCGTTGCGGATCTCGATCGTGCCGATATCAAGTTGCTTGCACAGAGAGACGTATTGCCCGAAGGACAGGCGTGGCGCGCTCATGCGATTAAGAGAAAAGTGGACTCCAGGTCTCATCTAGATTTCCTTGATTTCCTGCTGGTGTAAGAGTTCGCTTTTGCTGCTTTAGCGTTGTCAACAATTTGGTGACATCGAAGCATCACTGCGCTGGCTCGGCACGTCGCGCCATATGTCGCGAATCCAGTCGCGCAACAGTAATGATTCACTCCATCGGTCGGTCGTATCGTTGCCGTCGCGGCCGATGATCGCGTAAGGCTTCGGCCCAAGCTCGCAGGTGAACGACAGGGTCGCGTCCGCGTCGGCCCGCTCGCACCACGATGCGAAGCCATAGCGCCACCAGTCGAGAAAAAGGTCCACCCACATCCGGTGCGGCTCGAACGACAGCTCAATCTGCACCTGCTCCCGGCTCGCCACGCGGCCGTGAAAGGCCCACGAACTATCGAGAATGCGACGCATCAGCGCATGATTCTCGTCGGAAACCGGCCACGCGAACTCACGGCCTACAAGGTAATGCGAAATGTCGCCGAGCAGTTTTAAGTCGGGTCGCGCGTCGAGCAGATCCAATGTGAAAAACAGGTCCGTTGTCATGCGATCGCGGTGCGTCTCGATGTACACCGGGAAGTCCACCTGTTCCGCAAGACGCGTCCAGCCGTCGAGCAACGTCAACGCTTCCCCGAGACTGCGTGGACGAACATCGGGCTGCAGATCGATGTGATGCACACCAAATTCAGTGGCGTTTTCGAGCACGGGTTGCAGATCGTCGACGGTGCGTGGAAAGCACTGCCCCTCGGCATGGAGACCATGCAATTTGCGCAATGCCGCGAGTTGCCGCACTTCCTCGCGGTGCGTATAGTGCGCGCTAATGCCATCGAAACCCGCCTCGGCGATCATCTGCAGGTTCGCTTCGAGCGAGCGTTCGAAGCCGTCGGTATGACGCCGCTCCATCGCCCACATCGACTGGAATACCAGCAAGCGTTGTGTCATAACGCCTCCGCCGTCAGCAGCGACTTGAGTTTCGCGGAACGATCCGCGAGCACCGCGGGTTCGACGCGTGCGCGGCGTGCGATCAGTTCCTGCGCGATGCGCACTTCACGGGAAATCTCGCTCGCCTGGCCGACGCCGCTCGCACCCACCAGGATGCCGTCCCCATCAAGTGCGAAAAATACTTTGGATGCCGAACCGGTTTCGCGCACCACGCTGGTCGTACCGAACGCAGGCATGCCGGCAATCTGGATTGTCATGTCGAACTGATCCGACCAGAACCACGGCACGGCCGAATAGGTCTCACCGTATTCGAGCATGTTGCGCGCCACGACCCGCGCATGATCTTCGGCGTTCTTCCAGCATTCCAGACGGATGCGGCGGCGAAACAGCCGGTGCGGGAACGAACACACGTCGCCGGCCGCGAAAATATACGGGTCGTTGGTGCGTAACGTATCGTCGACAGCAATGCCATCCGCGACATCGATACCCGCCGCCTCGGCTAGCGCGGTGCGCGGCGTCACGCCAATCCCGACCACGACCGCATCGCATTCCACCGTGGTGCCGTCGGACAGCCTGAGCCCCGACACGCGCGTGCTGCCCAAAACCTGATCCACTTGCACCGCGAAGCGCACCTCGACACCCATCTGCCGATGCCTTTCAACCAGATAGCCAGCGACGATTTCCGGCACGGCCCGCATCAACGCACGCGAAGCCGCTTCGATCACCACCACTTCACAGCCCCGCGCAATGGCCGTCGCCGCGACCTCGAGGCCGATGAAACCCGCGCCCACCACGGCAATCCTCTGCCCCGGCGCGAGTTCGCCGACGATCGACAACGCATCGGGCACGGACCTCAGCACATGCACGCCGGCGAGCGTCGCCCCCGGCACCGGCAGGCGGCGCGGCTGCGCACCGGTAGCGATCAGCAGCCGCCGGTACGACACCGAGCGGCCCTCGCCTAGCACGACACGCCGTTCCACACGGTCGATGGCGGCGACCTGCGCGTCGACCCGCAGGTCGATGCGATTGTCGCGATAGAACGCGTCGTCGTAAAGCGCGCACTGCGTGACCGTCTTTTGTCCCAGCAACACGCCCTTCGACAAGGGCGGCCGGTCGTAGGGCGCGAGCCCCTCGTTGCCGAGCAGCGTGATGTCGCCCTCCCAGCCGTTATCGCGCAGCGCCTGCGCGGTACGCGCGCCGCACTGGCCCGCGCCGACGATAACCATCGCACCACGCTCAGCGGTTTTCATGTGGCACCCTTTGCGGCATCTATCGCGCCTGCGGCAGGCAGGCCAATCAGCACGCTGCGCCCATCGACGCGCACAGGGTAGGTCTTCAGCTTCACGCAGACCGGCGGGCTCAGAGGCTTACCGCTGACGATGTCGAAACGCCCCTGATGCAACGGACACTCGATCTCGCCGTTTACGACGAAGCCGTCGGCCAGATGTGCCTGCTCGTGCGTGCACCAGCCGTCCGATGCATGAAAGCCCTTCGCAAGCCGATATACCGCGTAACTCGCGCCTTCGTGATCGAAGCGCAGCACGTCTTCTTCGTCGATGTCGTCGACCGCACACGCGACGACCCATGTCGTGTTGTCTGTATCGGCTGCCACGATGCCTCCGGGGGTGCCAGAAAGTGATTGAATACGGACCGCAGTTGAAATGTGAGCAGGCCTTACGTACTCGGCTGCGCGGTGAAATTCGACTGCGCACCTGGCGCCGGATCGGGTAACGTGCGTTCGATCACGTGTGCCGGATCGCGCCGTTGCTTCCACAATGCCGGCACCATCTCGCGGTAAGTCGCGTAGAGACTCGGATAGGCGGGCGGCAACTGATCCTTGATCGCTTCGTGCAAACGCGGCAGCGCATGAAAAGGCACCATCGGCAACAGGTGATGCTCGAGGTGATAGTTCATGTTCAGGTACAGGAAGCGGAACGCGGGATTGACATACACCGTGCGGGTGTTGAGCCGATGATCCTTGACATTAACCCCAAGCCCAGCGTGCTGCGTAAGGCCGAGCAGTTGATGCAGCCAGCCGCCGTAGAAACGCGGCGTCCAGACGAACATCAGCGGCAGGAAGCTGCGCAACCCGATGGCAAGCGCGATCGTCGCCACGATCACCGCAAGATAGATCCGTGACGACCAGATCATCTTGGGCCTTTCGCTGGCGGGCAGAAACGCTTCGGTGACGGCGTCGACGCGCCCAAACGCATGACGAATGGTCTTGCGAATTTCAGCGACGCCGCCGATCAACGCCAGGAAGTCGAGCACTATCGGCAGCACCTGGGTCGGACGCGTCACCTGAATTTCCGGGTCGCGCTCGACGAAGTAGGTATGCGTGTGGTGCCGTGCATGACTCCAGCGCCACCAGTAGGCTTCGCGGATCGTCATGAACGACGACAGGTGATAGAACGCATCATTGAGCCAGCGCGTCTTGAACGGCGTGCCGTGCGCCAGTTCATGCCAGCGGGCGTCGCTCGATGAATAGATCGTGCCGTACACGAAGAACGCCGGCACCGCCCACCAGGTGCCCCAGGTCAAGCCAGCCACCACGCCGGAGGCAATCAGCAGCACAAGCCACAGCCCAAAATTACGCAGGCCTGGTGCGTCGCTGCGTTTCATCAGATCTTTGAGGACGGCGCGCGGAATGCGCGGCTGATACCACTGCTCGCTGATGCGATCGTCGAACGTCTCGTCGGTCAGTCCGGGCTTGGACGTGCCGGGCGGCGGCGTCGATGACATGCTTGTCTCCTGTGTCGACCGAAGTGGGTGTCTTAACCCTTACTCCGCTTCCATGCTAGATGGTTGCTGTCTACCTGCTGGCCAGAGGGCCGCGAGGCTTATACCCCAGCGGTGAACGCAGCCAGGTTGGGACAAACAGTACCGGATGAGTAGCCAGCCGGCACGGTGAAATTTGATGGCTTTCCCTCAACGCCCCATTTGCAGGTCGGGTGCGATGTCCGGACACCGTAGGCTGCATGATATCGACAGAGCATTGGCGGAAATCGGTTTCCGTTTCCTCGTAGTAGTCTTCGCTGAGAATGGTCGCCTGATACCTGGGCAGATACTTCTTCGTGAATGCGATCGCCCCGCGACCGTAATCGGAGTCAACGAGAGCACGGCGAATTTCAGGTAGTGCTTTCTCTGTACCGCATACTGCAGTGCGATGGCGGCGCGGAGTTCATCCGTGGGATAGTTGCGGAATGTCCACTTCAATCCTCCCACGCCGGCGCGCTACGTGATCGAACCGGATCAGGCGCTGCGTGGCCGATACACCTTCGGCAGGCGCGCACTGGCTGTCGCCATTCACAAGCTCGATTTTTCGCCCCAGGGCCCCGCCGCTAGCGTTGATCTCGTCGGCGGCCAGTCGGGCGCCCTTCAAGGCGAATGCGCCATACTGGCATTGCTGATCCGTCAGTCGAGTTGATCGTTCACCTCAACTTACAGACACCAAAAAACGCGGCCAATAGGAGATGCCGATCGCGCTATCAGCTTTCGTGATACCGGGTGGTGCGCAGTCGACCCGACCCTATCCGGGCTTACCCGGCAAAACGCGGTTCGGACAGCCCTTTGACACCCAGTCCGGTGACCGCAAACAATCCACCCTTCTCGCGCTCCTTCTGTGGAATCCCCCACATCGGCCTTCCCATGCTCGTCACATAAAGCACGTCCAGATCGGGACCACCGAACATCACGCTCGTCAGGTTGCGCACGGGGAAAGGCACGACGCGGTCGAGACGGCCGTCCGGAGCAAAGCGCAGAATGCGGCCGCCGAACACCAGAGCGGACCAGACGTAGCCTTGCGCATCCACGGTCGCACCGTCAAACGTACCCGCCATGCCCCTGGCGGACGCAAACACGCGTCGATTCGATGCAGCGCCCGTCTCGATGTCATAGTCGTAGGCGTACATCAGTTTGTCGTAGGTGTCGGTGAAGTACAGCGTACGGTTGTCGGGGCTCCAGCAAGGTCCGTTAGAACAGCTGATGCCACCGTCCAGACGCGTCACTGTGCCGTTAGTATCAAGACGGTACAGACCGCCGCTGCGGGTTGGACGCTGCCCGCGATCGGCGTCATAGCGATCGAAATCGTAGGCCATCGTGCCGGCAACGAAACGGCCGCGCCGGTCGACTTTTCCGTCGTTAAAGCGTGTTTCGGGTTCGTCGTGTTCGGGGTCCGCAATCAGCTGCACGGTTTGCGCATCGAAGTCGTAGAAGTGCAAGCCGCTAGCCAGTGCCACGACTGCGCCGCCCTGCTCCCGTAACGCCATCGAGCCGATATGCGTGGGCACGAAATAGCGGTGTACGTCGCTGCCGTCCGCCTCGCAACTGTAGATTTCGGCTGCGGTACTGTCGATCCAGTACAGGCGTTGCTCCTGCGCATCCCACAACGGTCCTTCGCCCAGGTGATTGTCGGCGTCGACCAGCAAACGAGTTTCGATCATGGATGTCTCCGTTTTGTTGATTGGGACCTGATCACACGTCATCCTCCGCTTTGGCGAGCGCACGGCAATGCGCAAGCAACGCCATCAGACGCCCCAGATGAGATCAGGCCCGCTTGTCGCGCAACGTAATCACCGCTGCGAGGACGACCAGCCCGTTGATAATGTCGCGCACCGCAGGGGGAACCGTCGTGCCCGCCAGCAGCGTACCGAGTGCGGTCAGCAACAGTGCACCCCCAAAGACGCCCAGGTAGTGGCCGCGTCCACCTGTGATCAATGCGCCGCCGACCACGACGATCGCAATCGAAGGCAACAGGTAAGGGTCTCCCATCCCAAGGAACGCCTGGTTGCTGAAGGCCGCCAGCAACAGACCGGCGAGGGAGGAGCACAAGCCCGAAAGGCAATACACCGCGATTAGCGTCGCGCCGACGCGCACTCCTGCGAGTTTCGCGGCGACCTGTGAATTGCCGATCGCGTGGACGCGGCGTCCAAACGGCGTGCGATGCAGCATCAGCAGCGCGAAGATGAGGAACAGGGGCACGCACCATGCGGCGGGCGACAGAGGACCCAGTTGGCCGTTGGTAAAACTGCTGAGCACCGGCGGCGCCCAACCCTGTGGCGAGCCGTTGCAATAGATCAGCGTAATCCCTTGCAGCAGACCGTTTGCGGCGAGCGTGACGACAATCGGCGGCAGTCCGAGCACGACCACGCCGACGCCGTTGAACAGCCCGACCAGCAGACCGGAGCCCAGCACGAGGGGCACGGCCCACACCACGTCGATGTTGACACCATGAGTCATCCCGGTCAGCAAGACCCCAGCCATGGTGATCAGCCACGGCACCGACAGATCGAGCCCACCCGTCATGATCACCGCGCCCTGACCTAGCCCGAGGATCGCGAGGAACAACGTGAGCGTCAGCATGCTGCTGATGAAGTGGCCGCTGATCAGCACCTGTGGCTCGTACACGAACCCCGTCACCACCAGCACCGCGACGAACAGTAGGTACGCCGGCACGATGTACTTCACCCATTCGCGGTTCTGCTCGAGCCAGTTTCCCACCCGGTTACCCTTGAGTTCGGTGTTCGAGATCGCCCGGGGCGCGACGTTGTCGAATTGCACCCGGCGCGTCTCGTCGCGGCTCGCCCGTGTGCCGGTGCGCCATGCGCGCAAACAGGCGCTGATATAGCGCACACTATGATGAGCAGCCGAGTTCTTGCCGATCGAAGAGCCCAGCACCGCAAGGATCAGGATGGTCGCCTCGGCGATGGTGGTGTAGAACGCGGACACATTGAGCACCAGCAGGATGTTCACGGTGATCATCAACGTCATGGCTGCAAACACCGTGCCGACGCAACCGCCCCGCCCGCCGCCAAGGCGCGTTCCGCCCAATACAACCGCCGTGAACATCGACAGCAGCAGCGGCCGGCCCACCAGCGGATCTGCGGACCCCGTCTGCCCTGCGACGTAGAGGCCAGCCAATGCATAGAATGCGCCGGCGACGGCGTAGGTGGCGATCCTGTAACGGGTCACCGGCATGCCGTTGGCATGAGCGCTGTCGGGATCGCTGCCAAGCGCGTAGATGGCCATGCCGAAACGCGTCTGCCGGATCAGCCACCACGCGAGCAGCGCGACGATCAGGATACCTGCCGATATCGGCAGCTTGTTCGGAATCAGATCGCCTGTCACGAAGTTGGCGAACATGTCGCCGACGCTACCGCCAGGCTTGTCCTGGATCAGCAGCGTCAAGCCCTGCAACATGAACATCGTCGCAAGCGTGACGACGATCGACTGCAGGCGGAACCAGGCGATCAACGCACCATTGACGAGCCCCACGCCCGCGCCGATAGCAACGATCAGTGCGACGCCGCCGAGCTGCTCGATGGGACTGCCTTGTACGAAATGGACCGCGAGCACGTTGGCAAGCGACAGCACAGCCGACGCGGACAGGTCGAAGCCGCCGGTCAGGATCACGATCGTCTGGCCAATCGCTACGAGCGCAAGGGTGGTCGCGCTGGAAATCACCGAGCCGATGTCGTAGAGACCCACCGGCGTCGCCGACAGCGCTACCCAGGTCGTCGTAATCGCTACCAGCGCGAAGATCGCGATGATCAGTCCGCGGTGCCGGTCAAGTTGCGCAGCAAGCCCCCGGCTCGCGCCGGGGCGCACGAGGTCCCGCTCAGGGGCTGCAACTGCATGGTTTGCGATGGTTTTCACTGCTGTCTCCTTACCGCTATACGTTCAGAGTGCGCTTCGATCTAGCTCGCCAGCATCCTGCGCATCACGTTTTCTTCAGTCAGCGCGTCGCCGGACAGAGCGCCCACGTTGCGGCCGCGATAAATCACGGATACCCGGTCGCACACGTTCACGAGCTCCGGTACATCGGTCGAGTAGAACAGCACGGCCCCGCCGGCCCTGGCGAATTCGCGCATCAACACGAAGATCTGATGCTTGGTGCCAACGTCGATACCGCGCGTCGGGTCGAACATCAGCCAGACGCGGCTTTCGGTCAGCAACCACTTGGCCATGGCGATCTTCTGCTGGTTGCCGCCGGAGAACGACAGGCACGGCTTGTACAGTGCACGGGGATTGACCTCCATCCGCGCAAGCGCCCCGGCGATCGCGGCGCGCTCCCGTTTTCCGTCGATCACGCCGAAGCGCGTGAACTGTCCGATGGTCGGCAACGACACGTTGTTGCCACCCGACAGACGCAGGAACAAGCCCTCCGTCTTGCGGTCCTCGGGCAGGAAGCTCGTCGCGACGCCGCGCTTGAGCGAGTCCGCGGTCGAGGTCAGCGTGACCGGCTTGCCGTCGATGCGCAACTCGCCTTCATCGATGAGGGTGGCGCCGAACAAGCCCTCGAACAGCTCGCGCTGGCCCATTCCCTGCAACGCCGCGATACCGTGAATCTCGCCCGCCTTGACCGACAGGTCGACACCGTTGACGACACCGTCGATGCGGATGCCGGTGCCTTCCATTGCAGGAGGGCGCTCCGCTTCGGTCCCGCCGTTGAGCATTGCGGGCGCAATCTCCTTCGGCGGATACTTTGCATCGAGCGAGCGGCCGATCACGAGGCGGATCACCTCGTCATCCGAAATGTCGGCTGCCTCAAATGCGCCAACGTCGCGGCCGTTGCGGTAGATGGTCAGGCTGTCACAGAACGCGCGGACTTCCTGCATCCGGTGCGTGATAAACACAAACGTGACGCCGCGTGCCTTCAGTTCGTCGATCCGGCGCGCCAGCCAGTCGACATCCTGTCCCGACAGCGCGGAGGTCGGCTCGTCCAGCAGCAGCACGTCCGGTTCACGAACGATCGCCTTGGCAATCTCGATCTTCTGCCGCACAGGCAGCGCCAGATCGCCGACATAGGCGCCAGGCTGCACTTCGGTCAACTCCAGCCGTTCGAGCCACTCGGCGGTGAGCCGCTGCGCTTCGCGCCGCCGGATCCGGCCGAACCAACCGGTCGGCTCATAAGACATCAACAGGTTCTGTGCGACTGTCAGGTCAGGCACCAGTGTCATTTCCTGAAACGCCGTCTGCACTCCAGCGCGGTGCGCGTCCTTCGGGCCATGCATCTGCACTTCGTTGCCCATGATCGAAATTCGCCCCGCGTCCGGTTTCAACAGTCCGGACAACAGCTTGACCGTGGTCGACTTGCCCGCGCCGTTCTCGCCGAGCAGCGCGTGCACCGCACCGCGCCGCACACGGAAAGACGCACCGTCGAGTGCAACCGTGGCGCCAAAGCGTTTCGTTACGTTCGACACATCGACTACGTGTTCCATCTCCATCAACTTTCTCCTTGGAGCCGCACCGCGGTTGGCCGCGGCGCTCCATTCGTGACGTTCCTCAGTCGGGCTTGCCGGTCAAGGCCGCGCCAAATCCTAGTTCCTGTGTCTGGTCCGAGTAGATGTCAGCGAACCAGCCCGGCGGGACCTTATCCGGCGGGAAGGCCGTACAACCTGCTCTCAGTTCGTCGATCGAGCCGGTCGTGCACAGTTTGGACTGCGACGTTTCGACCAGCGGCAGTGCCAGCTTCACATGGTTCGGAAAGTCCTTGCCATCGAGCTTGGCGACAGCGAGCTTGAGTGCATAGGCGCCCGAATACGGCGGCGATCCGTACGAGATCGACCGGTAACCGAACGAGCGATACGAGCCGGTGCCCTTCACCGTGCCGGCCGGAAGCATCTGTATCCGGTGACCGTTCGACGATTCGCCCGCGCACGGCTTGATCTTGTCATCGGCGATTCCCGCTTCAAGCTGCATCGACGCGGCGGTAAAGCAGCCGACCTGCATCCACAGTCCGTCGATCTTGTCCCAGCTGTTGGTGGCGAGGATCTTCGACAGCTCGGTCTTCGCGGTTGCCTGACTCCACATGCCGACACCCTCGGCAACGACCTTGATACCCGGATACTTCGCGAACACTTCCTTTGCGGCATCGGTACGCGCGCGATCGACGGAGGTCCCGGGCACGCCCGTAATCAGCACGATATTGCCCTTGCCGTTGATGGTTTTCGCGAGCCACTCCGCCGTGACGCGACCGGCCTCGTGCTGGTCGATGGTCACGTTGTGCGCGCAGGGTTCGGTGACCTCGCCGTCGTAGGCGACCACCACCACGCCCTTGGAGCAAGCATTCTTGATAGCCCGGTTGAGCGCGGTCGGCGAGACCGGATAGACGATGATCGCCTTCGCACCGGCTTGCACCATCGAGTTGATCTGCTGGATCTGCTTCTGCGCGTCGGTCCCAGCTACCTGGATTTCCAGGTCGACCTTGTCGCGTAGCGCCGGCGTGGCAGCGGCCGCCTTGATCATATTGGCCGCCTCCGACTGCCAGTCGTTGCCGACGTAGCTCATCGACAGGAATATCTTGTACTTCTCCGCCGCCGCTGCAACACCTGGCGCCAGGAGCGCCGCAGCGCACGCGATGCCAAGCGTGACCTGGCAAGCCAGGGGCCGCGCACGGTTGATCCATTTCGTGACTAGGTTCATGTCGTCCTCCAATCCATTTGTGTTTATTAAGTTTCAACGTGCTGCAAACGCGCCGACGACGGGAGTTCCAACCCGCTTGTGCCGGGTTTGACGTTCGGGTCGTGACCCGGTATGACGAAATCGGCAATCTGCCGGATACGGCGCAACGACGCGAGTTCTGCCACGGTCTCGTGGACAATGCCAACCGGCGTCCCATCGACGATGTTTTCCATGCAATTGGCGCAGTCGCCGGCAATCACGACGACGCCGTCGGCGGTATCCACGGCCACCGACTGGTGCCCCGGTGTGTGACCCGGTGTCGGCACCACACGCACCCCATGCGCGATATCCGCGATTCCATTCACAAACTGCCAGCGGAAATACGCGAGCGGATCGCGACCGATCAGGAATTCCTGGTAGTAGGTCGCC
>Ga0302226_10003108_pt1 | contig 11442 bp, 10 predicted proteins | sample II_Palsa_E3_3_FD_193524 | JGI IMG/M metagenome (GOLD analysis project Ga0302226, IMG submission 193524) | Peat permafrost microbial communities from Stordalen Mire near Abisko, Sweden - II_Palsa_E3_3 | ecosystem: Environmental > Terrestrial > Soil > Palsa > Peat permafrost | place: Sweden...
CGGCAGTACTGCTCCGAGCACTTGCTTGGCAGTGTCAATCAAGATATTGCCTTCTTCCGGATCGCCCTTCATCAAGGTAGATGCGAACGCTTTCGCCTCCGCAAGGGTGATATGGGGAGGTAAAGGCGGTACATTCGGATCGGTTTTAACTTCAAGCACTACCGGCCTGTCCGAGGCGAAAGCCTCGTCCCAAGCAGCGCCCATTTTCTCGTCGTCGTCGACATAGATCCCCTTTAGTCCGATCAATTCCGCGAACTTGTGATAGGGCACTGAAGGGATATCTTGCGATGCCTCGAACTTCGGATCGCCTTCCATGACCCGTTGCTCCCAGGTGACCTGATTTAAGTCGCTATTATTCAGAACCATGCAGATCCACTTCGGGCTCGCCCACTGTTTCCAATATTTCGCGACCGTGATGAGCTCAGCCATGTTGTTCATCTGCATTGCACCATCGCCGACAATTGCAACGACAAGCCGTTCGGGAAAAGCGAACTTTGCGGCGATCGCATAAGGTACCGCGGCGCCCATGGACGCGAGCCCTCCTGACAGTGAGCACATCATGCCTCGCTGAACTTTAAGGTCACGCGCATACCAGTTAGCGCAAGAGCCAGAATCGCTCGTCACTATCGCGTTTGCCGGAATACGCGGCGAGAGTTCCCAAACGGTACGTTGAGGATTAACGCCGGTATCCGCTTTCTCCAAGGCCCGTTTTTCTAGCGTCTTCCACCACTTCTTCGTCCACCCCTCAATTTTTTCACGCCACGCTCGGTCCGGCTTCGCATCGAGCATTGGAAGGAGTGCACGCAATGTGTGTGCGCTGTCACCAACGAGATTCACCTCCATCGGGTAACGCAAGCTCAGCATGTCAGCCTTGATGTCAATTTGTACGCCCCGCGCCGCTCCCTCTTTTGGCAAGAATTCCGAATAGGGGAAACCCGAGCCAATCATCAGCAAGGTGTCGCATTCGGTCATGAGGTCGTAGCTGGGCTTGGTTCCGAGCAGGCCGATGCTCCCAGTCACCCACGGAAGATCGTCTGGTAATACGGCCTTGCCGAGCAGGGCTTTTGCGACCCCCGCACCAAGCTTATTCGCGATGGCGATGACTTCATCGGTCGCATGAAGGGCGCCCGCGCCCACCAATATTGCGACCTTTTTCCCCGCGTTGAGGATAGCTGCTGCACGTTGTAAATCTTCTTCGAAGGGCACTACCTTCGGGGCGGTGTACCCGACTCCTGAATGAAGCGTGCCGTGTTTGCGTCCGGGCGCCTCGTATTCGAGATCCTGTAAGTCGTTGGGCAGAATGATTGCTGTGACCTTGCGTTCTGCCATCGCTATGCGAACAGCCCGGTCGACTAGGTGACGGACCTGCGAAGGCACGCTCGCCTGTTGAACAAACGCGCCGGCCACGTCCTTGAACAGGGAGACTAGATCGAGTTCCTGCTGAAAGTGCCCACCAAGTGCCGCTCGGGCTTGCTGACCGGCAATGGCGAGTACAGGCATGTGGTCCATGCGTGCATCGTAAAGGCCCGTCACAAGGTGGGATGCGCCCGGCCCCGACGTAGCCAAGCAAACGCCGAGTTCGCCGGTAAACTTGGCATGAGCGCTAGCCATGAATGCTGCCATTTCTTCATGGCGGACCTGGACGAATTCGATGCGAGAGTGCGAACGATTCAGTGCGCCGAGAAGACCATTGATGCCGTCACCGGGATAGCCGTAGATGCGCCGTATTCCCCATGCATGCAGGCGTTCAACGAAAAAATCAGAGACGGTCTGCTTCATCATGCTTCCTCGGCTTTGTTGGTCATGAGTATGTACAACCCGCTTAACTTAAGCTTTCGATTCGCTCGCGATACTGTTAGTAACCCGTAACTAGCCAAGTGGTGTGGACGTGACGGCAATATCTGTTCCTGCAACTTGGCGATCCTTCGAGAGACTCAATCTTGTTTCTAACCCGATCTTGTTTCTATATTGCTTCGCGCATAGCAAAGGGTTCGTTCCCAAAGAACAAAGAGCACGTCTCAAACGTCTTCTATTGAGCATAGACGCGCCCCCGCCCCGGGCTGAAACGCGCGGGCGCGCTGTCTTCAGTTGTGGGCATAGATCTTGTTGAGCGTTATCTGCTTGTTTTGATACATCTGTCGGACCTTCTTCATGAAGAGTGCATCGGGCGTTTTCTTGCACTCGGTCACAATCTCATCGACGGGATGCGCGGTATCCAGGATCAGCCTATCGTTCTCGCGGACACCGAGCTTGTCGACGCCGGCTACCCAGTAGACAAGGGCAGGCCGATATGCTTCATCTGTCGCGACAAACTCATTGCATTTCATTTTGGAAGGAATGACCTCTTTGGGCGTTTGTGCGAACGCGGTACTGGCCATGACAAGGCCGCATAGTGCGATGAGAATCGAAGTCGATTTCATGTTGCATTCCTAAGTAAACGTAAATTGAAGATCGCGGGCGGAAACGACGGCATCTGAAAAAACGGGTTTTGCCGCGACAATGGGCGCGCTGTCTCTGATGCGTTTTAAGGTTTACCCGCATCAACGCTATGCGAACGGGATATAGGCAGACTAGGCCAGCATTCTTAAACCAAACTTATTTGAGAGCGGCCATCTTCAGATGGTCATCTCGCCCAGTGGACAGTGCTTCAATCGCAGTTTCTCGTACCTGCGAGATTAAGCGCGGGTTAAGGTCCAGCGACTAGTGTCGGGGTGCGGGTTGGTATCCTGCTGGACGGCAGTAGATGTTGCGGCGCAATGCGTCGTAGACGTATTGGAGGAAACAGAAAATGGCTTTACATATCAGCGCAGAATTATTGTTCGAGGAGAGCTTGGCGCATCGCGCCGGGCGTCGGACGTTCGGGGCTCGACTGGACCATTGTCTGAAGCGAAACAATATCTCGTCAAGTCAGGCCGCCAAGCGAGTCGGAGTTGCAGTAGAAGAAGTGACTTATTGGCGTGCCGGTATTACTGCTCCGACGCGTTCGGGGTGCCGGCGTCTGTCGCGATTGCTCGGCGTCGACGTATTCTGGCTGTGCCTGGGGATAGAGGTGGAAGGACCCGATACCCGCGTTCTTTGAGGGACCAAGGTGTCCAGGCGGCGGTTCTGGGTCGTGAGTGTGTGGGCTGTATCCGTTACTAACAGTGTCCCTCCAGCCGTTCGATAGCCAACAGATAATGACCGTCAGGACCTTGAAAGAGGAGGATAGGCCCTTCCGACGTCGGTCTTATATGACGCGATGGCATGCCGAGATTCGACGCAAGCCTGCTTAAATCGCTGCAACGAATCACGATTCTGTCACTGACGATGTCAGTGGCAATGGCTCGGGTGAGAGATTGCGGGACAATCGGTCTGCGGTACGCAAGCAATTCAAGGTGAGGTGACAACTCCGAGGTTGTCTGAAGAGACACTACATCGACTATCGGATTTTCGAGCGCATCCAGCAATCCCTGCTCGCTTCCAGAATTGGTTTGATAAGCGTTCATGGTCAGTCCCAGCGAGTCCGCATAAAATGCGATGCTCGACGGGGCACTGGATACGGATATGGCGGTATGGTCGACGCCCGCGCGCACAGTTGATCGCGCATTTTCATCGCCAGCAGGCTGCAGCAATTCGAGCGGGTGACCATCCGGGTCACGAAACTTGAATGCCGTGACGCCGCCGCTGCCGTCGGGCAGACGAATCGGCGCCGGACCGCCATCCGAACCGCGTGAAATTGTCGTCGGGAGCACCGAGACGCTGTCTTCACGATAAAGCCGCGTGAACGCGATGTCGATATCCATGCAACGTACCGCCAGATGTTGAAACTCAAGATCCGCGGAGGTGTTGGGCGACGTATAAGGGCGAGCGTTCGGGCCGGCTTCGACAAGCTCGAGTTCCTCCTCGCCAAGCCGCAAGCGTTGCACGTTGATATCGCGCGCGCCGAATCCAAGTTCAGCCGCGAGCGCTCGCTCCATGATGAACGCTGGACCAATGGGCAGGAAGCCGAGCCGGTCCTGATAGAACGCAGTACTGCGGTCCAGCTGAACGACGTTACGGCTGATTCGGATAATCCGGGTGATAGGCGCGGGCTTCATGGACGCTGCGCTCCCCGCTGATTGGTATAGATGGCAAACAGGGAATGTGAGGCGCAGATAAACAAGCGGCTTCGATTGCGCCCGCCAAACGTCAAGTTTGAAACGGTCAACGGCACGTAAATCTTGCCCAGTAGTTCACCGGAGGGGGCGATGCAATGCACGCCATCCGCGGCGCTCGACCATACGTTGCCATCCTCATCGCAGCGAATGCCATCGGCGAACCCGGGATCGATCGTGTGGAATAAGTTCGGCTGGGAACACGCGACGCCCTCTGCGCTGACATCCATCACGGCAATGTGCTGGATCGGGCTTGGATCGAACTGCAGACCACTTTCACAGACATAAAGGCGCGTCTCGTCCGGCGAAAAACACAAACCGTTGGGACCCACGAACTGGTCAGAAACGACACTGAGTTCGCTGCTGCTCGGCACGAGCCTGTACACGCATGCGGGACGTTCCTGCACCTGCTTGCCGCCTTCATAATCAGTCTGAATGCCATAGGGTGGGTCCGAGAACCAGATCGAGTCATCGCTTTTGACGATCACATCGTTGGGCGAGTTCAAGCGCTTGCCTTCGAAGCGATCTGCCAGTATCAGCACACGCCCGTCGAGTTCGGTACGCGTAATACACCGCTCGCCGTGCGAGCACCCGATCAGCCGGCCCTGACGGTCGCGCGTATGCCCGTTGGCAAAGCCCGACGGCTGCCGGAACACGCTGATGCCGCCGTTTTGCGTCCATCGCATGATCCGGTCATTCGGCAGGTCGCTGAACAGCAGGCAATCCTGGTCGGCAAACCAAACTGGCCCTTCAAGCCAGCGAAAGCCGCCGCCGAGTAATTCGAGCGGCGCATTGGGAAGGACCATCGCCTTGAAGCGTGGGTCAATGATTTCGACATCCGAATGCGTGCCCATGTAATGCTCGCTAGCGAAAGTGTCCCGGCAAATGCACCGGAGCCACGTGCAACTGGATCGTCATGAGCACCGCAGGCTGATCGCCAATCGTGCCTGAACGATGACCCATGCGGCCCGTGCCATCGGCGATGCTGCCCTGGTCCTCGCCCAGCGAGAGATCGCCCGGACCCATTTCGATGCGCGTGCCGTCCATGGACTCTACCCACCACCGACCCGATATCGGGATGATCCACTGAGGCGCCGGGTTCTCGTGCCAGTCACCGACCCAACCGACTGGCTGGACTGTGACCACCACCGTGGCCTCAGACCGGTCCTGGTTGTCGTTCCATTGGGGAGCAGCATTGCCGACGCCCTTCAGTTCAAACCGGTCCAGTTCACAGCGGACTTGATGACTGACCCCCAGATTGTCTGTCCACAAATGCCAATAGCCCACCCTGGGGGCTTCACCTTCTTTCGCGGGCGATTGCGTCGTTGCGTTTGAAACTGAGGCGGCCATGAATGCGCTCCTTGGCTGGATGATTTTCCGTCGCTTTACTGATTGCTGGAAGAGGCGGGAGAGCCCATCGACGACACACTTCCGTACGGTGCAGACGAAAGTGGATGTTTGAGTACAGCGGACGCACTCATCGGCGTCCCGCCGACTGTAATCAGAAGCAGGCCTCCCACCAGGCCGAAATTCTTTAGAAAGTCCCAGAAGTGGCTTCGACCGTCGCCCGCTTTGGCCCAGAAATGCGGATATCTCCAGAACGGGTGATACAGGAGTGCCGTGACGGCGCAGAAACCCGCAAGGACGAAGGCGGCGAGACGATCGTGCCAGCCAATGACGATGCAAACAGGCGTGACGAATTCGACAACGATGGCGATCACGAGTAACACGGCGCCGCCGGGCAGGAAAGACGAGGTCGCTTGCTGCATCGCTTCCTTCCAATGGACGATCTTGTCGAGCGCACTGAAGGGGAACATCACGACCAGGCACACGCGCGCGATCAAGGGGATAGCGACCATGTCGAAGAAATTCATCTTCAATCCCTCGCGGTGAGCATCATGCGGCCACCGGCATCACGCCCAGGCGCTCGCCGATCTTGTCCGCGACCCGCAGCGCATTGGCAATGATTGTCAGGGTCGGGTTGACTGCACCGATCGACGGAAAGAAGCCGGCGTCGGTTACGTAGAGATTGTCGAGTTCATGTGCCTTGCAATTCACGTCGAGCACGGAGGTGGCCGGGTCGACACCGAAGCGAATGGTGCCTGCCTGATGAGCGGTGCCTCCAATCGGTATGTCCTTCCCCAGATAGAGCTTACGGTCCATCATCGCCGCGTGGGCGCCCGCGTCAGCAAGCAGCCCCTCGAGTTTCTTTCTCAGCCGGTGATGCGCTTCCATGTTGCCCTCCTTGATCTCCAGCAAGACGTGGTCGCCGTCGTATCGGATACGGTTTTCGGGGCGAGGCAGATCTTCCGTCGATAGCCAGAAGTCCATTGAGTGCCGTGCCATGGTTTCGAAGGGCATTTCCGGCAGCCATTCGAGCCATGCGGGCAACGCTTCGCCTCGGATCTGATCGGCATGGGAGGTCGCGCACATCTGGATTAGGCCAAGCGGATAGACCCAATCGTCTGCACCGAAGTAAAAATCGCTGATCGCAAGGGTCTTCTGGAAGATCGTATCGTTGGGTTCGCGCGTCAGTGCCATCAGGATGGACTGGTTATGCCGCATGTAGTTGCGGCCCACTTGGTCGGACCCATTGGCCAGGCCCCTGGGATGTTTGTCATTGCGCGAGCGCAAGAGAAGAAGGGCCGACGACAATGCGCCGCAAGCGACCACGACAATATCGCCGGTATAGCGCTCCTCCGTCCCCCCGCGTTCCACATGAACGCCCGTCACGGTGTTGCCTGATTCGTCTGTTTCAAGCCGGGAAACGTAGGCATTCGTCATCAATGTAAGATTCGGATAGGCCGCAAGCGCGGGGTCCACGCACATGACCTGCGCGTCCGCCTTGCCATTGAGCAGACACGGAAACCCGTCGAAGGCGTCGCATCGGATGCATCGACTGGTGGGCGTCACCTTGCCATCTTTCTCATCCAGCAGGATACCGAGTGGCAAATGAAACGGGTGTAATCCCGCTTTAACCAACGAGTCGTTAAGAGCCTGGATGCGCGGCTCATGGGACACAGCTGGATGCGGGAAGGGCGTACTCGCATGCGGCTCGCACGGGTCCTCGCCGCGCTGTCCGTGAACATGAAACAGACGCTCGGCCTCGGCGTAATAGGGCTCGAAGTCTGCGTACTTGAGCGGCCATGCAGGCGAAATGCCGTCCTTGTGCTGAAGTTCGTCGAAGTCGCGCTCACGAAGCCTGAAGAGCGCCGCGCCGTACACCTTGGAGTTGCCGCCTACATAGTAGTGAAGACCTGGGTGGAACTTGCTGCCGTCACCGCCGTACCAGGTTTCGCTGGTCTGATACATGCCCTCGACGAACACGGTCTTCGAATCCCAGTTGGCTGGCTCGCGCTTTAAATAATCGCCGCGTTCGAGAAGCAGAATCTTTATTCCCGTCGAGGCAAGTTTTTGCGCGAGAGAAGCGCCACCCGGGCCGCTTCCCACCACGATGACATCGTAATGGCTCATGTTTTTTCTGTTCCGATCACTCGTGTCATCGATTTGAGATTGGGTCCGCTTGCGTTGCATTGAATACGCTAGCGTCTGGAATGTTCAAATCACTCAGGCAAGAAGCAGTCCTGTTGGTATTTAGTAATGCAGTGTGTCGTCCTACAGGGGCGGTACAAGTTTTGCGCTTCAGCAGCATGGTGTCATTGATACACCGCCCCTACGAACTAGTGCCGGTTCCACTCGAGCCCGCGTTTTCATATGACCGTTCAGAGAGAAATGACAATGCCAAAAGTGGTGGTAGTGACCGGGGCGAGCGCAGGTGTCGGTCGCGCCACGGTCGAAGAGTTTGCACGGCAGGGATATGACGTAGCGTTGTTAGCGCGGGATCCTGACCGGCTGGCGCACGCGGCTTCGGAGCTCGAGTCGCGGTACCGGGTCCGTACGCTCGCGATTCCCACTGATGTCGCGGATGCCCCAGCAGTCGACGCTGCCGCCACGCGAGTCGAACAGGAATTGGGACCGATCGATGTGTGGGTCAATGTCGCCATGGCCACTGTGTTTGCGCCGGTTTCAAAACTCACTGCGCAGGAGTTCGAGCGTGGCACTAAGGTGACCTATCTCGGCCAAGTGCACGGAACCATGTCGGCGCTGTCGCGCATGCGGGTTCGAAACCGTGGGGCGATAGTCAACGTGGGCTCGGCACTCGGTTATCGATCGGTTCCACTGCAGTCCATTTACTGCGGCGCCAAATTTGCGATTCGCGGTTTCACTGACGCGCTGCGTTCTGAGCTTATCCATGACAAGCTGAACGTCCACCTGACGATGGTCGATTTGCCGGCGGTGAACACGCCTCAATTCGACTGGGCGAGGAACAAGATGGGCGTGAAAGCCAAGCCGGTCGCACCCATCTTCGAGCCCGAACTGCCGGCCCGCGCCATCTTCTTTGCTGCCACGCACAAGCGCCGCGAGATTTGGGTTGGCTTTCCCACTGTAAAGGCTATTCTGGCTAACCGCATCGCTCCGGGTCTCATTGATAAATATCTGGCTTCGACCGGTTATACGGGACAACTGACGGAGGAGCCGCTCGCGGCGGACGCACCGGACAACTTGTTCGAACCGGTGCGGGGTGACTATGGCGCGCATGGTCGCTTTGACAGGGAATCGAAAGCACACAGTTGGGAGATGTTCACGGACCGGCACCGAACGGTCTTCTGGACTGCCGCTGCGGTGGGTGTGATCAGCGGTGTCCACTGGCTAGCGAAGAAATACAAAGTCTGAGCCAACGCAATCACGGTCCCGGAAACACCCCAATGAGCAAACCGATCGAGGATTACGCCCTGTTGGGCGACGGTGAAACCGCTGCGTTGGTGAGCCGGGATGGCTCCATCGACTGGCTTTGCTGGCCGCGATTTGACGATGACGCCTGCTTCGCCGCGCTCCTTGGCACGCACGACAACGGCCATTGGTCAATGGCCCCCGTTGCCCCAGTGATCCATCAAAGCCGTCGCTACCAGGAAGATACGCTTGTCGCGGAAACCGATTTTGCGACAGAGGAAGGCGCGGTCCGGGTCGTTGACTTCATGCCGATGCGAACAACGTTCTCATCGGTCGTGCGGATAGTCGTTGGCTTGCGCGGCAGCGTAAAAATGCGATCGACCCTATGCATCCGGTTCGACTACGGTGCATTGCCACCCTGGTCGACGGCAGAAGGCGACAGTATGGTCGCGAAAGTTGGACCCGATTTGGTGATCCTGCGCGCACCGATGCCACTCGAAGTTAAGTCTCATGCCACCGAAACGGAATTCGATGTCATGCAAGGAGCCCGGTTAGCGTTCGTGATGAGCTACGGGCCGTCTCACCAGCCGCCTCCAGCGGCCATCGATGCTGAAGCCGCGTTAGTATCGACCCAGGGATTCTGGCGCAACTGGATCGCTCGCTTCGACAATTCGAAGACTGACTGGCCGAACGAGGTGAGGCGCTCGTTGCTGACGCTCAAGGCATTGATCCATCAACCGAGCGGCGGGTTGATCGCGGCGCCCACGACGTCGTTGCCCGAGGCGCCGGGCGGCAAGATGAATTGGGATTACCGATACTGTTGGCTTCGAGATGCGAGTTTTACCCTAGGTGCGCTAATCAATGCAGGGTTTCATGGCGAAGCGCTCGCTTGGAGAGATTGGTTACTGCGCGCCATTGCTGGTTCGCCCGAACGAATCAGAATCATGTATCGCGTTGACGGCGCGCGTCATCTTAATGAGTGGATCGTCGGTTCGTTATCGGGATACCGTTATTCTCAGCCGGTACGTGTTGGCAACGCCGCGTCGACACAACATCAAATTGATGTCTTCGGAGAAGTTCTCGATTGCCTCGACCTCGCTCGCCGGGGTGGCGTGCCTGCTTCGACACAGGAGGCGGAGATTGCGCTAAAGATCGTCGAACACCTCGCGGTAACGTGGAACAGCGAAGGCTCCGGAGTCTGGGAGTCCCGCGCCGATCCGCGCCAGTACACGTATTCGAAGGTGATGGCCTGGGTCGCATTCGATCGTTTCATTCGCCATCATGAAGCGCTCGGTAGCACAAGTACGCTGGATCAGCGCATGCTTGAACGCGTTACCGCATTGCGATCGATGGTGCACGAACAGGTTTGCCGGGAAGGCTGGAACGAAGGTTTGGGCAGTTTCACGCAGCACTATGGTGGCCAGGAAATCGACGCAAGCCTGCTCCTGTTGCCTCTAATGGGCTTTCTGCCGGCTGATGAGCCTCGCATGGCGGCGACAATCGCGACAATCCAGCGTGAACTCTCAGAAGGCGGCTTAATTCGCCGAACAAAGGCGCGCCAGGACGGCCCGAGCGAGGGCGTGTTTCTCGCATGCTCATGCTGGATGGCCGACTGCCTGATCCTACAAGGTCGCACCGACGAGGCACGGGCGCAATTTGAACGCGTCTTGGCTGTCAGTAATGACCTCGGATTGTTGTCCGAGGAATACAACGTCGCGGGCAAACACCTTGCCGGCAATTTTCCGCAAGCGTTGACCCATCTTGCTATCGTCAACACGGCGCTCAACCTGTGTGGTCCGACGCTCAACCGGGGCGGTAGCTAACATTCCCGTGCTCACCTAGGGTAATGCGTGTCCCGCACCCCACACTCGAGCCAAACACCAACATGTCAGGAGTCTTTCATGACAGATGAAGCATCCAAAGATCCTTCCGCTCCGGCGAGTCCGGACGCGAGCCGTTTGCCACACGTGGCGTCCTATCCCACGCTGGCTGGGCAGCCTGCGCTCGTGACTGGCGCGAATTCCGGCATCGGCAAAGCCGTCGCCCTTGGACTCGCTCGTGCAGGTGCAGACGTGATCGTCAACTACGTGGTCGATCCGCAAGCGGCAGAAGACGTGGCTCACGAAATAGCAAGCCTTGGACGGCGTGCGATTGCGCTTCAGGCCGACGTCAGCAATGAAGAGCAAGTGCAGGCGATGTTTGCGCGTGCGATCGGCCATTTCGGTACGCTTCACATCGTGGTCAGTAACGCGGGTTTGCAGCGCGACGCGCCGTTCGACAAAATGACGCTGGAGCAGTGGAATACGGTAATTGGGGTGAACCTAACGGACAGTTCCTTTGTACGCGAGAAGCGGTAAGGGAATTCAAACGGCGGGGCGTCGATAGCGCCGTATCGGTTGCAGCCGGGAAGATTCTCTGCATGAGCTCCGTGCATCAGGAGATACCTTGGGCGGGTCATGCCAACTACGCTGCGTCCAAGGGTGGTGTCATGCTACTGATGAAAAGCCTCGCGCAAGAAGTCGCGCCTTACCGCATTCGGGTCAATAGTATCGCCCCGGGGGCGATTCGCACGCCGATT
>Ga0302226_10003109_pt1 | contig 11431 bp, 8 predicted proteins | sample II_Palsa_E3_3_FD_193524 | JGI IMG/M metagenome (GOLD analysis project Ga0302226, IMG submission 193524) | Peat permafrost microbial communities from Stordalen Mire near Abisko, Sweden - II_Palsa_E3_3 | ecosystem: Environmental > Terrestrial > Soil > Palsa > Peat permafrost | place: Sweden...
TCAAGGCCAACGTTGACACTGCCGAGGCCGAGGCCGCCATGCTTCAAGCCCTCAAACTGGGTTAGATTAGGTGTTAGTATAACAAGCGCTTTCCTGTGTTCATAAAAGAGAGATGGATCTTCACGTTTTATTTGAAGGAACCCGACCAGGTCGTGCGCACCCAGACTCCCAAAACCTACGAGGCGCTCAACGCGTACCTCTCTCTGTTCTTCTTTCTCTGCTTCCACACACGTTCGTGTTTCTCTCTCTCTCTCTCTTGACTTGACTCGAGAGTGCTCGCAGAAAGAAAACAACTCAAGAGATGACGACGACAATGTGTCAAAGAATACGAATGAAAACTGGAGCAAACAGTACAAAACAATAATTAAGAGATTTGATGACATAATGTTTTATGTCAATAATCATGGTTTGTTAACACAATTTCCATTCGTTTTCTCACCGCTGGATCTATCGAGACCGAACAATCTAGTATGGTTCTAATGGTATAACCGTCCTATCCTTATCGTTATCACGATTCCCTTTTCTGTTTCATTTGTAGTTGTAGTTATAAAGTTTGAATCATCAATAATTAAAAAAAAAAGAGAAAGGCTGCTAAAAAAGTTCTGTCTACATGAAGCTTGATGAGCTTTGTGCCGTCCTTGAGGTCTTCGTACAGCTCCGCTGCCTTTGTGCCGACCTTGGTCAGGTGCGAGTTGACCCGCTTGGTGAACGTCTTCTTCTGCACACCGGCACGACCCTCCTGTCCCTCGATGCCGTTCGGGAACTCTTCGTCGGCCTCGGACAGCGGCTGCTTGACAGACGCCGTGGAGGCCGTGCGGGACAGGGCAGTCGCCATTATCCGCTTCTGTATTTGGAGAGTGCCTACAAACCAAGGGTGGCACGGTTAAGAAGACAGAGGGATGGGGAGAGAGAGAGAGAGAAAAAAAGTTGTCATCAAAATCTCTTAATTATTGTTTTGTACTGTTTGCTCCAGTTTTCATTCTTGACAACGTAAATTACATAATTACGTAAACAGAAAAAAGTCTTGAAAAAGGCATTTGGGATATAAATAGACTGAAAACGAGTCAGTCGGAGTCACAGCCCCGTTTCATAGAAGAGTGTCCCTGGTGTCACGGCGTGCCGCTTACTGATCTGCACAGCAGCAGCAGCAGCGGCAGCGGCAGCAGCCTTGGCCCCAATGGCCCGGGGAGAGAAACAACTTTTTCTTGTGTGATGGTGGGCATTCTGTCCGCGGTCTGCCGGGCATCATGCAAACATGTTGGAAAACCCCTTCAATCGCAGATGTACGAGCTGCTTTAGCAGCGAAGAATACTCTAAAATTGTATGAGTAGAATCGGCATTATGAAACCTGTGATTTCAACAGGTTTCCAATGATTTTATTTTTTACTTTTTACGTTCACTCCAAACGAGTTTGGTTTTTTTTGGTTTTCCCTTTCTTACTACCATCGCTATGCTACTGGTCGCCTCGTCCCTCGCAAAAAGTGGCTACCGATGACGCACTAAAGTTTTTCATTATATATTTAGTGCTTTCTTTATGGCTACCACAGGTTTCATAATGTCGATTCTACTCATACAATCTTAGAATATACTTCGCTGCTGAAGCAGCTCGTACATCTGCGATTAAAACGCTCTCATGAGAGCGAGACAGGAGATGAACGACTCAGAACGAGCCCCGTTTCCCCTGAACTACGTCTCCCCTCCCGTTTTTGAGATCTCATTTTCGATCGCGCTTTTCCTGTTCAGGAATGTCGGAGCCGTTGTTCCGGCGAGCTATGCATTTTCTCTGGAAATGGGATACGACTCACGGCTCTCTGCATGGCTCTTGCTGTGCCCCTGCTCTTTTGCTGCTGCTCCTTGCTGTCTGTTTTGTCTTTTTTCGGAACAAATATTTTCTTGGCAGCAAACTCTGTTGACAAGCCAAACTTGAACCCTGGGCGTTCTTTTCTTTTTCGTTGTGTGCTTGTTTCCAAGGCCTTATTGTGCGTTTGAGTCTCTTTGCCATGAGCCGTTGAAGGCCCTCAGTCTGTCCTCCCATTTCAGTTTATTTTTCTGAAATGTACTTCCCCCACTCCCTTTCAGGGCCGTTTGAGCTGCTCAAATGAGGTTCAACATGGAGATCTTCAACGCGTCCACGCTGGACGAGATGCGCAAGGACAACGACGAGAAGGCGGTCAAGTTCCTGCGCGACGCCTTTGATCCGTTCTTCCAGCTGTTTTATTTCCTCGGTTCCGTCGTTGCGCTGCTCGTGCTGCTGTCCCAGTCGGCCTTCTTCACCGACAGCCCCAACGTGGTGCAGCAGACCAACCTGGCGGCCTCGTACCAGGAGTGGTGCACCGAGTGGATCAACGACTGCGACCGCTGCCTCGAGCACCCCATCCAAGACATGGTCATGTGCGTGCTGGACTCGTCCACGTCGAGCACCAACCTCCTCCCCGGCAGCGCCGCCTACCCTCTGTACCAGGAGACGACGGCCATCAACGACGAGCTGTACTACAACACGGGCGGCAAGGCAAACATGTACCTGACCAAGTACATGGAGACGTACGACAGCGTCGTCGACGGCAACTGGTTCCTCGACCTCATCTTCACCTGCAACACGACCACCTACACGACGCCTGTGCGCAGCCTCGACAATGGCACGTGCTGGTTCGAGGACGCCAACATCGTTGACCTCTTTGCCTTCAAGCCCTACGCCAACTCGACCAACGTTACCGCGGGCATCTGCAACCTCGCAGACATTGCCACGTGCTACAACCGCGTCCAGTTTGTCGAGCAGGTGGCCGTGGCCCGAGTCTACTACTTCCAGATCTGCGCCTTCCCCACCTACGCCACCTTCTACGCCATGACCTCGTACTTTGTCCTCGCCTTTGTCTGCCTCTCGTACTTTGCCCTGTTTTTCAGCAAGGACGCCAAGGGCGTCGCGTCGTACCGCATCCTCCTTTTTGCCCTCACCTGCAACACCCTCGGCATGCTGTGCATTAGCATAATCGGCCTCGCTGGCTTCATCGAGGACGCCTCGTACGATTGCTTTAGGAGCGACAACGAGATCCAGGCGGCGTCCATGTTTGGCTTCTCTATCGTCCTCTTCCTCAGCGGCATTCTCTACATTGGTGTCGTCATCACCGTCGCCATCTCCCAGCGCAAGTTCCTTGCCTCGCTCAGCGGCTTCTCCAAAAAGAAGGCCGAGGGGGCCAAGGACGCGGAGAAGCAGGCCGGTCAGGGTGACGCTGTCCCCCCGTCCCCGACCGCCCTCAATGCGGACGAGATCGTCATCGAGCTGGCCAAGATGGGCCAGGAGGCCGTCGCCGAGTTGGTCGAAGCCACACAGGGCAAGGACGAAAAGGACGAAAAGCACTAAACAACAAAATATTTCTTTTTTTTTTTTTTCTCTCTTTCATCTCCACCTCCGCACCATCATCGAGCTGCTCCTCGACGGATGTGGTCTAGCTGTTTAAGCGGTCACTTGGCGGTTTCAAATGCTGGACACTGTTTTCTCAGGTGCGATGAAAGTAAATTTGTTAAAGTAAATGTCCCTTGCATGAGTCCCTTGGCTCGACACAATGCGCGCTTTCGTCTACGGTATTTACACGACATGAAACAACTTTGGACTGGATAGGCTCGACAGATGCTGATGAGAATGTTTGGTCGGGCGGAACCCACTCCAGTGCACCTGAATCTTGTCGCCTTGGATCGTGTAGAGATGCACGTCGACGTTGTAGGCGCTGCGCAGGTCCAATCCAGCCGGCATGCGGGCGACAAAATGTGAGCAGCAGCCCGTGTGTGCCTCTGCCTCTGGTCGCTCCGTCTCGTCCGCTGCCTCGAATAGCACAGATGTACTACTCGGGCTGGTGGTGTTTGTGAACATAGACGTGAACGCCGTCAGCGGCACGGCCAGTGGCAGCCTTCCTTCCGCGTCCGTCAGAAACACGTTGAGATCCTTAGCCTTAGGCGCGCCAGGCAGCCTCGTGAGCTTGGCCACACCAAGCCCGTCGCTGATGGACGCACACAGCATCGTCTCGTTGTCGATCGGGTGCACGTGCGTGTACCCCTCGTGGCCGTGCCACTCGCCACCATCGGCGTGGTCGATGCACAGCACTTGTCCCATCTGCGAGTGGATGATTAGAAGGCAGAAGAGGAAGAAGAGGAAGAAGAGGAAGAAGAGGAAGAAGAGGAAGAAGAGGACGAGGATGAAGAAGAGGACGAGGATGAAGAGGGTTCGAGCGACGCAATGAACCAAATGCAGCGAACAAAATCAGACCAAATTCGGCGCTAGAAGCAGAAGAGACGAAAAAGACGAAATAACGACGACAGATGGGCGACGATTGCGTTGATAAAAAATCAGCATGACGTAGATATTTTCTTAGTCGTAAAACAGTCGACATCACCATGAGCCAGTGGAAGCCGCTAAACAACGCGGATGATGACGTGATCGAGCTGAGGCAGCACGACGTCGAGGCCGCCATCCCCACTGTGCCCAACTACGGCGGCGGCCACGGGCACAGCCACTCGGGACACGGTCACTCGCACGGCCACGGCATCAACCCGCTGCACGCGCTGAGCCACCTGCTGAGCCTGGGTACGGCATCGAGTCCGCTCGGGCGTCTGACGCGGCTGGCGATGGAGGAACGCGGCCTGCTGCTTGTGGGCATTACGGCGCTGGTGGTCGCAACGGGGATCAACGTCGTCATGCCGTACTCGTTTGGTCTTGTGCTGCAGGACGCTGTGGGTCATGAAGACGGCTTGGCTGTGGCCATGCGGCTTGTGCTCGTGTTCCTCGTCGTGTACGCGATCGGATCGCTCATGACGACCGTGCGCGTTATTTGCTTTGCGATCGCGGGTGAGCGCATCGCCCGCTCGCTACGCGTGCGTCTCTACAGTTCACTGCTACAGCAGCCCGTCACATTCTTCGATAGCGCGCGCTCGGGTGAGCTCGTCAACCGCCTGGCAGCCGACTGCGAGCTCATCCGCAACGCACTCACGTCCACCGTCGTCGTCATGACGCGCTTTGGCCTGCAGATCGCCGGCGGCTCGATCTTTTTGTTCTACCTTTCGTGGTCCCTCACGCTCGTGATGCTCGCCGTCGTCCCTGTCCTCGCGCTCGCTGGCTACATCTACTCGCGCCGTGCTCGCGTCTACGGCCGTGATCTACAGAACGCCCTCGCCCAAAACACCGCCACGGCCAGCGAGGTCCTCTCGGGCGTACGCCACGTCCGTCTCTTTGACATGGAGAAACGCGAGATCGACCGCTACCACGTCATGCTTAATTCGACCTACGAGCTCGCGCGCCGGCTCGGCATCGCCAGCGGCATTTTCATGGGCGCCACCGAGTTTGGCACATACCTGGCCGTCCTCGCGGTCCTCCTCTATGGCACGTACCTCGTCCTCGACGGCGGCCTCAGCCTCGATTTTATCAGTACGTTGAAAACCCTACCCGTAAAATAAATAAATAAAAGTATTGATATGCCTTTGCGGGCAGCCTCGTACATCCTCTACGCCGTCTACGTCGCCCACGCGCTTGGCTCGATGTCGCACCAGGGCGCAGAGCTGGCGCGTGCCGCCGGCGCCTCGGAGCGCGTGTTCGATCTGCTCGACCACATCGAGTCACGCGGTCTTTCCCGCAAGCGCCTAACCGCGGAGGAGCCCACGGGGCCCAAGATCCGCGGCGACATCCGCTTTGACAAGGTCACTTTCGAGTACGGCGTTGAGGACAAGAAGACCGGCACGGTCCTGCGCGACCTCTCCTTTGCGATCGAGGCAGGCCAGAGCGTCGGCATCGTGGGCCCGTCGGGCGCGGGCAAGTCCAGTATCCTCCAGCTGCTGCCGCGCCTGTACGATGTGGCCGAGGGCTCGATCGAGATCGACGGCCAGAGCATCATCTCGTACGATCCGCATTGGCTTCGACGCCAGATCGGCTACGTCAGCCAGGAGCCCACACTCTTCCACGGCACGATCAAGGAGAACATCCTCTACGGCCGGCCCGACGCGAGCGACGACGAGGTGATGGAGGCCGCCAAGGCCGCATTCATCCACGACGCTATCCTGGCGATGCCCCACGGCTACGAGACCGCCGTGGGCGACCGCGGCTCGGGCCTGAGCGGCGGCCAGCGCCAGCGCATCGCCATCGCCCGCGTCTTCCTCAAGAATGCTCCCATCATCCTCATGGACGAGCCCACGTCGGCCCTCGACGCCGAGAACGAGGCCCTGGTCGTGCAGGCGATCGAGCGGCTCTTTCGCGAGCGCACCTGCCTCATCGTCACCCACCGCAGCGACCTTCTCCGCATCGTCGACAAGGTCATTGTCGTCGAGGGCGGCGCCCTCCAGGCCATCGGCGACCAGAAATTGGTCGCGGCCACGAGCGCAACGTACCAGCGTTTATTCTCTCAGATCTAGCTTGTGGCACCATGTGACTCGAGAAAGATAGTTCTTTTTGGCACACGTATGATAGACAGCGCGCCCTACTTGACTAAAAAGGTCCTCTTTGATCAGACAAAAAATTGATGAGTCAGGACAGGAAAAAACTGCTACGCAGTTCTACTCTACTCTTCTTTAGCAGGTATGAGGACAGACTTGAAGCTCGCAATCAACTCGTCGCGATCGAGGTTGCGGCCGATAAAGACCATCTTGCACACGCGCTTTTCGTTCTTGCGCCACTGGTTAGTAGTCATCTGCTCGCCGTTGAAGAGCATGTGCACGCCCTGAAAGACAAACTTGTGTTTCATGTCGTGCACGGCCAGGACACCTTTGCTGCGGAAGATGTCCGTGCCTCGCTCGCGCAGAAGCTTGCCGATCCACGCGTTGAGCTTGTCGATGTCGGCCTCGCCCACGAGCTCGATGCCGACCGACGAGACCGACTGGTCATGCGAGTGGTCCTGGTCGATCAGGAACGAGGGGTCGATTTCGAGCGCCTTTTCCAGGCTGAACGCGCCCAGGCCGAGGACGTGATCAAGGCTGATCTTTGCGTTTTGCGTGCGGTGGATCGTCGCGGTGGCATTAATCCTACGAATGCGCTTCTCGACCATGCCGAGCTCGTCCGCGCTCACCAGGTCAATCTTGTTGAGCAGAACCCGGTCCGCAAACGCGAGCTGCTCCATGGCCTCGTTCTCGACGCCCACGGGCTTGGCCTCGTCCAGGTGCTGGAGCAGGTGTTTGGCGTCGACCACGGTGACGATGCCGTCCAGGCGCACCTTGCCCTTGAGCTCGTCCGAGACGTAGAACGTCTGGGCGACGGGCGCGGGGTCAGCCAGGCCCGTAGTCTCTATGATGATGTAGTCAAACTTGTTGGCTTTTTTGTTGAGCAGGCCCGAAAGGATGCGGATGAGGTCGCCGCGGACGGTGCAGCAGATGCACCCGTTGTTCATCTCAAAGATTTCCTCCTCGGCTTGGATCACGAGCGAGTCGTCGATCCCGACCTCGCCAAACTCGTTCTCGATCACGGCGATGCGCTTGCCGTGGTTGGCGCGGAGGATGTGGTTGAGCAGCGTCGTCTTGCCGGCACCGAGGAAGCCCGTGAGCACCGTCACGGGAATCACAGACGACATCGTATGAAGGCTCGAGTGGTATGAAAGTTGAGAGGGAAGTGTTGCGACCCACTGACGACTTCATCGGCCATGTCGACATATGAGCACATGTGAACACAGAGAACGATAACGCGTCGATAACGACATCTTGACGACTTTCCATTCGATTCCCCCCCTTCCCCCCCGCCAAAAAAAAAAATGTCCACGACGGTCCAGCTGAGCTCGTCCGACGACTTTGTCGCAGCCGTGACGCGCGCCGCTTCCTCCTCGACGAGCACGACGCTGGTGCTGCTCCCTGGCACGTACACGCTGCCTCGGTCAGGGATGCACATCATGGGCACCAAATCGCTGCGGATCGTCGCCACTTCGTCAGCCGATGCCTCTCAGCGCGTCCTCATTGTCTCATCGCTGGCAGCGGAGGAGAACGAGGCCCTAATCAAGGCGTCAAACGGCGCCCAAGTCGTTTTCGAGAATGTTCACTTTAGATTTGGCGCGTTCCAGAAGGATGAAGACGAGTACGACGAAGAGCCCGAGCAAGACCAGGATCAAGATGCCGTCATCGAGGCGAGTGGCCAGGGCACGGTCATGCATCTGATCGGCTGCTCCGTCAACGGCGTGGGGTGCCACGGCGTCGTCGCCAAGATCGGCGCGGTCGTGATGCTCAACAAGACACACATTGGCGCCGAGATCGAGGAGGATGAGGACGAGGTGATGATGCCGCTCGCGGGGATCCTCGTGCTGAGTGGTGCGCGCGTGACGATGGAGGACAAGACGATTGTGTGCCGAGCGCGATGGAGCGGCGCGTGGGTACGTGGAGGAACACTCGAGGCGCGCGGGGGATGCGAGTTCAAGTACAACGGCGGGCCGGCCATTAACGTCGACATGGCCAAGAGCACCGTAAAGGTCGAGGACGCGATTATCCAGGGCAACGACGTCGCGATCGTCGCCGGTGCGCCGTCGTCAACGTACATGTTTGCACATACGACCTTTGTCGACAACGAGCGCTACGGTGCGATCATCGGCGGCCGCGGTCGTGCTGCCAACAAGGCGCGGCCCGTTTTTAGCGATTGCACGTTCAAGGCCAACGGCGAGAGCGGCGCGGTCGTGGTCGAGGGCGCCTCGGCCTCGTTTGAGCGCTGTGGATTCGTTGCCAACGGACGCCTCTCAGGCAGCGGCATCGAGCTGCACAGCGCACAGGCCGTGGCCTTTGACGGGTGCGTCTTTGAGGGCAATAAGACGCACGGCATCCAGGCGAGCGAAGGATCGCGCGCCACGCTGCGCCAATGCACGCTCAAGGGCAATGCTGCGGCCGGTGCCGTAATCGAGGACGCGGGCAGCGTCGTCGTGCTCTCGGCCACAGTCGCCGTCGCCAACAAGAACGGTCTGGTTGTGTGCAAGGGCGCGAGCGTGCAGACCAATGAAAGTCGCTTCAACGATAACATCGGCAGCGGCATCCGCGTCGAGAACGAGGGCCGTGTCCAGATCGACGACTGCAAGCTCGCGGGCAACAAGGTATTTGGGCTCTACGTCGTCTCGGCCGTGGCCTCCATCGCGTACAGCGTGGTCGAAAGCAACGGCACGGCAGGCATCAGCGGCGGCTGGGAGGCGTCCCTGAGCGTGGGCGCGGGCAACCGCATCAGCGCATCACCAACCGCCCTCGTCGTCTCGGATCTGGCCACGCGCTGCCACGTCAGCGCCGACAGCGTCCTCGACGGCCTCGTCAAGTGCGCCGCAGTCCTGGCATCGTCTTAGACAGACTGTTTTCCTTTTGTGTTCAGTGCGCAGTGAAGTTGTCTTGCCACGCACGCGAGAGTCCTTTGAACGCCCTACGTAGGCCTATTTTGATTATACAACTACAAAAACGAAAAATGTATTTGAAGTGCATTTGAGGTGCGTTGCCATTTACGTTGTGGTTGCAGAAATCAAGATTTTTTTTATGATTTAATTGGACACCACCAACAAAAACAAAACTTACATGTATAGGGCTCGGCCCACTGTTTCGACGCTCACTCGCGATTGTTGTTGTTGTTGTTGCCGCTGCGGTTGATTAGCGACGACCCATGCCCCGTACATAATAGGCAAACTGGGGCGCCACACGGAAGGCGACTGCAAAGAAACGTGTTAGAAAAGGCATCGGTATCCATCTTCACGCGTACAGTCGATTGCGCGCTGTTGCTGCTGCGGGGTGGTAGCGGTAGCCTGAGGACGCACTGCTGCCGAGGACGACCCTTCGGGGGCTAAAATATTAATTAAGATCAATTAAAAATATGTAATAAGAATTAAATCAAGGATACCATTGTACGTCACTTTTGCTGCCTTAACCGCGTGATCGTAATAAACTGGCAATTTGAGGATGTGAAATCGAAGGGGGTCGGCGCAAAATATTTAATCTTTCGCACGGGGGACCAGCGTGACCGTAGGTGACGTTGCCCCCAATGCTATGTACATATGTAGAGAGAATAAGGTGGTAAAAAAAAAGGGGATGGAGGTGGGTAAGCCAAAGCCAGCCCATGGGGCGAAGACAATGGAAAGTGGGAGGAGTAGGAGAAACAGGGAAGACAATCAAGCAGTTATCCATAATTAACCATCACCTCGCTCCGCTCGTTTGCTTAATACCATTTTTGTGTGTTCGCGGCTTGCATGGCTTGAAGAGGCGGTTTTGATCAAGCCCAAGCCTGCTTGAAGAGGTCCAAAAAGGCTCAAGCCGGAACCCTACTGGTACAGGCCCCGTAGGTAGTCGGCGACCACGCCTTCCGTTGGGAGCTCGCCTTAGCGGTAGATGACCGCAAAAATCTCGTACATACCACCCGTCACAGTCCTGTCATTTTGTGCACGGTCTGCCGTCGGACAGAGAAGAGAAGGAAGAGCAGCCGAGTTGGTGTGTTGGTCTGCTGTTGCTGTCGACTGTTGACGGGTTTCTTCTGTGTTTGGGAGGAAGCGGCAAGCGTGAAATGGCTGGCGACAAAGCTGTCACTTTTGTCGTTGGTGTTCTTCTGTGTTTTTTCGTCGAGTTGACGTGCGCTCAGTACCTCGGCGGGACCAGTGTGTCTGGTAGCGGCACTTTCGGCTCTGCAGTGGCGACGTACGGCTCTATCGTCGTCGTGGGTAACCCCACGGGCGGTACTTCCGAGGTCGGCATGATCTACACATACACGTGCACCGCGTCCGGGTCGTCGTCGTCCTGTGCCTCTGGGACAAGCTACACCTATGGTGGTACAAAAGGCGATTGTTACGGCTACTCGATGGCCATGTCTTCGACCTTGCTCGTCGTGGGCGCCCCCAACGTTGGCTCTAAATATAACGGCCTCGTGCACGTGATCGCGTGCACAGCCGCGTCGACGTGCACTGCCGCGAACACGTTCACCTCAATCACCGTCACCGGCGCATATGGCCTGGGCACGTCCGTGGCAATCTCGGGCCCCCTCGTCATCATGGGCGCCAATGCGAAGGCCTACTATGAGTATCTTATGGACATCTACTACACCTACGAGTATGACTCAAGTTCCCGCGTCTACATTTCCTACTGCACCTCTGGCTCATCGTGCTCGTCAACCACCGAGCTCTATGGGACCGACGGCGGCTTGTTTGGTCAGAGCGTTGCCGTTTCGGGTTCATCATCGGCCGGCCTCTATGCGGCAGGGGAACCGTATAGCAACAAAGTCTTGATGTGGTACGCGACCTACGGCTCGAGCTTCTCAATGTCTTCGATGGTTTCTGTGACCTACTCGTCCTCTGCCAGCGGCGATTATTACGGCAACTCGGTGGCTCTGTCTGGCAACATCCTCGCCGTCGGATCACCAAACAGAGCGGGGGCCAACGCGAAGCAGGGCTACGTCTTCATCTATACGTGCACCATGGCCTCGCCCCCCGTGTGCACCTTGGTGGCCTCGTTCACCGACACCGTGTCGCCGGTC
>Ga0302226_10003110_pt1 | contig 11428 bp, 16 predicted proteins | sample II_Palsa_E3_3_FD_193524 | JGI IMG/M metagenome (GOLD analysis project Ga0302226, IMG submission 193524) | Peat permafrost microbial communities from Stordalen Mire near Abisko, Sweden - II_Palsa_E3_3 | ecosystem: Environmental > Terrestrial > Soil > Palsa > Peat permafrost | place: Sweden...
GCAAAATAATACGCAGGTTACCTCGCGAACAGCACGATCGTGCATAAAGTACTGGTCCAGCTCAGGCTCGTCGATCTCGCCGGCCTGGTAGGCGATCTTAAAGTCCTCCAGGTCCATCTTGGCCTTCTCCGCGTACGTCTTCATGACCGAGTTGAAATGCGTCGATTCAGTCTCTGGTGGCATTCCTTTTTTTTCATCCCCGCGCACAAGTTAAAAATATTTTGTGAGGGTCAGCTTTAAATACCGTGGGCCTCGTCACAGTAGCGGCTCAGCTTGAACTCGCGGATGTAGCGTGGCGAGGAGAGCCACACGTTCCAGTACTCTCGGATGGCCATCTCAAAGCTGGTCTTGAGCCACGCGAGGTTGGTCTCGGGGTTGTCGTCGTCCAGTTTGTGGAACACCTGGAGAATCATGTCGGTCAAAAAGGGGGGCTGGCTGCGCGTGAGGTAGTAGCTGCGGTTGGCATTGAGGATCTTTCCATAGTAGCGGATCTCGTAGCAAAAGTTGTCGACCATGTTGCGGGCCATCTCCACTTTGCCGTCGTTGAGCAGGCCCAGCGACTCAAAGTAGCTGTCCCAGCCGTACATTTCGTTGAAACGGCCACCGGGCACGATGAACGGCACGCCCTCGTATGTTTCCAGCAGCTCCTCGTCGCTGATGGCCTCGGGATCGACCTCGATTGCCGGTTCCTTGGGGCGCAGGTTGGGGTCGTGCGTCCACAGCGTATGGTAGATCCGGTTGTCGGGCCGTTGAAGGCGCAGGCCTAGGGACAGCAGACCTGGCATCGTGTTCATCGACGTCACAAATTCGGGGGTGATCTTTTGCGGCAGGCGGATGACTTGCATCGTCACGGGCATTTGTTGAGCAACCTGCAATCAGTTAATTTTTTTATTTTTTGTTGTAAGAAACGACGAGAGACGAAAACCTACCTGTGTGTAAAAGCGCACGCCAAGGGTGTCGGCATAGGGCACGTACAAACGGGGCGTGTGATCGGCCATGTGGTTCTTTGGGTCTTGGACGGCTTTGAGCAGTCCTAGAAATGAAAACAACACATATTTAAAACAATAAAATTTTTTAATATGTGGTACCATTCTCGTCAACGGAACGCGTCAGGTTGTCCCAAAACATCTCCTTGATCATGCGACTCAGCCGATCGACGGGGTTTTCTTGGAGGATGGATGCCTGCCAAACATAAAATAAAATAAAATAAATCTTATTTTGGTCATCCATTCATTACCTTGAGGATGACGCGAGGCAACCCCATGTCGCGCGCCAGCGCCAGCTCTTGCAAGAGGATAGACAAACTGTACGTGCCGCGGATGTCCATCTTGTTGTGTCCGCCCGAATTGAGCGTGCCCAAAACGATGACCTTTGGCCCACTATCCAGCACAGTGATTTTGCAGTCGTGGTCTTTGCACAGTCTTGGTTATGGAGTGCAAAAGAAGAAAAAATACCTGTGTCCTCTTGCTCGAGAATTTGCTTCCACGTCCGATCGACGTCGATGAGGTATTCTGCACCACGATCAGGAACTAGCAAACCACGTCAAATGCAACAAACAGCAAGCAAGAAAAGAAACATACCCATGGAGAAGCGACGAAGCGAGGCCAGATCATCTGCACTGAGTGACGTCTCATTGAGCCCCCCGACCGTCTGTCATTACAAATAATTAGTAGTATACATTGAAAAATAGCGATACCGAGCAGCGTCTGTAGTCGCGATAGGCGCTGGCGGCCGTCGGACCACGGAACGCCGCCTTCTTTTGCCGTTGTTGCTCCTCGTCCACGGCCGCGGCCGCCGACGCCGGCAAAGGTGGCAGCGCCTTGTCAACACCAATCACGCCCGGGTGAGTTGGCTGGTGGTGATTGTGCTGCTGCTCCTGCTGCTGCATCGGTGCGCTCGTCGATGTCATTGCCATTGCTCTCGTTCAGGGGCCCGAAACAGCGCAACGGGAAGCAGAAGGCCGAACCTGTGGACAGTGTAATTGCGTCGACAGTCGGTGGAGCAGAGTGGGCCAACTTCTTGATTGTGAAAAAAAAAAAAACGCGTTCCCTGTCTTCCCGTGATCCATGAGCGGGTGGATGCATGGCTAACTCCATTCGATGGCTAGGTGCATAGAGCGCGATCGACGAACGCAGATAAATTATTTCTATTTTTAAAAAATAAAAATAAACACTCGCCCTGGGTGTGCTATTTCAGAAAAGATGGCACCGAAGAAAGGTAAATGGCACATGGTCCTGCTGGCGCAATCCTCCCCCTTTGCGCTGACACTGTCCGCCTGTCTCTCTGTCTCTCTGTCTCTCGCTAGACAAGAACGCAGCCGCAGCTGCCGCGCCTGCCGAGCCCGCACCGAGCAGCAAGAAGGGCGGCAACAAGAAGGGCAAGCGCCACGGCGATGACAGCGACGACGACGAGCCCGCGCCTGCAGCAGCAGCACCCGCTTCAAAGGGCAACAAGAAGGGCGGCAAGAAGGCCGAGGAGGACGAGCCACAGCCCGCGGGCAAGAAGGGTGGCAAGAAGGCTGTTGAGGACGAGGAGGACGACGAGCCACAGCCCAAGCCTGTCGCTGCCCCCGTTGCCAGCAAGAAGAAGGACAAGAAGAAGGACAAGAAGAAGCAGCAGCAGGACTCGGACGAGGAGGACGAGGCTCAGGTCGACGAGGAGGACCAAGAAGAGGTCGAGATCCCCCAGCCCGTCAAGAAGGACAGTGGCAAGAAGGGTGGCAAGGCGCCTCCCGTGTCCGCCTTTGCCGCGTTGGCTCTTGAGGACGAGGACGAGGAGATCGAGAACGACGACGAGGAGCCTGAGCCCGAAGAGGACGAGGAGGAGAAGGAGGAGCCTGTCAAGCCCGTGTCGTCGTCGTCGTCGTCGTCCGGCAAGTCGACCCCCGCGCCCAAGGAGGACAAAGTGGCCGAGGACGACATGACTGAGGAGGAGAGGGCTGCGCTCAAGAAGGCCAAGCGGAAGGCCAAGGGCGGACAGATGATCGATGCCTTTGGAAACATGTCGGTGGTGGCGATGAACGACGACACGGTCGATTACTCGGTCAAGGGCGGCGAGTCAGCTGCAAAGGCTGGTATGGATGCATGCGCCCTTTTTTTTTTTTTTTCCCCCTTCAACTGAAACGTACTTGCGCATGCGTAGAGCGCAAGGCAAAGAAGGACAGGAAGAAGCAGGCGCAGCTCGAATCGGACAAGCAGGTGGACCAGATGGCCAAGGTCGCGACCAAGACGGTCGACGCGATCCTCGACGACAACGAGGAGGACGACGGAAAGGCGCCGCTCGGCAACGACATCAAGGTGCACAAGTTTACCGTCTTCATGGGAGGCAAGGCGCTGTTCAAGGACGCCTCGCTCACGCTCGCTCACGGCCACCGTTACGGCCTGGTCGGCTGGAACGGCACGGGCAAGTCGACCCTTTTGCACAACCTGGCGTCTCGCGAGGGCGACTTTAGGATCCCCAAACACATCGATATCCTCCTCGTCGAGCAGGAGGTTGTTGCTGGTAACGTCAATAAATTGCGCAACGTTCCTTAGTGACTTTTGCTCTGTAGACGATCGAACGGCCCTCCAAGTCGTGATCGAGTCGGACGACATCCGCATGCAGCTCCTCGAGGAGGAGAAGCGCATTCTGGCCCTCGATGACAAGGGCGGGGAGAACGGCGAGCGTCTCCAGAAGATCTATGAAAAGCTGCAGGAGATTGGTGCCGAGTCGGCCACGGCCAGGGCCTCTGCGATCCTGAGCGGTCTCCAATTCTCGGAGGACATGAAAAAGATGGGGACCAAGGACTTTTCCGGTGGATGGCGCATGCGCATCTCCCTCGCCCGTGCGCTCTTCCGCAAGCCCCGTCTGCTGCTGCTCGATGTAACGAAGGAATATTTATTTCAATTATTTAGTATGCTTCTTTGTAGGAACCGACCAACCACTTGGATCTGCACGCCGTCATTTGGCTCGAAAACTACCTGCAGTCGTGGCAAAACACTCTCATTGTCGTCTCTCACGATCGCGACTTTTTGAACAATACGTGCACAGACATTCTCCACGTAAAATAAGTAAACAAATCAGAATGCTGAATATTCTTGTCTTGGCACAGGTCTGGAACCAAAAGCTCGTGCACTACAAGGGCGCGTACGACTCGTTCTACGACCAGTTGCAGCTCAAGATCCAGCAGCACAACGAGGCCTACGAGAAGCAGGAGAAGCGCCTGATCGCACTCAAAAAGTCGGGCAAGGTTACCCTCGACGTCGGCAAGGTCTCGTCGCGCGACTCGCAGACCAAGAAGAAGCAGCGCGACATGGTTGTGGACAAGAAGGGCAAGAACGCCAGAGGTACAAAACGATACCTTTTAGCGTTTTTTTTTTTTTTTTTTTTTTGGTTAAAAAATAACACATCAGCGGACGACGACGACGACGAGATCGCCGGCCACGGACAGATCGAGCTGCTCAAGCCCATCTACGACTACGTCGTCAAGCTCAACTTTTCGGCCGCCAGCCCGCTCAACTCGGTGCTGGTCAAGGTGCAGAACGTCACGTTCAACTACGAGGGGCGGGAAAACATCTTTGAAAAGGTCGACTTTGGTATCGACTCGAACAGCCGCATCGCCATCGTCGGCCCCAACGGCACGGGCAAGTCGACGCTGCTCAAGCTGTGCACCAAGGAGATCGAGCCGGTCAAGGGCACGGTGAGCCACAATGCCAAACTTCGCATTGGTGTGTACTCGCAGCACTCGGTCGACCAGCTCGACCTCGACCTCACGCCCGTGTCGTACCTGCAAAAGGTCTTCCCGGGCCAAAAGTACCAGGACGTCCGCAAGCTGCTGGGTACGATCGGCCTGCCCGGCTCGGTCCACGAGCACCCCATCCGGACGCTCTCTGGAGGCCAAAAGTCGCGCGTGGTTCTCGTGCAACTGCAGCTCACCCAGGCGCACATCCTCTTCCTCGACGTACGTAGTCCAGAGAATAATAAAAATAAATTTTTTTTTCTTTAATTTTTAATTCCGCAATAGGAACCGACCAATCACCTCGATCTCGAGACGGTGGACGGCCTGGTGGAGGCCCTCAACGCATTCGAGGGCGGTGTCGTCATTGTCACGCATAACGTCAGCCTCATCTCCAAGGCGTGCAACGAGATCTGGGAGTGCGGCCTGGACAAGACGGTGGAGAAGTTTGACGGCGACTTCCACGACTATGAGGCCAGACTAGTCCAGGAGATGAAGGAGGCAGAGACGCTCTAGAACTGAAAGAACAATGGATGTTTAGGATAGGGCAGGCAAATGTGAAAACGACCATTTTCGCCACGACAACGAAGCAAAGAATGAGCGACGACGACGACTTTGAGCAGGAGGAGGAGGAGGAGGAGGACGACGACGACTATGAGGAAAAGGAAGCGGCGATGGAGGAAGAAGAGCAACATCAGCCTGCAAACAAGGCCGCCACCAAGCGTTCCGCCAGCTCCAGCTCGTCGAGCCCAGCAAAGTCATTATCGCCCAGCACCAAGCGCAGCAAGAAGGAATCGAAGGGCTCCGCTGCACCGAAAGAGCTGCAGCTGTCGACGCTTCAGTTCCTGCGTGATCTCAAGCTGAACAACGACCGCGACTGGATGAGGGAGCACAAGGGCACGTTTGAGACCGCGCGCGAAAACATGTACGCCTTTGTGGACGACGTGCAGGCCCTCGTGCGCGGGTTCGACGCGACCGTCAAGGAGGAGGAGCCCAAGAACATGCTCTTCCGCATCAACCGCGACATCCGCTTCAGCGCCTCCAAGGAGCCGTACAAGACGTCCTTTGGCGCAGTGCTGTCGCGGGGCGGGCGCAAGTCGGCCCACGCGTGCTACTACGTCCATGTGGAGCCCGATGGGCACTCGTTCGTGGGCGGCGGACTGTGGCACCCGCAGCCCGCTCACCTCAACGCGATCCGTGCGGCGATTGCCAGCGACCCGGCAGAGATCAAGAGGGTCGTCAAGGACAAGACCTTCCAGCAGTACTTTGGGAAGAATCCGTTCAGCACGGAGGACGCACTCAAGACGGCGCCAAAGGGCTACGACAAGGTGAAAGGAAAAACCACGCAGTCCTGTTCCCTTTTTAAAACATCATCGCATAGAACCACGCCGACATCGAGCTGCTCAAGCTCAAGTCCTTCGTGGTCAAGCACTCGATCGACGACGAGACGGTCCTGTCCGAGGATTTCGCGCAGAGTGTCGGTGCGATCTGCCACGCGATGAGTCCACTGATCGCTGTTTTGAACCAATACGCTGGGCTAGCGTAATATAGGACGTTTGTAATGCTTGCCAACAACACAGCTGAAAATAGGGCTACTAATTATTTTTTCTCTGCAAGCAAGATGTCTAACGCCTGCTGGACGTTGTTGTTGGCCTTCTTGAGGGCCTTCTTGTTCTTCTTCTCGTCTGTGAAGCCAAACTCCTTGAGCTTGGACATCGGGTCGGCGCTCGAGACGGCCTCGTCGTACGTTGGCACGGGCTTCTTGGAGTCCTTGCTGAGGGTCGAGGACTTGGCAGGCGCAGAAGCAGAGGAAGACCCACCGAAGCCATCGCTGTCAAAGCCAGTCGCCGATGAGGGCGCCGAGGAACCTTTGCTGACCGATTTCTTAGATGTGAGCGAGGACGACAGGCCGCCAAAGCTGCTCTCAAAGTTGGTGCTGAACGACGCCGCCGATGAGGCAGCTGCTGCTGCTCCTGCCGCCGCTCCACCGGTGCGAGGAGGCAACTTGGGTGCTGCGATGCTCGGCGATGCGCTGGCTGCTGTGGAGGGCGATGGTGAGCCGAAAGCGTCGTCGAAATCGGCAGCCGAGATGTGGGCCGGGGCGCTGGTGGTTGGCGTGGGTCCGCCAAAGGCATCGTCAAAGTCTGTGGCGAATGCGACTGACGACGACGTGGTGATGGGCTTTGGTGCGGACGAGAACGAGGTGTCAAAGGCCGTGCTTACGGGGATTGGTGCAGAGGAGAACGCCGTGTCAAAGGACGTGGCGAACGACGTCCCAAACGACGCCGACGTCGTCTGGCTCACGGGCGCCGGCGAGAAGCCCGCAAACTCGGTGTCAAATGCAGCCGATGACTGTGAAAAAAAAAAAAACAAGTGAGCAGCTGGTTTTAAAGTACAGCAAATGCGATTACCGGTGAGCGATAAGTGGGATCATGTGTCGGGTTCTTCAGGTTCTGCAGGTCCTGGTTGAGTTTGTTGTTTTCACGCTGGACCTGCTGGCGTTGGAAGTTGACGGATGACAGTTCTGTCTTGGAGCCGCTGATTTGTCGTTGAATGTCCTGGAGCTGTGAGGAAAGGCGCATGTACTCCTCGTGGCCTTGCTGCTGCTTGGACTGGTGATCCGACTCGGCCTGCTTCATCAGCTTTTCTGCCGTCTCGACCTCGGCCTTGAGCGCTGCAATCTCGGCCAGTTTCTGCTCCTTTTGGAGCCCTGCTTCTTGCACTGCAACGGGGGGGAAAAAACAATTGGTAAACAAGAAAGCCATTACAAAAAAAGCAATACCAGACAACTGGTCGTTTGTGAGCTGGGTCTTTAGTTGCAAGAGGCGCTGCTGGAGGGAGGAGTGCTCGGTGGCCTGGCGCGAGAGTGTCAGGTCGGCGTTGGATTTCCGGGACTTGAGTTCGCTGAGCTTGCTCTGTGCAATTGAAATCTGTTGCTGGACCTCTGCAAACGCCTCTCGCTCAGCCGCGAGCTGCTGCATAGCCTCGTCGAGATCTGGGTCTCCCGAGCTCACTAGAACAACAATAGCACGGTTAAAAACAAAAAAAAAACAAAAAAAAAAAAAGCACAGTCGAATCGTTACCAACGACTTGCTTTGGCAGGAGCACGCCAACGGGGGTTGCGAGCTGGGGTGTGGCGGAAAACCCACGAGGAGGCAGGGATGTGGGCAGTGGCTCGCCTGCAAGGGCCTTGTACGTGAGCTTCATAAAGACGAGGAAGTCGTCGCGCCCAAGCGTGTTGGTCTTGTGTGTGTCGGCGAGGGCCAGGATTTGAGGGAAGAGCGGCTGCGGCAGGCGTGTCTGGCTAAAGATCTGGCCCAGTTCGGACAGGCCGAGCACACCACGCTTGCTCACGTCGGCCGTGTCAAAAATGGCGTTGTACTTTATGACCTCCTGCTGGCTCAGGTCAAGCATCTCCACCGCTGGCGACTGCGGCACGGGCGAAGGCCTCGCTCCGCCGGCGAGGCGAGCAAGCGACGGGGGCAGCACGTGAGGCACAGTGGCGAGCTGGCCGGTACGAATGGCTGTGATCAGGGCCATGGCGATGATAAACTCGTTCTGGGAGAGCTCTCCGTCGTCGTCGACGTCAGACAGGTTCCTTGTATGGCTTTGTTATTGACAAGTGCAACGAGTGGCGTACCAAATGTCGCGCAGCTGGTCGATCGGGATCTTGGACTCGGTGAAGAACGAGTGCGCACGAGCACCGTCAATCTTGCCGTTGATGGGCTGCTGGGCCTGGAATATGGTCGCAAGCCTGTCCAGATCTGCCTGGGAGAGCTGGATGTCAGCGCCCGTGGACGGTGGCGGCGTGCCCGCCGACAACGGTGCAACGCCTTCAAAGTGGGCGATCGCCACCGGTTCTACGCGCACACAGCACACAGAAATCACACGCTTAGGCCACAGCCAACGAGCCCAGTCGGTTACCTTGGACGATCAGGGCCAGCTCGCGTGTCAAAGGTCGACCGCTTTGAGCCAGGGCCACGAGCCGCATCGCCACGTAAAAGTTGTTCTTGTCGAGGGATCCCGCGCTGTTCACGTCGGCCAGGCCCCAGATAGCAGCGAGCGTCGCCATGTCCAGCTTGGACTGCTTGAAAAAGGTGACGCAGGCACCGCCGGGCAGGAGTCCCGTGCCGTCCTTGTCGAGCTGGTCAAGGTGCATGCATTAAAACAACGCCAGAAAATAAAACCGGCGGGGTTACCGAGGCAAACAGGCGAGAGTACAGCGCCTCCTCGCGGCTCGTGAGCACGACCGTCATTTTTTTTCTTCAGCCTGGCTTGGGACAAGGGGTCAGCACACTCGGCAGTGATGCTTATTTTTGGGGATGAGGGATTCGTTGAATCACACAGCAACAAAAAGGCGGAAAAAATGGGGGGGGGGGAAACAGACGGTGTGGCACGACAGCGAACCGGAACGCAAAAGCGGCTGTTGGGCAAACCGAGCCAGTAGTCGCGTGCAAGAAAACGCTCCCGATGTTTCCACCATTTTTGAAAGTGTCGCGCCTATTCCTATCTTCCTAAAAAAGGCAATTTTAGCGAGATGGCCAGCAACCGACCGCCGCACGAGCCGCTGCACGAGGAGGAAGAGGAGGAGGAGGACCCAGCCAACCAGGCGTCGCAGGACGAGGACCACCAGCAGCAGCAGCAGCAGCAGCCGCTGGATGATGATAAAGAAATTGCCGACCAGCGTGAAAATGGCGATAAGGACAGTGACAACGTCATTCGGTCGTCGTCTGGGACGGTATCGAGGATACGACAGTTTCTGTCTGGCGGACGCGGGTCGCAGTCGGAGGAGGGCGGCAGTGCCGCGCAGGCAGGACCAGTTGCAGCTGTGCTGCAGCATCACCGGAAGACTGTGTCGAGAGACCTGACCAAGTCCGAGGGGCCGCCAGCGCTGGTCGAGGACAATGGGCATGTGGCCGTGGCGTCGCTCGAGGGGCCAGGGGCCAGCGCCGCCGCCGCCGAGGTGAAAAAAAAATTAAATTAAATTAAATTCCGGTGCTAGTCAGACTAACTGAAAATTGAATTATTTCTTGTCTAATCATCAAAGGTCCAAGTCATTGAGCTGCATCACAAACGGACGCAGGTCGTTGTTAAACAGACGCCCAATCGACGGACAGTGTCGTCGCTGGAGGAGTTTAGCGAAGAGAACAGCCCGTTTCACACGCCCCTGGGGAGTTTCTGGCAGGACCCGTTCGCAAACAAGCTGGATTTGACCATGCTCGACATGGAGGCCGCGGCGCTGCAGCAATTTGTCGACCGAGACAAGAGCTTTGGCAGTGGGCAACCCGCGTCGCCGGTCCGGATGGCGGCCGACCGCGAGGACGAGGACGGCGCGCATACGCCGCCTCAGGTTCGATCCAAGCTGTCTGGCAGGCTATCTCAAGGAGATCAACTGTCATCGATCAACACGTCGCCAAACACGCCACCGCAGCAGAGCAAACGACCACGGTCCAAGCAACTGTCCGGCGGTGTCGATGAGGCACAACCCCCAGGCTTCAAGTTGAAAACGCCACCTTCGCGGCAGGCGATGCAGAAATTGCGCCAACAAACCAGCACTTCAGCAATTGTCACTAGGGGGGCCCTGACGCCAACATCGTCCGGTTTCGAATTGCAGGTGCCCAAGTCCCCGCTCACGCCGACGTCCTCACGGCTGGGCTTCGAGTCGTCCCCATCATCGCCCATGTCGCCCACTCGGCAAGGCGTCAACGATGGCGATCTGGACGAGCTGTTCAAGACCTACGACACCCGTCGTAAGCGCACGCACCAGAAGCACGTCAGCATCCTCGGCCTCAACGAGAACCCGCGGCCGCGCCGAAAAGTAGACTGAATTTAATTAAAAAATTAAAAAAAAAAAATCAAAACTGAATTTTTTTTTTTTGCATGACCGACCTCACGTCTTCTCTTGGTGACGACGTAGGCGGCGGAAGCAAAGCCATGGCACAATCCCTTTAGCCCCGAGATGGAGGCCGAGTACAGCACGTTCTTCTACGCGTTCAACCTGCGGCAGCTCCTGTGGCTGTACGCTCTGAGTATGTTGCTTTCGACGGTTCCGTGCTAACACGTCTCGTTCAGGTTGCATGTACATGGCCATCGCGGCCATCTACTACTCGCCGCTCGTGCCGGCCATCTCCCCCTTGGCCGTCAACGCCCGCAACCCCGACTACCTCGTGTTTGCGGCCGCGTTCGCCGTGTCGCTGGTCACCCTGGGCATCCTGTCGTTCATCACCCTCAGCCCAAGCCTGACGCAGCGTGTCCACTCGGTCGCCTTTACGCTCATCGGATTCCTTCTCGCGGCGCACACGCTCCTCCACGGCGTACGTGCTCCCTTTCGATGTTTCCGTCGGGTGGTTTTAAAGTGGCTTCGTACAGAGCATACTACCAGAGGGGCCATACTACATGTGGGCGTTCATGACCTACACCCTCGTTGGCCAAAACATCCGAGTGACGTTGGCAGCCGGCATCGTTACGTCGGCGCTGAGCTGGGTCACTGCCATCTTCCTCACGTCGTTTGCCCCAGTCGTACGGTGGTCATTTCCTTTTTCTTGTTTGTTATCAACAGTGTTTTGGGTGTGAAGACGTGGGCCAACAACTGCGCTAACGCCCAGGCCTCGATGTTTCCGTGCTGGAACCGAATCGGTGCAGCCTTGCTCCTGTACATTTGCATCAACTTTTCCGGCTTTGTGTTTGCCTCGGTACGTGCCGTAGTTTTTTCCT
>Ga0302226_10003113_pt1 | contig 11424 bp, 5 predicted proteins | sample II_Palsa_E3_3_FD_193524 | JGI IMG/M metagenome (GOLD analysis project Ga0302226, IMG submission 193524) | Peat permafrost microbial communities from Stordalen Mire near Abisko, Sweden - II_Palsa_E3_3 | ecosystem: Environmental > Terrestrial > Soil > Palsa > Peat permafrost | place: Sweden...
GCGCCAATGGCGCGATATGCGTGGCAAGAGTCAGTTCGAGTTATCTCTTGATGCGGGCGTGTCGCAACGGCACATCAGCTTCATCGAAAGCGGGCGCAGCGTTCCGAGTCGTCAGATGTTAATGGATATTTCCCAAGCGCTGGACATTCCTCTTCGTGAACGCAATACCTTATTACTGGCGGCCGGCTATGCTCCCCTCTATCAGGAAAGCGCGTGGGACGCGCTCGAAATGCAGAGTGTAACCAGTGCGCTCGGGCGCATTTTGCGTCAGCATGAACCTTTTCCCGCAGTGGTAATGGACCGCTATTGGAATGTGCTCATGAGCAACGAATCTACTCCACGGTTCTTCAATTGTTTCATCAACATGTCTGCGCGCAAGGGGCCTCGCAACCTGCTGCATCTCATGTTCGACCCGGCAGGCATGCGCCCGTTTATTGCCAATTGGGAAGACGTCGCGAAAAGCCTGATCCAGCGCGTTTATCGTGAATCGGTCGGACGCGTTATTGACGAAAAAACCCGGGAATTACTCGCGGCGCTGCTCGCCTACCCCGACATCCCGACCGGCTGGAAGTCCCTGCGTGCACTGAGCGCCACGCCTGCTACGCGCGCCATGCCCGTCATGCCCATCAGCTTCGTTAAAGATGACGAAGTGCTGAGCTATTTTTCCATGGTCACCACCGTCGGAACCCCGCAGACCATCGCAGCGCAGGAGCTGCGTATTGAATGCATGTTTCCGGCGGACGATGTGACAGAAACTCGCCATGTCGCCATGCTGGGCACGGTTCCGGCGGAGTGACGAAAGAATAGAATGGTGAGCTGAAAATGGCGGGAAAATCGCGGCTGGAGAGGGTGCAGCGCCGAATGGCGAGACGCGGGAAAGCGTCCCGCGATTGCCTTTTTTATTGCGGATAAACGCTCACCAGAAATTCGCCAAATGTATCGAACACAGGCCGGTTTTCGAGCACTACGTCAACCGTGGGCTGTTCAGCATTTTCTTCTTCGACGACCACAAAGCAGAACTCGGGCGCCGGCGACGAAAGTGCTGCGCGCGCCTCGGCCAGGCTCCTCTCCGCATCGAGAAGCAAGGTTGCCTCTTCCGCGGCTGTTGACCGCCCAGGCGAAGGCGGACCTTTACGAATCATATGCACGGTCAGCTTTGCCTCGTTGAGCAACGCAGGGGGTACCAAGTGGAACTCGCAAAGCGAGAGCGTTCCCCGTGTCTCCGCAATCTCCAGCAAAAATTGCATGCCCTCATAAGTCGCTGTATATCGTTTCGCCTCGCCTACCGCCGTGAACCCGCTTTTCGTAAAGTGGTTCTTGAATTCATTGACTGCCGTGTTTTTGGCCTGGACAACGGCTGCGTTCAAGCGCTCGGCAAATTGCCTTTGCAACGGCCCGACCTGAGCCTTCAATTTTGCGATTTCTTTAACGGTTCGAAGATCCATCATTTTTCTCTGTGGGTTGCCAGCCAGGCAGGGTATGCCGTTCTGGCGAAAGACCATTGGCACGAGGTGCGGTTCTACCCGTTGCGTCAGGCCGGAAGTTCGACGTATCAGATACGCAAAACAAACTCATTACGTAATGTACTCTTGATCTCAAGAGGCACAGCCTTGAGGCATTTGAGCGCCCAAGGCTCCCTTCGAACGATCATCAGGCGAGAGTCAGCGAAACTGTACTCGCGACCCATGGCATCTCGATCTCGACGCTGTGCTCACGCCCATCGTCGATCAGATGTATCTCTGCGTTGGGTTGCGACACACCATCGAGAACGACGCGCTGCAAGCCATCGCCCGTGGACTGGTTGACTGAAATACGAAATAGCGTCTTGCCGAAGTAGTAGCTCAACTCAAACGACTCCCAGTTGGCCGGCAGCAGTGGCGCGACACTCATGCGGTCGCCCCTGACCTGCAGCCCAAGCAACGACTCAACCAGCAGCCGGTACATCCAGGCCGCCGAACCCGTGTACCAGCTCCACCCGCCCCTGCCTGCATGTGGGCTTACCCCATATACATCGGCTGTCATCACGTAAGGTTCGACCTTGTATTGCTCGATCGCCCGCCCATTCTTGCCGTGAAGGACAGGGTTGATCATCCGCAGCAATTCCCACGCGCGTTCACGATCGCCCAGCGCGGCGAACGCCATCGTCGCCCAGATTGCTGCGTGCGTGTATTGACCGCCATTTTCGCGCACGCCCGGGACGTACCCCTTGATATAACCGGGATCGAGGTCCGATCGATCGAAAGGAGGATCGAGGAGCTGGATCAGGCCAGCATCACGTTTGACGAGGTAGCGATCAAGTGAAGCCATCGCCTCCAACTGTCGTTCGTCTGAACCTGCGCCCGACAGCACCGACCAGCTTTGCGCGATCGAATCAATCCTGCATTCTTCATTGCTGGCGGATCCGAGCGGTGTGCCATCGTCGAAATACGCACGCCGATACCATTCGCCATCCCAGCCGTGCGCCTCCAGGTTGGTTCGCAGCGCGACCGCGTGTTCGTGGCAACGACTGGAGAAGACGGTATCGTCGTGAGCCTTTGCTGTTTCAGCGAATCTGAGCAGTACGTCGTAGAGGAAGAAGCCAAGCCACACGCTTTCACCACGTCCCTGCGCACCCACACGGTTCATGCCGTCATTCCAGTCGCCGCAGCCGATCAGCGGCAACCCATGCGCACCCTGCGTCAGACCGTGTTCGATCGCGCGCACGCAATGTTCGTAGAGTGTTTCGACCAGCGCCGAACGGCCCGGCAAGTCGTAATAAGAATCCTCGCCCGGATTGACCCGCCGCCCTTCGATGTAACCGACGCGTTCGTCAAGCACGCTCGTGTCGCCGGTAATGCTCACGTAGCGGCTGGTCGCCACGGCGAGCCACAGGTAGTCGTCGGAGCAATCGGTACGTACGCCGCGGCCAAGCGGCGGATGCCACCAGTGCTGCACGTCGCCCTCTGGAAACTGGTGCGCTGCGCACAGCAAGAGATGCTCGCGGGCAAGCTGCGGCGTGGCGTGGATCATCGCCATGGAATCCTGCAACTGATCCCTGAAGCCAAACGCGCCGCCGGACTGGTAATAACCGCTGCGTGCCCAAAACCGGCAGGCTATGACCTGATACATCAGCCAGCCGTTGACCAGCACGTCGACCGCCGGCTCGGGCGTCCTGACCTGCACGCGGCCGAGCGTTGCCTGCCAGTGCTTGCGCACCGCATCGAGCGCGTTGGCCGCCGCAACCGCGCCGCGAAACTCTTTCGCAATACCGCGCACGGACAGCGCGTCGTGCGCCGCGCCCATCCGGAAAACAATTTCACGACTGTCGCCATCGGCCAGGTCGAAGTCCGCCTTGAGCGCCGCACACGGGTCGAGTCCGGCACCTGCATGTCCTGACAGACGCGCCTGGCGCATGGCAGCGGGCGCGCGCAGGCTGCCATTGCGACCGATAAATTCGCGGCGATCGCAGGTGAAACTTGCCACTGTGTCGTCAACCGCGAAGAACGCGACGCGGCCACCGAACTCCATCGAATAGTCGTTGCGGGCGAACAGCGCCCCGCTAAGCGGATCGGCCTCGGTGACTATATGCATGGCGGATTTCTCGCGCAGATCGCCAAGCGTCCACTCGACGTAGCCGGTAGCTGAAAGCTGTCGCGCGCGTCCCGACACGTTGCGGATCTTGAGCACCGAAAATTTGACGGGTGCATGCAGCGCGACATACACCCACAGTTCGGAGCAGATGCCGTCTTCCTCATGCTCGAACACGCTGTAGCCGAAGCCGTGGCGGGTGGTGTACGTGCCGCTGCCGCGCCGGGGCAACGGCGTGGGCGACCAGTAATGTCCGCTCTCCTCGTCGCGCAGGTATATTGCTTCGCCGCTCGTGTCACCGACCGGATCGTTAGCCCACGGAGTCAGTCTGAACTCGTGTGCGTTCTCGCTCCATGTATAGGCCCCTCCGCTCTCCGAGACGACCGTGCCGAAGCCCGGGTTCGCGAGCACGTTGGCCCATGGCGCGGGGGTCGTGTGATGCGGCTCCAGCTTGATGACGTACTCGGTGCCGTCGACCGAAAAACCGCCGTACGGGTTCTGCAGAATCAACGCGTTCGCGCGCGGCCGTGCGTGCACCTCGGGCAACCGGTTGGGCACATAGGCGCTCACCGGCTCGAACGGAACGGTGATCGTATCCGGGCGCCTGCGCTCGACTTGCTCGGCCAGGCTGCCACGCGTGTCGGCGACAATAATGCGCGCCACCGCCTGCATCAGGTCACGGTCCTCTCGTGACAATTGCTGCGCCGGCCGAACGAAAATTCCGCCGGGCCGATCTATCAGGTTCGCTTCCGTGCCGGAGGCGATCAGGCCCATGATCAGGTCCTGCAGGTTCTGCCGGTAGCCGGCATGGTCCTCGTTCCAGATGACCAGATCGACAGCGAGCCCTTTCTGGCGCCAGTAGGCGTGCGCCTGCACCATCTGCCGGACCAGCTCGATGTTGGCCATGTCAGTGATCTGCAGCAGCACGATAGGCAAGTCACCGGAGATCGACTGGCCCCACAGGCCGGACTGATTGCGCCGGTTGGCGACCAGCACGCCAGCCTCGGCACGCAACGACGCGTTGGCGTAGATGATCGATGCCGCCATCTGCTCGTAAAGCCGCGCATCGGATACCGTGGCGTTCATCTGCCGCAACGACACCTGGCTATGCGTCCAGGCGAGGTCGAAGACACGGTCGGCGAGTTGCCGGTCGCGGTATTTGTTGATCAGGTGCAAGCAGCCGTCGCGGCTGTCGCTTATGCCGGTGACGAAATCGATCGTCGCCGACTGCCCCGGATTCAGGGTAATCCGGCAGCGAATTGAAACGATGGGGTCCAGCACCGACCCCGCGCTGTTCGAGAGCCGGCCCTGGGTATCGGAGCCGTCATCCATCGCGGCGGGATGAACCACGCTGCGCCCTCGTCCAATAAACCGCGCCCGGTCGGTCTCGTAGGAAATTGCATCGATATCCACACCGTGCGCCGCCAGCAGATGACACATCCACGGCACGGCTTCCTTGCTCGAACGGGCCCGTCGTGTGCACAGGATGGCTTGCAACGGTTCGAGCAGTTCAGTCTGCACGAACAGGTTGCTGAAGGCGCGATGCGCAGCGTCAGCCGACGCAGGCGCCAGCACTACCTCGCCATAGCTGGTCAGTTCAATCGTGCGCCGCACCCGTGCGCGATTCGTGATGCGCAGGCGCCGCAATTCGATATCGTCTTCCGGCGACACCACGATCTCCGTATGCGAGTCGAAGTCGCGTTCACGCACGCGGAACTCGGCGCGTGCATCGGAGAAAATGGCTTCGTAGAGATCGGGACGCTTGAGTGTCGGCTGATGTGCGCTCGACCAGAACTCGCCACTTGCCACATCGCGCAGGTAACAGAACATGCCCCAGTTGTCGGACGTGATGTCCTCGCGCCAGCGTGTCACCGATAGATCACCGCAAAGGCTGTAGCCGCCGCCGGCGCTGCTGACCATCACGTGATACCGGCCGTTCGACAGCAGTTGCACGGAAGGCCGCGGACGATCGGGGTCGGTGAAGATCCGTAGCTTGGTCTCCGCAATCAGCGCGGCCGCATCGATGGCAGGCAAGCCCGGCGTCGGCAGATATTCGGTTGCGGTCTTCGGAATCCGCTCTTGCAGCAGCAGGGTCGTGGCCTTGAACTGCGGGTCGGATTCGAAGCGGCGCTGCATCGGTTGCCCGAGCAGGCAACTCGCCATCGACAACAGGCTCATGCCCTGGTGATGCGCCATGTACGACTGGATCACCACGGAAGTCTGGCCGCGCGGCACGCGTGCCTGAGTGTGATCGATAGCTTCATACAGACCGTAGCGGCCCGCTGCTCCCGTTGTTGCCAGACGCTGCAAATTGCGGCAAGCGGCGTCCGGCGACACCATCAACGCAAGCGCAGTGGCGTAAGGCGCAATGACAACATCGTCACCGAGTCCGCGCTTTAGTCCAAGACCTGGAACGCCGAACGCGCGGTACTGGTAGTTCAACTGGGCGTCGAGCACGTTGTAGCCTGACTCGGACACGCCCCATGGCACGCCCAGTTGATGACCGTACTCGATCTGCCTCGCGACCGCCGCGCGGCAGGTCTGGTCGAGCAAGGTGCCCTCGTAGCTTGGCATGACCAGCATGGGCATCAGGTATTCGAACATTGAACCGGTCCACGAGAGCAGGACCGGAACGCCCCCCGTACTCGTGAGCAAACGACCCAGCGTGAACCAGCTTTCTTGCGGCAACTGGCCCTGCGCGATTGCCACGAAGTTGGTCAAGCGCGCCTCGGACGCGAGCAGGTCGTAGAAACCGGTGTCCAGACGCCGCTCGTCCACGTTGTAGCCAATACTCAACAACTCGCGGTTGATGTCGTAGAGGAACCTGAAATCCATCATCGCCATGTCGCCGGAGCGTTCTGCCAGCCGGTTGACTTGCGCGATGCGATCGATCGCTGCGTTGCGTACTTCAATGGCGCGTGACGCGGCCGACTCGGGCCACAGATTCACGTCGAGACGCGCAAGCTGCCGGAACGTCGGCAAACCCGGAGGTGCATCGACGGCTGGCGGCAGGTCGAAGCGTCCAAGCTCGTCGGCGATATCACGGCATTGCGCCGAAAGGGCGTGTGACCAGAAGAAAAGATCGCTGTCCGCGGGACCCTTGATCTCGTGCGCGAGCGTTGCGGCCAAGGCCGATACCTCGTGCATCGCCGCGACTGCCTCGGCTGAAGTGCGCGGCGGGCTTGTCAACGCTGCGTTCAATTGTGTCTCGAGCTGCGCAAATGTCTGGAGATCAAACTCTGCTGCGTGCGCCGCCGCGCGGTAAGCATCGAGGGTATCGGCAAGACCGGCGAACATGCGTGGACTGAACACCGGTTCGTCCGCCACCTCAAGCAATCCGCGGCTCAAGGTCATCAGATGGCCGGCGAGATTGCCGCTATCGACGGTCGATACATAACGAGGCGCAAGCGTCTGCAATGTGCCCGTGTCGTACCAGTTGAAGAAGTGATTGCGATAACGCTCGAGGCTATCCATGGTCGCGAGCGTCTCGCCAATGCGCGCGAGCATTCGCCCGGCGCTCAGATAACCAAAATCAAAAGCAGCCAGGTGCGCGAGCAGGCCCATGCCCATGTTGGTAGGAGACGTGCGGCGCGCCACGATCATTGCGCCCGTAGTGGGACCCTCCTGGATATTGTCAGGCGGCAGCCAGTGGTCTTGCGGTCCGACATAATCGTCGAAAAAGGCCCATGTCTTGCGGGCAAGTCCGCGCAGAAAACGCGTCTCGCCGGCAGCCAGGGCGCCCCGATTCTGGAGGGGAGGCTGACTGATCCACCAGGCAAGCAGCGGAGACAGGATCCACAGCAATGCGAACGGCGCGGCCACGACCAGCGTTGCGGGTGTCCTCATGAACGACAGGACCAGACCGGCGCCGAGCAGCGGACCGATCCACATCAGCCGGTACAGCGACTTCGGATCGTTGGTTGCGACCCGCTCCACTTCGCGGGAAGCGTTCCATTGCAGCAACTTGTGCTTGCTGAACCCAATGCGCCAGAGCGTGCGCACGATGGCGTCCAGGCTGTAGTGCGCCTCGTGAGGCAGCCATGCAAGAGCGAGCATGGTGCGCGCCAGATGACGGCCGGCCGATTGCGCGGTCAACGCCACGTGCCGGCGCAGCGGCATGTCGTGCGGCTTCTGGAGGAGCTCGATCAGGCTTGCGACCAGCGGCATGCTCAACGTCAACGCAATCACGCCGACGGTCCACGCGACGGGCTGCCATCCGCTTATCCAGCCCATCAACACCATGGCGAGACCAGCGACAGGCGCGGCGCTGCGGCGCAGGTTGTCGAACAGTTTCCAGCGGGACAACCAGGAAAGCGGATTGCGCGCCAGGCCACCATGTTCAGTCGGCGCCCACGGAAAGATCCATGGCAGCAGTTGCCAATCACCGCGGATCCATCGGTGCCGACGGTTGACGTCGGCGCTGTAGCGGGCCGGATACTCTTCGTACAGGTACACATCGCTCAGGAGGCCCGCTCGTGCGTAACAGCCTTCTATGAGGTCATGGCTCAGGATACGGTTGTCAGGAAAACGCCCCTCCACTGCTTGCTCGAATGCATCGAGTTCGTAGATGCCCTTGCCGATGAACGACCCTTCGTGGAACAGGTCCTGATAGACGTCCGAAGCGGCACGGGTGTAGGGATCAATGCCGGCGTCGCCGCCGAATAGCCGCGCATAGGCCGAGCGCGCCGTGCTCGGCAGACTGATCCCCACGCGCGGCTGAAGAATCGCATGGCCGGAGCTCACGCGCTGCTTGTGCGCGTCGTAGACTGCTGCATTCAGCGGATGCGCGATCGCGCCAATAAACTGGCTCGCTGCGTCGCGCGGGAGCTGGGTGTCGGTATCGAGCGTAATGACGTACCGCACGCGTGGCAACGCCGCAATGTCCCCCACGATCAACGAGAAGCGATCCCGTCCCGTGCCTGCCGTATCACGTAGCAGCGCATCGAGTTCAGCGATCTTGCCGCGCTTTCGCTCATGCCCCATCCAGATTTTTTCGATAGCGTTCCAGCGTCGTGGGCGATGAAACAGGAAGAAACGGTCGCCCTGGGTGTCCGGATATTTTTCATTCAAGGCTTCAATGCTCAGCCGCGCGCGCACCATCAGTCCGGCGTCTTCCTCGCGACTCTCGGAGGCCGAATCCATGAAGTCGGTCAGCAGGCTGAAGTGCAGATGCGGATCGCGATTCGCAAGGAAGCGCACTTCAAGCCCCTCGGCCAGATCTTCGACGTCTTGCGCGTTGCCGATCAGCGACGGAATCACGACGAGCGTGCGCATCTGCGCCGGGAGTCCCTTGCTGAAGTCGAGGCGTGGCAGCCAGTCGGGCTGCACCGTCAACGTGACGAACCAGTTGACGAAATCGATCGCAACGCGGCTGGTCATCAGCAGCACCGGTACTGCGAGTACGGTCAGCAACGCGCCCCGCCATCCATGGTGACGCGCGGCATCCAGGAAGGGCCATGCGAACAGGAACGTGATCAGCGCCGCGAGTGCGAGATAGATGGGCAACGGCGCACGGCGCAAGATACGCCGCCACGCTTCGAGCGCATTCACCTTCGCTTCGACATGCCGTTCAAGCCCGCCGACCCCATCGCGCAAGAGGTAGAACCCGACGTGATGTTCAACACCGCGGCCCGTGTCCGATTCAACGGCGCCCTTGGCGAGGTCGATCGCGGCGCGCGCCACCGCCTCTTCCGGGCGCCGGCTCGCGCGCGCAAGGCGTTCAACGCTGTGCCGGTAACGGTCGCGCGTGGCGAAATCCATCGCCCGGTAGATATTGGCGGGATCTTCGCTCAGGATCTGATCCACGATGCTCGTGCTTTCGACGAAATCGCGCCAGTCGGTAGCCGATAGCAAGCGCAGGCTGCTGATGCTGTTGCTGATCGACACCTGGTCCGCTGCCTGCTGCTGCGCCTCCAGTTGCACCATCCGGTCGATACTCAGGCCCGACTCCGACAACAATTGTTCGATCCACGTCAGCGGCAGGGCCAGCGTTGCGCTCTGGCCCTGCAGGCGTCGAGCCAGCTCGGCCACGAAGGAACTGGCCATCGGCGGGTTCGAGCGCGCCATGTCGGCAACCGTCAGCACCACGCTTTTCGGATCGTGCCCAGCCGTCTCGGTCATCCGGTCGGCCCAATACCCGGCGAGGTTGCGATCGTCGAGATCGGTCGTCACGCGGCTTGCCACACGCCGCAGATTCTCGATCAAGGCGAGCCGCAACATGATGGGAATCGCCCACAGTTCGCCCAGCGTGAGGGGCGTAACCGTCTGATACGCAGTGATGAAGCGAGTCAGGCTTTCGACATTGACGCGACCGTCGCCGTGCGAGATTGTCTCCAGCGCAATGCCATACACGCGCGGCAATTCGTGGGACGGACCATCAGCGAGACGCGGTAACTCGCGGCTATAACCCTTCGGAAGATGGTGCCGCGCAATACGAATCTGCTCGGCGATCAGGTAGTAATTGTCGAGCAGCCACTCTGCGGCGGGTGTGACGCGGTAGCTGTTGAGCGTGGCCTTCGTGAGGCGTTCGTACGCACTCAGCAGTGTCGCTTCATTATTCGTGAGCCGTGGCAGCAGATGATCCAGCCCTGCACCCGTACTTAACCGATGCTGCCCCGCAAGCCGCACCCCGTGCTGTTCCATCTGGTCCGCGCTGAACAACTCGGCACGCAGCGCGGGCTCTTGAGGCAAGCGGCGAGATGCGGTCTTCCAGCGGGCGAACGCCCCTGTAAGCGAATCCAGTTTGAGCGGTAAATACGAACGGGAAAAGGCCATCATTGTCCAAAATTGCAGACTGGCGAACTGTCGGCATGGTGCGCGAAGCTGCGTGGCTGGCGTGGGGAGTGGAGTCGGGGAAGCGAGAGCTTGAGGCCAAGCGCCTACGCGTCCCCTGAACATCGCACGTCAAAGTCGACGCGAGCGTTTGAAGCGGGTGAAAGCAGCGGCTGAGCTACCGCGCCGTGCGCTCGGTATTCACCAGCGCACGGAGAGCATCGCCACGGGGTAGGGTGGCGGCAGGCAGGGATTTCCCCCTTTTCATGAACGGCAACACCCGATGAAACGTGGCGGCTGTTTAGTCGAATGGACGGAAGAACACGTCCCGCCTGGTCGGATCGGAGACAAACTTGAACAACGACATTCCGGCTGGTTTGGCTCGCAGGTCGCCATTTATGGCGGTATGTACGGCTGTGAAGGTCTGCGCGACAGCATCGCTCAGTCCGTTTGTACCGGCGAGAATAGGCGCCCGGGCACAATAGTCCCGGACAAACGTATTTCCCGAAGCTTGCAACAGTGAAACCATGACTTCGAAGTCATTGCCGTGTATGCGATGGCTTAAAAGTAATTTCCCTTCCCCGTGCCCGGTTAGCAACTCTTCAACGATCTGGCGGTTCATTTCTACTGACTTCTCCTTTGGCCGTCATACAGCGACGCTGCAAGACCGGCACCCGCGACTGATGCTGGCGCCGTGGGTGCCTTCTTTAGGGGAACACAAATCGGACGAACAAAGGCAATTCTTTTCAAAGCCCTTATTCTTGCGGCTGTCACGCGCTATTCGCCGGAGTGGCAAAACGCACCAGATTTCGCATTTCAGAGGCACTTTATGTCCAAAAACACGGAAAACAATGCGAAGAAGTGGATTTGGTGGCGCGCTTGGCGATCGTCTTTGCGGACTCGCTTATCTCCAGGTGTGCCCAAAATGCAGCACCTGTGTCCGCGTGACAGACGCTGCGAGCTCTTCCGGCCGGTTTTCGACATTTCGCCTGGACGAACCCTCCCGCCCGCTTATAGCAAGCTCTTGATAGAATCGATTCCGTCAATGGTTGTTTAACAATTGATCACACCATTGGAGTTCAATTT
>Ga0302226_10003114_pt1 | contig 11421 bp, 8 predicted proteins | sample II_Palsa_E3_3_FD_193524 | JGI IMG/M metagenome (GOLD analysis project Ga0302226, IMG submission 193524) | Peat permafrost microbial communities from Stordalen Mire near Abisko, Sweden - II_Palsa_E3_3 | ecosystem: Environmental > Terrestrial > Soil > Palsa > Peat permafrost | place: Sweden...
AAGGTGCCTACTTGCCAAAGGATACTAATGGGCCAATACTACTCCTATGAAGACTGAATGGACCACCGCCAACATCCCCTCGCAAGCCGGCCGCCGCATCCTGATCACCGGCGCCAACAGCGGCATTGGCTGGGAAGCCGCCCTCGAGCTCGCCCGCCGCGGCGCCGAAATCATCCTCCCAGCCCGCACGGAAGCTAAAGCCAACGACGCCATCGCCCGCATCCGCGCCCAGGTCCCCAACGCAAAACTCATCCCCGAGATACTCGATCTTGCCGACCTAAGCTCCGTCCACGCCTTCGCCCGGCGCGTCGCCGAAATGTTCCCCGGCCAGAGCCTCGACCTCCTCATCAACAACGCCGGCGTCATGGCCGTCCCCACCCGCGAGCTCACGGTCGACGGCTACGAGCGCCAGTTCGCCACCAACTACCTCGGCCCCTTCGCCCTCACCGCGCTGCTCTTCTGGTCCATCAAGCCGCAGCAGGGATCAAGAATCGTTACCCTTGCCAGCGGCGTCACCAACACCGCCAAGCTCGAGTTCGACAACCTGCAATCCCAGCGCCGGTATAGCCCCATGTTTCAGGCCTACTCCCAGTCCAAGCTCGCCGACCTCATCTTTCAGCAGGAGCTGCAGCGCCGCCTCACCGCCACCGGCTCACCCATCCTCAGTACGGGCGCCCACCCCGGTTACGCCATCACCAATCTGCAGGTCACCGGACCGGGCGAAAATATGCCGTTCATCTTGCGCTTGGGGACGATGATCCTCAAGCCACTCGCGTCGCAGGACGCTGCCCACGGCGCACTCCCCACGCTCTTCGCGGCCACCGCGCCCGAAGCCACTCCCGGAGGCTACTACGGCCCCAACGGCTTCCAGGAACTCAAAGGCTACCCAGTCCCCGCAAAGATCACGAAGGCCGCCCAAGACCCAGCCCTCGCCCAACGCCTCTGGACAGAAACCGAACGCCTAACCGGAGTCACCTTCGGCGCGCTCTCGGACGCAGCCTAGCGCCTATTCGCCGTAAGGAACCCACACATTCTTCACCTGCGTAGCGTGGCGGAGAAACCACCGCCCCTGCGCCTGTGCTGGATCAAACCAGTCCACCGCGCGTCCATCGTTGCTGAACACCTGCTTCAGATTCCCAATCGAAGCAGCCTTCACCATCGCCGAACTCGCCTCATCGCGGAAGCTCCAAATCGCGTCGACGTCGTCATGCTCTGCGAGCGTCTTCCCCAACTCGCCCGCCTTACCCGCGACAAGATTCACCACGCCACCCGGCAGATCGCTCGTATCGAACACCTGGTACAGCTCGCCCATGAGCGTAGCCGCGCGCTCGCTAGGCACCGCAACCACCGTGTTGCCCATAGCAATCGCCGGCAGTATGAGTGACAGCAGCGACAGCAGCGGAGCCTCATCCGGCGCTAGAATCCCCACCGTCCCCACAGCCTCCTTCATCGCCAGCGTCACCATCCGCGCCGGAGGATTGTGCACCGAGCCCTCAAACTTATCCGCCCACGCCGCATAGGTGAACGTCCGCTCAATACTCTGGTCGACTTCAACCTCCGCCTGCTCCGGCCCAACAAACGCCGCCAGCTTCGCCACCAACTCGTCATGCCGCTGCACCAAATTCTCAGCGATAAAGTACAGCACCTGCGCCCGCCCATGCGCCGAGCTCTTCGCCCACTTGCCCGCCGCCCGCGCAGCCTCCACGGCATTGCGAATATCCTTGCGACTTCCCAGCGGCGCCTCGCCCACCATCCGCCCATCGCGCCCAAACACCGGGTAGCTATACCCCGAATCTGGCCGCGCCTGCTTGCCCCCAATGTAATTCTTCACCGTCCGATCAATATCCGGAATGCCTCCAAACTCCCCACTCCCCACAGAACCGGGTGCCCCATGTCCCGCTTCTGGGACGTGGGCTTGCACAGGCTCGGGCAGGGAAGTCCCCGCCGTCACCTCACCCCGCAACCAAGCCGGCTCCAAATACTCATACATCCCCTCCTTGCCGCCCTCGCGCCCATACCCCGACTCGCGATAGCCACCAAACCCGCAAGCCGCGTCAAACAAGTTCGTAGCATTCACCCACACCACGCCAGCCTTCACCTGTGCTGCCACATCCAGCGCAACATTAATGTTTTCGCTCCAGATACTCGCCGCCAGCCCATACGCAGTATTGTTCGCGAGCTCGACAGCCTCTGCCGGAGTACGAAACGTCATCGCCACCAGCACCGGCCCAAAGATCTCCTCCTGCGCCACCGTCGCACTAGGAGCCACGCCGGTCAGCAGTGTCGGCTTGAAAAACAATCCCTTCGCCGGCAAGTCACCCTCCGGCTGATAGCACGTCGCTCCTTCCGCAATCCCCGTCTTCACCAGAGCCGCAATCCGGTCGTACTGCACCTGGTCGACGATCGCCCCAATATCAATCGCCTTATCCATCGGCGACCCAATCCGCAGCGTACTCATTCGCGCGCGTAGCTTCTCGAACAGCCGTTCCGCTACGCGCTCCTGCACCAGCAGCCGAGACCCCGCGCAGCACACCTGCCCCTGGTTAAACCAGATTCCATCGACTAAACCTTCCACCGCCGAGTTCAGGTCCGCATCATCGAACACCACAAACGGCGACTTCCCACCCAACTCCAGCGACAGCTTCTTCGAAGTCCCCGCCGTAGCCTTTCGAATGATCCGTCCCACCTCGGTCGATCCCGTGAACGCAATCTTGTCGATGCCAGGGTGCTCGACTATCGCCGCGCCCGTCCGCCCATCGCCGTTCACCACATTCAGCACACCCTTGGGCAGCCCAATCTCATCGGCAATCTCAGCAAACATAATGGCGGTCAGCGGAGTGTACTCGGCCGGCTTGATCACGACGGTGCATCCGGCCGCCAGCGCCGGCGCCACCTTCCACGCAAACATCAGCAGCGGAAAGTTCCACGGAATAATCTGCCCCACCACCCCCACCGGAGCATACCCCGCAAACTCGCCATCGAACTTGTTATCCCGGAGGTCTCCCAACAACTGCGCCCACCCGGCATGATGATAAAAATGCCGCGCCACCAGCGGAATATCAATGTCCCGCGACTCGCGAATCGACTTGCCATTATCCAGCGTCTCGAGCACCGCCAGCCGCCGCGCATGTTTCTGTACCTGCCGCGCCAGCGCATACAAATACCTCGCCCGCCAATGCCCCGGCAGCGCCTGCCACTCCGGCAACGCGGCCCGCGCAGCCGACACTGCGCGATCCACTTCCTCCGCCCCCGCGCAATCTACCGACGCCAACAATTCGCCCGTCGCCGGATTCTTCACCGCAAACGCCTCAAAGCTTGCGCCCTTCGCATACGACCCCACCGGCGTCCACGCACCATCGATGTAGTGCCCAAACATCCGCCCCCGCGCCTCCAGCCACCGAGTCACCTCACCCGAGTCTTCCAACGCCGGCCCATACTCCATCGATTCAAACTTCTCCACAATGCTGCTTGCCATGATGTCTACCTTTTCTGCTTCATCATCAAAACCAAATCTCGAATGTGTGTAACGGTGACATAGCGTCGACACGTTTCCTTGTTGAGGAACATGCACATCTCAGGCTCCGCGGAGTAATGGAAAATCCCGGTGAAGGTTGCCGTGATGGTCTTATCCAATTCAGTTGAAGGCCTAGCCGCATCTATTGCATCGTCGAGAGCCTTCTTTCCAGGCGTGTCAGCCGGCACGTCGGGCAGGAGTCCTCCATTCCCACGGCAAGACTTGTCGAACAACAGCGACCTTTCGATGTAATCCGTTTCAAACTGCGCCTGAAAACGGACAAACTTCCCGTCGAAATTAGTCGGGTTAGCAACTAATTCGCACACGCTCGTGGCGATTGGCTGAACGCGTACTTCGCTCGTTGTGGGCTTCGTTGAACCCGCGACGAGGAGTATAGCCGCCATGTGAACAATCATCATCACGCCATCGGGTGCCGATACCCACCCGAATACCTTCCCGTAACAAAATGCTCCAACTGCCGCTCAATATCTCCCAGCATCGAACTAGCCCCATACCGAAACAACGTCGGCTCCAGCCACGACCGCCCCAGCTCATCCTTCATCGTCGCCATCCAATCCAGCGCCTGCTTGGCCGTCTTGATCCCGCCCGCCGGCTTGAACCCCACCGCCATCCCCGTCCGCTCGCCATACTCCCGCAGCGCGCGAATCATCACCAGCGACACCGGCAGCGTAGCATTCACGGCCTCTTTCCCCGTGGACGTCTTAATGAAATCCGCCCCCGCCATCATGGCCACCCAGCTAGCCCGCGCAACGTTTCTCAAAGTAAGCAGGTCCCCGGTTCCCAGGATCGCCTTCATATGCGCCGCACCGCAAGCCTCCTTGAACGCCGCCACCTCGTCGTACAGCGCATTCCACTCGCCATTGAAAACATGCGCCCGCGTAATCACAATATCGATCTCGCCAGCCCCCGCCGCCACGCTCCGCCGAATCTCCTCCACCCGCGTCTCCAGCGGCGACAAGCCAGCAGGGAAGCCAGTCGACACCGCCGCCACCGGTATCCCCGACCCCTCCAGCGCCTTCACCGCCGTCTCCACAAACGCGTGATACACGCACACCGCCCCAACCGTCAGCCCCAACTCCTCAATCCCCAGCGCCTTCACCAAATGATCCTGCAACGGCCGCCGAGCCTTCGCGCACAACCGCCTCACCCGCTCCGCTGAATCATCCCCCGACAGCGTAGTCAAATCCATACAAGCAATCGCGCGCAGCAGCCAGGCCGCCTGCCACTCTTTCTTCACGCTCCGCCGCGCAGGAATCGTAGCCGCCCGCCGCTCCACCGCGCTCGTATTCACCTGGATTTCTTCCACCCAATCCAAATTCAGCGGCATCCGCCGGTTCGCCGACATCTCCCGCCCATACAGCATCACCGGCCGCACCGCCGCCGCAGCGTGCCCGCTCACAACCATGTTCGTCTCAGTCGCCATCGCCGCTCTCCGCCACCCAAACAACCCGGCCCGCCATCCACTGGCAGGCCGTTTCAGGTCAGAACGTAAGTGTATACCGCGAAGCTTTCCGTCGGCGCCCGCCCCGCGCAGCCAACCTACGCGCCCGCTGCTCGATACAAACTCCGCAGCGCGTTGCTGCATATCCGATAGCAAGGGCAAGCCGCCTTCTCCAACTCGCTTGGCGAAAGAATCGTAACCTTCCCGCGCCGATAGCTAATCATCCCGCGCCCCTGCAGAGACCCCGCCACCAGCGTCACGGTAGTTCGCCGCGTGCCCAGCATGTGAGCCATAAACTCCTGCGTCAGCGTCATCGTCTCCTGCCCCGAGCGATCCAGACACATCAGCAGCCATCGAGCCAACCGCTGTTCCGCGTCATGCAGCTTGTTGCACGCCGCCACCTGCTCGAGCGCAACGTTCTGCTCCTGCACAAACTCCAAAATGCGCCCGCGCAGTTCCTCCGACGTAACGAACAGACCCCGCAGATCGTCCAGCCGAACCCTCAACGCCGTGGCCGCCACCAGGATGCTCGCCTGCGACGGTGTCGGCGTCGGCCCCAGCAATTGCATCGCCCCGACCAGGCCTTCGTGGCCAGTCAACCCCACCTCGGCGCTCCCGCCCTCCGCCATCGACACCTCGAGCGAGGCTACCCCCGTGCATAAAAAATACACATGCGCCGGCGCCTCACCCTGTTCGTACAGCTGTGTCTGGTTAGGAAGATCCATAGCGCGGGAGAGCGCCAGAATTGCTTCGCGAAGCTCAAGCGAAAGCGCGTCAAGCAGTAGGTTTCCAGTCGTAGCAGGCACGTTCGGTCCTTCTTGTCTCGTGTGAACGAGTCCCCCTCAATTGCCTGGCAGGTGTTTTCGGCAAAATTGATAAAGGTCTCATTTGCCGGACTATAACGGTCGCGGGAGGCGTACATTGTGCGGTGGGAGCGTTTTGGCCTTGCCGCGGGGAGCGCAGGTATGATGATGGCTCGTTCGAGTTGTGGCCCGAGGCGATATCGGAGACCTCATTCCTCCAGATACCGTTTGCTTGCGCGCTATCCTACACCCGAAGTGATTCATCTGTAAGCCATAATCTGACCTCAGAGCCAACCCTATGACCACACCCGCCGCACCTCTCAATCACGCCGACCGCCAGGCCCTGGGCCTCAGTGCACGCAAGCAGCTCGCCCGCAGCGAGCATGGCAATTTTTCCCTCGCCTCCTGCCAGCCCGACCCCCTCGCCCTCATGCGTGCCTCCATGACCGGCCGCGTGCCCAGCCTCATCCCGATCAAGTACGAGCGCATGGCCGCCAGCCCCTTCGGCTTCTTCAGAGGAGCCGTCCCCATCATGGCAGCCGACCTCTCCTGCCACCCCAACACCGGCATCACCACCCAGCTCTGCGGCGACGCCCACGTCCTCAACCTCGGCGCCTTTGCCGCTCTCGATGGCCGCCTCGTCTTCGACATCAACGACTTTGACGAAACCATCCGCGGTCCCTTCGAGTACGACGTCAAGCGCCTCGCCACCAGCCTCATCCTCGCCGGCCGCGCAGCCGGCCTCAAGCGAGCAGCGCGCCGCGATGCCGTCCGCCACTTCACCCAGCAGTACCGCACCATGATGCAGACCTTCGCGGCCATGCCCGTCGTGGAGCTCGCGCGTTATCAAATTCATCGCCTCGCCGCCACCGATCCCATCCCCGCCATCCTCTCGCAGGCCGGCCACTCTACCCCCCAAAGGCTGCTCAAGTCCATCACCGTGCCCGCTCCCGCAACGACTCGCCCAACCGCCAGCCCGGCTCCCAACTCGACCACCCCGCGCATCTTCCGCTCCAACCCTCCGGTGCTCGAACGCCTCAGCGCCAAAGAAGCCGCCCTGGTCCTCGCCGCGCTCGGTCCCTACACCCGCACGCTGCAGCCCGAGCGCGCCCACTTCCTCCAGCAGTACAGCCCCCAGGACGTCGCCATGAAGGTCGTCGGAACCGGCAGCGTCGGCCTCCGCGACTACATCATTTATTTCGAGGGCCTCAGCCGTCCCCACGGCGTCGACCCGCTCTTTCTCCAGATCAAGGAAGAGCCTGCCTCGGCCTACGCTCCCTACCTCCCGGAAGGCTCCGGCCACACCCACGAAGGCCACCGCGTCGTCGACGGCCAGCGCGCCATGCAGCTCACCTCCGATCCCTTCCTCGGCTACACCACCATCGAGGGCCGCGACTACATCGTCCGCCAGCTTAACGACCACAAGGCGTCGCTCGACCTCGAAATCCTTACCCCCGCTTCACTCCTCGGCTATGCCGATATCTGCGGCGAACTCCTCGCCCGCGGGCACGCCCGTGCCGGCGACCCGGTCACCATCGCCGCTTATCTCGGCACCTCCACTCGGTTCGATCGCGCCATCCTCAGCTTCGCCCGCGCCTACTCCGACAATACTGAGCGCGACTGGAAAAACCTTCTCAAGTCCAAAGACTTGAAGGACGCCATGAAGGCGACGAACGGCGATCAACCGAAGGTTCCGCAGAAAAGCGCGAAACAGGTTCCGCGGAAGAAGTAGCGGCAGCTCGCGCGCTTCGATCACGACAACCATTTCTATACGTCGAAGGCGAAGACGCGCTTCCAGTCGTTCTTCATGCTGATGACGATCCACGCGTTCTTTGTCGCTTTCAGCAGCAACTCTTCAGAGAAGGTGCCGACGCCGGTGGCGGGGAGGCCGGTGGCGGGGCCGTACGCATACTCGCGCTTCGCATCGTCGTGCAGAACGAGCATCATCAGCCGTGCTCCCTCGCCCGCCTGCGCCCATTCCAGCATCTGCGCGTCGCCGGTCTTGAGGCCGGGGCCGCTGCCCGAGTTCCCGAAGGCCGCCTGTGGTCGCTTGCCGATGAATAGGTTGATGCCGACGACCTTGCCGGGACCATCGTCGATAAAGAAGGGCTTCGGCTCCCGCATCAGCACCGGCTTGCTGCCTGTGTCCACGTAGGTGGTCGTGATGCTCGAGCCTACAACCTGCTCGGGCGGAACACCGTAGACTCTCTCGCTGTAGGCGCGCACGAACTCTTGCCCGCCGCCCGTGACGATGTACGTCCTGAAGCCGTTGGCGCGGAGATACTGCATCACCTCCAACATCGGCTGGAACACCAGGTCGGTGTAGAGCCGGTCGAAGCGCGGCGCCTTGGCCGTAGTAATCCACGCTTTCACGAGCCCGGCAAATTCATCCGTGCTCATCCCCGCATGGGTCACAGCGACAATCTCGAGCCAGTCCGCCTCGGTGAATTTCGCCATCGCTGCGTAGTCGCGGTCGAGCACCGTCTTGAACGGCTCCTTCAGCTTCCACTCTGGATGACTTGGCGCGAGTTCGCCTACGCGTGCCAGGGCAAACGCTGCCTGCCCGTACAGCGGATGCTCGGTCCACAGCGTGCCGTCCTGATCGAATGTGGCGACGCGGTCCGCCGGTTCGACAAACTTGGGACTCGACTTGTCGGTCGTGTCTCGTACGAACCGGAGCACCGCAGCCTTCGCCGGCCCATCGTTCCAGGAGGGAAGGGGATCGCCCGGCGGCTGACCCTCGGCGAGGCCGATCCTGGAAGAGAGAATTGCTAGCGCGCCTGTCGAAACAAATGCACGACGACTGACCTCGTTGACTGTATTTCGCATGGCACCACGATAGAAGCGGGACCTCAACCGAGCAACTGGTAGAAGTGATAGGTTTCGACGGGAAGTTGCCTTGGCTCCATCGACAATCCCCCAGTGTTCCATGTGGAGGAAGACCAACAAAACCTGTTCCCGCGGAACGTTCCGGAGGTGCCTCGACCCGTTGAGACCGCCTGACGTTGCGGGAAGCTCGGCGAGCGGGCCAATCAGTCGACCCGTCCGCAAAGTTTCCTGCGGCGGTCGAATCTTCAGGTGGAGACGGCGGGTCAGGCGCTGGCCTGTCACTTTTGCTAGTAGCGCAGAGTCTCCCCAGGCAGATACTCGGGGTGCATTCAAGGGCCCGATTTTTGGAGAGCAGATCTTCAACCACAATTGGTTACGAGAGGAAAAGACTATGCCTGCAAAACAACCCAACATCATTGCCATCATGGCGGACGACATCGGCATTTGGAATATTGGTGCCTACCACCGCGGTATGATGGCCGGACGCACTCCAAATCTCGACAAACTCGCCGCTGAAGGCATGTTGTTCACTGACAGCTACGGCGAGGCAAGTTGCACGGCAGGCCGCGCCGCGTTCATCACGGGCGAGCTGCCAATCCGCACGGGCATGACCACTGTCGGCCAGGCTGGTGCCAAACTCGGAATCCCCGCCGAAGCAGCGACCATCGCCACCGTACTGAAGTCGATGGGCTACGCGACAGGCCAATTCGGCAAGAACCACCTCGGCGATCTCAATGAATTCCTGCCCACCGTTCACGGCTTCGACGAGTTCTTCGGCTACCTCTATCACCTCGACGCGATGGAGGATCCCGCGCACCCCGGCTACCCGCAGGAGCTGTTGAATCAAGTTGGACCGCGCAACATGGTTCATTCCTGGGCAACCGATACGGATGATGCCACCGTCGACCCGCGATGGGGCAAGGTAGGAAAGCAGAAGATTGAGGATGCAGGCACGCTCTATCCAAAACGGATGGAGACGGTAGATGATGAGATTCTCGACCTTTCGCTCAAGTTCATCGATCAGGCGAAGGCTGCCAACAAGCCCTTCTTCGTCTGGCTGAACCCCACGCGGATGCACGTCGTCACCCACCTCCCCGAAAAATACGAAGCGTTGCGCAACTCGCAAAACGGCTGGACCATTCAAGAAGCGGGCATGGCGCAACTGGACGACATCGTCGGCTCGGTCATGCAATATCTGAAAGACAACGGGCTGGACGACAACACCATGGTTATGTTCACGACCGACAATGGGACGGAGGCCTTTACCTGGCCGGATGGAGGAACAACCCCATTCTACGGAGCCAAAGGCACAGCCTATGAAGGTGGTTTCCGAATTCCTATGATGGTTCGCTGGCCCGGCAATGTCCCTGCCGGAAAGGTCGAGAACGGGATCATCTCTCTCCTTGACTGGTTGCCAACGTTCGTAGCCGCAGCGGGGAACCCGAACATTAAGGATGATCTCCTGAAGGGCGCCCAACTCGGCGACCAGACCTACAGGAACCACCTCGATAGCTATAATCAGATGGATTTGATCACCGGCAAGGGTCCTTCGGCACGCCACGAAATTGTCTACTTCGCGGAAAACAACCTCGCCGCGGTGCGGTACGACGACTACAAGTACCAGTTCATTACCCAACCTGGGGGCTGGCTCGGCACGAAGGACCATCCGGACATGCCGAGTTGTGTCAACCTGCGTTTGGATCCTTTCGAGAAAATGGGATTTGTTGGCGTGGACGGCAACAGGGGTAGCTTCTCTTATTTTGGCTGGTTCGTGTATGAGTTCTGGCGCTTCGTGTTAGTGCAACAGATAGTAGGAAAGCTCGCGATGAGCGCTATCGACTATCCGCCGATGCAGAAGGGCTCATCCTTCAACCTCGATGCCGTGAAAGAGAAGATCGCGGCAGCGATGGCGAAACACGGACAGTAGGCGCGGGCTCAACCGAGCTAAAAAGAGTGAGAAGGGCCAGGAATCCCTGGCCCTTCTTTTTTGGATTTGTTGGGCCAGCGGATAGCCCTTCCCCAAAAATGGTGTTTTCGGCAACTACACGTCGCGGAGTTTCAACCGCGGGGTTCAAGCTGGCCCGCTACCGTCCTTTCGCCGTTTCTATCGTTACCCGCCCAGTTTGTTACTCTTCCTGCATGCGCGTTCGTGTCCTCTCTTTCGTTCTCGGCCTGGCTTGCAGCTCCTCGATTCTCATTTCCACGACCCTCATCGGGCAGTCCTTCACGCCCAAGCGCGAGTTGAAGAACCTCTCGCCCGCCGCGCTCACCACGCTCCACACCCTCGAGACCCTCACCGAACTTCCCGCCGGCGACTGGCGCCTCCACGTCGGCGACGTGCCCCACGGCGAATCGCCCGCACTCGACGACTCCACCTGGAAACTAGTCGCCCCGCACACCACCGCGCCCAAAGATGCCGTCTGGTATCGCCGCACCATCGAAGTCCCCAAGACCCTCAACGGCTACGACATCACCGGCTCCCGCATCTGGTTCCAGTTCCAGGCCGACGCCAACGGCCCCATGCCCGAGATCATCTACTTCAACGGCCGCCGCGTCGCCCTCGGTGACGACCTTGAGCCCATCGTCCTCTTCGCCCCTGCCAAGCCCGGCGACAAGATCCTCGTAGCCGTCAAACTCCTCCACACCATCGACAACAAATCCTTCCAGGGCGTCAGCCTCCGCATCGACCCCAACCCCGACGACCCAACCTCCAGCGCCCGGCCCAACCCGCAAGACATCCGCATCCAGTGCATCGCCGCGGCCAACATCCTGCCCGCCCTCCCCAAGCCCCGCACCGACCTCCCCCCACCGTC
>Ga0302226_10003115_pt1 | contig 11419 bp, 8 predicted proteins | sample II_Palsa_E3_3_FD_193524 | JGI IMG/M metagenome (GOLD analysis project Ga0302226, IMG submission 193524) | Peat permafrost microbial communities from Stordalen Mire near Abisko, Sweden - II_Palsa_E3_3 | ecosystem: Environmental > Terrestrial > Soil > Palsa > Peat permafrost | place: Sweden...
GCATGCTCGTCATCGACGCGACACCGCTGTGCCGGGTCCACGACATCGCCCGGGCGGTTGCGATCACCGTGGGCGGCGCCAGCCAGGCCGTCGACCGCCTCGAAGCCGCCGGCCTGTGCGCCCGCCGGGCCAACCCCTCAGACCGGCGCTCATCGATCGTGGAGCTGACCCCCGAGGGCAAGGAACTCCTGCGCATCGCCGCCCCTGTCTTCGACAGGGAGCTCGACCGCCTGCTGCGGGCTCCGCTGCCCGGTACCGACCTCACGCATCTGGCCGATGCCCTCAGCACGCTCCGCCGGTCCGCGGCCACCCAGGCAGTCAGCCCTGCGGCTGGCGAGGCCTCGAAGCGAAGCTAGGAGTTCCCCGACGACCAGCGCCACCGCCCGCGCCGTCCGGTAGGACGGATACGGGACTAGCAGCTACGTCCCGTCCTTCCGGGAAGCCAGCGCCGCCGTCCCCGGGCCGCCAAGGCCCGCGACCTGGCCAGCTGGATCCTCACCGCCCCGGACAACCTCGACGACGAGGAAAGAAGAAACTCGCCCGGGCCCGGGAGCACTGCCCGCACCTGGACGCGCGCGCCGGCCACGTCACCGAGTTCGCCAAGATCCTCACCGGCCTGCACCGCGACCGCCTCGGCGACTGGCTCGCCGCCGTCGATGCCGACGACCAGCCCCGACCTGCACTCCTTCGCCTACGGCATCAAACGCGACCAGCAGGCCGTCCTCAACCGCCTCACCATGCCCCAGAACTCCGGCGTCGTCGAAGGCAATGTCAACCGGCTCATTCTGTGGAATCAGAATTGTCAAGTCGAGGCCCGTCATGTCTGCCGCTTGGCCTGCCGGACATCGATGATCGGCAGGCTGGTCGCACGGGCAGGCGGATCGAGTTGCCGGGGCGTCGGCCCGGCTGGCGTGGGGGTGTCGGCGAGCCGGTCCAGCAGCCGGTCGAGGGCGGCGTCGCCGTCGTCGACGGCGGCCTGCTCGTTGTCAGTCAGCGGGATCATCGCCCGCATCTTCTGCAAGTTCTCCTTGGCCTCGAGGAGCTGCGCCCGGCCGGAGTTCTTCGGGGTGTAGAAGTCGCATTTGGCGCAGGCCATGCGGTGCGGGCACTGCTCGAAGAAGGTGTAGGTGCAGTAGCCGTGACCGAGGTCGTAGTGCTGCCAGGGCTCGCCGGCCGCGGCGGCGCCGGAGGCGACCGCGTCGCGGTCGACGAGGACCTCGATGGTGCGGACGTTGCGGGCGAAGTACCCCGCGTCGTCGTAGGCCCGGGTCAGCGTGGCGGGGCTGATCTTCGCGTAGAACTGCGTCGACTGCGGCGACCGGTGGCCGAGCCAGGCTTGCAGCTCGAACAGCGTCATCGGCTCCTTGGCGTTGCAGAGCTGGCTGGCGATCGTGGAGCGGGCCCGGTGGCTGGTGATCTTCCCGCGGACGTCGGCGGCGGGAACGCCGGCCTTGCGGCAGAGCACCGGGATGACTGTGTTGTTGATGTAGGAGGTGGAGACCTTCCGGGCGCGGAAGGCGAACAGCAGGTCGACGAGCTCGCCGGTGCGGCGGTCGGTGAACTTCGGCTGGGCAGGGCGGACGGCCTGCCATGCGCCGAGGGCCTGGCCCAGGACCGGGTCGACCGGCTTGGTGAACGCGGTGCCGGTCTTGTGGGCTGGCACGTCCAGCAGGCAGACCGCGTCGCGGGCCAGGACCTGGTCAGAGTCGCCGGTGATCGCGGTGCCGTCGTGCTGCCAGCGGATGCAGCCGATCCGCAGCCGGGCGATCTCGTCGCTGCGCTGGCCGGAGAACAGCCAGGCCAGCGTGACCGCGCGGACCAGTTCCAGCGGGTAGAAGTTCCCGGCCTGGGACTGCGGGAGGTCGCCTTCCGCGAGGTTCAGCCCGGCCCACATCAGCTTCGCCCAGACCTCGTCGGCGATCACGCGGGGGTCCGGGCCGAGCAGGGCGGCGATGCTGCGCGGGGTGGCCAGCGCGCGCTGCGGGTCGAAGCGCCTGGGTATCCATTCCCATTCCTGGCAGTCCCGGAAGAAGGTCCGCACCGCGCTGAGCTGGGTCGCCTTCGTCGCCGCCTCCAGCGGCTTTCCGGCGCGGCCCTTCAGCCCGGCGGTGCGCTGGGCGTAGTCGCCGACCTGCATCCGGTCCAGTGCGGCGATCCAGGCTGCGCAGGTCTGCCGCGTCCAGCAGGCGGGGTCGGCGGCCTCGGGACGCTCGGCCTCCAGCCACCGCCCGACCTTGAGCAGGGTGGCGCGGACGGTGCCGCGGACCCGGGGCGTGAGCGTGGACGTGCCGTGCCAGCGGTCGGCCCACGCGGCCCACTCCTGCGCGCCGCCGGACGCCCGCGCCGGGCGGCGGATTGCCGCCGGGGGCTGCGGCGGACCGCAGAACCCCAGCTCCGCGACGGCCCGCTGCATCGCGTGCAGCGTGTTGCCCTGCGCGGCGGGCAGCAGGCGCTCGCGGCGGACCTGCTCGAACAGCCCGGTGCTCAGTGCCTCCAGGTGAGGGCTGCGGTTGAGGAGGAACACCTGGGAGGCGACCATCGGGAGAAGCTGGTCGTCGTCGCGGCCGAGCCGGTAGCCCCATCCGGCCAGCACCGGGCGGATCCGGCCGATCTCACTGTCCACGCGGGCGCGTCCGAAGACGCGCCGGGCCAGGGTGAGGCGGCTGAAGCTGCCTAGCCGGCAGAAGGCGGTGAAGCCGCCGAGCAGGAAGGCGTGCGCGGCCAGGTAAGGACGCACGGCGTCGTCCGCCCAGCCCGGGGCGGCCTTGCGGAACCCGTGCTGGTCCTGGCCCAGGAGACCAGCCCACTCTTCATCGGTCCATGCCCAGTAGGACCGGCCGGTCTCGGCGCACCGCAGCAGCATCACCGCGGTCGCGTCCAGCATCGCCCGGCGCCGGTGAGAAGTCAGCGGACCCTCCAGCGCTGCGGCCGTGTCATCGAGCGGCCGCAGCAAGCGCCTGATCTGCTGCCATCCCCGGGCGGCAGGGTCGTGCCGGGCCAGCCGGCGCAGGTTACCGGCCCCGAGCTCGATGACCGCGTCCTGCTCCGCTGCCCGGAGGAGGGGCGCCGTGTCGTAGCGGGCAGCGTCGACCGGCCACTGCCAAGGGCCGGAGGAATCCGGTGGGCCGACCGCGGAGGGCACGGTCACCGGGACGCCTCCGTGCCCTCGCCGCTGGTCAGGGCCTGGACGCGCCGGGCGTGGATATGCTGCATGCCCTGGCTGAGCTTCCCGGCGAGTTCCCGTCCGGACAGGTGGATATAGCGCAGCGTGGAGTCAGTGTGACGGTGCCCGGCGAAGGCGGCGATCGCATGGACCTCCCAGCCCATCCTGGCCAGGTCCGTCAGGCAAAGGTGCCGGGTCGTGTGCGTGGAGAACCGCTCGGCACCGGAGGCCAGGGCGATCCGGCGGACCACCTTCGACCAGGTCCACAGGCTCAGCGGCTGGGCATGGTTGCGCCGCGACTCCGACAGGAACAGCGGCCCCCGGGCCCGGCTGACCGAGGCCCGGTGGGCGAGGTACTGCGACAGCAGCACCCCGGTCGGGGCCGAGTACGGGACGACGCGCTCCAGCCGGTTCTTCGTCGTCTCCGCCCGGATCCGAAGCGTGCGGTGCGCCGGATCGACGTCGTCGGTGCGCAGCGAGCACAGCTCCTCGCGCCGCAGCGCGGCATCGTAGGCCAGGGCGAGCATCACCCGGTTGCGCGCCGGCTCGCGGCGGGCCTCCTCCAGAATCCACAGCCACTCCTGCTCGCTCGGGATCCACGGCAGCCTGGTCAGCCGCGGCACCAGGCCGCGCTGCTGGCCGCCCGCCCGGCCGCCAGGGGTGTAACGGCCCCTGCCCACCGGGTTGGACTCGCGCAGCCCTTCCTCCATCAGGAAGTCGTAGAACAGCCGGACCGGCACCAGCCTCTGCTGGATCGTGGCGTTCGCCAGCCGGCCCCCGAGTCGATCGCCACCACGTTCACACCGCGATGATGCGGCCGTGACGTCAGCTCCCGCACGAAGACGGCGACGTGGGCGCGGTTCGCGGTGACCGGGTCAACCCCCTCCCGCTCGCACATCAGCAGGTACTCGCCCAGCCCGCGGGCATACGCGTCGATCGTCCTCGGGGCCCGCCCCAGATCGGTCCAGATCTGCAGCCAAACCGCCGCCTGCTCGTGCCGGCCGATCACCGGCCACTTCTCCCTCAGCACCACCGTGCCGCTCAAGCCATCTCCCAAGTCCGTGGTTGCACCGAGGGAACATCATCACCCCGGCAGATTCCACGTAACTTTTAAGATGATCAAGCGCCAGATGTACGGACGCGCTACCTTTCCCTGCCCCGCAAGCGTCCTCCTCTGCCAGCGACTCGGCCGTGACCGGGGGTCGAGACCATCACGAAATATGGGTCAGATCCCAATAGTGACCCGCAGAGCCAGCGGGCCGATGCGACCGAGCGCGGCGGGATGGGCGTCCTGGTGGACTACATGCACGCCGGCCTCTACAGCCCGTCTTGCCCGCCCGCCGTCCGTGCCCGCGTCGATGCCATGATGGCCGCCGCCCGCCAGCAGGCGCCGCGGCGAGGCCGCGGCCGCAGGCCTGACTACCGGCCGCTGCTCGCTGCCCTCGACATCCCCGCGCTCGTCGTGGCCGGGACAGCTGACCCGTGGTCCAACGCTGAGGTGACGGCCGAGATTGTCTCCAGCCTGAAGCGACCCGAGCTGGTCGTCATCGATGGCTCCGGGCACTTGCTCAACTTGGAAGCCGAAGCTCAGTTCAACGAGGCCCTGCTCACCTTTCTCAATCGACATCTTCCGTGAAACGGGACAACTGATGTCCCGTGACAGCCATCGTGTCATCCAGGAGCTGGGAAATGACAGGTTGCTGGCACACTTAAGCCCGGTTCTGTGGCAGCCATCATGTCGTTTCCGAAGTCTGGCCGGGTGCGCGGCACGATGTAGGGGTCCTGTCCTGGGTCCCGCCTCCTGCCCCGGCCGAACGCCTAGTAGTGGATGACCCTGGAACGCCACCGCCGCGTTCATCCCGGACGCGAGGCGGAGCACCTCTGCGCGCCGGCTGCGCACCGGCTGGACGACGACGCCGCGGCGGTCGGAGGGGTCGCGCTCGCGCGTGATCCAGCCGCCGCGTTCGAGCCGGTCGATGATGCCGGTCATGGTGGCGGGTGGAGCCCGGCGCGCCGTGCCAGTGTGCTCGGGCTGAGCGGGCCGTAACGGTCGAAGAGATCCAGGCAATCCAGGTCAGTGCCCTTGAGGTCGAGACGCCCGCCGATGCGGTGGCTGGCTGAGCAGGAACAAATGAATGCTCAGGTCGCGCAGCGACTCCCTGACCGCCTGGTTCAGCTGTCCCCGTTGCCGTGCCGCATCGGGGTCGTCAGATAATATCGTCCCCATATGATATGATCTCCGTATTATATGAGTTACAGAAATTAATGTACCGCGTTTCGCCGCCCAGCCCGCCGCTCCCGACAGCGACACCGGTACCGACGCCGCCCGTGACGTCATGACCCCAGCCCCAGCTATTACAAGGAGTCCCGATGACCACCGATGACGCTCGCCGACGTCCCCTCCAGGGCAAGGTCGACTTCACCCTCATGTACGCCGTGCACGACGCGTTCCACCGGGACCTGCGGTGCCTGACCGCCGCCGTCGAGGCGGCCCGCACCGCAGATCCCGCCGTGCGGGCCGGCTGGGCGACCTTCAAAAACCAGCTGCACGTCCACCACACCGCCGAGGACACCTCGCTATGGCCGCCGCTGCGGCAGAAGGTCACCCGGCCGGACGAGACCGCCGTGCTGGATGCGATGGAAGCCGAGCACGCCCGCATCGACCCGCTGCTCTCCCAGGTCGACGCCTCCCTCGCCGCCTCCGGCCCCGTCGGCGCGCTGGCCCAGACGCTCGCCGCCCACATGAAACACGAGGAAGACCAGGCACTTCCCCTCGTCGAGGCGCACCTGGGGCCCGACGGCTGGGCCGCGTTCCGGAAGGCGACCGGGAAGATCCAGGGCCTGCGGGGAGGCGCCGAGTTCTTCCCCTGGATGCTCGACGGCGCCTCAGCCGACACCAGCAAGAAAGTGCTCGGCATGCTGCCGCCACCCGCCCGGCTCCTCTACTGGGCAGTCTGGCGCCCTCGCTATGCCCGCACCCCGCGTTGGGACACCACCACAACCCGAACCACTGCAGTAAGTCCACCACGATGAAACTCACCATCTTCGGCGCCACCGGCGCCACCGGAACAAGCCTCGTCCAGCAGGCGCTAACGGCCGGCCATGACGTCACAGCAGTCGTCCGCGACCCCGCCCGCCTGGCCATCCCCGCCCGCCACCGGCTTCGGACCGTCACCGCCGACGTCCTGGACGCTGCCGCGATCAGCCCGGCCGTGGACGGCGAAGACGCCGTAATCTCCGCGGTGGGCCCGGGTACCGGCGCCAGCACGCTTCGCCAGGACGGCACCCACAGCATCATCCAGGCCATGCAGAAAACCGGTACCCGCCGGCTCCTGATAGTCAGCGGCTCCATCGTCGCCGACGAAGGCGACAGCCCCTTCATGCGCTACCTGCTCAAGCCCCTGGCACGGCGTACGTTCCTGCGCCACGTCTGTGCCGACATGCGCTGCGCCGAGGACGAGATCCACGCCAGCAACCTGGACTGGACGATCATGCGCCCGCCCTCCCTGACAGACAAAGCCGCCAGGGGCACCTACCGCACCGCGACCGACCGTAACCTGCCGCACGGATTCAGCATCTCCCGCGCCGACCTCGCCGCCTGCATGCTCACCCTGCCCGACAACCCGGCCAGCGTGCACCGGCACGTCGCCATCGCCAACTGACACCAGCGAGCGTCACCGCTGGCGGCTCGATTGTTACCGGCACCCTAGCGGGACCTCGTAGCCGGACAGCGTCGCGCGGGCGAGTGCCTGGATGAACGCGGGCTTGGACGCAGCGCTGGTGAAGAGGGCTCGCTGGCGGGCGGCTCCGGTCCCCCGCTGGTCGAGCCGGTGCAGCAGCCTGGTGACCGTCTCGGTGTCGCCGTGGTCGCTGAGCGCGGGATAGACATGATCAAGGAGCCGGGAGCGGAGCGTCGGCGCATCGACGGCCTGCCCGGTGAACGGGTCGACTCCTGCCCCGTCGAGCCCCTGCCGCGCCGCAGCGGCCAGCGCCGCGGCCACCTGCTCGGCCGGCGCCGCTGCCACCGGCGTCCCGCGCCGGGCCTCGGCCAGGGCCGTGGCGACCAGGGCGCGGATCAGCCCCGCCGCGAGGACCGCGGTGCCGGCGTCGAGGCAGACGTCGGCCACCCGGACCTCGACGGTCGGGTAGCGCGGGGAAAGCCGGGCCAGGAAGTAGACATTCCGCTCGTCCAGCGCCGCGCCGCGCCCGATGAGGCGGCGGACTGCCGTGTCGTAGGCGGCCGCGTCCGGCCACGCCGCGGGCGGCACCGCGGTCGGCCAGCGTGTCTGGATCCTGTACCGCCAGCTGGCCCATCCGGTATCGCGCCCGTCGGCGATCGGGGAGTTGGCGGTGACGGCGAGCAGCGGCGCAAGCCAGGGCCGCAGCCGCGCCAGGACCTGGACGCCCAGGTCCCGGGAGGGGACCCCGACGTGCACGTGGCAGGCGCAGGTGCCGGCATCGGCCACCACGGGACCGTACAGGCGTGCCAGCTCCTGGTAACGGGGCTGGCACGTCAAGGCGGCCAGCCCGGGCGTGCGGTACGGCGCGACTCCTGACGCCACCAGGCGGCAGCCCAGATGCGCCGCGGCGGCCGCGGCGAGCCGCCGCAGCCTGACCAGCTCGCGGCCGAGGTCGTCCAGGCCCGAGCACACCCTGGTTCCGGTCTCCACCTGGAACCGCATCAGCTCCTGCTGCACGCCCGGCTCCTCGTCGAGCATCCGCACCAGATCGGGGCCGGCCAGCACCGCGGCGCCGGTGGACGGGTCCAGGAGCACGAACTCCTCCTCTACCCCCAGCGTGATCGCACCGGCCGCGCGCGCTGCCCTCGACGGGCCACTGGGCACCTTCGCGCCCCGTCCTGCACCGCCCGATCCGGGCATTACCACGACCACCTGCTGATCCGGGAGCGGACGTAGCGGTAGCCATGGGCCCAGCGCGCTGGCCAGGCCCGCGACTGCGTAGGCTGTGGAGATCGGCGGCCACAGCAGTGCGGCCAGCGTGATGGAGGCTGCCGCCTGCACGGCCATCGCCTCGGCGCCGGCAAGCGTGACGACGTTCCCGGCTGCCTTCCAGGCTGCGTCCAGCGGCTGCTCGGTCGAGATCGGTAGGGTCCGGGCCATTGTCTCGTCACCTTCTGTCGTTGAGGACACGCCGCGAGTCCCTCCGCGTTGCCACGGCGCCCCGGGGCTTCTCACTAACAGCGAAATGATCATACGGAGCGTAACGGGGGCATCGGCACAGACACGCGGACATATGCGGAGGTGGCCGCAGAGACGCGGAGCCCCTGTAGAAGAGGTGTCGCTGAAGATCACCCGCTACCGGGATAGGCTCCGCCTGGTCTCCTATCGTGTCATGCTCGATATCCCGAGTGAAACTGGTCTTTGTTCGTTTCCCGCCTGCTGGCTGAGCACCGCCGCCAGATCGGCACGCGGACGGGACCCCCTGCTACCGGCAGGCGCTGTTCGGGCTGGCATGGTTCCGGGACAAGGGCGATATCTCGCGGCTGGGCGCCAGCTTCGGGCTGCCGCACTCCACCGCCTAGTCCCCGCTTCCTGAGCGCTGTTGCCACCGGGCAACCATGGCGGTCGAGTGTGTTCGAAAAAAGGATCGAATCCACCGCAACACGCCGGAGGTAGATAGGAGGTTTTATCGAGTAGAGATGCGAGCTCATCGGGCGATCCGGAGCGACACGCTAGGCGAAGTCCAGCGACATGATGACCGTTACGACGACATGTGAAACGACAAGATGGCTGTCAAACGACATGATGGCTGTCACGTGTCACGTCTCAGCGAACCTGCCTGGCAGGAAGCTCCGTGACCTGCGGAGATAGCAATTTCGGTGCGTTACTATTATCTTTCCCTCCCATTATCCGCCATGGGTTTCCTGTCGCCCCGAAGTGGCAAAGAACAGAGCATTGCTGGAGCCGGGGGGCAGCAGAGTGCGAACATGGATTGCAGTCGAAAAACGGGGCAGGACGGCCGTGGGCGGCGGAGCGCGGGCGCCCGGTCTCGATGGTGTCCGGGCGCTGGCCGTGTTTGCGGTTATCGCCTTTCATGAGCAATTCGCGGCGTTTCACGGCGGGTTTCTCGGGGTTGATGTCTTTTTTGTCCTGAGCGGCTACCTGATCACTGATCTGCTCGCCGCCCACTGGGCCCGGCACGGGCGGCTGGACCTGCGCGGGTTCTGGATCCGGCGCGCGCGGCGGCTCCTGCCCGCCCTGGCCGTGGTGCTGGTCACCGTGACAGCGGCGGTCGCCGTGATCGAACCGGGACAGCTCGGGGCGCTGCGGCCGGCGCTACTTGCGGCGGTCAGCTATTCGAGTAACTGGTGGCAGGCGCTGCAGCATCAGTCGTATTTCGCCGGGTTCGGCCCGCCGCCGCCGTTGCGTCATCTGTGGTCGCTCGCCATCGAGGAGCAGTTCTACCTGGTGTGGCCGCTGATCCTGATCGTGACGCTGCGGACCTGCCAGCGCCGCCGGCTCCGGGCGGCCGTCGCGCTGGCGGGGGCGGCCCTGTCCGCGGTGGCCATGGCCGCCATCTACGTGCCGGGCGGGGATCCCTCGCGGGTCTACTACGGCACGGACACCCACGCGTCGGCGCTGTTCATCGGGGCGGCGCTCGCCTTCGCCTGGCCACTGCGGCAGCTACGGGCCGCGCCACGCCAGCAAGTCCGGCGCGCCGACGCGGCGGGCCTGACCGGGATCGCCGTGCTCGCCTGGGCGATGAGCCGCTACTCCGGCGGGGACGGTGCCCTGTACCCGGCGGGGCTGCTCATCACAGCGCTCGGGGCGGGCGGCCTGGTCGTGGCAGCCGCTAGCCCCGGTGTGATCGCCGGGTTGCTCAGCTGGGCGCCGCTGCGCTGGGCCGGCGTGCGGTCATACGGCATCTACCTATGGCACTGGCCGGTCATCGCGATCGCAGCCGCGATCACCGGGCCGCGACCCGGGGCCCCCTGGCTTGGGGCCGCCGAGGCCGCCACCGCGATCACCCTGGCCGCTGCCTCCTGGAAATGGATAGAACAGCCAATCCTGCGCAACGGCCTCCGGGCCACCTGCTGGGCCGTCTGCCGGGCGCTTGGCAACTCGGCCGCGGCCGCCTGGCGGTCGCCCGTGCGGGCCGTGCCTGTGTTGTGGGCGGCAGTCGCCCTGACCGTCACCTGCACTGCCGCGTACGGCGTCTTCCACGCATCCTCCAGGCCATCCGGCATGGAAAAGCAGATCATCATCGGTGAGGGGGTCAGCGCGGCCACCCGGGCGGACGCGTCGCGGCCGACCTATGGGCCTGTGGCCGAGCCCTCACCTTCACCCGCCCAGCGGAAGGTCCTGGGCCGGCAGGTCACCGCGATCGGCGATTCGGTCATGTCGGCGGGTGCCATGGCACTCGATTCCGTGCTGCCGGGCATCTACATCGACGCCAAGCCCAGCAGGCAGATGCCGGCTGGCATGGATGTGGTGCGAAGCCTCGCCGACAGCGGGCGACTGCGCCCGGTCGTGGTGGTCGGCCTTGGCACCAACTACATCGTCACCACCGGCGAGCTCGACCAGCTAATGCAGCTGCTCGGACCGCACCGCAAATTGGTGCTCATTAACACCTATGTGCCCGACCAGTGGAGCAAGGACGTGAACACCACGATGGCGGCCTTCATCCGCGGGCACCCGAGTGTCGTGCTCGCGGACTGGTTCGACTTGATCCGGCATCGAACCTACCTGCTCTGGCCGGACGAGATCCATCCCCAATTGCCAGGGACCATACTCTACGCGCGCATGGTGTACCGGGCGGTCCAGGCGACAGGCGACGTCCCGAGCCTCTCGCCCGCCGCGCCGCCTCCGGTGGCGGGCCGAGCCACCGCAACACCCCCGGGTAGCCGGCTAGCAAGGCAGCCGCAGTTAGTGATCTCGTGGCGTCTTCGCTGGTAGTGGCAGTGGCTGGCGCGTGCCAGGTGGCGGCGTGGTCGGTAACGCCGGCCCGGGGCGACCCGCGGCATAGTGCCACAGAAGGATGGCCGCCTCGGGCCCGGCCGAGCCGGGCCGAGAGGTGAGGGTGAAACGGGTGTGTAAGAGAACCAGTCGGCACCGCAGGTGACTGCGGCGGCCAGGTAAACCCACCTGGAGAAAGGTCGGCAGGGTTCGGCGTCGTCGGGGCGCGGGCCTGCGCGAGCGGTTGAGACTGGCCCGCCCCGATGCTCGCTGGTCGACCGCACGAGGCTGCCCGGCAAGGGCAGTCCCAGATGGACGGCCGCCAGCCCGCGTAAGCGGC
>Ga0302226_10003118_pt1 | contig 11416 bp, 10 predicted proteins | sample II_Palsa_E3_3_FD_193524 | JGI IMG/M metagenome (GOLD analysis project Ga0302226, IMG submission 193524) | Peat permafrost microbial communities from Stordalen Mire near Abisko, Sweden - II_Palsa_E3_3 | ecosystem: Environmental > Terrestrial > Soil > Palsa > Peat permafrost | place: Sweden...
ATTTCATATGGATTTTTAGGCAATACATCCCCGGCGATATCCACTTCTTCAATGCCTGGACCCGCCATCAAAGGCCGCCGATTTCTGTAATCTCCACGCATCGAAGATGCGTCCGCAAATTAATCTCGCGGCGTCATCGCAAAACCGCGTCTAACCGCGCAGGCCCCAAGCGGTCCCGAAGGTTTCCACCTTGGTAATGATCGTTCACATCCTGTCTGTCCTGATCATCGCCATCCTCCGAGCCTTTGTCGCGGCCTTTTTTCTGCTTTTCTCCAAAGCCTTCCTCGCGATACTCGCCGTGGCTTTCGTCGTCTTCATCGTTCTCGCGCTCACGGAAGTGATCACCGTCGATCTCTTTCGCCGCAACCGCAAGTAGCTTCTCTACTCGCGAGCATCTGGCCGGAGCGCCACCATCCAGAACAACACCACCAGCAGATAAACCCCCGAGCTGGCATAAGACCACCCTGCAAAAGTGTCCGCATCGCGATGCGCCGCAGCGAAGCCCTTTCCCGCAGTTGCCATCAGGTCCACGATCCCGAACGTCGCCAGCCCGCCGATCACCTTGCGCAGTATTCCCGTTGTCCGCGCCTTCAGCGCAAACCCAAACAGCAGAATCATCAGTAACGAACCGAACATCTCTACCCGGTCCGGCCGCAAAGGTCCTTTGATCGGAAGTATGGACCAGAGCCACATTGCCCCAAGCCATGCCACCACGGGTACCAGCAACAGGCCCCATCGGACGCGCCCCAAACCGCTCCACAACCGCAGGCTAATCTCAGCCGCCACGATGATTGGCAGCAGCAGCCCAAGCACGGCCAGCCCGCGATACATTGCCGTGTAGTCATCCGCCGCCATGTGCCCCGAGAGGAAAAACAATGCCGCTGCTCTCAGCGGATAAAAAACCAGCAGCACGGTAAAGCTCGGTAGCCGTCCCGCGAGACCACGCAGAAACACCAGCGCCAGCAGCCCGATCTGTAGCACCAGGCTTACCGACCAAAGTGAGTCGTTGATTGCATTCCTTGTCATCGTCTGCTGAACGCACCTTCCGTCTTCACAAAGGCCTAATCATCGTCCGGTGCTCCCGACGGCGGCTGTGTCAGGAAGAACTGCACCGAGTGTGCTGTCTTTATCTTTGGAGCGGGCAGCGGCGTCTGCGAATAGTTGAAGCAGTCGCTAAAGTCGTCCGATATGCTGTCCCGCGTCCCCAGGCTTCCGAGCCCGAAGTTTCCTTCCATGAACCGCAGCATGCTGCCCATTTCATGCTGAGTATGAGATACATATCCTGCCCTCGCATAGGGAGAAATCACTAGCACTGGCACCCGGAATCCCAGCCCCATGTTGTCCACCTGCGGTGGCGGCACGTGGTCATACCATCCACCCCAGTCATCCCACGACACAAAGATTGCCGTGGAACTCCACATGGGGCTGGCGCCGATCGCGTTCACGATGCTGGCCACCCACTCCGGCCCATACGGTGGTGCGCCTGGATGATCCGAATTGTTCAGCGTTGGCACAATCCATGTCACCTGCGCCAGTTGTCCCTTGGCAATATCCGTAAGCACTCGCGTCTCAGGCGAGACGATATTGTTCTGCCAGTCCGATCCGAACCGGATGTGCTTGATCGCGTCGAACGCAGAAATGACGTAGAAGCTGTCGTTGGTTCCCGGCGCATAATACTTCCACGTGACATTGTTCGTGTCCAGGAGATCGCCCATCGTCTCGTAGTCGAAGCACGGGAATGGGCCGGGCAGATCTGTTCCGTTCGGTCCAACCAGGTCCACTGTTGTCCCAGCGGGAGAGTCGCAACCCCATGCCGAACTGGCACTCGGGTTCTCCGCAGCTTGCCCCGACTGTCCCGCGATCATGTACTGGTGCGCCACAAAGCTCGGCCCGGTATTGGATTGAAACATCCGGTCGCCGATCGTAAACGCTTTTGCCAGTGTCCAATAAGGCTCAGTCTCACTCTCTGAGATATACGAATACGGAAACAAACTACCCTCGTTTCCGAACCCGTCCATCTTGCCCTGGTCCCACTCGCGCCACCAGTTCGTGTGGGAGTGGTCCACATCCGGTCCGTTGCCCAGAGGCGTCACTGTCAGAGGTACCACGTGCGTTCCGACCAAGCCGGTCTGTGCAGTATCTGCTCCCGGAAAGCCGTTGAACAGGTTATCGAACGAGCGATTCTCCTGCATGATCACCACAATGTGCTGGATCGGCGATCCGGTGGGCGTCAGTGTAGGAGGCGTCGGTGTCGTAGGTGGTGTGGGTGTTGTGGGCGGCGGTGCAGGTGGTGTGGGAGGTGTAGGTGTGGTTGGTGGTGTAGGCGTGGTTGGGTTACTCGGTGGTGTTACAACCGGCGTCTGCGTGGATACCGCCTGCTGTACGCTGGGCCCGCACCCGGCAAGAGTTGTGAGACCCAATAGAAGAAGAACGCCTGTTGTAACGCGTGACATGAGAATCCTATCCCTGGGCGGTTGCCCTGAGTAGCTTGCAGCCCTAAACGACTGACCAGCCAAGCGCGTAGCTTCTGGAGAACCCTTCTTGACTTGCGCGGAAATTCCATTGAAGCATACGAAACCAGCGATGTCATGCCCAAAGAGAGCCGATCCCGCCATTTATGTGTGGTTTGTGCCCACTGTAGCTGCCCGGCGGATGGAACCGCTTCCCCACACCGCGACTATTTTTTCCATTTCGCATCTATACCAACAGAGGTTCTCCACAATGCAACGGTCCATCGGTTTTTTGCTAGCCCTGGCCACTCTGTCCGCTACTGCCGCTGTTGCTTCAGCGCAGAGCGCGTACTCTGCGGGCCCCGATTCTTCCAATTACACACAGGCACAAGCTGCTCCCGTTGAGCGCTCCGGACCCCCGGCAAACTACGCCAACGCAGCCCCTGATCAGGGCAACAGCCAGCCTTACCAGGGAAACGGTCAGCAGGCATACGACAATGGGCAGCCCGCTCCTCCTCCCAATTATGGTGGCAGTTATGGTGATCCCAACGGCGCCTACGCTGCTCCTCCGCCGGTTGCCTACGCTCCCGCACCTTATCCCTACTACGCGTATGGCTATGGCTACCCCTACGGTTATCCCTATGCCTACTACGGTTACGGATACCCCTACGGTTACGGCGTCGGCATCGGTTTCGGCGGCTACTACGGTGGCTATGGCTACCGCGGTGGGTATTACGGTGGTCGTGGCTATGGATATGGTGGCGGCGGTGGAGTTGCCCGTCCCCTCGGCGGCGGCGGTTTCCATGGTGGTGGTGGTTTCCACGGCGGTGGCGGTGGTCATCGCTAACACCTGACCTTCCGAAAGAAGTGAACCAAAATGCCCCAACTCTGGCTAAAGTGCATCACGGCCACAGTTGGGGTATTTCCTTGTAATTTCGCTTGCCACGCTATCGGATATCGCACGCTCGCGTGTCGGCATAAGCGGAACTCTTGCGGCAAAATCGCGTCTAAATTAGCAGAGGTTTTTACGATGCAACGGTCAACAATCCTTCTCCTAGCCTTTGCGGTCCTGACCGCGCCTGCTGTAACTTTGTTCGCACAAAACGCCTATCTGTCCGGCGCAGGTAGTCCCGGTTATACCCAGCCTGAACCCGCTCCAATCGAGCGCAACTATGACACGCCCGGCCAGCAGGCCAGCCGCCCCGCGCCGCCTCCTGCAGTCCTTACTTCGACACCCGCTCCCGGTGTGCTCGTCCGCACAGACCGGCCCAATGCTGTCCAGACAGTTTCCGCTGACGCCAACCGCATCGAGCTGCGCCTCGACCACGGCCGCGCCAACGTCAGCGTCCACGATCCCGCTCCCAACGCTTTAGTTCTCGTCGACTTACCAGGTGGCCAGACCCAGCTCCTCAAGGACGGCTTCTACACTTTCAACGCCGACACCAACACAGTTCGCGTCCTCTACGGAGAGGCTGATGCCTTTGTCGGCCCAAATAGTGAGAAGCCCATCAAGGTTAAGGGCGACAATCAGCTCGTCTTTGCGGGCGCCCAAACCCGTTCCACCTACTCCGATCCCTACTACGCCCGCCAGGATGTGCTCGGCCATGGCTATACAGGCCAGGGCGAACCTGTCTATGGCCCCGCTCCTGCCCCTGTCTACGGTTATGCTCCTTACGCCTATGGCCCCTACGGCGACGGCTACTATGGCTATCCCTATGGTTACCCCTACTACGCCTGGGGATACCCCTATGGCTTCGGTTTTGGCTGGGGTTGGGGTTGGGGTGGAGGCTTCTACCGTGGCGGCTTCGGCGGCTATCGCGGGTTTGGCGGCGGCTTCGGCGGACGCCGCTAACTCCTAATCGAAACCGGACAGCATGCCCTGTTGCTCGCGAAATGGCGAGATTACAGGGCATTCGCCGTTTCGAGCGCAATTTATCCTGAATTCTGAGCTAACCGGGTATCTTTCTCGGAACACCCCCAAAATTCAGCAAACATTCTTGTTGCACTCATGGTGCAATTGCACGCGCTTGTCACCCTTGTAGCAGGTCAGGCAGCTTCGCCTGGCACTAACCAAGGAGCTTGTGATGCAGCCCACATCCCAAATCACTTCCAACTGGCGTGAGCCGCTTTCCGCGGTAGCTTACACAACCGGTGTTTCGCTGCACAGCCACACCAGCCTCTCGGAAGAAAGCCTCAGCTTCATCCACGCCATGGGCATGCACTTTCCCGGGGTCGGTATGCTGCAGCGCCACTATGAAAAGCTCTGTCGCGAACGCTATGGCCTGAAGCTCGACTTCGAGCGCGCCAACTGGCGTCCGCCGCTGCAGCCGCGCATGGCTTACGACGTCGAAGCCAGGCAGATCCAGCGTCTCGGCCTCTACCCACTTGTGTCGATCACCGATCACGACACCATTGAAGGCACGCTGCTTCTCCGCGCCGTTCCCTCATCGCGCCACATCCCCATGTCGGTCGAGTGGTCAGTCCCCTTCGGTCTTACCACCTTCCACCTTGGCATTCACAACCTTCCCTCTGGTGATGGTGTTGAATGGATGCGCCGTTTCGCCGAATTTACCGCCGCACATCACAACACGGACCACGATGCTCAGCTCATCCGCCTGCTCCGTGAGCTTCACGAACAGCCGCAGGTTCTAATCGTGCTCAATCACCCGCTCTGGGATCTTCACAAGGTCGGCGATGCCTTGCATCTCTCCGAGCTTCGCCGCTTCCTCGCTGAAGCTTGTAGCTGCATCCACGCGCTTGAGCTCAATGGCCTACGCCACGCTCAAGAGAATCGAGCCGTAGGCCGCCTGGCTCGCGAAACCGGCTATCTGCTGATCTCCGGCGGCGATCGTCATGGTCTCGAACCCAACGCGAATATCAACCTCACCAGCGCGGCTAACTTCACCGAGTTTGTTGAAGAGATCCGCATTGAGCGCCGCTCGCACATCCACTTTATGGATCAGTACAAGCAGCGCTGGGAGCAGCGCATACTGCGTTCCACGCTCAACGCTGTTTCGGACTTCCCGCAGTTCATGCCGGGCTGGCAGCGTTGGGACGACCGTGTCTACCACCCCGATCCGCGCGGTGAAATGCAACAACTCTCGCAGCTCTGGGTACACGGCAAACCGCCCATCGCAGTTGCTGCAACTATCCAGATGGTTCGCTTGTTCGGCCTCCGTGGGGTCTCCGCTCCACTCAGCCTCGCCTTCCCGGGTGTCAACGACCTCGAGCAGGAGTTGGAGTCGGCATAACGGTTCGACATCCCAACAACAGAGCGGCTCCGATTCCGGAGCCGCTTTTGATTTGCATCAATATTGAAGAATGCTCCGGCCTCGGGCCTTAGAGCATTCCACGAAACCCTACCCCTCGTGCTGTTCGCGAATATCAATATGCTCGTTCGTAAAGGGCCGCTTGAAGAACGTAGTCCAGAAGTAGTTGATCGAGTACCTTCCCGCCATCGTCAACATCCCTTCCTTCTTCAACCGCCTTGCCGACGAAAACATCTTCAACCCAAACGTAAACCGGACCTCACCTACAGTATTCAACCGCCGCGCAATGTCGGTGTCCTCGCCATAAAACGAGATCCCCAGGTTGAACCCTCCGATCGCCTCCAGCGCCGGTCTACTCGTAATAAAGTTCCCGCCCTGCACCATCGACCCCACGCGCAATATGTACCGGTTCATCACATAGCTCACAAATGCGATGAAGTAAAACACCCTTACCAGCACTCGCTGCTTCGCCGTAAGGTCGTAATAGACAACCGGCCCTGAAAGCGCCGCTAGCGCCGGCTCCTTGCTGAATGTCCGGAGCACCGTTTCCACCCACCCGGGCGTTAACCGCGAATCCGCATCCACATGCGCAATCAACTCACCTGAACTCACTGCAAACCCCGCTTGCCGTGCAAACGTAAGCCCTTTGCGCATTTCGTCGACGACGATCACGCCGGGATAACGCATGGCGACATCGCGCGTCCGGTCGTTGCTGGCATTGTTGACGACGATGATCTCGGTAAGTTCGGCCATTGCCGGATCGAGCGCCTCGGTCTGCGCCAGGATCGATTCCAGGCAAGCCGGCAGGTAGGCTTCTTCGTTGTACGCGGGAACAACAAAGCTAAGTCTCATTCGGTTAGCCTACGCACCCAATGTTGCTGCCAGTTGAATGCGAGGGGTATCTCACGAGCTACCGCCGCTGCTTTGCGTCTATTGGCTCGCGTTTTCGCCGATGCTGTACGCCGCTTTCGCTACTCCGCTGTTTGCGTAGCCTCTCGCGACAGCCAGGGCCTGAATCGTCTGTGTGGATGCCACACTGATGGGGCCGGTATACAGCGTCGATTCTTCCGTCGGTACTGTGCCGTCTGTCGTGTAGTAAATCGCCGCACCCGCCATCGCATCACTGATCGTCACGGAGATTGGCAGGCTGCTGTTAGCCTGCGCCGCCGGCGAAATGACTGGTGCCAGTGCCGTTCCTGCCGCGCTGATTGTGTAAGTCTCTGTTGACGGAAAGCTGGCGGTATAGCCCGGCGCGATCGCGATCGCTCTGAGCGTCTCAGTCTGCGAAATAGTGATCGGTCCCGTATAAGGTGTGGAACTCGTCGTCGGCCCAGTGCCGTCGGTGGTGTAGTAGAAAGATGATCCAGTTATCACATCGGAGATCGCTACTGTATGCGGTGTGGTCCAGTCGCCTCCCGCAGGGTCAAATATGGGCTGTGCATCTCGAGGGGTAAAAGGCGTGCTCTCCGTGTTGCTGCCGCACCCCACGCATAAGGTCGCGATTCCCAGGGCCATCGCGAAAATGATAGAGAAGCGTTCCATGCGAACTGTCATAAAAGTCGACCTGCCTTTTCTGCAGTGTGGGGGGTCCTTACCAGTTTTCGAACTAGTTTTTATTCGAACCCGTTCTTACTCAAATAGACGCGAACTTAAATAGATGCGGATTACCCACTTGCGGGTTATTCGTCACGCAACAGGCAGGAAATGATCCTCTGAACCGGCGAGGCCTATCCCAAATCGCAAATCTTTCACCAAACCACCGATTTCTCTGCGGGGAGCGTCAGTGAATAGATTCTCAAACATAATCTATTTATAATCAATGGTTTAAAAATAATTTTCGCAAACTCCGCCTGCATCTCTTCCGAAGTTTTGCGTCGGAACAGCGGGGAGCAACGGCCAAAGAGTTTACCGCTAGCTCCGCCAGTGCAGCTCGACCGGTCCTTGCAGTGGATGCTCGCCCACCCCAGTCAGCCGCCTCTGTTTCAGTGCGAAATACCATTTCGCGGGCTTGTCGGCGTCGTCGATCAGCATCAGCCCTGGGTTTGACCGCAAACCCTGTGCCTGCTCGATCATCGTCTGCTGGTCCTGCTGTACGAACTTCGCGCCAAAGTACTTCGCAATCGGCGTCACAAAAGGCACGTGGTAGAAAATGTCCCAGGCTGCAATCACATCGATCCGGCAGGTCGAAGCCGTCACCGGAGTCACCGTCGTCAGCGATGCAAACCAGCTTTCTTTTCCGCGGGCATTCACCGCGCGGATTGTCTCATACCGCCGGTTCGGCAGCACAAAGTCGATGGTTGTTACAGGCTTACCCAGCAGCCGGTAAGGCGCTGAGTTCGATGAAGGGGCATGAGCACTCATTCGAAAGCCGGCGTTGTATCCGTTATGTCCGCTGTCTTCCAACGGCTCAAACATCTTCGTCTTCTCGTGGATACTCGCCGCGCTTCGCCACCACCATGCGCGATGCACAAACGGCCCATGCGCCGGGTCCATCAGCCCGATAATCCCGTGATCGACGTTGCAAGGCAGATCCGCCTGCAGATGCGCCGACCGAAACCGCTTCCCAAACTTCGGCAACTCCGGCACCGGCGGCAAAACACTCACATCTGTTATGCGTCCAGCTCCAGCCTCCGGCACGTACACCCACGCGTAGCCATCGCGCTCCGCCACTGGAAACGAGTTCGCATAAATTTTCGTTGGCTCAAGATGATCGTGGGATGTCAGCGAAGGAATCTCCTCGCACCTGCCGCTGCACGGCTCAAACCGCCATCCGTGATACTTGCATTGCACGGTCTCACCGTCGAACCAACCCGCCGAAAGCGGAATCCCGCGATGCGGACAAAGATCGCGCATGGCAAACAACAAACCATCGCTCTTACGCCCCAACAGCATCGGAATCCCGAGCAGCATGGTCACCGCTGTATCGCCGCGCTTCAGCGAATCCACGCGCAGCGCCGGATACCAATCCCCGAAGATTATCTCCGCCGCGGGACCATCTTTCGGCGCGCCAAGCTGCACCAGCTCCTGCCCCGCACGCATTGGACGCATCATACTCATCGCGCCCTAAGTTTACGCGACTCGCCCGATTGCACTCGCATCGAGTATGCCGTAGGCCTCAGACCACCAAACAGCACCTTTGCCCATAGACTTAACCCATTGCCAGCTATTCCTTCACGACCGCGCTCCACGCTCCTCAGCATCCTGCTGCTGTGGCTCGCCTTCTATGCGAGCTTCACCCTCTTCACGCCTCCGCTGCTGGACGACGCTGACTCCGTCCACGTCGAAGTTGCTCGCGAGATGCTCCTCCGTCACGATTACGTCACGCTTTACGCCAACGGCATCCGCTACCTTGAAAAAGCTCCACTGCTCTATTGGTCGATGGCCGCCAGCATGAAGCTCTCCATGCTCTTCGGCGCGACCAGGCCCAGCACGCTCGCCGCTGCCGCGCGCATCCCGCTTGGGTTTTCGATCCTCGGACTCGCGTTCCTGCTTGAAGCTTTCGCCCGCCGCCTTTTCGTCAGCACCCGAGCTGGCCTCTACGCCGCGCTCATCCTGCTTTCCAGCTTCGGCATCTTCCTTTTCTCCCGCATTACGATTCCTGACGCCATGGTCTGCCTCTGGCTCACCTGGGCTCTCTACTGCTTCTGGCGGACGGAAGAGCTGGGCGGTACAAACCAACACCGCGCCGACCCAGTCCATCTCCGCCTCTACTGCGGAGGCTTCGCTGCTGCCTGTGCTCTCAACGTCCTCACCAAGGGCCTCATTGGCGTTGTTTTCCCGGTAGCGATCGTCGTCCTCTACCTGCTCTTCACAAGAGGCTTCCGTCGTGGCCTGCATCGCCTCCGCGAACTCCACCCACTCGCCACGCTCGAAGCCTTCCTGCTGATCGCCGCACCCTGGCACATCCTCGCCGGCTTCGCCAACCCCACGCAGGGCCATCCCACGCCTTTTCACTTCATCACGAACTACACGTTTCCCATCTCGCTCGGCCATTGGCAGGTGCCATTGCCAACCGACGGCAACGTACGCGGCTGGTTTTGGTTCTATTTCATGAACGAGCACGTCCTCCGCTATCTGAACCTCCGCATCCCCCACGACTACGACACCGCGCCACTCTGGCTCTTTTGGGGTTTGTGTCTGGTCTGGATGATGCCGTGGTCAGCATTCGCCTTCAAAGCCACCGCGTGGGCTCTGCCCATCCGCGAACCCAAATGGCGCAGCCAGTTTCGCCGCAACGATCTCCCGCTGAAACGCCGCGGCGTCCTGCTGCTCGTCCTCTGGGCGGCGTTTGTTCTGCTTTTCTTCTCGCTCTCCACGCGCCAGGAGTACTACGTCCTTCCCGCGCTTCCCGCGCTCGCCATCCTCATCGCCGGCTACCTCGTGTGGGATCGCGGCTTGAACGGCCCTGCCCTTGAGCCTGCCGAAGTGGCGCGCCATGCCTCCAGCGCGGCGCGGCGTCAGCACTCACCCAACATCCGCATTACCACCATCCTCCTCGCGATTGGCGCCATCTTCGCCGCCGTCAGCCTCTATCTGCTGCTCCACGCACCCGCCGCCGCACCCAACGCCGACCTCGCCAGCCTGCTTACCCAAAACCCATCCGACTACGCTCTCAGCATGGGCCATTTCCTCGACCTCACCGGCCCATCGATCGCGCTTTTCCGTCTCCCGCTTACACTCGCCGCACTAAGCCTCTTCCTCGGCCCGTTGGTCAGCTTTCTTTTCCGCAAGCGCAACAAGCCGCATGCCGCCAATATCGCGCTCGCCACCGGAGCCTTCGGCTTCCTCTTCGCGGCCTACCTCGGGTTGTGTACTTTCTCGCCCGTCCTCACGTCTGCACAACTCGCCCAGGCCATCGCCCCGCAAGTTCAACCGCAGGACCTCATTGCCATCCACGGCGAGTACGAATCCGGCTCAACCCTCGGCTTCTATCTCCAGCGTAACGACATCCACATCCTCGAAGGCCGCAGCTCCAACCTCTGGTACGGGAGCTTCTTCCCCGACGCACCACCGATCTTCGAAACCCCACAATCCATCGCTGCAAAATGGACCGGTCCGCAGCGCATCTTCCTCTGGCAATCTCTCACCGACCCGCCGAACCAACTCCCTGCGCTGCCCGGCCCGGTTTACATTCTCGTAAAATCCGGTGGCAAAGAGATCGTCAGCAACCAGCGAAACCGCTAAGCTGTCTCTACGCTCTAATCTCTATCGCTACACCCTGGTTTCTTATGTCTTGTAACGCTAATGAACTCCGCCACGTCCCGCTCTTCTCTCTGCTCGATGAAGACGAGCTCCACGTTCTTTCGCAGCAGGTTGAACTACGTGAGTTTGCCGCCAAGCAACGCATCTACAAAGCGGGTGAACCCGGGTTGCGCGCCTTCGTCATGATGTCCGGTGCGGTCGAGGTATCGCTGCTCGACGAAGACGGTCAGGAAGTTGTCTTCTCCGAGCCCAAACACGGCGACTTCTTCGGCTTCGCGTCGATGCTCGAAGGTATCGACCACCAAACCACGGCCATCGCCACCGAGCCGACCATCTGCCTCGAAGTCGACCGCAACGACATCGCCATTCTGTTGGAAAAGAAGCCGCAGGCCGGCCTCGACATGATGACAGTGCTGGCGCGCGACATCCACACCGCGCAAGGCGTCATCCGTGGCCGCTCCATGCGCAACGCCAACGAGTTGATCGACGAGCAGG
>Ga0302226_10003123_pt1 | contig 11413 bp, 6 predicted proteins | sample II_Palsa_E3_3_FD_193524 | JGI IMG/M metagenome (GOLD analysis project Ga0302226, IMG submission 193524) | Peat permafrost microbial communities from Stordalen Mire near Abisko, Sweden - II_Palsa_E3_3 | ecosystem: Environmental > Terrestrial > Soil > Palsa > Peat permafrost | place: Sweden...
GAGCCAGTGTGCATCGGCGGGACGATCGGTCAGGTAGAAGTAAGCGATGACACCCACCACCGAAGCCGCCACGCCTTCGACCACGAACAGCCATTGCCACGGATGCAGGCCGAACGGATTCGATGCGTCGAGCAAGAGCCCGGACACCGGACTGCCGAGCAGCAGCGCAAGCGGAAAGCCGAAGTAGAACGCGCCCATGGTTTGCGAGCGGGTCTTGGCCGGAAACCAGCTTGAAAGAAACAGGATGATGCCGGGGAAGAAACCCGCTTCCGCTATCCCGAGCAGGACGCGCAGCGCGTAGAAACTCGTTGCATCGTGAACCAGCGCCGTGCATGCCGAGACAATGCCCCACGTGACCATGATGCGGCTCATCCAGACGCGCGCGCCGAAGCGGTACATGAGGAGGTTGCTGGGTACTTCGAAGATGGCGTAGCCGATGAAGAAGACCCCCGCGCCGAACGCGAATGCCACATCGCTCAGGCCCGTATCGGCCTGCAGGACGCTCTTCGCAAACCCCACGTTGGCACGGTCGATGAAGGCCAGTACGTACATTAGCACCAGGAATGGCAGCAGCCGCGAACGTGCCCGGCCAATCGCGCTGTCGAGCGCCGTATCGCGCTTAGCGATCATTGATTTGTCTCCTGAGTTTTATTGCACGCGGCTCGTTCTCGGCTGGTTTTCGGCTGGTTCTCAGCCCGTTAAGTCGAGGGTTTTTGTGCGTGTCGTTGGATACCCGTAGTGTGCGAAACTACGCGATAACTGACTATTGAATTAATCGCATCGCTCTATTCCCTGGAGTTATCGCTCGCATGATCGCGCCCGCATCCACCATCCGCAAACGCTTGCGCCTGCGTCACCTGCAACTCATGGTTGCGCTCTCGGAAACCGGATCGCTCCGCCGCGCCGCCGACGAACTCGCGATGACCCAGCCCGCCGCGACCAAGGCGCTGCAGGAGCTGGAGGACACCGTTGGCGTGTCGCTGTTCGTGCGGCATGCGCGCGGCATGGAGCCGACCATCTTCGGCGAGGCGGTCATGCGTTATGCGCGCGTGGTGTTTGAAGACCTCGACGAACTGCGCGAGGAACTGGCCGCGATCGAGGCCGGTGATATCGGCAAGGTGCGCATTGGCGCCGTGATGGCACCCGCGCCCGAACTGCTGACGCAAGCCATTGTGTCGCTAAAAGAAGCGCATCCGCGCTTGCAGATTTCCGTGCAAATCGATACCAGCGACGTGCTCGTGCAAGCGTTGCAGCAAGACCAGCTCGATATTGTGATCGGGCGGATTCCCGATGGTTTTCCCGCGCTCGATCTGAGTTTCGAGACCTTGTCGGAAGAGGCTTTATCGATTGTCGCTCGGCCGGATCATCCTGCCGCGAAGACCACCGTGCGGCCCAAGCTTGCGGAGCTGGCGCAATATCCGTGGATCGTGCAGCCGCATCCGAGCCCGATGCGCCAGATTATCGACCAGACCTTTCGCGAGTCACGCGTAGCACCGCCTATCAGTACTGTCGAGACCTCTTCGATCCTTACCACGCTATCGCTCTTGCGCGACTCGGACATGCTCGCCGTGCTGCCAAGTTCGGTCGCGCAATACTACGTTGCGCTGAAGACCATGACCTCACTGCCCACGCCATTGCGTGGCAGGCTCGCACCGTATGGGCTGATTCTTCGAAAGAATCGGCGAATCAGGCCGGCGACTCAACTCGTGATCGATGTGATCCGGGGTGGCGCAGCGGTTGCTCAGTGACCCGGGTGGTCCGCGAGCTTGAGTCCGTGGCGGGTTTCATCGTCTCGATTGGCATCGTTATCCAGCGCTATATCCGGGCGCATGAAGAACGTCATCACAATGCCGATGGCAAGCAGGCCGACTGAACCGGCGAACGGCAACGTCCAGCTTCCCGTGTGATCCACGATGAAACCAAATACGATCGGCGAGAAGATACCCGCTATCGCGGAGCCCGCATTCACCAGGCCGCTCGCAATGCCGACGTGCTTGGGCGTAATGTCCATCGGCACCGCCCAGATCGGTCCGATCGTCATCTCCAGGAAGAAGAACGACAGGCTCATGGACGCCGCCATGACCGGCAGCGACTTCACGAACAGCACCGGCGCGAGGAACACGAGTGCGCCAAGAAACGCGCCGATGATGACGTTACGCCGTGCCGCCACCACGTTGCCCGTGCGCTTCAATATGCGGTCGCTCAGCACACCACCCGCCGTATTGCCGACCACGCCTGAGAGGAATACTCGCGCCGAAAAAAGCGCGGAGCTTTTCAGGTCGAGGCCACGGCCATGCATGAAAAACGTCGGTAACCAGGTAAAAAACAACCAGCCGGTCCAGCCATAGCAGAAGTAGACAATCATCGTCGGGCCGATGCGTTTGAGCAGCCGCCGCCACGGCACCGGCGCATGAGTCTTTTCAACCACGACCTTACCTTCCGGCGGCAAGCCGAGTGCTTCTTCCGCGGTCATGTGCCGATGCTTGCGCGGGTTATCGGTGAAATACCACGCATAGACGCATACCCAGATCGCAGTCAGCACACCGACCAGGATGAACGACGCGCGCCATGATGCGAATGCCACAAGCAACGCGATCAGCGGCGGCGTCAGTGCGTTGCCGAGGCGTGAGAACGAGTGCGTGAGACCTTGCACGAAGCCGCGCTTCTCAGCCGGGAACCAGTTCGTCAATGCACGCGCTTGAGCCGGCAGCGCTGCGCCCTCCCCGACGCCCAATAACATCCGTGCGCAGAACAACGTGATAACGCCGCCCGCGAAACCGGTCGCGACGGTAGCAACGATCCAGATAGACGCGCAGATGATCAGGGTGGTTTTTGCACCGAAGCGATCGCTTAGCCAGCCACCGATGACCTGGCAAATTGCGTAAGTGTAGGCAAAGGCAGCGAAGACGAGGCCCACGTCGGTGTTGGTGAGATGCAGGTCATCGCGAATCAGGCCGGCAGCGGCCGAGAGATTCACGCGATCCAGATACATGATGAACGACATCGCGCACATGAGCGCGAGGATTGACCGGCTGACTTTGGGTCGATGGAACATTGTCTCCTCCGGTGTTGCGCCTTCGGGCGCTTCTTATGTGAGGTGAGGCGCTCAAGCTTCGCGCACTAGCCGAAGCAATTGGGACAGAGTCTGTTCAATCCAGCGATACCCGTCTAGTGAAAATATCTGATGCGGCGATTCCTTTTGCTTATAGGTCGAGGGGATGCGCCGTGCGCGGACGGTTGTAGGAGATCCCGTTGGCAATGGTTTATCTCATACGTCATCCTATAACAACCCATCCACATAAATGATCCGCATTTTTTCATCACATCCCTTATGAGATGGCTTTATCTCGGGTTTACATGTCTATTACACAGATCATTGCCGGTGCTAATCTTCTAAAATGACATACGACAACCTATGACTTTGGATTAAAAAATATCAAGTTGCCAGCCCCCCGGCATCCTGCTCCTTGTGATTGGAGTGGACCGAGGGAACCGGGTACGCGCGTCTCCGAGGGCAATCACCCCTCTTCTATCAACAAATCTTCTTAAAACCATAAGGATCCCTTAGGAAAACACAAATCGCCTTGATGTGCATGCATGCGAACGCCGGACCGCAGACCAGAGCACCGATGATTACCAACAGAGCCCGCAAAGGGCAAGGAGCCATCCGTGGCAAGAAAAGATAACGACGGCAAGCGGGCGACATTGAAAGTCCGCCGCCATGACAAACCGAATTCTCCCGCACGCCGGGCGTTTATCGTGCTCGCGGGAACATCCGCTGGCGCAACGCTGCTCGGCGGCCTGTCCGCCTGCGGCTCCTCCGACACCCCCGCCGCCGCGGTGACGCCCCCAGTGGTGCAGGATCCAATCTGGGGCACCTCGGGTGCGGCCACGCAGATCATCGCGTCGCTGCAACGCATCACTCAATCGATGTTCCCGTCGAACGATTTTGTAGTCACTCAGTACGGCGCGCAGCCCTGCCAAGTCGTCGCCGCGACCAACCCATACACGGGCGCGTCATCGCTCACCAGCCCCGGCTCAATGCAGACCAACGCAGTGGGTTCGTTCGATTCGCGACCCGCCTTTCTCGCGGCAATCCAGGCTTGCAATGCATCGGGTGGCGGCCGCGTGGTCGTGCCGTCCGGCACGTGGTACTGCGCCGGGCCGATCGTCCTGCTCAGTAATGTCAATTTCCACCTCAGCGCGAATTGCACGATCTATTTCAGCCCCAATCCCGCGGACTATGCGAAGGATGGCCCCGTCAACTGCGGCGCGAACGGCAACCTCTTCTATAGCCGCTGGCAGGCGAACGATTGCCTCAACTACGGCGCGCCGGTCTATGCACGCAGCCAGACCAACATTGGACTGACCGGCGAGGACTCGACGTCGGTCCTGAATGGCCAAGCCATGACACCGTTCGCCGGAACCGGCAATACCAGCACCTGCTGGTGGACCTACAAAGGCTCGAACGGAGCGTATGGCTGCGCGGATTCATCGACACCCTCGCAGGCCTACAGCAATCCGAACAATGCCGACTTGAAAAGCGTTGCGCCCGGCATTTCCGATGCACTCTATGCGTTGCTCACCAGCCTGACGACACCGTGGCAACAGGACCAGAACTATCTGCCTGCGCTGTCCGAAGCGGGCGTGCCGATCGCGCAGCGCATTTTTGGCATCGGACATTACCTGCGTCCTTGCATGGTCGAGTTCATAGGCTGCACCAACGTGCTGATGGAAAACTACAGGACCAACAACACGCCGTTCTGGCAGCACCATCCGACCGATTGCAAGAACGTCGTGATTCGCGGCGTAACGGTCGACAGCATCGGCCCGAATAACGACGGCTTCGACCCGGACGCATGCAACAACGTCCTCTGCGACGGCGTCATCTTCAACACCGGCGACGACTGCATTGCGATCAAATCTGGCAAGGACCTCGACACGCAGTACGGCCCCGCACAGGATCACGTGATCCAGAACTGCACGATGAACAGCGGGCACGGCGGGATCACGCTCGGCAGCGAAATGGGTGGCGGTGTGCAGAACGTCTATGCTCGCAACCTGCAAATGCTCAATCAGAACTGGGCGACCAATCCGCTGAACATCGCGATTCGCATAAAGACGAATATGAATCGCGGCGGCTTCGTCAAGAACTTCTACGTCGACTCGGTGACGTTGCCCAACGGCGTGAGCCTGAAAGGCAACGGATACGGCAGCGCGCTGTTGAGCGGTAGTCCGATCAACAAGACGGTGCCGCTTGGCGTCGCCACGGCGACGGCGGCCAACCCGTCGGCGGCGCAAGGTGGGCTGATCACGTTCGACTGCGACTATCAGCCAGCCAACGACGCGATCCGTACTCGTCCCGCGGTGATTGAGAACGTCAACATCTCGAATGTGCAGGTAAGCGACGTGACGCTCAACGGGGTCACGGCTTCCTGTTTTCAAGCGATCGTGGCCCAGGGGCCCGTCGCATTCGATTACAACGGTCCGAGCCCGGCCCCGGCCGCGCCGCCGATCAGTAACGTCACGATCTCGAACTGCAACCTGGGGACGGCCGTTTGCGCCGGTCCGGCGAGCCCAACAACACCGGGGCCGATCTATGCGTATAACGTCAACGAAATCAGTTTGGATAACGTAGTGATCGGCTCGACGACTTACAACACGACAGTCGTCGATATTCGCTAACGAGGACGCTGTATGGGGCGGAGATAATCCCTTCGCCTCCTACAGCGGCAAGACCGCCCGAGCGCTGTCGAACCCCGGTTACGGGTCATGAAACGCGAAGCGGCGCCCTTGGGCGCCGCTTGACACGTTATGCCGCGGACCTGATCCCTCGCCTTACTTGAACCCCGGAATCGCTGCCCGCAAGTCCGGCTCGGGCGTGCGGACACCGCTTCTCGCCAGCCAGCACACCATACCCGCCGCGATGATGTCGAACACCGCGAGCACGACAAACAGCGGGCTATAACCGACTTGCGTGACCAACACGCCGAACAGCGCCGTGAACGCGGCAGCGCCCAGGTAACCCGCCATGCCTCCCATGCCCGTGGCGGTCGCGACTTCGTTCTTGCCGAACATGTCCGATGTGATCGCATACAGCGCACCCGACAATGTCTGATGGGCGAAGCCGCCGACGCACAGAAGCGCAACGGCCGCGTAAGGGCTGGCCACCAGTCCGACGCATGCCGGCCCGATCATGCATAGCGCACCGAAGACAAAGACCATCTTCCGCGACGTGAACAGCGATACTTTCGCGTACTTATGGAACAGCGGACTGAGGTAGCCGCCAAGCACGCAACCGATGTCGGCCGCCAGAAAGGGCATCCACGCATACAGCGCGACTTCCTTCAGGTTCATGTGCCGCTCAGTGATCATGTAAAGCGGAATCCATGCGTTGAAAGTCTGCCAGGCCGGCTCGGACAAAATCCGCGGAATGCCGATCGCCCAGAAGTTGCGGCTGACCAGCATTTCAGTCCAGCGTTTCTTGGGCGCGCCGTCATCGCTATGCTTTGCCTCCTGCCCGCTGAGGATGTAGTCACGCTCGGCATCGCCCAGCAGCTTCTGTTGACGCGGATGCTTGTACATCAGCATCCACAGGGCGCTCCAGGCCACGCCGAGCACGCCGACGATCAGGAACGCCCATTGCCATTGCCCGTGCATTAACGCCCACACGACCAAAGGTGGCGCGAGCAACGCACCGATCGACGAGCCAATGTTGAACCAGCCGATAGCAACTGAACGTTCCTTGGCCGGGAACCACTCGCTCGTCGCCTTCACGCCGGCAGGAATGCCTGCCGACTCGGCAATGCCGAGCACACCGCGAAAGAATGCAAGACTCTGCCAGTTCGTCGACCACGCCGCCGCCGCGCAGGCCAGGGACCAGGCGAGCGCGAAGGCCGCAAAGCCGACCTTGGTGCCGACGGTGTCGAGCACATAGCCCGCGACCGGCTGCATGAACGCATAACAAAGTTGCCAAGCCACCACGACATGCGAATACTGCTCCGTGGTGATATGGAGGTCCTTCATCAATGTTGGCGCCGCCACCGAGAGCGTGTTGCGCGCGAGGTAATTGATGACCAGGCCGGCCGCGACCAAGCTGACCATCCACCAGCGGATACCTTTGATTTTCATTGCTGTGTCTCCTCGAAGTCTTCGACTGATCAGATGGGCGTGGCCGCGAGTGCAGTCGAGCCATCTGGTCTGGCGTCTTCGCGCGAGTAATCGAGGCCGACAAAACTACCACCCTGATAGCGCTGACCCAAAGCATCGAGCGGGTTCGGCGTTGCAAGCACCTGCGCGGCGTATGCCTCGGCATTCTGTGTCGGCTCATAACCCAGTCGCTTCGCGCCAGAGTTATCCCACCAGCTTCGTGTATTTGCGGAGACACCCCATACCGTCATGAAGCCCACGCCGTCCGCCTCGATACAGCGGTCGAGGAAATGCATCAGGTCGCGATGGCCGAACCAGGTGCTCAGGTGCCTGGGTTCGGTCGGGCGCTCGAGACAGCTGCCGATACGCACGCAAATGCTTTCGATCCCGTGCTTGTCCCAATACATTCTTGCCAATGCCTCTCCCCACACCTTGCTCAGACCGTAGAAACCATCCGGGCGCAGCGCGCAGTCAAGCTCGAGGTGTTCGGTGACCGGGTACATGCCGATCGCGTGGTTCGAGCTGGCGAACACCACGCGCCGCACGCCTTGCCTGCGCGCGCCTTCGTACACCTCGACTAACGCCCGCAGGTTGTTGTCGATGATTTCAGGCAGCGGCCGCTCCACGCTCGTGCCGGCGAAGTGGATCAACACGTCAACACCGTCGAGCAGACGATCCACGACGGCCGGGTCGCGCAGGTCGCCGTGCATGACGTCCTCGCCTTCCACCAGGGGCGCCAACGGCCTTGAGCCCGCGGCCGAGCGCAATGGAAGGCCTCGCGCGATCAACGCAGTCCGTACTACCGAGCCGAGCTGACCACCGGCCCCACTCAGGGCAATCTTCTTCATAAGCTTCCTTTGCGTGCCCCGAACACCCGATCCGCAAGAGCAATTTCATGCGGTCAAGCTGAGGGGCCAAGTTCGTAGACTCATCACTAGTTGTACGATAACGTACTATCTTCGATTGGAAAACCGATTTCAACTAGGCATTTACCCGCATGATTTTCGCTGCATTTGTTTGACTTCATCCAAATTCGCGGTCTTTTTGAGATGTTTTATTGTATGACGTCATATCACTTGGGTGATATTTTCACGTCTGGATGGGTGCAACACGGTCGGACGCATTGCAAGGCCGATACAAGCCGCATCAACAAGTTCAACGACGACAAATGGCTCAAATCGATAATTTTGACCCGTCGCGGAAACCGCACTAAGGCCTTGGGCTCAGCCTCACGCAGCCAGTCACCGGGAGGATTTCAATAGGCGTTGCGTCACCGCATGGGCAGAAAAAGCGGCTAGGTCTCGAACAGGTTCCGAATCAAGTGCGTACTGCCCCAGCATCGGACATGTTCCGCATTGCATTTGGCGGATCTCCCCCCGTTCCCCTCTAATATTCAGCAAACCTAATTATTTAAAAAGATCGGTACGAGAACGTAATTCAAGTCCTGAACCGAGCATCGAACGACGCTCCGTCAATCTGTCAATTTTTATCAAAGTTCACGCGTTTTCATCGACTTTGGATGAAAACTTCAGCATTGTTAAAAAGACATCTCTTCTATAAACCGCTTGCTGGAAGCTTTTTTCATCAGGAGAGCCTCTGACAACGATAGAACTTGGCGTGGAGACGTCGTGAAAAATAATGCGCTTCCTGTTCATCCCTGCTCGCGCCGGAAAATATTGAATGCCTGGACCGACCTCATCCCTGGCAGGCGTCATACGAGTTAGCTGGTAGAGTACAACCACGGAAATTCTGCAATGCGAAATAAATGTTTATTAAGTGCACTCTCGCTGGTTCTGACGTTGACTGCGTGTGGGGATGGGGGACGAAGCAACGCCAATTCGACCGCGTCAAGCGATAACGTGGCCTCTCCCGCTAGTGGCACAACCGAGGGGAGTAATACGGTGGCCTCCGATACAGCCGCTATCCCCGATACGGCAGCCACCTCCGATACAGCAGCCATCCCCGATACCGCAGCCATCCCCGATACAGCGGCTAACTCGGATACAGCAGCCTCAGGTACAGCGGCCGCGTCCGATACAGCAGCGTCCGATACAGCCGCCTCTGACACGCCAGCCACCCCTGGCTCCACGCCTTACAACACGCAGGACATCAGCGTCACCAATGCGACATTGCCCGCTGCGCTGGCCGCGCTGGACGCGGCGCTGCCGGCCGAACCGTCCATGCCGGCAACGGTATGCTCGACGCTGTCCGCCAATCTTTCGTCGGCTCAATTTGCCCTGCCCAACGCAACCGATCCGACTGTCGATAACCAGGCAGCAGTGACCCTCAAGGTAACGAATTCAAACCCGGATACCGCACGCATTCAGGCCGCCATGACGACCTGTGCTCCGGGCCAGGCCGTCAAGCTTGTAGCAAGCGGGACGAACAACGCGTTTCTATCGGCGCCTCTGACGCTGCCGACCGGTGTCACCTTATGGGTGGATTCGGGTGTAACGCTCTATGCGTCGCGCAACCCGCTTGACTACGACAAGGGCCTTGGCAGCGCCAACGCCTGTGGCGATGCAACCGCCACCACGACGGGCACTGCATGCAAGGCCTTGATGACTGTGGCGGCTGGTGCGAACGGCAGCGGCGTTGTTGGCCTCGGCACCATCGACGGCCGGGGCGGCAGTGCGCTGACGGGCGGCCCCAAGGCAGGAATCATGACCTGGTGGGATGTCTCACTGCTCAACAAGGTTAGCGGGTACAGCCAGAACAACCCGATGTTGCTTGACCTGACCCAGGGCGGCAGCAATTTCACGCTGTACAAGATTGCGCTGCTGAACTCGCCGTATTTCCATGTAAAGATCAACTCCTATAATGGCGTCACGGCATGGGGGGTTCAGATACTGACGCCGTCACTGGCCTACTCGGTTCCAAACTATGCGTGCACGACACTGCCCAGCACAACCACAGCCGCCACAACACCCCGGCGTTGCTACACGCCGGACTATGCCAAGAACACCGACGGAATCGACCCAGGAGGCAGCAGCAACGTCACAGTCGCCTATTCGTATATCAGCGGCGGCGACGACAACGTTGCGGTAACGGCCTCCAACAAGAGCAATTGTCCGACTCCCGGGGCAAATGGATATTGCGCGAGCACCAATACGCTCATTGCGCATAACCACTTTTATTACGGTCATGGCATGTCGGTCGGCAGCGGCTCGCAAGGTGGCGTGAGCAATCTGTTCGTGTGGGACCTGTCGATAAACGGGGAAGGCAGTACAAATGGCGCGGGCCTGCGCATCAAGGGTTCTCCGGGAACAGGCGGCAGTGTTTCCGCAACCTACGCAGCGGTCTGTATTGCAAACGAAAAACAACCGATTGTGGTTGATCCCTTTTACGCTTCGAACACCGGGACCACGCTTCTTCCGAACTTCAACAACATCTCGTATGTGGGCATCCATGCGGTCAAACTCGCTGGAGCCAAGTATCCGGGGTCATCGAACTGGAGCAATGTCATTAACGGGTTGAGTGTGTCTCCCGTGACTAACCTGATGCTGGATAATGTGTATTTCGATACGGTAGCGGCCTGGGCTAACTCTGGCAAACCACCTGGTGGCTTTACCGGCTCCCCCAACTATGTTGGCTTTAACATTGGATCAGGCTCGACGAATTTTCCAATACCGACATCAGGCCCCGGTGTGCGTGTCACGGGCATAACGGGTACGGCAACAAGCAGCAATGCCCTCGACTGCACCAACGCATTTCCGGCCTTTAGTTCGGTCAATCCGAATGCTCCAATCTGACATGCTCAAAGCTCAGCCTTAAAACTCGGCATCCAGCTCGTCGATCTCCTCAACCTCCTGCTGCGCATCCGAGATCCACTGCTGCATCTCCGGCAAGGCGAGAATGCGCTGCGCATACTCGACAATCTCCGGTTCAAGCTTGACGTCGTAGGTGACAAAGCGCGTGACGACCGGTGCGAACATTGCATCGGCGGCGCTCAGCGTGCCGAACAGGTACGGGCCATCATATTGCCTGAGGCATTCGAGCCAGATCGCCGTCACTCGCTCGATATCCGTCTGCGCGCGTGCCCATATCGTGAAGTTCGGGAAGTGCGCTTTAATATTCATGGGCAATGCCGAGCGCAACGAAGCGAAGCCCGAATGCATTTCTCCGCAAATAGAACGACAGTGCGCGCGCAAGCGCCGGTCAGCGGGCAACAACCCCGCTTTCGGGCGCACCTCGTTCAGATACTCCGCAATCGCGAGCGTGTCCCATACCTTGATGCCATCATGAACCAGGCAGGGAACGAGAA
>Ga0302226_10003133_pt1 | contig 11385 bp, 9 predicted proteins | sample II_Palsa_E3_3_FD_193524 | JGI IMG/M metagenome (GOLD analysis project Ga0302226, IMG submission 193524) | Peat permafrost microbial communities from Stordalen Mire near Abisko, Sweden - II_Palsa_E3_3 | ecosystem: Environmental > Terrestrial > Soil > Palsa > Peat permafrost | place: Sweden...
CCTGCATGTTATCTAAATCTGCCATTCGTTGCCGAGTAGCGGTCCTGAAAAAATCGTAGCCGGATCAAACGCTTAGGCTTAAATCGTTACGCTGAAGCTTTTACATAGGCCGCCAGCGCATCGGGCAGCATCGGTTTCAATAGCTGCACACCCTGGTCGGCGTAGGGCCGCAGCAGCGCATTCTGCCAAAATGGGTATTTCGGCAACTCGGTCAGCCCCGCCAGCGCCACCGCCAACAGCACCAGCAGTACGCCGCGCACCAGGCCGAACAGCAGGCCCAGCGAACGATCCACCGATCTCAGTCCGATCAGTTCGGTGAGGCGTCCGAGTAGCGCACCCAAGATACCTGCCCCGACCAGCACGGCGACCACGATGATCACGAACGCCAGCAGCAATTGCGTCAATTCATGGCCCGGTAAATCCGCCGGCAGATGCACGGCGAGCCGGCCCGCATAATGACTTGCGATCAGGAATGCCGCGATCCAGCCGATCAACGCGAACAATTCCGCGATCAAGCCGCGCCACGCCCCCTGCAAAGCCGATAACAGGACGATCGCCAGTGCGCCGTAATCAAATGCTGTCAGCATCGTCCGCCAGGATCACTTCGCGGCTCCGGATGCCTCGTTCGACTGGGCCGACAACCCCGCATCGCGGACTTTCTTCACGGCAGCCTCGGCGCTCGACCGGTCGCTGAACGGTCCTGCGCGCAGCAAAATGCGCGGCGAGCCGTCCGGCTGGCGTTTTTGCTCGAGATACGCCGGCACTCCAGCGCCTTTCAATTTGTTCAGCCACGCGTGGGCCGACGTATCCGACGTAAACGATCCTACCGACACGACAAAGCGGCTACCTGCCTGTGAAGCCGGCAGGTGCGGCGCTGGCGCAGCGGGTGCAACAGCGGGTGTAACGGTCCCGGCAGGAACAGTGTCGGCGGAAGTCGGCGGCATCTCCATGGGAGCCGCCGCTGCGGGCGCCCCAGGGCTAGCTTGCAGGCCCGCCACTACGGCGGTTACAGCAGTCGATTTGTTCGCGGGTTTGTTCGCTGTCGCCGAGGAACTCGCGAGCGGCGACGGCTTGGCCGGCGTGGAAGTGTCTGCGGTAGACGTAGTACTGCTCGCAATAGACTGATCGGGCGCAGGCGCCGCCGTCTGCACGGTGGCTGACTTGTTCGCGCCGGGAATATCGATGGCGATATCGTCTGAAGCCGGGCGCGGATGCGAATCCAGCACCATCGGCAAACCGATCACCGCGGCCAGGACCATCGCGATCGCGCCGATCAGACGGTGCCGGGCACGTTGCTTCTCGGGCAGTGTCGGATCGAGCAGCGACCCTTGCTGGCTGCGCCCCTCGCCACGCGTACGGCGCCCTTCACCCGACCGGTCGGCCGGGGCCTTGCTGCGGCGCGAAGGCGCCTCGTCCTTGTTGCCGGAGGAAAACAGTCCCATAAATGGCCCTGAGCGGCTTTGACTCGTTAGTACTGGCTAGTTTGTCCAACTACGCGTGCTGCGGCGACATGCCACACCACGTTGATGCATCTGTCGCGCGGCTTATCCTATAGATGGGGACCATCGTCTCAGAATCAAGACTACCGGCCACGCACCCGATCAATGCTGCAGCAGTTTCCGATAGGCCATCACACCGGCGACAGTGTAAAACGATCCGAAGACCACAATTCTATCATTCTCGGACGCCTGCTTTAACGCTTCCGCATAAGCTTCTTGCGGTGTTTCGAAATGGCGGATGCTCGCTTCGCCCCCTTTGGCGCCGCCCACCGGCCCATCAGACACTCCCGCCTCGTGCAATGCCGCCTCCAGCACCGCGGTACTCGCGGCGCGCGCGGTCGGCAACGCTGCAAGATACCAGTGGTCGATCTCGCCCTTCATGCGCTCGATCACGCCGGCGATATCCTTGTCCTGCATCGCGCCAAACACCGCATAGGTATAAGGGAAATAGCCCATGTTGCCAAGATTTTGCTCGAGCACGGCCGCCGCGTGAGGGTTATGCGCAACATCGAGAATGATCGCCGGCTTGCCCGGTAGAACCTGAAAACGCCCCGGCAAATCGACGTTGGCCAAGCCCAGACGCACGTCTTGCGCCGTCACCGGCAAGTGCTCCCGCAACGATTCCAATGCCGCCAGCGCCGCCGCCGTATTAAGCAACTGATTGGCGCCGCGCAAGGCCGGGTACGCGAGCGCCGAGCGCCGCATCTCACGGCCGGCGTAGCTCCACTGCTGCCGTTCGCTGCCCTTTTGCGCCACATAGCTGAAATCGCGCCCGACCAGCCAGAGATCGGCCCCGATCGCCTCGGCGTGGTCGATGACCGACTGCGGCGGTAGCGGATCGCCCACGATAGCCGGTTTGCCGGCACGGAAAATACCCGCCTTCTCGAAGCCGATTTTTTCTCGCGTGTCGCCCAGATACTGCGTGTGGTCGATATCGATGCTGGTCAGCACGGCGCAATCGGTGTCGATCACGTTGACCGCATCGAGCCGACCGCCCAAGCCGACTTCCAGAATTACCGCGTCCAAGCCGCGCGCGGCGAACAAATGCAGGATCGCCAGTGTCGTGAATTCGAAGTAAGTGAGCGAGACCGGGTCGGCCAAGCTGCACCGCGCCTCCTCTACGGCATGAAAGTGCTGCAATAGTTCGGCATCGCTGACGTTTTCGCCGTCAACGCGCGCGCGTTCGTTGAAGGCCAGCAAGTGTGGCGAGGTATGGCAACCCACGCGGTAGCCGCCACGCAGCAGGATGGTCTCCAGCACGGTGCAGGTCGAGCCTTTGCCGTTGGTGCCCCCCACCGTAATCACCGGGCAAGCGAACTGCAGCCCTAACGCTTCCTTGACTTGGCCGATGCGCGCAAGCCCCATGTCGATGCCGACCGGATGCGCCGTTTCAAGATGGGCCAACCAATCTTCTAAATGTTCAAATGTGGTCATGGTCAAAAAAAGAAAGCGCGGCATGACGACTATGCCGCGCTTTTTGCATCGTAGGCTATTTCAGGAGACGGACTCGGCCGGCTGGCGCCCGCGGGTGAGCGTCCCGGCGACCACTCAGGCAACCACTCAAGCGACGGCGTCGGCCGATTGGCGCGACAGGATCGCGATCAGCCGGGCAATTTCCTCGCGCATCTTGCGCCGGTCGACGATCATGTCAATCGCGCCTTTCTGGATGAGGAACTCGGAGCGCTGGAAACCTTCCGGCAGCTTTTCGCGCACCGTCTGCTCGATCACGCGTGGGCCGGCAAAGCCGATCAACGCCTTCGGCTCGGCAATCACGACATCGCCCAGGAACGCGAACGACGCCGACACCCCGCCCATGGTCGGATCGGTCAGCACCGAAATAAACGGCAGCTTGGCTTCCGACAACTTGGTCAGCATCGCCGTGGTTTTGGCCATCTGCATGAGCGACAGCAAGCTCTCCTGCATGCGCGCACCGCCCGAGGCCGTGACGCAGATAAACGGCGTTTGCTGCTCGAGCGCGTTCTGGGCGCCGCGCACGAAACGCTCGCCCACCACCGAACCCATCGAGCCGCCCATGAACGAAAATTCGAAGCAGGCCACCACCACCGGCAAGGTGTGGATGGCGCCGCCCATCACGACCATCGCATCGGTCTCGCCGGTGTCGTCCATCGCTTCCTTCATGCGCTCGGTATATTTGCGGCTGTCCTTGAACTTGAGCGCATCGACCGGCAGGATTTCCTGGCCGATTTCATAGCGGCCTTCCGGATCGAGCAAGGCATCAAGGCGGCCCCGTGCACCAATACGCATGTGATGATCGCACTTCGGACAGACATGCAGATTGGCCTCGACGTCGTTGCGGTACAGCACCGCTTCGCACGACGGGCACTTGATCCACAGACCTTCGGGAATGCTTTTGCGATTCGCCGGATCCGTCTGTTTGATCTTCGGTGGCAGCAGTTTATCGAGCCAGCTCATTTTTACTCCTGGTTAGTCCCGCCGCGCCGCGTCCACACATGGCGGATTTTGCGGACTGGCCAAGCGGGCAGAACTCAACGGGTCAATACCGGCCCGCGCTGAACGCGGGCCCCTTATGCCATTATCGCCTATGCGGCGATCGGGCTACTCAGTCCGGCATCGAGTGCCTGGCGAATTTCCGCGATAAACGCCTGCAACGCGCCTGCAGCCTGTGCCGGGGCGTTCTGTTCGAGCAATTGCACGATGCGGCTACCGATCACCACCGCGTCGGAAACGGCAGCCACCGCGCTGGCGGTCTGCGCGTCGCGTATGCCGAAGCCCACGCCGATCGGCAAAGGCACGCTTTTGCGAATTTCCGGCAACATCGCCGCGATGCTCTGCACATCGAGGTTGGCCGCGCCCGTCACGCCCTTGAGCGAGACGTAGTACACGTAGCCGCTGGCGACCTTGCCCACTGCGGCGATCCGATCGGCGGTCGAGGTCGGCGCCAACAGGAAGATCGGGTCGATGTCGTAACCGCGCATGGTCTGCGCGAATTCGGTCGCTTCTTCGGGCGGATAGTCGACGACCAGCACGCCATCGACACCGGCCTCACGCGCTTGCGTGCCGAATGCCTCTACGCCAAGCCGTTCGATCGGATTGGCGTAGCCCATCAGCACCACCGGTGTCGTGGTGTTGGTCTCGCGAAACGCTTGCACGTTTTTCAGGACATGACGCAGGCTCACGCCCTGCGCCAAGGCGCGTTCGCTGGAGCGCTGGATCACCGGACCGTCGGCCATCGGATCCGAAAACGGTACGCCGAGTTCGATGACATCGGCGCCGCCCGCGGCCAGCGCGTGCATGAATTCGACCGTGCGCGCCGGGTCCGGATCGCCGGCTGTCATGAAGGGGATCAGGCCTTTGCGCCCCTGCGCCTGCAGCGCGGCAAAAGTGGATTTAATTCGGGACATTATCAGGTGTAATCTCGGTAAGACGTTGACGGGCGATTTCGCAGTAGTCCGGGTTCACTTCGTACCCGACAAACTGGCGTCCGTGTCTGGCGCAAGCCACCGCAGTCGTGCCGCTGCCCATGAAAGGATCGAGCACCCGGCCGCCCGGCGGGCAACTCGCCAGCACCATGCGTTCTATGATTTCCAGCGGCTTTTGCGTCGGATGATCGACCCGTTCGGCGTGCTGCCGATGCAGGCGCGACACTGACCAGAGATCCTTCGGATTATAGCCGAGCTCCAGCCACTTGCTGCCCTCGAACAGCTTGCGCGAACGTGCTTTCTTGGTCACGGCGTCATAGGGCACGCGCACCGGATCGAGGTTGAAGTAATAGTCTTTCGAGAACGCGAACATGCCGATGTTGTCGTGCACCGAGGTGAACCGCCGTGTGGTGCCCCCCATGCTCGGCACGCGCCGGTCCCAGATGATTTCGTTCACCATGACCAGCTTCGTTTTCAGGAAGCTGAAGATTTCAGGCGCGTATTGCCAGGTGCAGAAGATGTAGAGGCAGCCGGACGGCTTGAGCTTGGGGATCGCCAGTTCGAGCCACTGGAAGGTCCAGGCGAGATGATCCGCGCCGCCGAGCTTATCGGAATCGTTGCCGTAATCCTTGCCCAGGCCATAAGGCGGATCGGCCAGGATGAGGTCGAAGCTGGCATTGGGCCAAGTGGCGACATCGGCCATGAAATCGCGATTGAGCACGGTGATGCCGGACAAATCGACGGGCATCACTGGCGTTGCTGCCGGGGCCACGGCGGGGGCCGAAGCCCGGGCTGCTGCAGAGGCCGAAGCCGCTGCTGGGATCAAAGCCGCCGCCGTGGCCGAAGCGGGCTCGCAAGCCTCACTCGGCACCGGCTCTAAAGCCGGTGCCGAGCCGGCAACATCGCCGGCTTCGGACAAAGCCTTGTGCAACAAATTCGGCACCGGCTTCAGCACCGGCTTCAGAGCTGCAGGCCGCCGCGCTCGGCGACGGTATGCATATCCTTGTCGCCGCGGCCCGACAAGTTGACCAGCAAGACCTTGTCCTTGGCCAGACTCGGTGCAAGCTTCGCGGCGTACGACAGCGCATGCGCCGATTCGAGCGCCGGGATGATGCCTTCGATGCGGCAGCAGTCATGGAATGCCTGCAGCGCCTCGTCGTCGGTCACGGCGACATAATCGGCGCGGCCGCTATCCTTGAGCCACGCATGTTCGGGGCCCACGCCCGGATAATCGAGGCCGGCGGATACCGAATGCGTTTCGATGATCTGGCCGTTTTCGTCCTGCAACAGATAGGTGCGATTGCCATGCAGTACGCCCGGCGAACCACCGGTGAGCGCCGCGGCATGGCGCCCGGTTTCGAGTCCGTCGCCGGCCGCTTCGACACCGATCAATTGCACATCCTTGTCGTCGATATACGGATAGAAAATGCCCATCGCATTCGAGCCGCCGCCCACGCAAGCGATAACGGCATCGGGTTGGCGTCCGACCATCTCTGGCATCTGCACCTTGCATTCATCGCCGATCACACGTTGGAAGTCGCGCACCATCATCGGATACGGGTGCGGCCCGGCCACGGTGCCGATAATGTAGAACGTGTTTTCGACGTTGGTCACCCAGTCGCGCATCGCTTCATTGAGCGCGTCCTTGAGCGTTTTCGAGCCCGATTCGACCGGCACCACCGTGGCGCCCAGCAACTTCATCCGGTAGACGTTGGCGGCCTGGCGGCGCACGTCCTCTGAGCCCATATAGACCACGCACTCCATGCCGAAGCGTGCCGCGATCGTGGCCGTGGCCACACCGTGTTGTCCGGCACCGGTCTCGGCGATGACGCGTGGCTTGCCCATGCGCTTGGCGAGCAGTGCCTGCCCGATCACGTTGTTGATTTTGTGCGCACCGGTGTGGTTCAGGTCTTCGCGCTTAAGGTAAATCTGCGCACCGCCCAGCATGTCCGACCAGCGCTTGGCGTGATAGATCGGCGAAGGACGGCCAACGAAGTGCTTGAGCTCGGACTCGTATTCGGCGACGAAGAGCGGGTCGTTGCGATATTTCTCATAGGCCTCGCCCAGTTCCCTGAGCGCATGCACCAGGGTCTCGGCCACAAAAACGCCGCCGTACGGTCCAAAATGACCGCGAGCATCGGGTAAGTTATACATTGTTTGATCCTTGTCGCGAGCGGTGTGCGCGCTCAACTTTGCAAGCGGCGCATCCCGCTGGAAGTTTATTCGGCATCGGCAGCGCGTACGGCGCGCACGAAAGCCTCCATCGCGGCGTGGTCTTTCACGCCTTTGGCACCCGCTTCAACGCCGCTCGAGACATCGACGGCGTACGGGCGCACGCGACGCACAGCATCACGGACGTTTTGCGCGTTCAAGCCACCACTCAAAACGGCCTGATGCGCGAGATCTTCTGGAATGACGGACCAATCGAATACCTTCCCGCCTCCGCCATAGCTGTCGACGAGGGTGTCGAGCAGCACGCTGTTGGCAGCGGCATAGTCAAGTTGCCATTTTAGCAAATCGGCGGCGCTTGTTGGCGTAACGCCGCCGGAACCCACCCGCAAGGCCCTCATCCACGGTAATCCAACTGCCCGCGCAAGTGCCTCGCAACGCTGCGGCGTATCGATTTCCGCATCGCCGTGAAACTGTAACACCGACAGCGGCACAGCGCGGACCACATCGTGTACAAAATCCGCCTCGGCATTGACGAACAGGCCCGTCACCGAAACGAACGGCGGTAATCCGCGCGTCAATTCGAGCGCGCGTTCGATCGAAACAAAACGCGGGCTCGGTGGATAAAATACCATGCCGATCGCGTCGACGCCCAGGGCCACCGCGTGCAGGACGTCTTCACGGCGCGTCATCCCGCAGAATTTGATGCGCGTGCGGTGCAGCGGGCTCAAGCGTTCCCGGGTTTGTTCGCCCGTTAGCGGACTCGGATTCAGGCGTCCCATACGTCGCTCCATGCAAATGCCGCCACGTGCGGCGCAGGAATATCGAATTCAGGCGGGTATGCCACGCGCGCCAGGTAAAGACCGTCCGGCATGAACGTGGGCGCAGCCTCGCGGCGGTCGCCATTATCTCGCACTTGCGCGAGCCAGTCCGGCGTGTGGCGACCCCGCCCTACCGCAATCAGGCATCCCATGATATTGCGAACCATGTGATGCAGGAAGGCGTTGCCGCGAAAGCGGAAATGAATGAACTGGCCCCGCGACACGATATCGATGGCATACAGATGCTTGACCGCCGTTTTCGCTTGGCACTCCGATGAGCGAAACGCCGAGAAATCGTGCCGGCCTATCAGGTGGAGTGCCGCTGTGCGCATCGCCTCGATATCGACCGGCACGTACACCCAACCGGCGCGCCCTTCCAAGAGCGGAGCCCTGACGGGGTGCGTGTACAGCACGTAATAATACGTACGCTCGTAAGCCGCAAATCGCGCGTTGAAGGTGTCGGGAACAACCTTGGCCCACTGCACGGAAATGCTGGTGGGCAAAAACGCGTTCACACCGCGCACCCATGAAAAATCGCGTCGCGTGACGTCTGTATCGAAATGCACGACCTGCCCCAGCGCATGGACACCGGCGTCGGTGCGCCCCGCCACGGTGGTCAATACCGGCGCGCCGATAAATTTGGACAGAGCGCGCTCGAGGGTCTGCTGCGCTGTCGCTTGCTGCGTTTGTACCTGCCAACCTGAAAAGGCCGTCCCGTCGTACTGGATCCCTAGCGCGATTCGCATGTCAGGCTAGGGTGACGGTAGCGACGGTGGAAGCGGCAGCGGTCACGGCAACACTCACGACAGCGGCGCCAGTGAACCGAGCAAGACGCGCGCCGCGTCGCGAGTGGCCGAATCGTTCGACGCGAGCGCTTCGTTGATCAAGGCGCGCGCGCCGGCCACATCGCCCAGGGCGACATATTCATGAGCCAACTCGAGCTTGTTTTGCGCCACGCCCACCGGGTCGAATTCCTCCACTGCAGCGGGCACACCAGGCAATGTCGACTCGAGTTCAGGTAGATCCAGGTCGAAGTCGAGATCGAAGGCCGCGAATTTGGCGGCGCTGCTCCCGGCCACTGACGTCGGCCATGGAACCTCGGAGGCCGACCGAGGTTCCTCGGCAGACGCAGGCGATTCCGACTCCAAGTGATATTGCGGCTCGGGGAACGGGGAAGCCAACGGTGCTTGTTCACGCGGGGTTTCGGGCAGGCTGAAGTCGGGTATGCCATGTCCCGGCACATGAGGTTCGGGCTCATCGAAATCAAGCGCGATGGGCGGTTCTGCCCCGTTGGATTCGTGCGAATTAGATTTCGGTGGGCCGAATTCCAGCGCATCGAATTGCGTGCTGTCGTGTTGCTGCGCGTCGACTCCGGATACATCGATCTCGGGTGCGTGAATTTCGGGTGCGCTAAATTCCGGCTCGCTGAATTCCGGCTCGCTGAATTCGTGGGCGGTGAGCGGCGGGGTCGCAGGCACGGGTACAGGCGGTTCACGGTGCACGTCGGACTGCGCCGCGGCATCTGTCGTATCAGACAGCGGCTTCGTTTCGTCCTGCTCCGCGCTCGGCACGATAGGCTCGTCAACGATCTCTGGCAACGACAGATCGACGGCCGACAGGACCGCCTTCACCCGTTCGTCATGCCCCGCGATGGGCGGCTCGTCCTGAACAGCCTGATCGACCAGCCTTTCGGCTTGCGGCTCAGGCTCAGGCTGCATCGACGGTATTGATTCCGCACTGGGTTCGACCGGCGCAGGCGCTTGCGCTTCACCCGCAATTTCGGGAACCGCGTGCTCGCCAGCCTCGGGCACGTCGCCTGAGTGTTCATGGGGCGCATTACGTCGGGCGACCTCGCTACCCAATTCAAGAGCACGCTCCCAGTGCGGCCCCTTCGAGTCGGTCACTATCCGCAGCTCGAAGAACAGCTCGCTGAAACGATCTACGTCGCCACGCTGCGCGTATAGCGTCGCGAGTTCCAGCAGCAAACCGGGGCTGTAAGGCGCTTTCTCCAACGCCTCGAGCAGACGAGCTTCCGCCGGATCGAGTTCCGCCACGACGGGCACGGCTGCGGGGGGGACTGGCGCAGTTTCCGCGGGGTTTGGTGCGGGGTTTGCCGCTGGCGTTGGCGTTGGCGGGACTGCAGCGTATTGGGCCGCCCAATCCGCGGGCGTCAATTCGGCCGGCTCGGTGTGCTCGGTGTGCTCGGTGTGCTCGGTGTGCTCGGTGTGCTGGATATCTTGGTCGTGCTGGCTGTGCTGGTCCGCGACGACTGGTTCGACGGCGCTTTCGGCCGCCGCAGCGTCGATGGGCACTTCGAGCCGCGGCACTTCATCCAGCGGGAATGATGCCGGTGACGCCTCTACCTCCGGATTCACTTCAGCGATCGCGTCGGGAACGACTCGATGAGCGCTGTCGGAGTCGCCGTGAACTGCGCTATCGGAAACGCCTACAGGACCGCTGTCCGATTTGGCTTGAGGAGCGCTGTCAGCAGTAGCCAGAGGAATACTGACGAATGGCACAGCCGCCCTTGCAGGCTCCGGCTCTCTTCGCTCCGCAGCCGTCGGCTCAACTGGCTTTTCAATCCGCCTGACCGAAGCCGGCGCGCGCGCGTCGGGCCGCGCAGCCACGCCATCATCGCTCGGAATTCCGCCCTTTTTGCGCCGAGGCATCAGCGTGAATAGCGCAAGCAGCAATACCAACGCGATCACAAGCAGTGCCGGCACAGTCGACGGGTTGGTCCGCCAAGACTGCCATTCGCTGGATCCCGCCGGCAACTTGCGAGCGGCGGCGCTGCTTGGTTGCGCAATGGCGCCGCTGGCCACACTGGCGCTGGCCGCACCAGGTACCGCCGCGATGCCACTGGGGGTCGCCTGACCGTTCGAGTTGATGCCATGCTTCTCGAGCGCCATCAACACACGGTTTTTCAGCGCAAGCAATTGCTCCAGGCTGGCAAAACCCGCTGTGCCACCGCCATGAGCGGGCAACTCCGCGCTGCTGGGCGATGTCTTGACCACCGTATCCGACGCGGGCGCACTAGGCGCAACAGATGCCATGGCCGGGGTGGAAGCGCCCACCACCGCCGGTGTCGACGTGGATTGGGGCACGGCGTCGATAGGCGACGAGCTGGCCACGAATGGCACAGCCGGTACGGTGTTCGCGCTCGCCGGGGAAGGCGATGGCACAACTTTGCTATCGAGCGCAGCGGATGCAGCGACCCCAGCCGGCGCCACGAGCGGCGCAGCAGGAGCGGCCAATGCAGGCGACGCAGCCGCGGTGGTAGTTCCGGTGGTAGTTCCGGCCGCAGCCACGGCGGACGACGTGCTAGCCGCGACAGGCCCGCCAAGCGCCGCGCTAGAAGCGGGCCCCGCGCTGACCGCGGATGCAGCCACACCTGTGGCCGATGGTGCTGCAGTAGAGTCCGTAGCAGGCCCTACGCCGTCCGGTATCGTCAGGACAGCGCCCAAGCGCAGGCGATTGCGGTCACCCGCCATAAAT
>Ga0302226_10003139_pt1 | contig 11377 bp, 9 predicted proteins | sample II_Palsa_E3_3_FD_193524 | JGI IMG/M metagenome (GOLD analysis project Ga0302226, IMG submission 193524) | Peat permafrost microbial communities from Stordalen Mire near Abisko, Sweden - II_Palsa_E3_3 | ecosystem: Environmental > Terrestrial > Soil > Palsa > Peat permafrost | place: Sweden...
CTCAAGTTTCGGATTGGCGTAATGCGTCAGCGCATGAAAGATGGGCTGGGTGGTTAGCGCAAGCAACAGGCAGGCGGTCATCATGATCCACTTACGCCCGATGCGGTCCGAAAGCCAGCCGAATACAAGGTAGAACGGAAAGACGCAAACGAGCGCGATGGCCAGATAAAGGCTCACCGTGTCGGGTGCGACCTTCAATGTGTTCTGCAGGAAATACATGGAGTAGAAGTGGCCGGTCCCAAACACGACGCCAACGCCGGAGGCTGTGCTGAACAGCATGATGAGCACGTACTTGAGATTTTCCCATTTGCCGAAGCTCTCGCTAATCGGAGACTTCGACAACTTTCCCGCCTCTTTCATCGCCTGGAAGGTAGGCGATTCCGCCAGCTTTGTCCGCAGGTAAACGGAGATTACGAGCAACACAATGGAAACCAGGAATGGCACGCGCCAGCCCCAGTTCTGGAATGACGCATCATTCATGGCGCTTCGGCTTGCGCTAACCACCGCAATGGATGACAACAAACCAAGCGTCGCGGTGGTTTGAAGCGAGCTCGTGTAAAACCCGCGGCGGCCCGCAGGAGAATGTTCCGCCAGGTAAGTAGCCGCCCCACCCGTTTCGCCGCCCAGTGCGAAACCCTGCAATAGCCGCAGGCAGACGAGTAACACCGGCGCCAGCATGCCGATCTTCGCGAACGGAGGCAGTAGCCCGACACCGACCGTAGCAACACCCATCAGGACGATTGTCGCCATGAAGGTATATTTTCGGCCGATCCTGTCGCCAAGACGGCCGAAGAACAACGCGCCGAGCGGCCGCACCAGGAACCCCGCACCGAAGGTGGCGAGACTGGCCAGGAAAGCCGTAGTGTCATTGCCGCTGGGGAAGAAAAGCGTACTGAATGTTCCGGCCAGCGCCGCGTAGATATAAAAATCGTACCATTCGAGCAATGCCCCGAATGATGACGCGATGATCAGCGTAAATTCGCGGCGCGTGACAGCGCTCCGCGTTGGCTCGGACGTCGAGATGTCCATTCTCACTCCTGAGGGCAGGGTTCCTACCATGTTCCAATTCAGTTATGCTAATTGAACAATATTGAGTGGACATTAGCGGGCCAGAATCAAACCACGCTTTGATTTTTAACGTCATGTCTGGCACGCCCTCTTCCTTCAAGCTTCCTACCAATCTCCGAGTACTTCCAGTGCTTCGTCACGGGTCATGACGGCCGCGTATTTTTGCGCCATGTCGAACAGGTTGGCGTCATGAGGCGCTATGGCGCGGTCACCAACGCAGTCAGAGAGCACGAACGGACGGAAACCACACTGCATGGCGTCCACCACACTTGCGCGCACGCAGCCGCTTGTCACGGCACCGGCAATCACCAGCGTCTGCACGCCACGCATCGCAAGCCACGCAGCCAGCGACGTGCCGAAGAACGCCGAGGGTACCGTCTTGCGCACCACCAGTTCGCCCTCGCGCGGCGTGAGTTGCGCCACGATGGCGCTATTGTGCGTATGTTCCTTAAGCCCGAGCAGACCTGGCACTTTCAGCGTAAAGATATTTACGTCTGCGTCATCGTCGGCGAACACAATGCGCGTGTGGGCGACGGGCCAATCACGCTCACGCGCGTGAGCCAGCAACGCAACGGTGCGCTCGATGGCCGGCGCGATATTGCCCCCGCCAAACACTCCAGGGTCCGCAAAGCCGTTGACGAAATCAACGATGAGCAGAGCTACCGGCGCCTTCGGTTCGAGCGTCGAGCCGAAGCTCTGGCGCTGGTACGTATCAAGTTCATTTGACATGCCGTTTCCTTACTGATCTTATTTATCCAGCACGCGGCCGTTGCGTACCACCGCCTCACCATCGAGGTACACGTCGCAGTGACGCAGCGGGATATCTATGTGACAGGCCGTCGTTCGCTTGCCGCCCGCTTCGTTGTTTGGTCCCAGCGAGAAGAGAAAGTTACCTTCGAAGGCACGTGCGTCCATGCCGATGGTCGCCTCGCGATCGTATAAGCCCAGCGTCGACCAGTGCGCGCGCGGCTGAAGCCCCCAGCCAATGTGCGAGATCGCGTACGCCTCCGGGTCGCCGAAGGTGCCCATGTATTCGTTGAGCAGGTCGGCGTCCATGCCTCCGTCGATCCGGGTAGCAAAGCCATTCTCGATAGTCAGTTCAATACGGTCCTGAACGTAGCTCTTCTGCGGCAGCAGGATGTCTCCGCGGTCGATTACGATGCGCCCATAGGCGCGGCCTTCGTCCGGGAACGTCAATGCAAATCCGCTCGGCCAGTGATCCCACCGCCCCGGTTCATCGACGAAGCCGTATTCCGCAATCGCCTCGAATTCGCCTATCGGACAGTGAAAGTCCGTCCCTGCGACGGAAACAATGTACATCTCGCGGGCGCGGTTGATACGCGCCTGGGCGGCCAAGACCCGCTCTCGATCGCCTGGAGTTGGCACGAGCCGCGTGAGTACTTCGGGCGGCTCGACTGCGAGCAGGATCTTGGTGCCCGTCTTCAGGATGTCGAGCTGCTCAGGTGAGAACAGCAGCGTCATCAAGTCCAGCACGAGGTCGCTCGCCTTGAGTGCGGCGATCGCCGCGGGGTTCCCCGTGAGCGGCGTCGTGCCTAGGTACGCGAGCGGGTCACGGCTCAGAGCCTTCTCGCCGTTCACGGGAGGCAGGTCCAGCCGGTTGACGACCGCGCCCATCGACTGCGTGGCGATCAACGCGGTTGAGAGCGTTTGTGGATGGGTCCCGGCACTCGTGAGAATCGTGACGGTCTGACCCGCCTCGAGCCGCGAGAGCGTTAACACCTGTTTCCACGCTTCAATCATCTGGTAGTCACTGACTGGCATAGTGGTCTCTTCAAGTAAAGGGTGTCAGGCCTGAGCGTCAACCCGAACCGGCAACGGCGCGCCCAGGAAATCACCGAACGCGCGATAGAAGCCTTCCTCGTCGTCCCACGGAATCATGTGGCCGGCATCGGGCACATGTGAATGCGCGAGCGGCGGCACCAGCGTGCGGATCTCCTCGACATCTTCCGGGCGCACCACATCACCACGCCCTGCGGTCATCAGCATCACGGATACACCGACATGCGGCAGGTCCATGTGGATATCGTCGGAATGAAAGCCCTCGAAGCTCGCGATCACTGCACGCTCATCGCACGTATGCAGCCACTCCGCGCGCAACTGCCTCTGCTCATGCGTCCAGGTGGGACAGAACGTGCGCATGCCTTCTGCATCCGTCCCTTCGCGTGCGAGCCGCATGGAATCGACGTACCACGGGAGTTGGGACGGATACGAACGGCGCCCCGGTCCGGACACGGGCGGGTCGACCATGACCAGCCGAGCCAGACCCGCAGGCCGCGTACGAGCGGCGCGTACGCCAATGCGTGCGCCCATCGAATGGCCCACCACGCTGTAGCGCGCAAGCCCGATCGCCTGAGCGAACGCGATCACGTCTGCCGCTTGCGCATCCAGACTGTAGTCGAGCGTGTTTGACGCCGAGGATAGCCCCCGGCCACGGACGTCAAGCACGTAGGTATCGAACGTCGTGCCGAAGCGCTCGCCGACAAAACCCCACGTCGCAGCCGGGCTGGTGATACCCGGCACGATGATGACGGCGTCGCGCCCGGCGTCCGCCAAGGTGGCACCGCCGTAGCGCAGATAGTGCTGGCGGATGCCGTTCGCGTGGACGTTACCGCCATAGAGGAAGGTGGATGCTGTGCTCATGCGGGTCCCGGATTGATCGAACGTCGGCACGTCAGTAAGCACCCGATAGCAGCGCACCGGCACCCGGCACGACCGCTTCCAGACCCAGCTGCTTGAGCATCGCGTAGGTGGTCGCTATCGAGGCTGTGATGACCGGCTTGCCCGTCATCGCCTCGACCTTGGCCACGGCCCCCAGCGACGGCATCTGCACGCAGGCCGAGAGCACGATCGCATCGGCATTCGATGTGTCCATCTGGGCCACGATGCCAGGCAACAGGCTCGGGTCGTGACGGCCTACATCGAGATTGTCGGGAATCTCGAGCGCACGGTAATCGAGCACCTCGTATCCTTCGTTGCGGATATAGTCGACCACCAGTTCAGTCAGCGGCCTCATGTAGGGCGCAACGACCACGATCCGCTTGGCGCCAATGACCTTCAGCGCATCGACGAGTGCACCGGCGCTCGTGATGACCGGCGCCGCGCCGCCGTTCTCAACGGTACGCGAGCGCAAGCGCTCTTGTGACACGCGGTGGTAACCGTGCCCCATCGCCATGATTGCAACCAGACACGCGTAGCCCAGAACGTCCACGCGCGCATCGCTCAGCTCAAGCGCACAGCGGTCCGACTCCGCATCCATCGCCGCCAGTTCTTCCTTGACCACTTTCTTCATGCGCATACGGCTGGAATGGAACGTGAAACGCTCGGGACGGATTGCCTGGCGAGCGAGCAGCATCGCCGGAATCTCCGTCTCCATTGTCGTGTTCGAACTCGGCACAATCTGGCCAATTCGATATTGCTTTGTCATTGCTAACTCCAGGTCCATTTGATGTAATGTATTTCTGCTCCCGGCGGTGGTCGGCGTCACAGCTTGAAAATACGTTCAGCGTTACCGTGGCAAACAAGCTGTCTGACGTGGTCGTCAAGCGGCGCCTGCTCGATAAAATCAGCGGCAATCGCTGTCGATTCGTACGGATAGTCCACCGAGAACATCACGGCCTCAGGGCCCATTTCGCCAATCGCGCCAAGCAACGAAGGCGCAGAGCACACACCGGATGTAGTGATCAGGATGTTCGTTCCGATGTACGCCGACGGCGCCCGCTCAAGACGAATACCGTGCGAATAAACCGCGAAACGGCTATCAAACCGCCAGCGCAGATACGGCAAGCCTTCGCCCATGTGACCCAGGATGACCTTCAACGCGGGGAAGCGGTCGAAGACGCCGCCAAAGAGCAGCCGCAATGCATGGCTGCCCGTTTCCACGCCCCAGCCCCATGCAGCACCGGTCAATTCCGGATGACCGTCGAATACCTTTGGCATGACATAGGCATCCGTAGGATGCAGATACAGCGGCACATCGAGTTCCTGCATCCGCGCCCAGAAAACATCGTATGCACGGTCGTCGTAGTACGTTCCCAGAGTGTGTCCGTTGACTAGCGCGCCTTTGAAACCGAGTTCAAGTACCGTGCGAGTCAGTTCGTCAACGGCCCCCTGCGGCGTATGCATGGGCAACGTGGCAAAACCGCCGAACCGCGTTGGGTGACGCGCAATCTGTTTTGCCAGGTAGTCATTGCTTTCCTTCGCGCGAGACATTGCCACGGCCGGGTCAGTCTCGCCTTGCACGCTCGGACCTGTCTGGGACAGGATGGTGTAATCGATCCCTGCACGGTCCATCTCGGCAATGCGTTGCTCGTCGAAGTCCGCAAGGCGGGCGGCAAGATCAGCGAGTACGTCAGGGGCGATGTGCTGGGTAAAGCTTTTCGAGTAGCCCTGGAAACCGGGCGTTGAAAAGTGTTCTTCCAGGGCAATTTTCCGAATTCGTTTAGTCATGAAAAGACTCCAGGCGTTTATTCAGCATACTGATTGTTTGGATGCAACGCAGCGTTTCGACGAATCCTTAGGCTCGTCTCAGGCGACCTTTTCCGGCGGATTTATTCGCCTCGGCCAAAGAGACGTTTTATACGGCCCCAGAGAACACCCCACACCAGACTACCGACGTTGAATCGGGTCGTCGAACCTTCGGAGGCAGGCAAGTCGGCGCCCGACAGTTGTGCGGTGATCCGCGCACCAAAGTCGGCAATCATCCGGCGAACGAAGTCTTTAACAAGTCCTGACCGCGAGAATTGAGCGAGGGGCCCCTGCAACATATATTCGAGCGTGACGGCAACGCGCGTCTGCGTCCCATTCGATTCATCGCTCAACGCGTAGGTCACGTCGCCATTTGCTTTCGAGCGGCTGATATTGTCCTGCCCGGCTCCACGCATCACCGCACGGTACGCGGCGTCATCGCGTTCAAGGCGCGCCGCGCCCGCAAAATTCGCTGACATCGGACCAAACTTGATGGCGATCCTCCCCTTCACCTTTTCGGAGTCGTGCTCGATCAATTCAGCGCCGGGAAGGCATGCGGTAACAGACGGCAGGTCGCCCATAAATGCCCAGACCTTCTCGAGCGGAAACGGCACGACAAAGCTGTCGTCAATCGCGGTCCAGCCCTTGCGCGCACCCGTCGGCTGAACATTCGAAATCGGCAACACCGCTCCTACCTGCAACGAGCGCGGTGGCCCATCCATAGATCCCGCAGCTACCGTAGCGAACGTTTGAAACTCACCCGCTGCCTGCGGCGGGGCTTTATGTGCGCGCTCTTGTCGAACCGGCGCAACGGGCACGTCGGCTGGCGGATTCTCCTTCAGGTCGACAAGCACGGCTTTGATTGCGTTGACGATACCAACGTACCCCGTACATCGACACAGGTTTCCTGAGAGCTCGAGTCGAACGCGCGCCTCATCGGCATCCGGAAAACGCCGCACGATATCGCGCGCGGTAATGAGCATGCCGGGCGTACAGTAGCCGCATTGCAGCGCGTGATGATCCGAGAAAGACCGGCGCAGCCGCTTCATTAGTTCATCGTCGTCGAAACCTTCGATCGTACGGACCTTCTGATGGTCACAGGCCACGGCGAACGTGATGCAGGAGCGCACCGGTTCACCGTCGATAAGAACCGTACACGCGCCACAGACGCCGTGCTCGCAACCTAGGTGGGTGCCGGTCAGGTTCTGATTGTCGCGAAGAAAATCGCCCAGATGGGTACGCGGCGCGACGTCGCCGCGGATTGCCCGGTTATTGATGGTGAGTTCAATGACAGACATGGAAATTCCTGTTAATGCCCGGATGAACCGAAGGCTTGCGCGAGACAGCGCTCGACGGTCGCTTCGTGCATGGAACGGTCGATAGCGTCAGCATTCGGCATCGCGTTCGCCACGCCCGCCGCAATCGCTTCCGGAGTCGCCGCGCTGGGTCCGTGTTGCGCTATTGACTGAGCGAGTGCCTCCAGCGCTGCGGGGGGACCGTCAAGCGCGCCAAGCATCACGCGGGCCAGACCGGTTTGCGCGTCAAACGCAGCGGCCGCGCTCGCGTGAGCGAATTCACCCGTCTTACGGCACAGCTTGTAATAGCCCCAGCGCAAGGTGAGCCCCATCTTCGGCAACAAAACCGCCGAGATGATTTCGCCCTCCTCCAGCAGCGTCGTAAATGCGCCTAGCATGAACTCGCTGGCACGCACGCGGCGTGTACCGCTCGCCTTCGCGAGCTCGATCCGGGCGTCGAGAGTGGCAAGCGCCAAGGGCCAGTCCGCTGCAGGATCAGCATGCGCTAGGCTGCCGCCAATGGTTCCTCTATTGCGAATCGCTCTATATGCAATACCCGAAGCGACATACTGCATAAAATCGTTCCGCAATAGCTCGTACTTGCCATCCTCGATTTCCGCATGAGTGATGGCCGCACCCACACGAATCAGGTCGCCTGAAACGGTGACGCTGCGCAGTTCATCGACACGCGATATATCGATCACTTTCGACGGCCTTGCCAGCCGGAGATTGAGCATTGGCCCCATCGACTGGCTTCCGGCAATTGGTTTGACGCCCCCGGCCGAAGCGCCGAGCTCGCTTAGCGCTTGCGGCAATGTCGCGGCCCTGACGTAATCAAAAGCGGCGGCCTTCATCGAATCACCTCATGCACGGGTTCTGCCGCTGCCTCTGCCTTTTCGCGTGCAGCGGCCTTCGCGGCTTCAATGGCCGCGAGCAACCTACGCGGCGTGAGCGGTGTCTCGGAGACGAGTGCGCCCAACGGACTCAGTGCATCGTTCACCGCATTGAAAAGCGCCGCCGGAGGCGCGATCGCGCCGCCTTCTCCGACACCCTTCGCGCCGAACTCGGTGTAGGGCGACAGCGTCTCCATATGGATAATCGTCAGCGGCGGAAGCTCCGTCGGCCCCGGCAACATGTAGTCTGCAAGCGTGGATGTCAGAGGCTGGGCATTTTCGTCGTACAGCGTCTCTTCATAGAATGCCGTGCCAATGCCCTGTGCCGTGCCGCCAATCGTCTGACCTTCGACCACCATCGGGTTGATCATTCGTCCGCAATCCTCAACAATCACATATTCCAGAATCTCGACGTGACCCGTTCTTGTGTCGATCGCAACGGCGGCCGCATGCGTTGCATAGCTGAACGCGCCGGTATCGACCTTCGGCTTGAAACCATGAGTTGCCTCGAGCCCTGTCAAGTCGACGTCCTTCGGCAGACGCTCAGGCCGCAAGTACCAGGCGTGACCGATATCCGCCAGGGAAACCCGTCCCGTTGCACCGACAACCTCGCCTGCCTCGAACCGGACTGCGTCCTCCGTTTCACCAAGGATATGCGCGCCAATTTTTATCAGCCGTGGCACCAGTTCGCGACATGTTGCAGCGACCGCGCCGCCGGCCATGACAATGCTGCGCGACGCATACGTGCCCGTTGAAAATGGGGTGAGCGCCGTGTCGCCGTGAACGACCTTGATCTTCTGGATGGAAACGCCCAGCACTTCATTGGCAATCTGCGCCAGGGTGGTTTCCATGCCCTGTCCGTGGGAATGAATGCCGGCGCGTACTTCGAGACCACCGTCCGCGGTGATGCGCACGGTTGCCAGGTCATAACCGGGAACGACCGGCAAACCCCACGATGCGAACACCGCCGTTCCATGAGCTGACTGCTCGGTGAAGGTCGCAAAACCGATACCGATCAGCCGACCGTCCGGTTCACCCTCTTTCTGGCGGCGGCGCCATTTAGCAACATCGAGCTGTGCAGCTGCTCGCTTCAGGCTCTCCTGGAAGTCGCCGCTGTCGTAGTGTTTTTTGACAACGTTCGTGTAGGGCATGTCCGCCCCGCGAACCAGATTGTCGTAACGGACTTCCCACGCCTCGCGGCCGACGGCCCGCGCAATGGCATCCATGGTCAGTTCGATCGCGAAACAGACGCCCGTACGCGCCACACCGCGATACGGCAGAAAGCCCGGCTTGTTGGTCGCCGCGCACTGCGTGTGGCAGCGGTACCCGCTAAAATCGTACGGGCCAGGAAGATTGCCGAGCGCCTGCCCAGTTTCCAGTCCTATCGTAAATGGCCACGCTGAATAGGCGCCGCCATCGATCAACAGATCGCAGTCCAGCGCCAGGAGCCGTCCGTTCTTGTCTGCATAGGCCGTCAGCTCGTAATGATGCTGACGCGTGTTGGCGCCCGCGATCAGATGCTCGCGACGGTCTTCGATAAAACGAAAGGGTCGCTTGTACGTGAGAGCGAGCCACGCGATGCAAAGCTCTTCCTGCTGGAGGACGCATTTATATCCGAACGCACCGCCAACATCGGGCGAAATCACGCGGACCTGCGCATGATCGATTCCCAGGCATTGAGACAGCACCGTGCGGATCATGTGCGGCACTTGCGTCGATGTAATGACGACCAGTTGCGCCTGCGTGTGATCCCAGTACGCCAGCACAGCCTTGCCTTCCATCGGGACCATGCACTGGCGCGCCAGGTCGACCTTCTGCTTCACCACGACGGGTGCATCCTTGGCGCGTTCGTCGAAATTCACGTCCGCCTTCAGATCCAGGAAGAGATTGTCGGTCCAGTGATCATGCACACGGACATCGGTACGCTCTCGAGCAGCAAACGCGCTTGCAAATGCGGGCAGCTCATGCAGATCCAGCTCAACCTCTTCCGCGATATCCTCAGCCTCGGCGCGGGAGCTCGCAAAACACATGGCGACAGGTTCGCCGACAAAACGTACCTTTCCAGAAGCAAGCGGGGGATGCGCAGAAGGCTTGTATGTCGGCAGACTGGAGTCGGCCACAATGTCTGTGGCGGTATGCATGTCTTCTCGCACTATGACCTGGCCTGGGAAGCGCTCCGGCTTGCCAATGTGCTCAATCCGCGCGTGCGCAAGCGGGCTGCGCAAGAACGCAACTTCCTGCAGATCAGGAAACGTATAGTCGGCGACAAATCGCCCCTTCCCGTGCAAATGCCGCTCATCTTCGCGACGCCTGACACGGGCGCCGACGCCGCCACTTTCGATAGGCGCTTCCGTCGGTTCAGTGCTGCTCATAAACGTCTCCCAGGTTCATAGTCCGCGGATAACATGGTCTGATCATGCTCGTTCAAACAGGATAGGCCAGATCGTTTGCGATCATGGCAGTGTCATAAATAGCCTGCCGTTCCTTGAGGAGAAGTTCAGCGCCGTTGCGCGCAAAGCGGTCAAAAAGCCGGCCGGCCTGATGCAAAGTGGTCGCCCCTTCAACCAGCGTTTGGAGCAACATGTAATTGCTCTGCGCCACGATCTCTTCGTCGGTCACATCCAGGATGCGGACGTTGCTCACGAAATGCAGCATCTGCCTGGGCGCGAACATCTGTGTTCTGGAAATGGCTACCGCACGGTCGCGGAGCATGTTCCGGCCTTCCGCGTATATCAAACCGGCCGGGAAGCCGTGGGCAGCATTTTCGTACTCGGTCACGCGATAAACGCAGTTTTCCGTGAAAAATTCCGGCCACTGCTCAATGTCGCCGCCATCGAGCACAGCGCAATATTCAGCATGAAAATCCTCCACGGCCGCGCGCGCTGCAAGCGCCTTGTCGTGTGCAATTGGTTTCTTATCGAATCCTGGCAGCATTTAGAACCCCATGACTTCACGATAGTGCTTGTACATCGCACGAATTGCGGCTTCAGAGATCAGGCTATCCGCGGTTCCGATGTTTTCGCTGTCAAGCTTGAGAACGCTGCGGTCCGTTACGGAGCGGCGAACCCCTTCCTGAACAAACTTCATTGCTTCGTTATCCTCCAGACCCAGGAAGCCCGCTGGTCCCATCAGGTTACCCTGGCGGAGCCGGTGGCGCGTGGTCTCTTCAGTGTCGTCTTCGTAGCCGAACATGGTCCAGAGCATGATCATGCTGTTCGGGCCGTTCGGGACAATATGCCGTACGCCCAAGGTGTTCATTTCACGCTGAACGATCAGGTTCGGCCAGATCGTCTGCATGGTCACCGACCACTCGGAATCAAATTCCTTGACGTACTCAAGGAAGCGTTCGTCCTTCAGGACCATACCCTCGTGGAACGAGCGCATCTCTTTCTTCTTGTCGGCATCCACCGCGGCATAAAGTGAATCACTTTTCGCCGATGCCATCGTCCCGTGGACACCGCGCTTGCTGTCGGCCACCATCGCCGACCGGTTTCCTGCGACCAGCAAGCCGAACACCACGAGGAACGAGTGCAGCAGGGTTGCGTGGTACGGGTCCTTCAGATTCTCGTGGTACATCTTCCAGTTGCACGGCAACTCGTTCTTGTAAAACCCGAGAATGCGCAACTTCTTGCCGTT
>Ga0302226_10003143_pt1 | contig 11371 bp, 13 predicted proteins | sample II_Palsa_E3_3_FD_193524 | JGI IMG/M metagenome (GOLD analysis project Ga0302226, IMG submission 193524) | Peat permafrost microbial communities from Stordalen Mire near Abisko, Sweden - II_Palsa_E3_3 | ecosystem: Environmental > Terrestrial > Soil > Palsa > Peat permafrost | place: Sweden...
ACTGCGAGGATGCCATTTGCCTGGACGGTTGCTCGGGCAACGGTGCCTGTGAAAACAATGCAACCTATCAGGGGTGTCTGTGCTACGAGGGCTACAAAGGTAACCCTCCCCTCCCTTTGTGGAACGCCTTTTATTTAATTTGTTTATTTGTTAAGGTAACGACTGCTCGATCCCCGCCAACCTGCCTCGATGGCAGAGCATTTTGCCCTCGTCGCCTGTTCCGGCCAACAGCGTCGATGCCTTCTACTCGCCCGAGCTCGACCAGCTGTTCTACTTTGGCGGTGCCACCAACGATCCCACGGCGCCGCTAAACAGCGTGCTCTCGTTTGATTTCGGGACGTCTGCATGGTCGATCCTGCCAACAAGGACGGCGCCACCTCCGGCACGTTTCGGCCACTGCTCGGCTGTCGTGGACGGGGAGCGCTTCTTCATCCTCGGAGGGCGCACGCCCCTGGGCGACCTCAACGACCTCTGGGTCTACAACATTGCCGCTCTAAACTGGACCGAGATTGTCACCAATGATCCAGACCAGACCTCCCAGCCCGAGCCCAGCTACTTCTCCGGATGCGCGTACGCCCCCGATCTGCGGTCGATCATAGTCTACGGAGGCCTGACAGGCAACAACTACGACACCAACCGGGTGTTCCTCTTTGACGTGGACAATGGCACGTGGCAGTACCAGTTTGGGCTTCGCAACCAGATCCTGGCCCCGCCGGATGCCCTTTTTGGCGCCTCGGTCGTCTACGACGCCTCCACGAATCGGGTCATCGTATACGGCGGCATATTTTACAACCCCTTGGAGCAGCTCGTGTTCAATTCCCTTGTCTACGTTTACTCGCTCGTCTCGGGCATGTGGAGCATCCCCTTTCCCAGCGGCACTATCCCGTAATCCTGAAAAAAGAACCCCCCTTTTTTTTTTCTAACAAAAAAATTCTTTTTGGTTTAAAAAAAAAGGCTACCACGTTTCCTTCACTCGGCAGTCGTCATCGGCAACCACATGGTTGTGTTTGGAGGCCAAGAGGATGCGCCGCTTTCTGACGTGTCTACATGCTTCTCCAACCATATTTACGTGTACCATCTTACGTGCAACTACTGGTCCGATATGCCCTTCCCGATCTCGCACAACGAGTCGTCCCACGCTCGCTACGCCCACTCGATGGTTGTCCGCGACAACTTGATCTACGTCCTCGGAGGCTTCACCGGCATCTCCCGCTCGGACTTTCTTGTGTTTGCCCACGACCGATGCTCGTGGATAACCAGCAGTGCCAGCTGCACCGCCGTGGCCTACTGCAGCTGGAGTCCAGGTAAGACAAAGGAAACAAAGAAAAAGAGAAATTATTCTCTAAGCACACGTTTTTCTTTCTTCTTTCTTTTTTGTTTTGCAAGATGCGTCGGCCTGTATCGAGGTTGCTTCTGCGACCCAACCCCAAGGAATCGACCCGACGGTCAACATGACCACACTGCTGCTGGCAAACTCGTCCTGCTCCGTCTGTGCCGGGGCTTACACGCAGAGTGAGTGTGTCTCGTTTGGAGCGGCGTGCTTCTGGTGCTCGATCAGCAACACCTGCTACGACACCACCACAAACAACATTGACAGCGCGTTCGTATCCAACTGCACCCTCCAGCTCTCGAATGCCGCGTGCTCCTTGCCTATCGCAAACACGAGCGTCCAGCAGTTTGATGTGTGCACCAATTGCTTTAGCGCCGGCTCCAATTGCTCCTACTGCTCCAATTCGCAGACGTGCGTTGCCAGCGGCCAGGCGATCCACGGCTGTCTGGCCCAGTCCAGTGAAATGGCCTCTTGTGCAGACACGTGCCGCCAGTACTCGAGCTGTAGTTCGTGCACTGTCCAAGGGGGCGAAGCCTGTGGCTGGTGTCCCAGTACGTTTCCCTGCTTTACTTGTTACTGAAAAAAGAACCTAGTATCCAAGGTGTGCCAGACGAATAAGCAAATATGCATCAGCGAAGGAAGCAGTCCCCTTGCTCCTGGCGAGTGCCCCACCGTGTGCTCGGAATACACAAGCGGAAAGCCATGCCTCCTGAGCACGAGCAACTGTGTGTGGTGCCAATCGCTCGGCCAGTGCAGCAGCGCGCGCGTCTTCCCCATGTCGTACCCGTTTGGCGAGTGCAACGGCTATGGCTACGCCGAAGCCCGTAAGACAGAAAAAAAGCAGGCAAGTTTTTCCTCCTTAGAATGAATCTCCCTAGTGCAAACACCCATCACCTGCGAATGCAATGGGCACTCAAAGTCGTGCAGCAACTCGTTGGTGTGCGAAAATTGCGGCAATAATACGGAGAATGGGCCCTTGCAACAATGCGATCTCTGCCTGCCAGGATTCACCGGCTCGGCGATAGACAGTGGAGTCTGTTGGTGTACGTTTTATTTTATTATCCTGTATTTTTATTTTTTTATTTATACGGCTTTCCTAGACGAGTTGCCAGACAGCGTGTCCTCTGTGTTCATGTCCACCGTGGCCGGTGGTACGTTCACGTACATGCGGACGGGCATCGTCGCCAGCTCTGGGACGGTCGAGTTTGCAAGCGTCTCCAGCGAACTCGCGATCATGTACCTCTCGATCTACTCGGAGACGCCCGGCCCGTCGTCGTACGGCTGGGTCATCATGAGCCCGACGACGACCCTCGCGCTCGACAGCAGCATTGCCGGCAAGGAAGTGTTCATGGGCGTGTCCACGAGCGCAGAGTCGGCGCAGTACACGGTCACGTTTTACACGGACGGCCAGCCCGACGACTCGCTCGAGGGCATCAGCCTGCTGTTTTACCTCATCATCTTTTTCATGTGCTTTTTCGGCGTCCTCTTTGTGGGCATCTTCATGCTCAAGATCCGGCAGTACTACCGTGTGCGCGGGGTCATCCTCTACCGCCCCACGTTTGACCTGTCCATCATGGCCCAGCTGACCCGCGTGCGCCTCGTCCTCAGCACCGGGCCCGTCAACCCGGACAAGACTGTCGTCTCGTTTGAAAAGATTGCCGACACGGCCTTTGTCGTCGCCACCTCGATCGTCGAGCTGCCCCACGACGACGTGGACGTGAACGACGACGACTATGGTGAAGACTTCTCCTTTTTGGCCCTCGGCTGTGCTGTTCTCGTGGACAAGGCCGACATGCGCGTCCACCCAGACATCTCTGCGGGCGTGTTCTTTAACCATCTGGACGAGGCCCACGCGCGGCGGATCCAAATGCCCGACCCCAGCGAGCTAGCGCAGCGCCAGCCTCCCCCGCAGCGTGCCCCTCCGCAGCCAGCACATCGCCAGCCGCAGCAGCAGCCGCATCAACGACGACAGCAACAGCTCCAGCAACACCAACTTGAAATGCAGAATCTGCAAAATGAGGTTCGGTTTTTTCACCTAGCGTGATTGCCGAGGCTTTTTTTTTTTTTTTTTGTAAATTTTATTTGCATGTATATTATTTTATTATTTCTGCACTCATGAACTAAGGATGGCTCTCGCCTTTGCAATCGTGGCCTGGAGGTTTTTGACGTATATTGCGAGGTATTGTTGTTGTCCTGCTTCCCCGCTCTCCTCTTGCTGGGCAGTGGCAGCGGGAGGAGGCGCAGCATCGTCGAGGATAGACAGCAGGACACGCTTGGCAGCCCGCTCGCTCACGAGGATGTTGTCGTACTCGCGTTCATCCATCGCCTCGACCTCGTCCACGTCCATGGCCAGCAAACTCGCAAACAAGTACGACTCGTTTGTGGGCCCGTCCTCCTTCCCAAACGCGATGAGCGGCCTGCACCCTTTCGCCTGGGCAATGTGCATAAGCTTGACGGCCACGCCCATGGACGGCGCGACCGACGCGAGCGGCACCACGAGCGCATCGTGCGGGTTGTCCTCCAGCGCAAAGCCGTACTGGTACATCAGCTCCTGGTTACCCTTGTCGCCGTAGCTGATCAGCACCTCCTCGTTGCACAGGGCCCTGTTGGCAATAAGGTGCACATGGCCTTGGCGCACCTGCCAGCGCGCATTGGGCGCACTGCCATGGTTGCAAAAGTCGATCCCAGGGACGATGGCCTCCACGTGCTGGTCCTGCCCGTCGTCCTCTTCCCCCTCCCCGGCGAACGGGCCCTCCATCACACGGGAGCGGTACACCACGTCGGCCCACAGGTACCGTTCAGGCGTGAACCACGTGACGGCCGCATCGCCAAAGAGCAGCTGGACCGGTTCGCGCAGGGCCATGAACTCTTGCTCGAGCCGGCGTGTCTTGCCCTGCACGGCCGTGTACAGCGGCGTGTTGGCCACGGGCTGCAGCGCGGCGTCGTCCAGCGCCACGGCCGAGGGGACGTGCTCCGGCAGCAGCCGCGTGAACCACTCGTTGGTCTGGCGCACGTACCGGTGCAGGATGAGGTACACCAGCAGCACAACGCGATCGGGCACGTCCTCGCCCAGCTCGGCCAACTCCGGCGTCTCGCCCAGGGCCCTGTGCGCAGTCAGGACCTGCCCCAGCGGGACCGACAGCAGCACAGCCTCGGCCGCAGCTGTCCCGGGCACAAACAGGTGACGGCCCTGCACGCTCGACGTGCGTAGTTCCACGGTCGTGCTTTTACCGAGTTCCTCCATGACAAACAAGTCAAAGCTCTAGGATGACGTCGTGTCCGTCAGCTGTTTTCAGCTGTCTTCGATAATGCAGCCCTCGCTCGTCGCCGCCCTCGAGCTCGTCTCGCTCGTTGCCTCTGGCCTCTTTAGCGGCGCCTGCATGCATGTGACCTTGGCCGAGCAGCCCGCCCGTGTGCGCCTGGCCAAGACCGACACCAAGGCGGCCCTGCTGCAGTGGACCGAGAGCTTCAAGACTGCCGCGCCGGTGCAGGCCTCGCTCGCAGTCGTGACGACGGCGGCCTCCACCGCGCTGGCCATCAACTCGGGCGACGTGTACCCCTTTGGGATCGCGGCGGGGCTCTTTGGCGTGGGCACGTTCGCCTACACCCTGTTTGTGCTCATGCCCACAAACAATAAGCTGTTTGCCGCAGCCGACAAGAAGGCCGACGCCGACGACGAGACTGTCCGCGGCCTGATCGCCCACTGGGGAACACTGCACAACGTACGTACCGTATGCAGCCTCACCGCCTTTGCCCTCTTGGCCCACCACTTTGTGGTCGCCTGACTAAATGCCTCAATGCCTCAATGCTTTTTGTATTCTTCAGACTCCGGATCGATCGATCACGTACAATACAGAGTACTGACCTCTTTGGGTTGTTGGTTGCTTTTTTCTCCTTCTCCTGTTTGGAGCTGTTCTTTTTTATTTATTTATATTCACTCGTCGGCCGAGTAGACGGGACGGAACGGCCGGCCTGCAGACGAGGACGAGTACGCAGACATGTTGACCGAGGGGTAGTCGGCCGGGACCTGGTACTGCATGGCCGGGGGGCGTGCAAAGCCGGGCGGCATCGGCTGCTGGGGCTGTTGCGGCCGCCGTACGGGCACCATCGCAGGGTTGAAGCCGTAGTCGTAGTGGTTTGGCTGGTGCTGCTGCTGTGGAGGCAGGGCATTTGGGAAGGACGCGCGCTGGTTTGGCAGGAACTGCTGTTGCTGTTGATGTTGATGGTGCATTTGCTGTTGCTGGTGCATTGGCAAGGGCATCGGGGGGTTCGGCATGGGTAACCGCACGTTGGGACGCATGTAGCCCGGCTGTTGTTGCGGTGGCGGAAAGCCCTGGGATGCGGCAAACATGAACGCCTCGTACTGCTGCTGCTGCTGCATGTGCATCTGGTGCTGTTGTTGCTGGTACGCCAGGAAGGCGTCCTCCTGGGGAACGATGAGAGGCCGGCCAGACGCGTCGGCGACAGAGACGTTGACAGAGATGTTGCTGCCGCTGCCGCCGTCGGCGGGCTTGGCCTTGGGACGCTGCTGCTGGCGAATGAGGACCGAGGTGGGGATGTCGCCTCCAAACGCGGCCGTGGGTGCAGGGCGGCGGATATTGGGCTTGGGGGCCTGCTGTGGTGGTGCGGGCGCAGCAGGGCCAAACATGCGATCGAATGCCTGGGTCTCGATGCTAAACGAGATCTGCGGACGCTCGGACGGGGCGGCGGACGCAGGGGGGTGCTGCTGCTGCTGCTGCTGCTGCTGCTGTTGCGGGGCCGATCCAACAACGACCGACGAAGAGCTAGTCACCACCCTCGTCGAAGTCGCAGTGCTCACGTGCGGTACAAGGCCGTTCGAGATGAGCATCGACGAGAGATGCTGTGCGGCGGCAATGGTGGACTGCGACGGCTGCTGCTGCTGCTGCTGCTGCTGCTGCGGTGGCTGCTGCTGTTGCGGTGGTTGAGTGGCAAGAGACAGGGGCTTGGAGACTGGCGTGTCGGACCACGTCATCGAGTGGATATCTTGCGAGGACCACAGTTCTAGTTTTTTAATTTTATTTAAAAAACACGAGTTACTTTTCAATTAAAAAAAGTTATTATTTGCGTACCAGAGCCACCAAAAGCAGACGGACCGGTGCCTGTGGAAAGCGAGGTCACGGTGGCGCTGGACGTCGTCGTCGCCGCCGGGGGAGCGACCCAGCGACTGAAACGGGACCCCATCGGCCCATCGTCCTGGCTGTCGTCGTTGGCGGCGGTGTCCTCCTCGTCATACACAACCGCCTTTTTCGAAGCGGGGATGCCAAAGGCAAACGGTTTGGCTGGCGATCCGAGCTCGCCAGACGTCGAGGCTGGGGAGGACGACGTCGTGTTGCTGCTAGTCGAGGGCGACGACGTGCTGAGCGACTTTAGTGCGGCCTCGAGCCCGCCGAGGTTTGGTTGCGGTGTGGGCCTTGCGGCGGCCGCCGCCGCCGCTGCTGCTGCTGCTGCTGGTGCGGTGGCGACGGCGATTGCGGTGGCGGGCGGCTGCTTGTTGTCGTCAGCATTATCGGCGGGGGCGGCTGCTCCTTCACTCGCGGGAAGACGCTCCTTCAGGTACGAGGGCATCATCGACGACGTGGACGACGAGACCTTGCGCTTGACCGTGGCCGAGGAAGGGGACGCAACGGCGGCTGCAAACGAGGCGGGCTTGGCCTTGGCAGGGGCTTCGGCGGGGGTCCACGCGTCCCCTGGTGTGGGCGTGTAGTCCATCCACTCGGGATCGTTCTCCCACTTGTCCTTGTCTGTTATTTGCCACTCTTGGTCAGAGAAAAAAAACAAACAAAGGGTATTCTACCTCGTCTGGATTTTGTCGTCGTGGGCTTTTCGTCGGCGCCAAAGAACCGCTCGAGCTTGCGGCCGCTCTTGTCTGTCTCGTCGTCCCTTGGCTGCTGGTCTTTGTTGGCAGCGGTGGAAGCAACAGGCCGGCCTCCTCCCCTTCTGTTGTCTTGTTTGCTATCGACGAAAAAACAGAATGAGGTGGGAGAAAAAAAGGGCCCCATTAATTATTTTTACCGCGGCGAGGCACCGGCACCGGCAGCAGCCGCAGCCGCGGCGACCGCGTCCGCTGTCCGCAGCTTCGGAATGAGCACAGCCACGGACACCTTTTCGACAAAGTCCGTTGGCGTCTGAACCAACGGCGACTCTGCCAGTTCGAGGATCTCCTCCTGGCTGTAAGAGTACTTGACCGGCCGGTACGTCTTTGGTGCTGGTGCCGCTGCTGGTGCCGCTGCTGGTGCCGCTGTTCCTGCCGCCATCAGCTTAAACATGTCGTCCACGTTGTTGTTCACGACGGTGTTGTTGCTGCTGGTGCTGCTCACGTGTTGCGCCTCGATATCTGCCAGGGACAGCGCCACGACGGCCGGCCCTGTTTTGGCCGGTGCTGCTGCTGCTGCTGTTGTTGTTGCTCCGCTTGCTATCGCTGCGCCTGCCCCCCCTCCGAGGAGGTACTGGAAGACGTCGTTCTGTGTTGCCATTTTGTTGTTCCCTCAGTGCTGAATCCGAAAATGGCCATATTTTCGAGTGCACGGTCCATGTCAAAAGCATCTGAAAAAGAGGCGCTTTTGAACGGGGGCGAGAGGCGGCGGCGATACGGTAAGGATGTGGACAGTCGGAGTGTGTGTGTGAGGGGGGCGGATCTGACCCGACCCGCCCTTGCAGTCAACGTGCAGGGGGACGACGATGGGGCGGCGGTAGCAGCAGCACCAGCAGCAGCCGTGGCTGAACAGCAGGAGGAAGAGAGCGACCTGCAAGAGATGATAGAGGACCTGAGGCACTATGTGGAGCAGGTCTACGCTATTATCAAGCCGGTGATGGTGTGCATCCTCCTGGTCGTGCTGTGGGTCAAGATCGACCAGGCGTGGCAGCCGCCAGAGATGGATGCGTTTGACAACGTGATGGGGTAAGATATGCGACACACGCACATTTGAAACACAACACTAAAAAAAATAATATTATATAGTTACGCACCAACGTACAGCGATTCAAACGGCGCCGGGGAGACCAGCCAGATAATATCAAGGGCCCTTGTGAGTGCGCTTGTGATCATTGCGCTGCTCATCGTCATCACTTTTGTGTTTGTGTTGCTGTTTTACTATGGTTTCCACAAGGTCTGTTTGCTCTCCCTTTTTTTTTTTTTTTGGTTTGTACAGTCATTGAACCGGTCGGTCTAGTTTTTGCTCGGCTACCTCATGCTTTCCACCGGCCTGGCCTTCAGCGTGACCGCAGCAATTTTGATATGGTCCGATTCTGTTTTTTTTCCCTTCTAATTTTAAGTATCAAAATACGATAGGGACCAGGCCGTGGCCCTCAATATCCCCATCGACAAGGTGACGATATCCTTTGCATTGTGGAATTTCGCGGCGGTCGGCCTTCTTTCAATATTTTGGCGCGGCCCGCTGTATGTGCAGCAGTTTTACCTCGTGTGCATCTCTGCGATCATCGCTTGGGCTCTGACAAAGATGAACGAGTGGACGACGTGGGTGCTGCTGGCTCTGCTTGTTTTGTGGGATCTATTCGCCGTGCTCACGCCGTGCGGGCCGCTGCGTGTCCTCGTCGAATCGTCCCAGCGACAAAACGTGCAGATCCCGGCCCTTCTCTACTCTGTCACGATGATCTACTTTATGGCCGACATGGACCCCAAAAGGAGTGTGCCCGCAGCATTAGTCGACAACACGGAAGGGCCCGATGCCACTCCATTACGGCCACAGCCCCCACCACCGCCCACGGATGGCGACGACGACGACGACGACGATGAGCGGTCAGGGCTCAAGCTGGGCCTGGGCGATTTCGTGTTTTACAGCGTCCTGGTTGCGCGCGCCTGTATGTTTGTTTTCCTTTTTCTAATTTCCGTTTAAAAAAAAAATTACAAATAATTAGCGATGAACGACTGGACATCGCTGGGCGCCTGCATCGTGGGCGTGCTCTTTGGCCTCACCGCCACGATCCTCATGCTTGCCATCTACCGCCGCGCCCTGCCCGCCCTGCCCATCTCGCTCACGATCGGCATGCTGTTTTATTTTGTCACGTCGCTGGTCGTCACGCCGTACGTCCTCGCCCTCTCCCTCGTCGGCGTCCAGACATAGACACATCCCTGCCGAATTGCTCGGTTGTAAATGCGAGCCGAAATATGCATAGACTTTATAAAACCCTTGCATCTCCTTAACGGACGAGAGAGACAAGTGAGAAACTTGGCAGGGATGATAGAAATGTATCGGGGGGTTGCAGTGCAAAAGTAATTTTGTGATGGAGGCCGCACCTGGGACCGTTCCTGTGAGGCGCAGCAGCGGCAAGCCCCTCCCTGCGCCCCCCGCTGTCGGCTCAGCAGCAGCAACAGCGCCCTCTCCCGCTTCACAACAACCACAGCAGCAGCAGCAACAGCAACCACCACCACGCCCCAGCAGAACCCACATCCCCGTTTTGCATCGCGTGATGGGTGGAGATGGCACTGACGAGCTGCAGGCGGACGGCGCTGTGTCGTCCGAGAGCAGCACGCCGTCCAGCTTCCACAGCGCGTCCAGCGGCATGACCCGCAGCGCCTCGGCCTCGTCTGCGTCCTCGTTCACAACAGCCAACTCTTCCCCACCAACCCACGCGCCAATTATGCACGCGTCCACAACAACAACAGCACCACCACCACTACTAGCAACGACACAGTTTGACGCTCTGCCACCGCCACCGCCCACGCCCGCCGCCGGCTCAAACGGCCCGTCGATCTCCCCAGCGACCTCGAGGGCCTCTGCAAACTACAAGGGCATCCCTCTGCCAATGCCGCCACCGTCGCCTTTGGTACCGTACACACCTCTCACTTGTTTACACTGACGCGCCGCCGCTGCCGTTCTGGCGTGGTGCAGGAACACAACAACGGGCCCCCCAGAAAGCCATTACAGCGAGCGTCCAGCGTTGCCCCCACGCCCGTCCCCTCGCCTGCCACGAGGACGTCGTCGGAGGGCGTTAATCTAGCTTCTGCCTTGGTACGCTTCGTGCCATCCACGCCCCCGCCCCCCTTTTCTTGGTTTACATAACATGCACGTTTAGAACGAGTCGACAGGGTTTAGGAAAAGAGCAGAGTCCTCGAGCAAGGATGGGGCTCCACCGGCAGCACAACCACCTGCACCCGCTCCAAAGCCGCGAAAGGTCGTGACGACAGACGAGAAGACACAAGTGTTTGAATACGTCTTTGTTGTGGGGCTTTCTCAGCGTACGTTTTGCCTTCTCTTTTCTCTTCATTGCTCTTGAAAACAACGACAACACCATAAATAGCACAAGGCAGCCAAAGCTACGTGCCCGCGATTGTGCATCGGTACCCGCCGGCTCCCATGCCCAGCGACCAGAACAAGCGCAGCGAGACCACCCTGTCGCAAATACCACAGTTTTGCTTCCCCGATGCGCACATCCTGCAGCCTGTGACCGCCTACACGAGCGAGACCTTCTCGTTTGTCCTGACCGAACTCGACGGCACAAAGCGCTTTGGCTACTGCCGCCGTCTCCTCCCGGCCGACAGCACCAACTCGCCGCGGTTGCCAGAGGTCTACTGCATCATCAGCCGCGTCGGCTCCTTTGATGTCTTTGACCAGATCCTAAATATTGTCGAGAAGCGACGGGCGCACGCATGGTCCGACGTGTACCAGTTCTTGCAATGCGTCGCTGCGACGCCCTTTCCAGAACCGGGGTAAGATGCACTCTTGACATGTAAATATATCCTTTTTTTTTTTAATAAACAAACAAACGTGGTATTTTAAAAGTGAGAGTGCCCTTATCAAGATCATCGGCAGCAGCGACGTCACCCTCACGCGACCCAACGACTCGCTCCTGCTCGAGCACGTCTCCTTTAAGGCCCTCTTTGGCACGTTTGCCGTCACCAGCGTGCTGCAGATATTTTGCTCTCTCCTGCTTGAGCGGCGGTTTATCTTTTTGTCCTCATCGCTGGCCAAACTTTCCCAGGTCGCCAACGCAGCAGTCGCTCTCCTCTATCCGTTTGAGTGGCAGGTAAGTCCAGAATATCCTTTTTTTTTTGAAAATAAA